>Ga0224508_10001063_pt1 | contig 25132 bp, 20 predicted proteins | sample SF_Jan12_sed_USG_4_FD_170157 | JGI IMG/M metagenome (GOLD analysis project Ga0224508, IMG submission 170157) | Sediment microbial communities from San Francisco Bay, California, United States - SF_Jan12_sed_USGS_21 | ecosystem: Environmental > Aquatic > Marine > Sediment | place: USA... | reverse complement strand
AGGCAAAATTGAAAAAACATGTCGATGCCATCATCGACGAATTTTGTTAGGAGACAAGCGATGGACGACAAGCTGATTAAGGAACTCGACGCCAATCTGAAGGAGGCGGTGAAGGTTGCTAAAGGTACGGCGACGCCAAAGTCAGTCTACGTGGTGTTGACCCCGGCAGACATCAAGGCCATTCGCGCCAGTGTCAAAATGTCTCAAGCTGTTTTCGCACGCTCGTTTCAACTGAGCCTCGACACTATTAAAGGTTGGGAGCAGGGCAAGCGCAAACCCGATGCCGCTGCCGCAAACTTTCTGCGCCTAATCCACGCAGATCCAGAACACGTGCAAAGAACGCTTGCAGCCTGAGAAATCCTCAATTCGGCGACAACACGCGCGAGCTGGTTGCATGCTATGAGGCTAATCAAATCCTTCTACTAACTGTCGGAAGAACAGAGCGTCAAAAAGCTGGAGAAGAGGATCCGTACATTCCACCGTGACAACAGCGCCGATGCAGGGTAGTCAGCCTTTGACCTTTGCTTTGCTCAGAAGGGCCTACCAAGGAAGAAGTAGTAAGCCTCTTTGGCGCCTTCGGCGCGGCCGTAGGCGAGATACACCGGTCCGACTATCGTGTTCATCGCTATGAATAACGAGCCTGCCGTTATGCTGTCACCTAACGATATATCGCTTCGACTGTCCCAGGCATTGCCCGTCTCCGCCGATATGCCGGCATAGATGGGCAGCTTTACGCTCTCGTTAATATGCCGGTAGTACACGAGCGAGGCCAACGCGGCGTGTTGCCCACTGATCTCGCGCGACGTGAAGCCCGACAAGCGCCCAAAACCACCTAAGGAGAAAAGGCTCTGAATCGGCGCTGTGCCGCTGATGGTCGCATTGTAAATCCCATTGGCCAACAAGGTATTCCGATTACGCGTGAAAGCGATGCCGGCTTGCAAACGTAGCTGGTCGAATTTGTTGTCGGCGCCAAGGCCTTCCCGCGAACCGAGCCATTCCGCGTTTACATTGGCGCCGTTCAACGGAATGTTTAAATCGTCATACTCATCCATTGAGAAACGCACATATGTCTCGCCCCGATTGAACGGCACGTCGCTAAAAGACGGGTCGCCGATTTCCCGTTTCGCCTCGCCGTCGCTGTAACGAATGCCCACACGAGCTTCGCCCCAGGTACCAAACTCCCGCCCGACGTTGAGTTCAGCGATCGGCTCTTCGATGCGGAAAGACGCGGTGACGTCCGAATTTTCAATCACGTTAACGAGACGTTCCTCGTAGCCAATCAGTGGATTGACGAAGAATTGGTGGCTGGCACCAAAAGGTTGGTGAAATTCAGTAAACAACGCCCACTCGCTGCCGATCTGCAGCGCCGTTCGCCACTCGCCACCACTCGGATTCATCCCTGTTTTCAAATACGTCGCGCCGAAATTAAACAGATTTTCGCCTTCTCCGTTGGAATCGTATTCCGCCCCGAATTGCAGATAGCCGGGTCCCCAGGACCGCTCGTCCACACGAATCTCCAACACGGTTTCATCGCCGACCTCGGACACGTCATAACGGACGTTTTGAAATAATTCCAGGCCGAAAATTTTGCCAAGGTCGCTTTCGAGCGCGTCGATATCCAATGGTTTCCCGACTTGTGTGTTTACGGCTCGACTCTTGATGTAGTCGTCAGACAGCCTCGAATTATTTTCCAGGCTGACGCGATCGATGACCGGAATCTGTTCGCCGGGGCGAATCAAGTTCGCGCGGTACGTTTGGTACTCTGCATCCGGCAATGACAGCCTCCGAATATCGTCTATTTGCGCCATCGTGGCCTCGCGGCCTGGCGGTATGGCTTTATGAAAGTTCTTGAAGTCCGTTGTTGAGACGTCACCCAGGTCCGGGACGATGAATATGTCCTTGTCCGTTAAAGTCTTTATCTGCTCTTCGACGTTGCGTCTCGTCAGGAGACCCGTGAGCTGTTGAGTTATGAGTAAGACCGAATCGATTTCCTCCTGCTTAAGCAACGGCGTGCTGATATCAATCGCAATAACGATGTCAGCTCCCATATCGCGTACCACGTTTATTGGCAGATTATTGGCCGTTCCGCCGTCAACGAGAAGACGTCCGTCTAGCACCGCCGGCGCAAACGCGGCGGGAATCGACATGCTTGCCCGGATCGCCATGGCCAAGTTACCGGAGCCGATGACGACTTCCTCACCCGTCGCAATGTCGGTGGCGACCGCGCGAAATGGAATCATCAGATCGTCGAAATCTTCGATAAACGCAACCGGATTCACTAGGCGTGACAGCTCCAGATCGATCTTCTGCCCCTGAACCAGGCCACGCGGCAAATCCAGGTGGCCGTCGTTAAAGCCGGGCTTGAATTTGATCAGGTAAAGGTCATCGTCCCTTTTACGTCGAAACGAGCGATCGCTACGCGGTGGCAGATCGTCGAACACGCCATCCCAGTCGATGGAATCGAGCCCCGCTTCAATGTCATCGGTACTCATGCCCGCGCTGTACAGCCCACCAACGATGGAACCCATGCTGGTTCCGGCGATGTAATCGATCGGCACGTTGTTTTCTTCCAGCACCCGGATAACGCCGATATGGGCCGCACCGCGGGCGCCGCCGCCGCTCAACGCAAGGCCGATTTTCGGCCGCGAATCGTCGCCCGGCACGACGCTTGTGGCGGCAGCAGCAGGCTGTAGGCTCGATGCGATCAGGATCAGCATCGACAAGGTGCACAAATGGCGGGGGAAGGGCAGTGACCGGTTCATTTGTATCTCCTATTGTCGCCGCGAGCCACTCTTAATATATAAGAAGAGTGTTGATCTACGATCGTAAGCGCAATTACAACTGACTGGCGACGATGCTCGCGAAGGTGTTCTTCCAGCCGGCGGGCAGCGGTTCCGTCAATTCCGCGGCTGCTGCAAAGTCCGGGTCGAACACCTTCTCGATCATATCGCGAACGAATGTGGGATCTGAGCTACCCAGGTTCATCTCTTTGTTTACCTGAAAGCTCAGCTTGTCGAAGTTGGCCGACCCCACGCAGGCCCAACCATCGTAAATCGCTGCCTTGATGTGCGACATGCCGGGGTAGGCGAAGACGCGAACGCCATACTGCAAAAGCCGGTTGGCGGCCAATACATTATTACCATTCATGACGCCGTGATTGCCCTCCATCGGTATGATGACGCGGACATCTACACCACGCAGCCGCGCTTTCGCGAGTGCGTGGATGATGACGGCATCGGATAGGTAGGCATTCTGCAAGTAGATGTAGCTCTGTGAGTTGCGAATCGCCTCGACTTGAGCTTTATAAATCTCCGACCGGCGCGGTAGCGTGAGTAATGGCCGAATTGGATGTTTGATCTCGTCACTTTCGGGCATTGGGTTGCGGAGCGTCGTCCCGGCTAAAACAAAATCACCCATCACGCCGCGGTGGGCCCAGGTCTTGTCGAATTCCCGCTCGATGTAATCAACGATGGAACCTTCAACACGCATCATCATGTCGTGCCACTCCCAGCGGTATTCGCGGCCGATGTTCATGCCACCGATATAGGCGTGATCGCCGTCGATTATCGTGGTCTTGCTGTGGTCGCCGGTGGCCCATGGGTTGTCCGCACTTCGTACTTGAACCTCTGAATCGCTCTTCAGGTAATTGGTGATGCCGGCTGGCGCTTCGAAATCCGAGGGTACGGTGCCGGCGGCCGCGCCTTGCGCCATAATTGTGCCGAGCCCGTCGACCAGCACCTTTATGTCAACTTTATCGGATTGGCGTTTTAGCATGTCGGCAAGCGCCGTCGCGTAGTCATCGTTGTCGAAGATGTAGGTTCGCATCTTCACCGATTCGGTCGAGTCGAGGACCGATTCGATGAGGCGTGGGAAATAGGCATCGCCGTCGACGAGCACTTCGATGTTGCCGGAGAAGCGTTCGTCCCCGACGAGCTTGTCCAGGCGATCCTCCCAAGCGTCGAGGTCCATGCCCGGTCCCGAGTTAAGCGCCGGGATTTCGGTCTTCTCGATATCCGGATATGTACGATTGACAATCACGCGACGCGAGATGTCCGCGATCGAATCGGTAAGAAAATAGAACAGCCGCGAAACGAATGTGAACGGGCGATTTATGGGCTCAATAACATAGCTGCGGACGACGTGATCCCCGAGTTTGCCACCCTTTACGATGTAATTATTCGGGCTGTTACCGAATGTAAATGGTTCAAGTGACAGAAATCCGAAATCACGAGCTTCCCGGTCAATGACCACGAACGGACGCGCGTACGGCCCCGTCTCGCCCGTCGCGAGAATCAATAGGCGACCCGTTATGCCGCGCTCGGCAAGGAATCGATCCAGGATATCGAACAGCGAGTCCGTCATCGCTTCGATGCGGTATTGTCGCGCGACAGAAACGTCTGCCGGTTTTTGCTTGAGATCGGTGCCCTGGACGTCACCGTTGGCGGAGCGGTACCATATATATTCGATGTCGCGATAGTTGAGAAGCGTACCCGCGCCAACTTGTTGCGGTGTCAACTGCTCGAATATGGCCTCCCGGATCGCAACCCAGGTATCGGCCTGATAGACGCCGATCGAATGCGCTGTCGCGGACTGCTGTACGTACGCGTCGGCACTGACTGGTTGCATGTGATAGACCGGAAACCAGTCGATATGCGTAGAGATGTTCTGCCTGTTGTCCCGAGTGCCACGGACGTATTTTGCGTGGCCATCGACCTCGAAAGCGATCAGCAGCGACGCATCGCTAATACCGGCCGCCGTGATGATGGGTGGCTGCTCGAAGCGCAGGTTTTCAGCGGCGGATACCTCAACCTCAACCCGCGCCTCTTCGGGTGGAATACCCTCGATGCGTGTATTGGATACACAGCCGACGAGCAACACGCCGGCGATGCAGAAGAACGGCCGAATCATGCAGCCCATCGCCAATACTGGACCTGCCGTTACCGCGAAGCTTCTGCGCGCGCCTGATCGAGTCGTTCGCGAAGTTGTTCGGCCCAGCGATCGATGACGAGTTTGGCGTCCCCGAGCTTGGATAGTCCCGCCCGCAGCACCCGACTTCCCGAACCCCACCGGACTGCCGCTGCAAGCTGCTCGCCGGTCAGTGAGTCGACGACCTCGCCTTCGGCGGCGATGCCGCCGAGGCCGGCGCCAGTCACCTTTGTATAAATTGTGACGTTTAGTGCCGCGATGCTGGCGTCTATTTCGGTTATTGCCAATCGAAAATTGGCCACTCCGGGTCCAGGCGCGGATGCGATCTCGTAGGCGTCATCGTCGGTGAGTGCCTTAGTCAATTTAGTAACAAAGTGTTCCTTCAGTTCTACAACATCTTCCTCCGAGAAAACTTCCCTGTTCGCCGGACTCATGAGATCGGTAATAGGCTCGATGTAAAACTTCGAATAATTGCCTACTTTACCTGACGCGTAGCGCCATTGTCCGTCATCGGTGCGTTCAAGCTTTGAGTAGTCACTCAAGAACCCGGTCTGCTCCGGTTCGTCGATGGTCGCACATGAGGCAATTGAGAATATCGCAAGTAATGCGACCCATCCGCGATAGGTATCATAAGTCATATGCTATGCGCTCCCTCTTTGATTCAGTTTGCTCGGCTTTCAATTCGCCGTAGCCTACCGTCCACGTTGAACGTCAGGATTCTGCGCATGCTGCCCTGCAAATAAATCCAGTTGTTGCCGTTCTTCGCCTCCGGCTCACCACATTTCTTCAGCACCTCGTACATTCCGGCGCTGTCCTTTCCGCCGCCTGCATGTATTAGATGCCTGCCGCATCGCATGGATCGATCCGACGCGATCGATTGCATCGAGAAGAGAGCGAGAATCAATGCGCTTGTAATCTTGACTGTAGTTCTATTCATTTAAATCAACGACGATTATTGCAAAATGACACTTGGCTACGGCAAGCTGTATCTCAGTTTCGGAATCTGCAGTATACCGGCGGCGACATGGAGCACGGTACCTTCTGAGAGATCCGCCGCGAGCGCATGCACCGGAGAGCGGACGGTCATATCGCCGGATCCGCTAATACCAACAAATTTGCCTGTACCACCGGTCAATTTGAACTCGCCGCGACACAATCCGGCCATACCCTTGCAAGTAATTGCCGCAAATACGGAGTCCTCTGGTGATGCCACGATCACGCAATTGCCCGATGCGGAAGTAGTCCCGTTTGCGGCGTCGATATCCTGAACGATCGGGCAGCGTACGAATGCCTCATTCATATCGCCTTCCGCTGTCTCTATGTACATGATGCCTTCCAGGGAGCCGAGAAAGCGGAGCCTGTCCGTTGCGACCGGAAATATTTGACCCTGTCCTTGCCAGGGAATAACGGCCGAAATCGTTTTTGACGCGGCATAGGCGAGACTCGACCAAGTGCACAGCACCACCATCGTCCATGAAAAAACCAATCTCGTTCTTTTTATCATTGTATCGCTCATCAATTTTGAATCGCTGCAATCATAACAACAAGTATCGCTAGGTGCCGGTCACAATGGGATAAAGATGTCCGAAATGATGCGTCAATGCGGTGACCCCCGCCAAAGTTGCCAAGGTCGCGCGTCCTGCTGACAGGATATCGGTCTTTTTGTGTATCATGATGAGCGGCTGGATTGATGTTTAATTAGCGTGTTTGTCACGACATCGACAGCCTATCTTGATTGTCGGCTATTCCATTGTTGGTCGGACCATGCTGCTGCCCGATGCGATCAATCGGCCGACGTGGTCTTGGCCTTTCACCGAGACCAGCGTACGGACGGCAAAAAAACTACAAAAGGAGCGATACTGATGACGACAGCAATAAAGAGCATTGCAGCACTGACGACGACGATCTTGCTCGGCGCCTGCGCGTCGACGTTTGAGGCAACACATGATAGTGATCCCGCCCAGGACTTTTCGAATTATCAGACATTTGCGTGGATTTCCAAGAATCCGATGAAGATTGGGTCGACGTCGATCGCGCCGAATCCGCTGCTCGAGCCACGCATCATGTCGTCATTGGAAAGGGCTCTTAATGCCAAGGGTTATCGATTTGCCAAACAGCCGAACTCCGCTGACTTCGTCGTGGCGTTTACCGTAGGCTCGCGTGAAGAAATTCGCGTGGATTCTTATCCCTCGATGGCCGGCGGATACCACGGTCGCTGGGGAGGCGGTTATTATGGTTATGGCACCGAAACGACGGTTCGCCAATACACAAAGGGCGTGCTGGCCGTTGACATTTTCGACGTTCGCGAGCGGCGCCCAGTTTGGCACGGTGTCGCCACGAAGAAAATTAGCGAAGACGACCGCGAAAACATGCAGGTGACGATTGACGCGGCTGTGGCCGCAATCATGGCCGGGTTTCCGCCACAGTGATCGTCATAAAGAGCGCAGTCGCGGCAATGGTTGCCGCAATCTGGCTGGCCGTAATGGCTATGCCCGCGCTCGCGCAGGAAACCGCGGCGGACCCTGCGGCTACTACTGCGCCCGATACCGTCGGAATGCCGGAGCCCATCGTGTTTCCGCGCGAATTAACGAGTGATCTCGGCAAGGTTGTTGTTCACACACCGCAAATCGATACTTGGAAAGACTTCGCAACAATCGACGGGCGCCTCGCGGTCGCGGTGACGCCCACCGGTGAGGATGAGCCAGTTTATGGTGTCGCCGAATTCCACGCCGACACAGATCCGAACCTGGAGCTGCGAGTGGTTGCCGTTGAGAATACTGAAATTACGGTAACCAGCTTCCCGGAGTCGGATGCAAAGCGACGCAAACAACTGGATGCCATCGTTCGATCGGCTGCGCAACACCGTACGCACTACATACCGCTGGACGTGATTCTCACCTACATCGCGCCGGATGTACCCTTGCGTGAGGAAAAAGGAATTTCCTTCACTCCGCCGCCGATTTTTTACTCGAGCACGCCCGCACTACTGGTGATGACCGACGGAGAGCCGCTGCTAGCGCCATTGCCGGACACGAAACTCCAATACGTTGTTAATACGAATTGGGACCTGTTCAAGTACAAGGAGAAAGAGTGGTATTTGCGTGTTGATAAGCGCTGGCTAAAGAACAAGACGCTGGAAGGCAACTGGAAGTACGACAATTCGCTGCCTGGCGATTTCAAGAAACTGCCCGACGACGAAAACTGGACCGAAGTAAGATCCGCCATACCACCCGAAAAAGGCGGCAAAACGCCGCCAACGATTCTTATCAGCGATCGTCCGGCAGAGTTAATCGTCACTGACGGCGAGCCGGGCTATCGTAGCGTCGGTGGGCCTGGGCTTGAGTACATAACGGACACCGAAAGCGACGTTTTTCGTTTCGACAGCGAGTACTATTATTTGGTATCCGGCCGCTGGTTTCGCGCGGTCACTCTGGGTGGGCCGTGGGAGCATGTCAGCGAGTTGCCGGACGCATTCGCTCAAATCCCGTCGGATCATGACAAAGGGCACGTACTCGCTGCTGTGCCAAACACTGACGAGGCTCGTCTCGCCGTGTTGGAAGCCTCGATACCGCGCAAGGCTACGGTGAGCCGCGACGCCGGGGAAAAAGTGAATGTCTTCTTCCAGGGTGAGCCGCAGTTTGAGGTGATACCGGGAACGACAATCGAACGTGCGACTAACAGCGCCAACGACATCCTCAAAGTCGGTGACGCGTATTACCTGTGCGATAACGCTGTTTGGTATGTGGCGGCAACGACCGACGGCCCGTGGATTGTGGCGGACACGATCCCCGCAGAGATTTACACCATACCGCCAAACTCACCGTCCTATCACGTGACGCACGTGCACGTTTACGAAAGCGACGACAATTCGGTATCGACCGGTTACACGAGCGGTTACTTTGGCACGTACGTTACCTATGGCGTTGTCGTGTATGGCAGTGGTTGGTATTACCCACCGTACTACGGCTATCCGTACTACCCGTATTACTATGCCTACCCATACAGCTATGGCGGGTCGGCCTGGTACAACCCGAACACCGGTATGTACGGTCGCTCGGCCAGCGTTTACGGGCCTTACGGCGGCTACGGGCGTGCCGCGTCATATAACCCAAAGACAGGTACCTATGCGCGCGGCGAGGCCGTTTGGGATAGCAACGAAATCGCGGGCAGGGGCGTTGCCTACAATCCACGCACTGGCACCGGCATTGCTACCAACCGCTACTCGAATGAGGACGGTGGCTGGGGCGAGTCGTTGATTACGCACAACGATAGGTGGGTCGAGACGCAGAGTGAATGGAATAGCAATTCGCGAACGACTGATTTCACCGGGTCGGGAGGCGGCACCGGAACGGTCAATCGGCAGTTCGACGGCGACACCGTGACTGGCAGCGGCGAATTTCAGCGCGGCGATCAAACATTGGAAACGCGTTCAGCGCGAAACGAGCAGGGCACGATCGTGGCTGGTCGGACAGGCGAGGGCGAACAGCGAGCGATTGGCCGCAGCGCAGAAGGAGATTTATACGCGGGCAAGGACGGACAGGTGTACCGACGCGACGATGATGGTTGGCACCAAAACAGCGGTGACGGCTGGAATAAAGTAGAAATACCTGACGAACGTGCCGCGCAAATCGATCAGGCGCGTGGTGAACTCTCATCCAGGCGAGAGAGCGCGTCGCAATCGCTGCCCGCCGATCGTCAGGCGCGCATAGAGGAGCGTTCGACGACAAGATCGCGGAGTTTTTCCGATAGCTACGGTTCCGGCACCAGCAGCTGGTCGGGTCGCACCTACGACAGCAGTCGCAATCGCAGTACGTATGACTCACGGAGCCGCAGCGAACTCAATCGCAATTACAACGCGAGATCGACCGGTTATCAGCGTTACAACAATCGCAGTGCCAACGCCGGTAGCATGCGTCGTTCAACGGGAGCACGCCAGAGGCCACGACGCCGACGATAGTCGGCAACTGAAAAATCTAGAACGCACAAGCTTGTTGACCGGCGTAATTCGGAGAAGAGCTGGGAACCTAGAGGATTATGGTTACGACAAAGATGATGCGCTACCTGCTGATAGCGATTAAAGCAATCGCCGTCGTTATAGCAACGATAATCTTAATCCGTGCTTTGGATGCACGTTCATTGCCGGACCTCCATGTTTGGCATGAAGTGCAATTCGATAACGAGTTCAACGCGAATCGCGACCAGAATGTCAGCACACTTGCCGCCTATCTTGTACAAGAAAGCGCCGTTTTCGATGAGTTGTATGAAAAGGTATACGCCAACGCGGCCAGCGACTCGGCCACGCTTATCAGTCGGTTCAAAGCCGACAGCGTGTTCAGTTCAAAGAATCACGAAAGAGATTGGAATCGAACGACGGAGCTAGTACCTGCTGAGCCGCGCGGTGTCGTCTTGATGTTGCACGGCCTGACCGATTCACCGTACAGCATGCGCAGCACCGCTGAGCTATTTTACGAGCAGGGCTATCATGTTCTTGTGCCACGACTGCCGGGCCACGGTACAGCACCAGCGGGAATACTGAGCGCACGCTGGGAGGACTGGCAGGCAGTGGTGCAGATAGGCGCTAGGCATCTGCGATCGAATGACAATGCGGATTTACCGTTTGTCATCGTTGGCTATTCGAATGGCGGTGCATTGGCGATAGATTATGTGTTGGATGCCCAGGAGGACGACACCCAGCCCAGGCCGGACAGAGTGATTTTGATGTCACCGGCGATAGGTATAACGCCGTTCGCATTCTTTGCCAGCTGGAACAGGGCGTTGTCGTGGCTTCCGTTTTTTCAGAAGTTCGCTTGGGAATCGGTTCAGCCGGAATACGATCCGTACAAATACAATTCTTTTCCCAAAGCGGCGGGCAACGAAACGTATGAGCTTGCGCAGCACGTGCAAAAACGCCTCAAGCGAATGGCCGCCAATGGCGATCTTGCAGACATGCCGCCAGTCATCACTTTTGTGCCGCTCGTTGATGCAACCGTCCGTACGGCGGCCACGGCGGATCACTTGTTCTCCAGCCTAAATCGTCCGCAGGACGAGTTGGTTATTTATGACGTCAACCGCTTAGTGGAAATGGCACAATTCTATCGGCCGGAATTATTGGGCTTATTGCCACGGCTACAGAATGATGTATCGCGCGAGTACCAGCTCACGTTGGTAAGCAATCGATCGCAGGAATCTCGGCAGGTCGTTGCGGACTCCGGTCACGGTGCCCAGGCGATAGAGGAGGCTATCGATAGCGAATGGCCGCATGGCACATATTCGCTGTCACATGTATCGATTCCTATTCCCGCGGATGATCCTTGGTATGGGGACGGTCGGTCTCAACCTCCCACTCACATTAGTCTCGGCGATTTGAATCAGCGCGGTGAAAAGCATTTGCTGGTCGTGCCACCCGCGCAGATCATGCGATTGCGCTACAACCCATTCCATGGCTATCAGGCGCAGAGAATCACCGAATTGCTGACAGAGTTACGGTAAATACCAACTAAGTCATTACAACGATTTGATGATCTACCAGCGGCGAACGCGACCGGTATCGATATGCACGAAGTTCGACTTCTCGTAGTAACCAACGCCGCCACGCTTCATTGCAAGGGCTGCGTCGCGCAACTTCGTTAATTTAATGTCGTCGAGCCGTACGTCGATGGCTTTACCGACCAAGTGCTGACTGTTCTTCGCGACTCCGCTGCTTCGGTTTCGCAGCATCTCGTTGGTTTTCTGCGAACGGTAGCCTGATATCACCTCGAAAGTCCCGCTACTGCCAAGTGACTCGCGTATGTCGTGAATGAGATCGATGAGCTCAGGATCAATTTTTGTGGCATCGCCCGTTCGAAAATCGAACAGGAAGTTGTTAATTTCATCCAATGCTGACTCGATGTACTCGCCGTTACGCGAATACGTAACGTGCAGCTTCTTCTTGGTATGCGTGTGATAGAAGGACAGTTGTTTTTCGTCGACGGCCATAACCGGCTTCGCCGGCAACAACAGAGCAGCCAATGTTGTACCCAGCAGCGATTTGAGTGCGACGCGCCGGGAATGATACTTTGCCCATTTCATAGCCCGGCAATTATACTGAATTCGGCCAACAAGCAAGAGTACGGAGGCACAGGTTTATGAAGAAATTCCTAATGTGGCTGGTAGCCAGCGCTCTGATCGTGCAGTTACCGACAGCAATTGCGCAGCAAGCCGATGTTCGCGAGGCGATTCGCGTCGAAATTGAACAGCTACGGGACAGCGGAATCTTGAGCATCGGTGGCGTGGATATCGCCGCCGGCAATTTGCTCGCGGACGTGTATGAGCGCCGCAATTTCGCGCCCAACTGGTCGAATCGTGACGATATCAGTGAGCTGATTACGGCGATTCGCAGCACCGAAAAAGATGGCCTTAACACCGCCGACTATCACCTCAAAGAGGTCGAATACGTTTATCGCGAACTTGGCGCCGGCGGACTATCGAGCCCGCGCGAGCAAGCCGCGCTTGATGTCATGTTGACCGACAGTTTGTTCCGGCTCGGTTATCACCAGCGTTATGGCAAGGTGAATCCACAGAATCTCGACGCGACCTGGAACTTCAGGCGCGAGCTGGACAACCAGTCTCCTGCCGTCGTCATGCAGCAGGCGATGGACGCTCCGTCGTTGATTGAGTTCATTGACGATTTCATACCACGCGGCCCTTTCTATAAGCAGCTACAACAGGCACTAATCGAGTATCGCGAGCTGGGCTCGTCAGGCGGTTGGCCATCGGTTCCGGAAGGCCCCACGCTCAAACCGGGCGCGAGCGATGAACGCCTCAGCACGATCGCGCGTCGTCTCGCTATTACAGGCGACATCGCAGACATGCAGACGTTTGCCGCGATCACTACCTATGACGAGGTGTTGGAGGCCGGGGTACGCAAATTCCAGGTCCGCCATGGCCTGGACGCCGACGGCGTCATTGGCCCGGCCACCGTTCGGGCCATGAACGTGCCGATTGAACAACGAATCCAACAGTTGCGATTAAATCTGGAACGCGCCCGTTGGGTGTTTGACGATCTGGCCGACGATTTCATCATCGTAAATATTGCAGGCTTCAGAGCCTACGTCGTACGTGACAATGAGATCGTCTGGCAAACCAAAGTGCAGGTCGGCAAGACATTTCACCAGACGCCCGTATTTCGCGACGAGATGAAGTACGTCGTTTTCAATCCAACCTGGACGGTCCCCTACAGCATCGCGACCAAGGAAATGCTACCCAGGATCAAGAATGACCCGACGTATTTTCAAAACCGCGAGTTTGATGTAAAAAATCGCTCCGGCGAAGTTGTCGATACCGCGAGCATCGATTGGTCACAGCTTAGTCGCGGAAATTTTCCGTATACATTTGTGCAACGACCAGGGCCCGCAAATGCGCTCGGGAGAATGAAATTCATTTTCCCGAATGAGCACGCGATTTACCTACATGACACACCCAGCAAATACCTTTTCGAGCGTGCTGAACGCACGTTCAGCCACGGTTGCGTCCGTGTTCATAACCCGGCCGAACTGGCGGAGGTGTTGTTGGGCGCGGAAGGTTGGGACCAGCAGAAAATAACCGCGACGCTGGACAATCTGGAGACGAAGACGGTTTATCTGCCAGAGCCGCTGCCGGTATTTCTGCTCTACTGGACCGCCGAGATTGGGCCGACCGGAGATGTTCACTTCTATACCGATGTTTACGAGCGCGATCAGCGCATTGCCAAAGCACTGGATGAAGCGTTCAGGGCTGAACTTCCTTCAGGTTGATAAGGCACGTTGAATCGTGCGAGCGGAGAATACGAACCATGAGTCTTAGAAACCAATCTCTTTTCGCCAGGATCTGGTCCGATCCTGATCGCGGTGACCCACCATGGTACCTCGGCCGCTATTTCATCATATGCTGCGTAATGATAGCCGTGACACTGTTGTATCCAATGGCACAATCCTATGTTGGCATCATTTTGCTGCGCCTGATGTTTACCGCAATACTGCTGAGTGCGTTATACACCGCAATCCGAAAGCCACGCCTGTATCGCGGCTTGCTGCTTTTATTGATTCCTACGCTTTTGGCGAATTGGATCGTAAATCCAGGCGACCACCCGGGGCTGATCATCCTATCGTCATCCGCGACGCTATTCATACTGATCGCGGCGATCGGTGTGATACTGCACCACATCATCGCCGCCCGACGTGTCAGCGAGGACATAATTTTCGGTTCAGTCGCGGCGTATCTCTTGTTCGGTTTGTTGTGGGCGATGGCATACGAGCTGCTTAACGTGATCATGCCAGGCATGGTCATATCCTCTGCCGGTGAGATCCTGACGGCCCAGGAGCGTGCGACGCAATTCTCCGATTTCATGTACTTCAGCTTCATTACATTGACGTCGGTAGGCTACGGCGACCTCACGCCCATCGGTACACCGGCTCGCGCGCTCGCGATGGTAGAAGGAATATTCGGTCAACTGTACACGGCCATCCTGATCGCATGGCTGGTGGGCGTGCGCGTGGCTCAGGAATAGAAAAAAATGATGTAGTCGAAATGCTTACTTCATTTCGTTTTCGGCGGCCTTTTTCCTGATACTGTCGCAGAGAACGATCATTTTTGACCTCAATTCCTGATATTCGGGGTGACGCTCCACGATCCCGGCCAGTTTGATTGCATCTTGATCGACTCGGCGCAGAAAGTTGCGGTCGAAGTCATTTAGCGGTTCGCCACTGTCGACTTTTTCCTTGAGCAACAAGGCTCTCGGCAGGCGAAAATTATTGAGCCTCTGTAGTGCTGCAGCAATAATTCCAGCATCTGTGGTTTTCTGTTCCATCAATGTACGCGGTGTCCTGGTTGACGTACACCGTAGATAGCCAACGTAGATTAGTCAACTCGCGATCTTTGCCGTACTCAATAACGGCAGAACAATGAAGTACGTCTGTTGTTTTTCGCTGTGAATTTGTATGTGGCGGCCCTGTTCTTGAAGAGATTACGTGTCCGATAATCGACCATCGCCCGAGCGTGCTCCAAGCTGCCCAAGCACGTCGTTCGATAACGTAATAAAAATCCGGAAACTTTCATCGGCTGCGAGCTTTTCGCCAACGAGCAGGTCGAAGGCGGTCGACTGCAGGTCGCGAAGCTCCTGTATGACTCTCTGGCGCTCATCGTCGTTCGTTGACGACGTTACGGATCGTTGCAGTTCGATGGTCTTTGAGTAAAACGTATCGATGCGATTTTTGCGCCGCATTCTGAAGATACGTACGCCGGCAAATAAGGTGCTGCCCAGTGCAACGATCAATGTCACTGCGACCTCGGCCACGCCGGAATAGCGTTCGTAAACGCTTGGCGCGGAACGCTGCAAATAAGCTTGTGTGCCGGCGTGCACGATGTATGTGGACCGGCTGGTGTCGAAGTCGTCCGAGAGCTGCTGAAACAGTCCGGGCCGCTTGGCCGCCATTGCCGGTCGCAGGCGAAGAATTTCGTTGATCAGGTCATAGACGATCGTGCTGTCCAAATCGCCTCTTGCAACGAGGATCTTATCGACGGCAACGGTAACAATGGGTTCCGGCGTCCACTTATCATACGTACCAACCGGAATAATGAAGGGCCGGAATTGCGGGTTAAGCAATACTGCAGTATCAACGACCCCCCCCGTGCCAATTTCCTGCGGTGTCCCCAACGAAGCAAGAACATAGCCCGGGAATTCAGCGACTCGCTCGGGCGATATTGGTCCAATTACGACGATAAAGTCCGGAGCACTTTCAGGGTCAACAGTGTAGCGATAATCGTCGTCCTGAAGCCCGATACGATCCGCAATCGTCTCAAACACGAGTCGCGATGCGGATCCCGCAGGGCCGGCGAAGATCGCCGAGTTGCTGAAAATTTCTGGATCAAAAATATTGCCGCCGATCGGGCCGTCTTCAGCCGCCCGTCGCGCGATGTGCAGTACCGTCGGGTATAGCGGCATCACCGTTGCAATATCTTCGCGAAACGGCAGGTTATTCGACACGAGTGCGATATCGGCATCACCGGACGCAATAGCCGCGAGTGCGGCTTCTTCAGCCAGCGGTGCGTCAGTCAATTCGAGACGCACAGTTGACTCGACATTGAACAACTCAGTGAGTTCTTCGGCGATCCCCCGAGTGACAGGTGACACCGGCGTGACAAGACGAAGCTCACGCGGACCGGTGTCGCAGGAAGCCAGGACGATCAGGCCGATTACCGAGAGCGATGCCAGAGCCTTGCGCATGAAGATCAGCAACAAAGGGGTGCGTTAGGATACATAGCAAAGGATACTACCGAAGATGAGCACTCTCAGACTACAGGTAATCCGTATGAGACGAACGACAGGGGCCGTCATCGCGGCGATTATCGCCTTTTCTATGCCTGCTAAGGCGGCCGACAACATGGATGTCGTGATGTTCGCCAATGGCGATCGTCTTACCGGTGAGGTGAAGTCGCTCGAGCGCGGCAAGCTGCGCTTCAAGACCGATGCAACCGACACGATATCGATCGAGTGGGATGACATCGTAACCTTGAAAAGCGATCAGAACATCCAGGTAGAGACAGAGGAGGGTGTCAGATACCTGGGGCACCTGTCTGCCGGCTCCGATGACGGGCGGATCATTGTGGAAACGGGTTCCGGCCCTGTCGTTCTTGAGGCGCAGCGTGTCGTGCTGATGACGCCAATTGAAGAGAAGGGCATCGAGCGGCTCGATGGCGATATTACGGCAGGTTACAACTTTGCCAAGGCGAGTGAGGTCGAGCAGTTTCAGTTGGGGCTCGACATGGATTTCAGGACTGAGACTCGCATCATCGGTCTCGAAATCAGTGCGATCATTTCGGACAGCGAAGACAACGAGTCGAGTCACCGCGACAAACTCGAGCTTAACTACAAAAGACTGTGGCCGCGTCGCTGGCTCACGGGAGCCCGCGTGCGGCTTGAACGCAACGATGAGCTCGGGCTGGATTTGCGAACGTCCGTTGGTGCCGGTGGTGGCCGCATATTGCGCGAGACAAATTCTACAACGCTACAACTCATCGGCGGACTTCAGGTTAGCCGGGAAAACCTCAGCGGCGACGTATCCACTGAAGATTCGCTCGAAGCGTTTGGGAGTTTGGATTGGGATTGGTTTCGGTATGACACGCCTGAGCTGGATCTATCGACCACATTGCAAATATTCCCAAACCTAAGTGATACCGGGCGTGTTCGTGGTGAATTTGACATCAGTCTCAAATGGGAAATTATTGAAGACCTATTTTGGCAGCTGAGCTTTTATGAAAGCTACGACAGCGATCCGGTCGTCGTCGATGCCGCGAAGAGCGATTACGGCATCAACACCGCATTGGGGTGGGAGTTCTAGGAAAACGAATCGATTTGATACACTCTCGCGGTCCTGATCAAGCCGAATCTTGCGCCATCAAACAGGAATAAAATTATGCGTAACCATTTCAACATGAGACGCTTGCTGAGCGCTGCACTGACGGCGTCGATCGTACTTTTTGCCGGATGCACGACCTCGAATCCCACGATTGATACCAGTCCCGGGGCGGAAGTCACGTTTGACGGGCTTCGCGAGGTCAAGGGCGGCAACGCGGACAAAGCGTGGGCGCGTCCCGACGCAGATTTCACACATTATTCGAAGATCATGTTGCTGAGCGCTGGCATTGAATATCGTCCCGGCGGCGAGTCCGGACGGACGATGAGGTCGCGGAGCCAGGGCGGACCCTACGAGGTAACAGAGGCTCAAAAGACCAGGATCGAAAAGGTCGTCAGAGAGGCGTTCACAGAGGAATTGGCGAACAGCGAACATTTTAGAATCGTCAGCGAACCTGGTCCGGATGTTTTGCTGGTTCGTGGGGCGTTGCTCGACGTTGTGTCTTACGTTCCGCCAGAACAGATCGGACGTGGGGAGATCTATTTAAGCCGCGTTGGCGAAGCAACGTTGGTGGTCGAGCTGCGTGACTCAATTACCGAAGCCATTCTCGCTCGTGCGATCGACAGGCGCGCGGCAGAAAGGGTGGGCCAGTTCTCAGAGTCGAACAGGGTAACGAACCGGTCAGAGATACGGCAATTGGCAAAACGATGGGGGTCGTTGCTCCGCGACCGCCTGGACGAACTTGCCGGGCCAAAAAAATAGGCTAGATCAGCGGCCGAGATTTTGGTCGAGGAAGTTCACGAACAGCTCGGCCCAGCGGTTTGCGGCGGTCTCGACACTGTCCCAGTCCGTGCTGTCCAATACTGACGTAGCGAAAACAGGTGCAGCAGCGCTATCGGCAGCACGGGCAAGCGTTTTCGAGGTCTGCGAATCGCGCAGCTCCATCAGAAAAACCAGCGAGCCGGTCTTCGCGACGTCGCGCAAATCGCGCCGCATTTCCATCGCTTCCGCGCCGGAGGAGTTTCTGAGATCGATTAAGGTCGCTTGTACTGCCATAGTGCGGGGTCCTGCTTGATCCGTGATCGTGTAGTTCTGCAGTCGGCTAAAAAACGCGTCACGAAATATCTGTCGGAGCCGACGAATTTCGTCAGTTGACAGCGGGGCGCCCGATGGAAAGAAGATGCCCATATCTTCGGCCAGAAGCCGATTGTATTGGCTAAAATCGGCGTCCGTCGCAATCTGCACCGACTCGACATTCGGATTTTTGGATACGTTGTAGCTCGTGGTTGTCGTAGTCGTGCAGCCAGCCAGCGTCAGCACGGCAGTGAGACTAATCCCTATTTGTGTGACCAGATTTTTGACGTCGAGATACGACATGAAATGTTCCTTTGAGGTGGCGCCCCGAAGAGGATTGACTCAGATCGGCTTAGGCCGATCTTCGGGCCTCTGGCCCGTCATCGCAAGCGATGACGTCCAAAACGCTGCCGCGTTTTGTCGAACAATGTTCTCATCAGTAGGTCAGGCCACCAATACACAAAAGGGGCCGCGGCCCCTTTTGAAAATTGGCGCCCCGACCATGATTGATTCGTCGCTTCGCTCCTCACCCTACGGGCGCACTTCGTGCGTCTGTCGCACGACTGCGTCGTGCTCGGTTGACTCGACGCTTCGCTCCTCACCCTTCGGGCGCACTTCGTGCGTCCAAATTGCTTCGCAATTTGTCGAACATGGTGCCCCGAAGAGGATTCGAACCTCTGACCCCCAGATTAGGAATCTGGTGCTCTATCCAACTGAGCTACCGGGGCTGATCGCCGGGATTGTAACAAACCTCCTGTTTCCCGCATCATGCAACTAGGTTTAGATGCTGGCATGATCGCTGTGAGTAATGTTGTTGGCTCTTAAATAGTGGCTATTCAAGAACGCATAATCGAACATCGCGACGGCGATACGGCTTATGAAGGTCTGTTGGTATGGGATGACAGCCGCAGCGTTCCGCTGCCCGGCGTGCTCGTCGCACACACGATTCGCGGCCGCACCGAGTTTGAGGATGGCAAGGCGAGGGCGCTTGCCGCGCTTGGCTATGCGGCGCTCACGATTGACCTATACGGCGTTGCCACACGCGGCAGCGACATCGAAATATTTCGCGAATTGATGAATGGCTTGCGCGCCGATCGACCAGCTCTGCAACACCAGTTGTTGTCGTGGTTGACTACCGGTCGTCAGCAGAGCGAAATTGACGCCGATCGCGTCGCGGCAATCGGCTTTTGCTTTGGCGGGCTTTGTGTCCTCGATATAGCGCGGACCGGCGCCGACGTGGCCGGCGTTGTCAGCTTTCACGGTATTTTCAGCCCGCCCGGCAATACGACGAACAACACAATCGCTGCGAAGGTGCTGGCGCTGCACGGCTGGGATGATCCGCTGGCGACGCCCGATGAAGCCGTAGCGCTGGCCGCGGAGCTCACTTCGATGGGCGCCGACTGGCAAATTCACGCCTATGGTAATACGCTGCATGCCTTTACGAATCCGGCCGCAAACGATAACGATGCCGGAACCGTTTACAACGCGAGCGCGAACCGACGTTCGTGGGCAGCTATGCACGACTTTCTCGTCGAAATTTTTGGCGAATAGGTTGTCTGATTTCGGGCCGCGTTCGTTCACTCGCAACAACATTCTGGGGATAAATCAACGTGAACAAGAATCACGCTTTAGCACTTATCGGCATTGGTTTGATCATCGCCGGCTGCGGCCGTGACGACGCGATGGATACTGCAGCGGATGTCGCCAGCACCGTGACTTCACCGGTCGCCGTCGCATTGAGTGGCGCAGGCGCGGCAGCGGAGCAAGCGGCCAAAGAGATCAGCGGCGACTACATTCGCGACATCGTCGTCGAAATCTCCGATGACAGCTATGAAGGGCGAGGGCCCGGCAGCAGAGGCGACGAGAAAGCACGGCAGTGGCTCGCCGACGAAATGTCCAAGCTTGGCCTCGAACCCGGCGGGGCAAATGGAAGTTGGGAGCAGCCGTTCGAGTTAATAGGTGTTAACGCGACCCAGCCAGATAGCTGGACATTCAAAGGGCATGGCAAGTCGGTGAGATTGAAGCACTGGGACCAGTTCATCGCGTCGAGCGGCGTGCAAGCCGATCGTGCAGAAGTCAATAACGCAGAGCTCGTGTTCGTCGGCTACGGCATTCAGGCGCCGGAATACGATTGGGACGACTATAAGGGCATGGACCTGACCGGCAAAGTGCTGGTCATGATGAATAACGATCCTGATTGGGATCCCGAATTATTCGCCGGCGAAACACGTCTTTGGTACGGCCGTTGGGGTTACAAGTACCTGAGCGCCGCACGTCAGGGCGCGGCCGGTGCGATCATCATTCACACTCAACCGTCGGCAGGTTATCCGTACCAGGTAGTGCAAACATCTTGGAGCGGCGAACAGTTCGAGCTACCGGCCGGTGATGAGCCACGAAACCAGGTTCAGGCGTGGATTACCGAGGATTCTGCGCGCGAACTGGTCGCGATGGCCGGCATGGATCTCGACGCGTTGCGCGAAGCCGCGTTCAACCGCGACTTCGAGCCGGTGCCGCTCGGCATTACGACATCGATTACCCTGGACGTGGAAATTAATCGCGCCGAATCCGCGAACGTGCTGGGCTTGATTCCCGGCAACGATCCGGACCTCAATGATGAAGTGGTCGTCTACACCGCGCATCACGATCACCTAGGCGTTGGCACGCCGAACGACGACGGCGACGTAATTTATAACGGCGCGAAAGACAACGCAGCGGGTGTAGCGCAGGTGCTGGCGATCGCGAAAGCGATTCAAGCGCTTCCAGAAGCACCACGCCGTTCCGTTCTGATTGCGCTGGTCGGTGCCGAAGAACAGGGCTTGCTCGGTTCACAGTGGTACGCCGCTAATCCAACGTTCGCGCCAGGCAAGATTGCGGCAAACATTAATTACGATGGCGGCAATATTTGGGGACCTACGCACGACGCTACTTTTATCGGGCTCGGCAAGTCGTCAATCGACGATATCGTCACGCCGATTGCAAAAGAGCAGGGGCGTGTCGTCAACCCGGATCAATTTCCAGACAAGGGTTATTTTTATCGTTCCGACCAGTTCAACTTTGCAAAGATTGGCGTGCCAGCCATGTACCTGGACGAACCGACTGACTTTGTCGATCGTCCACCGGAGTGGGGTCGAGAGCAGCACAATCACTACAATAATGTGAACTATCACCAGCCGAGTGACGAGTACGACGATAGCTGGGATTTCGTTGGCATGATTTCCGATACCATGCTGGGATACTGGACCGGACTCGCGATTGCAAATGCGGATGAGATGCCGCAGTGGAATGAGGGCGACGAATTTGAGGCGGCGCGTCTCGAAGCCTTGCGGGCAGTTGACGAATGACCAGCATGAAATTCAGCCAAGGAATACAGGCGGCGCTTTTGTGCGGCGCCTTTTGTTTGGCGAGCCTGGCTTCGGCGGACGAACACCCGTCTTTCGCGGACGAACAGCTCAACGTCGTCATGGCCGATTACTGGGATTTCAGACTGACGGAAAACCCGCTTGCTGCGACGCAGGCTGGCATATCCGACTTCAATGATCGCTTGCCAGCGGTGACCGCCGAAGATCGTCAGCGCCGACTAGCGGCCGAGAAGCGCTTCTTCGCGCGCTCGCATGACATTGACCGCAACAAATTGAGCGTGTCCGGTCAAGTCAACGCAGAATTGTTCGAATGGGTGCTGCAAGACTCCATCGGTGCGAATGAACTAAATCTCGCTCGAATCCCGTTCAACACGTTTTCGGGTTTTTTCATGGACGCATTGACGGCGAGCAATGGCGTGCGCATGAATAGTGTTGAGGACTACGAAGACTATCTTGCGCGCATGGCAGACATCCCGCGTTATTTCGACGAAAATCTCGCGAATATGGATGACGGCGTTCGAACCGGATTCGTACTTCCACAGATCGTTATCGATGGCATTGTGCCAACGGTGCGCGCGCAGCTGAAAGAAAATCCTGAAGACAGTAGTTTCTTCGAACCGCTAAAAGATATTAGTGACAACGTTTCAGCGCGGGATAAGGAACGCTTGCGATCCGCCGGTCGCAAAATCATCGCCGATGACGTACTGCCGGCATTCGCGCGTGTCGCTGACTATCTGGAAAATGACTATGCGGCGTCGAAGACGCTTGGCGCAATACAGCTGGCCAATGGTGCGAAATACTACGCGTTTCAGATCAAGCGCTACACGACGACGACAGACACATCGGCGGACCAGATTCATGAGATTGGCCTCGCTGAAGTGGCGCGCATTAAGTCGGAAATGCAGGACATCATTCAGGATTTGGAGTTTGATGGGGACTTCGACGAATTCTCCAAGTTCTTGCGCACCGACCCGCAGTTTTATGCGACAAGCGCAGAAGAATTACTGAAAGAAACGGCATACACCGCGAAGCGCATTGACTACGTCATGCCTGGATTTTTCGGGCTGCTACCGCGGCAGAGCTATGGCGTCGTCCCGGTTCCGGACGAAATCGCACCGAACTATACGACCGGCGCCTATTATGGATCGCCTCTCGGCGGCAATCATGGTGGCGCATTCTGGATCAATACCTACGCGCTCGATCAACGACCGCTTTACGAACTGCCTGCGCTGACATTGCACGAAGCCGTGCCCGGGCATCATCACCAGAATGCGATCGCCCAAGAGATGCAAGGCGTGCCTGAGTTTCGTAAGGACTTGTACTTCAGTGCGTTTGGAGAAGGTTGGGCGCTTTACACCGAAAAACTCGGCGTCGAAATGGGCATTTACCGCAACCCATACGAACACTTCGGTCGGCTCAGCTACGAGATGTGGCGTGCCTGTCGTTTAGTCATCGACACTGGCGTTCACTCACAGGATTGGACTCGTCAACAGGCCATGGATTTTCTCGCTGCGAATACCTCACTGTCACAGGGCAATATTCGCGCCGAAGTTGACCGCTACATTTCCTGGCCCGGCCAGGCGCTGGCCTACAAGCTCGGTGAGCTAAAGATCTGGGAGTTGCGTCGTAAAGCAGAGGATCTGCTGCAAACGAATTTCGATCTTCGGGAATTTCACGACACGGTGTTGCAAAATGGCGCGCTGCCGATGGCAATGTTAGAGGATGTTGTCGAACGCTATATAGACAGCGAACTCGACGACTTACGGCGTAACAAAGACAACTAGTCTGAGTGCTTAGTCACATCGCGATCGTCGCGTCTGGAATTTATGCCTTGGCCAGACGAAAGTGATGCGATTAGGATCGGCGGAAACGACTGAAGAAGCCGCCTTTTTTCTTTTCTACCTCTTCGTCATCGTCATCGTCATCGTCATTCGCGGAAGCGGGGCGCGCGCTCAGCGCGGCAAATGTCGATGTCATTGACGTTTTCATCTGATCCTCAATCGAGGCCGGCGGCGGAGTCGCCGCTGCGCCATTGCTCGCAGCGCCGTTGCTTGCAGGGATGGGCGGAGCAACACCGCGCGGGAGATTTTCTGCGTTTAGCGCGCGCACAGTTGCGAGCCGCTGGGACGCCGAAAGGTCCATTCCGGTATTGGCCGGTTCCGATTCAAGGGACACCTCCAACGCGTTCTCGCCGTAAACGTCTTTGAATTCTTTCTCGAAATTCGATTGCTGATCGGGCGGAGTTATCGCGGCGGGCTCAGGCGTTGGTGTGCTTTCTGCTGCTGGTGCTGCGAGCACATCTTCGACAGCTAGCGAAAGTTCGGCTTCGAGTTCCTGATTCGCAGGTTCCGGTGGTGGTGGGTTGGCAAGCACCTGCGCGGCGATCGTGTTGAGTTCCGCACCGAACAGAGTTTCGGCCATCTGGTCGTCAAATTCGTCAAACGATTTGGCATTCGCGATATTCGCCGCTATTTTCATGAGTTCTGGGTCCGGCTCTGCTGGCGTGTTTTTTGGCGCGGCGGCGGCGATGCCCGATGATTCTTCCGACACCGTATCCTCGGCAATTGTTGCGTCGTGCAGTTCAAGTGCTGCCGTCGCTTCCTTGATGTCTTCCTGGATCGCAGAATCGAGCGTGATAGTTGGCAGGCTCGGCATGGTCGGATCTTTGAGCTCGGAGTCTGGCTCTAAAGTCAATTCGGGTATCGAATCGGCCGCAGCCTTTATCGCAGGCTTATCGCTGGACGGTCCCGGTGTCTCGCCAGCCGCATCGGGAACCGCGAGTCCCGCCATCGCCTTTTCGAGCCCTTCTATGTCGGGGCGCAATTCGGCCAAAGTTGGATCACGCTCCCACTCGGGCGGTTCCTCGGCTGCTTTCGCTTGCTGAGCTTTTTTCGCGTCCTCGGCCGCCTTCGCTTGCTGAGCTTTTTTCGCGTCCTGGGCCGCCTTCGCTTGCTGCGCTTTTTTCGCTTCCTCGGCTTCCTTCGCTTGCTGCGCTTTTTTCGCAGCCTCGGCGTCCTTCATTTCCTGAGCTTTCTTCGCCGCCTCGGCTTCCCTGGCGAGCTGCGCTTCTTTTGCCGTCTTGGCTAGCAGCGCTTTTTTCGCCTCCTCGGCTTCTTTAGCTTTCTTGGCTTCTTCGGCTTCCTTCGCCTTTTTCGCTTCCTCGGCTTCCTTGGCTTCCTTTGCTTTCTTCGCTGCCTCGGCTTCCCTTTCGAGTTGCGCTTCTTTAGCCGCCTTGGCTAGCAGTGCTTGTTTCGCGTCCTCAGCTTCCTTCGCGAGCCGCGCTACCTCAGCTTCCTTCGCGAGCCGCGCTTCCTCGGCTTTCTTGGCTTTTTCAGCTTCCTTCGCGAGCCGCGCTTCCTCGGCTTTCTTGGCTTGTTCAGCTTCCTTCGCGAGCCGCGCTTCTTC
>Ga0224508_10001062_pt1 | contig 25146 bp, 21 predicted proteins | sample SF_Jan12_sed_USG_4_FD_170157 | JGI IMG/M metagenome (GOLD analysis project Ga0224508, IMG submission 170157) | Sediment microbial communities from San Francisco Bay, California, United States - SF_Jan12_sed_USGS_21 | ecosystem: Environmental > Aquatic > Marine > Sediment | place: USA... | reverse complement strand
GCCGTGATAAGGGATGGGCTTCGGGGCCCGTCATGCCTTTTTCGAACAATTCTTTTTGCAGGCGGAATACAAGCTCGCCATTTTCTGCGTGCACCGTGGGAATGGCGCCAAGTTCGAGCGCACGCGAGAAACTGTTCACGAGCACCTCGTCGTCCGCCATGATGGCGCCCTTGTAGGCCATGAAATGCTTGAAGCTGTTGACGCCGTGATCGCGAACCAGCGTCTCCATATCTTTGTGGACGCTGTCGTCCCACCAGGTCACGGCGACGTGGAAGCTGTAATCTGCGACGGATTTCTCGGCCCACTCGCGCCACTGCATGTACGTCTCGATGAGATTCTGCTGCGGGTTGGGTATCGCGAAGTCGATGATCATCGTGGTGCCGCCGGCAAGGCCGGCTGCCGTACCCGAGTAGAAATCCTCGGTTGTCACGGTACCCATGAACGGCAGCTGCATATGCGTGTGCGGGTCGATGCCGCCCGGCATAACGTACTGACCGCCCGCGTCGATAACGGTTGCGCCGTTCGGTGCATCGATATTCTCAGCGACAGATGTGATGACTCCGTTTTCGCACAGGACGTCTGCGCGCAGACTGCGATCCGCATTGACGACTGTGCCGCCCTTGATAAGAACTGTCATGATGACTCTCCGTTCCTGGCAACGAGGTAGTAGATGACGCCGCCCAGGATTGATCCTGTAAACCAGCCATAGTTGTAGAACCACGCGAAGTATTTCGCGATTGCCATTCCCATGTTGCCACTCACGATCGAAATAATCGTCAGGGCAACCGGGAGCAGGAAAGCGATGAAGCCTGCCCTGTTCCAGGCCGGGTAGCCTGCGTCGTCCTTGTAAAGCGCGATCAGGTTGTACTCCTGGTTCTTGATCAGGAAGTAGTCGACGACCATGATGCCTGCGATCGGCCCGAGCAGGCTCGAATAGCCGAGCAACCAGTTTGAGTACAGGCTTTCGACGCTTACGTCGGTCTCAAGCCAGCCGAGCTTCTTCAGGAGCTCCCAGCTCATCAGTGCGAGGCCGATGATGCCGGTGATGATCACGCCGCGATCTTCGTTGATCGCCTTGGGGGCCACGTTCTGGAATACGTTCGTTGGTGAAACGATGTTGGCTGCCGTGTTGGTCGAGATCGTAGCAATGATGATCATGATCATCGCGATGACGACACCGACGTCACTGTCGATGCGGCCGATCAGGTTAATCGGGTCAGAGATCACCTCTCCCGTCAGTTCGACCGACGCGGCCGTCAGTACAACGCCGAGGCCGGCGAACAGCAACATCGTCAACGGCAGGCCGATGATCTGGCCGATAACCTGGCTGCGCTGGTGCCGCGCGTAGCGGCTGAAATCGGGGATGTTCAATGACAGCGTGGCCCAGAATCCGACCATTGCCGTCAGCCCGGAGAGAAAGTACTTCGTCACGGGTTCGCCTTCGGGACGCGTAGCCGGGGTCGCGAGCACCTCGCCCAGCGAAATCTTGGGTAATGCCCAGACCAGCAGGCCAATTGCGACGATCAGTAGCAATGGAGCGGCCAGCGCTTCCAGGAATTTGATCGACTCAGAGCCTCGAATAACGACGGCCAGGTTGGCCACCCAGAAAATGAAAAAACCGATGACTTCGCCGGTGCCGCCAAGTGCTTCCCACGCCGGGAACATAGCGGACATCATCAGGTGAATGGCGATGCCGCCAAACAGGGTCTGAATACCAAACCAGCCGCAGGCGACAATCGCGCGGATCAGTGACGGCACGTTGGAGCCGATGATGCCGAAGGAGGCTCGCAGAACGACGGGGCAGGGGATGCCGTAGCGGGTTCCCGGAAACGCGTTTAGCGTCAGCGGGATCAGCACGACGATGTTGGCAATCAGGATGGTCCACAGAGCTTCCGCAACCGACAGGCCGAAGTAGGCTGTGAGCACACCACCGAGCGTATAGGTGGGTACGCAGATCGCCATGCCGACCCACAGGGATGCCACGTTCCAGCGCGACCAGGTTCGTTGTGCAGCCCGGGTCGGGGCAATGTCGTCGTTGTAGCGGGGACTCTCGAGCAAATCCGTACCGACGTCGAGTTCGACATGTTCGCCGACAGTCCTGAGCGTGCTCAGTGTCTGCAATTCACTCATCGGTCAGGGGACCGTAGGTCTCCGGGCGGCGGTCGCGGAAAAACTGCCAGGTGTCGCGTACCTCGCGCACCATGTCGAGATCGATCTCGTGCACGAGAAGTTCGTCGTCCCCGTAGCTCGCCTGCGCCTCGATCGCGCCGCGCGGATTCACGATATAGCTGGAACCGTAGAACTCACCCATGTTGTGCGTCGCCGCCCAGGGCTCCTCGGTACCGATGCGATTGATCGCGCCGATGAACACGCCGTTAGCCGCAGCCGACGCCGGTTGCTCGAGTTCCCAGAGGTACTTGCTGAGCCCGGCAACGGTCGCCGACGGATTCACGATGTACTCCGCGCCGTTCAGTGCAAGCGCGCGCCATCCTTCGGGGAAGTGCCGGTCGTAGCAAATGTAGACGCCGAGCTTCAGATAGGCGGTTTCGAAAACGGGATAGCCGAGATCGCCGGGCTTGAAGAAAAACTTCTCGTAGAAGCCGGGGTCGACCTGCGGAATGTGAGTCTTGCGGTACTTGCCGAGGTACTTGCCGTCGGCGTCAATGACGGCTGCAGTGTTGTAGTACACGCCGGTCATGTGCTCCTCGTAGATTGGTACCACGATGACCATGTTGTGCTTCTTCGCATACTCCTGCATGAGCTGCGTGGTCGGTCCGTCGGGGATCTTCTCGGCCGCCGCGTACCACTTGCGATCCTGGCTCGGGCAAAAGTAGGGCTGGGTAAAGACCTCCTGGAAACAGAGGACCTGGACACCCTGCTTGCCGGCTTCTTCTATGTACGGAATGTGAGCTTCGATCATGCGGTCGCGGATTTCCGCGGGTTGCATATTGCCGTCGCCCTTGAGCGCCATCTGAATCAGGCCACACTTAACTTTGGACATGAGTCCCCCTTCGGATGTTCTTGTTTTCTATACTCCTATCATAACAGCGAAATGGCCTGATTTAGTGCTAACTGGCCCTAGCGTACGGACGTCCAGGAACCGTGCATCGGGCCCGGCAGGAGGTACCAGCCGTTACCCCAAAAGCGCTCGTATTTTCGAACGTCTGCAGCGCGGCTCGCGCGCGTGGCAGGCTCAGTGCATGGCGGATGAAAGGAACTGCGTGCGCATTGGACAAAGTCGGCGAAGTCGTCGCCCAGGAGCATGATGACGCGGAAATTCTCCGCGATGGCTTCACGGCGGATCAGCTTCTCCTTGGTCCACTCGGGACGCTCGTAAGATAGCGAGACGAACTCCGGCTCGACCTCGAGCCCCAATTCCCGAATGCCGTCGATGACGGTCTGCTTCTGCGGACAGGCCTCCTCCTCATCTTCGTATTTCTCGCAGGGACGATTCGTCAGGTAGAAGACCGCGACGTCCGCGGCTGTTGCTGCCTTGATGAACTCTATGACGCCGGGAACCGGCTCGGCTACGTGTTCACGATCCCACATTTCCAGCTTGCGATCGCTGAATGGGCGTTCGAACCCGACTTGAAAGGCGACGTTGTTGATCACGGTCTCATCGACATCGAGAATGACGGCAGGCGGCAGATCTTCGGCGTCGGTCTGGCCGGGGATTGCCGACCACGACGTATCAGCAATGAACCGTTCCAGGTCGCGTGTCGCAACGCTGTAGACCTGGCGGGTGAGGGCTTCGTAGTCGGCTGAATGTTTCACCCACGCGTGGGCCAGGTCCTTCTCCGGTACGTGAGTGGGCACCTCCACGGCGCAGGCCGCGAGCATTGACAGGGCGCTTACGGCCGCCAGCGTACGTGTCGTATTCATCAATTCAGGTTAGCATGCCGGCATGAAAAAAATCACTGTGCTACTTGCCGCCGTCGCATGGCTCATGTCGGGCTGCGCAACGTCCTCTGTTACCCAGTCCTCGGGACTGACATTTATCCATCTCAACGACACGTACCGCGTCGATGCCGTTGAAGATGGCACGGCCGGTGGTTTCAGCCGCGTGCTGACCCTGGTGCGTGAATTGCAGGCGCAGGGCCGTGACGTGCGTATCCTGCACGGCGGTGACTTCCTGTACCCGTCACTCGAGAGCCAGCTCTGGGACGGTCTGCAAATGGTCGATGCCATGAACTTCATGAACGCAGTCGCACCGCTCTACACGGTGGCCGGAAACCACGAGTTTGACCGTCGCGGGCCCGAGCAGCTCGTCGCGGCCCTGCATGCATCGGAGTTCGAGTGGCTGGGCGACAACTACTCGTTCGAAACGGGCGATGTGGCAGCGGATGCGGCCCTGAAGTCCGGGTTCACTTTCCAGCACGGCGACAAAACCGTGGGTGTCTTCTCCGTGACGCTGCACGCTGACGATGGCGGCAACGCGCGGGACTATGCGCCGATCGACCGCGACTACAAGGGTGTTGCCGAACGCGCGATCGCCGCGCTGAACGAACGCGGTGTCGATCTGATTATTGGCGTGACCCACGTGCACATGTGGCAGGACGTCGACATCGCGAAACTGCAGGCCGAATACCCGAAGCTCGCATTCATCGTGGGCGGGCACGAGCACGAACCGCAATACAGCAATGTCGCAGGCTCTGCCCTGGTAATGAAGGGCGCCTCGAATGCGCGCGTCATCTGGCGCATTGACGTCGACTTTGTTGCGGATGGCGGATACGTCGTCGACGAGCAGCGTATCGTCCTCGACGAGAGCATACCGTTTGACCCGGACTACGAGGTGCTCGCAAGCAAGTGGCGCAGCCTGTTGCTCAAAAAATACCCGTTCCTCGAAGCTCGTGTCGGCAATGCAGCGCATCGAATGGACGTTCGGGAGGAGGCGATTCGTAGCGGCGAGACAAGCTGGGGCAACTTCGTCACCGACCAGATGCGTAAGGCGTTTGGCGATCCGCAAGCCGACCTTGCGTTCATCAACAGCGGCACCCTGCGGATCGACGACTACATCGAAGACGATATTCGTTTCGAGGATATCGGCAGGACGTTCGGCTTCAGCTCTTTCCTGAGGTATACAAGCGTGACCGGCGCGGAATTCAAACGTGTTCTGGAGGCCGGCTACCGTGGCGGTCCTGAAGCCCAGGGTTATTTTCCACAAGTCTCCGGTTTTCGCGTGTGTGTCGACCGCAGCCGCAACGAGTTCGATCGGATCGTGAGCCTGCAGGTGCCGTCCGGCGATGGCTGGCAGGAGATCGAGGCAGACAAAGAGTACGTCCTGGTCGTGCCCGACTTCCTCTACGGGGGCGGTGACGGCTACGAAATCCCGAAAGACCGATTTGCTTCCCGGCCCGGTTCGGAGCTCAAGTACCTGGTACTCGATGCCATCCTGCGCGCGCAGGGTGTGGGTGAGAGTGTGGGCGAGGAAGTAACGCTCGAAAACCGCCGTTACCACTCACTGCGGGAAGGCAAGGAACGCTGTTTCAGGTACTAGTTGCAACGCCGCTCGCGCACATCCCTGTGCTCCGCGGCATAAGTACATCCATGTACAAAAAAGGGCGGCCCGAAGGCCGCCCTTTGTCTTGCATTGTCGTTGGCTTCCTAGAACTTGTAACGGAGGCCAATCTGGACACGCCAGACGGAGTCGTCAACATCCTGACGAAGGTCGGTGCCTTCGCTGTACCAGCGCGTGATTTCGTACTGCGCGGTATTGTCGATCGCCGGATCTCTCTCGTTGATCTCGAACAGGCGTACGGCTTCCTGAACGTCGTCAGTGTGCGTGTAACGCCGGTTGTTGTCATCCGAGAACAGGTTCAGGACATTCTCGACGTCGAGGAAGAGTTGCAGCTGATGCTCCTTCCACAGGCCGATGTCCTGCTGGATGCGCAAATCGAGGTCTGTGCTCCAGGGTGCATTGAAGGCGTTCTTCGGTGCGATGCCGCCTGCGTACTGACTCAGGCCGGTCTCGTCGAGGAAGTCGAACAGATCGTCGATGTCACCCTGCGAGAGGTTCGAGAAGTCCATCAGAGGATCGCTCGGTCCCGTCGGGACATACACGAGGATGCGCGACTCGTCGTCCGAGTCACCGAAGTACTCTTCTACGGTGTCGTCCTCATACGCATAACTGAACGGGCGACCTGAGCGGCGGTTGAAGAATGCCGAGATCTTGGTCGCGTTGTTGTCGTTCCAGTAATGCTTGAGGCTGATGCGGGCCACGATGTTGTGCTCGTTAGCCCAAAGTGCCGGGCCCAACTGCACGTTATTCGGGATTTCGACAGCAACTTCTTCGTAGCTCGAACCGGCCGTTGAGCTGTTGACCGGGTTGCCAACCTCTGCATCCAGCCAGGCGTAACCCAGGCCGATGTTCAGGGACGTCCTGTCGGTGAAGTCGAAGTCCTTGGCGAAGCGTAGTGAGAACGACTTCGTCGATCCCTCAACCCCATTCGTCATCAGGATGTCCTGGTTGCTGTTACGCGTGTCGTCGCAATCTCCACCGTTGGTGCCGGCGTTGCTGAATCCCTGGCCAATACCATTGAATGTCGCGTTACAAAGCGGCAGCGTCGGATCAACTTCGAAGAACTGCGGACGACCGTCAGGCAAGAGAACGCCGTTCGGGGTCAGTCGCAGGTCTACCCAGTTAACCGCATTCTTGTGGTCTGTGTAGATGTAGTCAGCATTGACCGACCAGCCATCGAGCAGGCTGTTATCGGACGAGAATACGTGGCTCAGTCCGATGTTCCAGCGATGATTCTCAGGGAGGTCGAAGTCCGGATCCACAGCTGCAACGGCACCCGTGTTGGCATTGGCGCTGTTAGCCGCTGCCTGGCGGAGACAGTCGGGCAGGCCCGTGAACTGGCCACCGGGGCCGTTGGTCACTTGAAGCACTGTCGGGTCGGTGTCGCTGTTGCACGGATCGCTGAAGTCCCCGGCAAAGCCAATCGCGCCACCAAAGTTCTGGTAAGCGTTGGCGAAATGCACCGTCGGGTCACCGCCGCCGAATACGCCGTAGCCGATACTGAGCTGGGTCTCGCCAAGGCTGCTGCTCGGGAGGTCCCAGGTCATGCCGATACGCGGCTGTACGAGTTCCAGTCCGTCGAACGTCTGCTGGTTCGAGAAGCCGTAGCGAGCCTGGAATACCGGGTTGTTGATCGGTGCATCATCTGACTCGTAGCGGTCAAAGCGAACACCACCGATCAACTTGATTGCGTCGTTAACCTGCCATTCGTCCTGGACGTAGAAGCTGTTGATGTCGCGCTTGAACGCAGCGGCCGCATCGGCGGCAACCTGGGTGAACGAGCCGTTCATAACAAAGCCGCTGGCCGAACCTGCCTGCAGATCGGCAATGCTGTCAAACGTGATCGTGCCCGTGGCATCCGGGATGAACAGGTTGAAGATGTCGCGCGATTCCTGCTCGAAACCGAACGTCAGCGTGTGGTCGCCCATCACGTAGTCAGCCGACAATTTTAGCTGGTCAACCGTGTACTGCAGGTCGTTTGCAGAACGGAAGAAACCCGGTCCGCTGGTGAAGAAGTCGCCGACTTCTATACGCACAATCGGGTCAGGGTCTTGTGCTTCACCGCCACCTGCCGGTCCCTGAATGTCAATCACGTCGAACGTGGAGTAACGGAACTCAGTGGAGAAGTTGTCCGTCCAGTTCGAGAAGACGCGCAACGACAGAGTATCCTGGTCGATGCCCTCAAATTCGAAGTTGTCTCTGAACGTAAAGCCACCGAATCCCAAGTCGTCCGGATCCAGGTTCAATTCCTCGAGTGTGGTGTACGTCAACTCGGCGCGGTGATTGTCATTGATGTTCCAGTCGAGGCGGGCGAACCAGCGTTCACTCGTCTGCGGCAGGGTCCTGACGATCGGCCCAACATCTCTTCCGTATTGATTGAGGAGGATACCGGCAATCTGTTCTGCATCAGCAACTGTGATCCAGTCCTCGTTGGCAAAGCCGCCACCGATCGGACCGGAGTTCTGGATGCCACCTTCGTCCGTCTCTTCGTAAGCAAGCGTGAAGAACAGCTTATCCTTGATGATCGGGCCGCTGACGTCGAAGCCGAAGTTCTTGTCTTCAAACGGATCGGTGATGACCGTGTTGCCATTCAGCGTCTTGCCGGTCAGGCCTTCGTCGTTCCACATGTAAACACCGGAGCCGTGGAACTCGTTGGATCCAGGTTTGGTGACAATATTAATGGCACAGCCCGTGAACTGGCTGTACTGCACATCGAGCGGCGCGAATTCAACAGATGCCGATGCAACTGTGTCGTAGGGAACCGGAAACGCGAAACGTGCCGAGGTGCCCGTGCCTTCGTTGAGGCCGAAACCATCATTGGCGATCGCGCCGTCAATTGTGATGGCGTTCGAACGGGAGCTTCCGCCCAGGCAGTTGATGCCCGAACCTGCGCCGTTGTCCGCACGAGCGATACTGACACGCGGGTCGATACGGATAACGTCGCGAATCTGGCGCGCGATACTTGGCATCGCCTCGATATCGTCGACGCTAAATGCCGTACCGGGGCCGACAGCCATTTTCTGTGTCGCTACCATGGACGCGAGTACGACGATTTCTTCGATCGCTTCATCGGCAACAGCCAGTGCGATGTTGAACGATGCAGGGGCGGACAGGTTCGTATAAACGTCCGTTACGCGCGCATCCTGGTACTGGGCAGACTGGACACGAATCGTGTACGGACCGCCGACGGGCAGGCCGCGCACGTTGAATGCGCCACTTGCGTTGGTCGTGACCGACCGGGCAGCGCCGGTACGCTCATCGGTAACAGTGACCGACTGACCCGCGGCAGGTGTGCCGTCAGGTGTGGTGACGGTACCGCGAACCGCTGTGGTTGTTTCCTGTGCGTTTGACGCAACAGGCGCGGCAAGCAGGACGAAAGCAGCAAATGCTGCGATCGAGACTTGCTTGAGTCCCGCGAGAGTCGATCCAATAAATCGAGATTTGTATTTCATTATTGATCCCCGTTATAGGAAAGGGCGAAAGCCTCGTGCCTAACTATGACAATCAGATTTCGCTCGGCCATTTGCTGCCCGGGCATCGACACAATAGGTGCGAAACCGGGCAATTTCTTGATGTGATGCGGCTAATCTAACGCAGCGAAAATGCTTGCGCAATAAGGGTTTAAACGTGTTTGTGAGCGCTGATCCGAGGAGCTGCGGACGCTTGCGTGCCCGTCAAAAGAAACTGGGTTACGAACTGGTCACAAGCTATTGTTTTTCTGTCAGTTCGACTGTCGCGATGATCGGCCAGTGATCGGAGACGCCGGTCCGCGCGGCGCTGCGGAAGCGCTCTGGCGTGCCCTCCGACGAGACTTGTGACGGGTTTCTGTTGGCGATCGCCACCGAATCAGCGCGAATTCGCGCTGTTGTTTTTTCGCCACGTGCGGGCGAGAACAGGATCATGTCGAGGAACGACCAGGTCTTGTCGCGGCTGTAGTAGGCAGTGCCTTTACAGTCGGCGCAGCCAATATCATGGGCCAACGTCCAGGCGGGTCTGGCGAAGCGGTCGAGCATGCGCTCGCGTTCATCCTCGGTGCTCGTCGTATTGAAGTCCCCCGCGGCGAACACGTGATGATCGTCGGGCAGCGCAGCACGTAGCTGGTTCAGATGTTCGTAGGCGGCGACGCGCATGGGAGTGGGGTGAAACGGCGCCGGAAAGTGCACGCTGAACCCGGTTAGCACGGACCCGTCCGGCATGGCGAAGTCTGCTTGCAGGACGCCGCGCGTATCGCCCTCGCGGTCGGGGAAATCGGGTAAGTGCAGCGGGTGTAGCGTTGGGTCACCCACCAGCGGAAGTTTTGACAGGAAGGCGACATCGATACCGCGCGTGTCGGTACCCTCGATGAGGATGGCAGGCAGGTAACCCAGGTCCTCGAGAAATTCAGTGCGAAGTCGCTCGAGCAGAGCGATGTTTTCGACCTCCTGCAGGGCGATGACATCGGCACCGCGGCCGTCATTGACCTGCCTTATCGTCTTTGCCAGTACACCAAGCTTGAACTCCAGGGCCGCATCGCTCCAGTCGAGATACAGGCACTCGTCGCGCCAGCTTTCAACGGGAATCTCGTTGCACGCGGCGATATGCGTATCGCTCTGCTTGGCGCCGACAGGCAGGTAAGCCTTGTCGTCCTTGCCGGGGTCATCCGTATTGTCGAACAGGTTTTGCACATTGAATGCCATCACCGTGACCGCGTCGTCAGTCGGTTCCGCGGGCTCGCCTGGCATACCGAGGTCGACGCGCAGCAGCAGCGCGTTCCGGTTTTCGCCGGTCACCATGACGGTGCGGTGATCGTCAGCAAAAGCTACCGCTTCGGCATTGACAAAGTTGCCGAGGCTGATGCGAATGGGTTTTGTATTGAAAGCGTCGTACCAGTCCTGGCCAGGGCGGCGCAGGAAATAATAAACAGCGCGGTAGGTCAGGATGACGGCCGCACGATTGTCCTGCGATATATCCATCGCCGCCGGCTGCCAGTGCCAGTCCTTGGTCCTGGGAGCAAATTCGACGTCCTGGCGGCTTGGCTTGGGCAGGCTCTCAATCGTCCCCAGCCACTTGGCGGTTACTTTCTTATCGTCTTCCGATTGCAGCGGCACTTCGTACAGTACCGGCGGGATATCGCGCTTGCTCAGGATCAGGACACGTTCGTTCTCTGTATCGACTGCCGCGGCTTCGGCATCTCGTGGCCCGTCCGGATAGCGGAAGGACACCTCCCAGTCGACCGTCGTGCTCTTCTTGCCGGCCTTGGGTTCCTTAAGAAAATAGAGCTTGCGCGACTTGCGCCGCCCGAGGTTGTCGCCGATATCGGCGACCATCAGGTAAGGTTCGCCGTCCAGCTCGAAAGAAGCGAGATCTTCCCAGTCCTTGTTCGAGGCTTTTTTTAGCTCGGTCCGGCCCAGGCTCGCGCCGGTGTGATCCAACGCGTAGAGAATTTCCCTCGAGCCGCTGTCGTTGGCGATCCAGAGAACGCCGGATTCGCGTTGGGAACGTGCGAGTCCGCTGGCTTCGCGGATCTGCGGATCTTCGAGACGGCCGGCCGCTTCAAACGCCAGCGTAGCCGGCTGCTCTGCATTAGAGCAGCCGGCGAGCGCCAGCAATAATGCTGCCCGCCGAATCAGTTGCCGATGTCGTAACGGAATTCGACGCCCCAGTACCGCGGCTCGTTAACAAAGGCCGTGAGGTTCAGGAAGTTGAGAGCGCCGTCGACGACGATCTCATCGGTTATGTTGCGGCCGACAAAGGACACGTTCCACTTCGAGTTCGCGCTGCGATAGCCAAGGCGCAGACCGCCGAGCGTGCGCTGTTCGGCAACAAACTCGACGGAACGGTGCAGGAAGATGTTCGATTCGCTGCGATAGTTCCAGTCAGTGTTGAAGTAGAGGCTGGCGCCGGAGTCCAACGGCATGTCGTATTGCACGATCAGGTTGGCGATCCACTCGGGCGAACGTGGCAGTGGGTTGCCGTCGATCAGCACTTCCGTAACCGGGCCGAAAGGACCTACACGACTGCCGACGACGGGGTCGAGGCCCGTGCAGGTCGGATTGGATCCGCAGAGGTCGTCACGCAGAGTGCCGTCGTCGATCTCCGTGTCGTTCCAGCTTACGTTGGCGATCAGGTGCAGGTTGTCGGTCACCAGGATCTCGAGATCTGTCTCGATGCCGTTACCGAGGACCTTGTCCGCATTGAGCAACTGGTTGACGTTACCGGCCCCACCTGTTGCCGTTAGCTGGTGATCGTCGTTCTTGTAGGTGTATGCAGCGGCGTTCCAGCGGGCACGTCCGTCGAGCAACGAACTCTTGAAGCCGACTTCCACCGCATGGCTGGTTTCAGTCTTGGCTGAACTCGTGAAGCCGAAACGACCCAAGGTAACGGGACCGCGAGATGCGTTCGCGACGCGGGCGTACCAGCTCCATTCGTCGTTCGGCGTGAGGTTCAGTGCAACGTCCCAGTTGAAGTAATCGTCGGTGATATCGATCGTGTCGGGCGGTGAGGACGAGTTCGGGCCCGGCTTGACTTCGAGGTTCTTCTCATCGTCGGTCCAGCGACCGCCAACGATCAGGTTCAGGACGTCGTTCAGCTCGATGTCCACCTGGCCAAATACGGCGAAGGACTTCGTGTTCTGGGTCACGATATCCGAGAAGTCCGCCTCGAAATCCTGCGACAGGACATCAATGTCCTCATCGAAATAGAACACACCGACTTGTGAAAAAATACGCTCCCGCTGGGTGCCAATGCGCAATTCCTGCGTGACCTGGCGATGATCGTCAAGGCCGTCCCCGGTGGTCACATTGAAGAACACCTGGCGTCCAAGCGTGCCAATGTCTGCTGGATCGAACGACAACAGGCCACCGTCGACGTCCGCTGACTGGAAGTTGGTGACCGAGTCGTAGGCTGTGATCGAGGTGATCGTCGAGTCGCCAATGACCCACTCGAGGTTCGCGGACCCGCCGATGTGGTCGAGATCCATGCTGGCCTGGCCATCCTGGTTGGCGACCGTGACGTCAAAGCCGTCACGCAGGCCCGGCGAGCCGACTTCGATGGCATTGGCGTAAAAGATCTGCGGATGTGTGCCGTCCTGGGTGAAGCCGTGGCCTTTCAGCAGCGCGCGGAACGTATCCGACGGCTGCCACAATGCCTGTACGCGCAATGCGGTCTCATCAAACTTGCCAAAGTCCTTGCCGTCCGTATTGGCGGCCAGGTTGTCGATCCAGTTGTCCCGGCCCTGATCCTTGAACGCAACGCGCACAGCCAGCGTTTCTGACAGAGCACCGCCGACCGCAAGCTCAAAGCCGATCGTATCGCGGGATCCCCACGAAGCGGACGCATAGCCGCCGAAGTCAAAACTGGGTTTCACCGAGTCGATCTTGACCAGGCCGGCATTCGTATTACGGCCGAACAGGGAGCCCTGTGGGCCCTTCAGAACTTCGACGCGCTCGATGTCGTACAACGGCAAGCTTCTCAGCACGTTGTTTTCCAGTGCGACTTCGTCAAACACCATGGACACGGGCTGGTTTGCATTGTTATCGAAATCGATGTTACCGAGACCGCGGATGTAGAAACGTGGTTGGGTGCGGCCATTCGATGACTCGATCTGCAGGCTGGGGACACGACCTGCGAGGGCCCGGATATTCTCGGCCGAACCGAGGTAGTCACGAACCGTGTCACCGGTGATCGTGGAGACCGAGGCCGGTACGTCTTCCAGGCTCTGCTCGCGCTTCTGTGCTGTGACGATGATTTCCTCGAGAACCCCTTCCATCTGGGCCGCGGCCGGCATGGCAAGCAGCCCGGAAAGGCCTAGTAAAACGGCGCTGCCGAGCGCGCTCTGGGATAGGGTTCTTCTAGTGAATGTTGTGCTTGAACCACACATTGCTTGTCTCCTGGTTGAGCATTCGCGCAGTATAGCGCCGTTGTTCGGCAGAGGTGTAGCATTCCTGCGAACGAAAGAAAGGGCCGCAAATTCGCCGTTTTTCTTTGCTGCTCAACTGGTGGACAATAGCCGGACATCGCGATTCCCGGAACGACCACAGCAAAGGAACAGAACAATAATGGCAACTGCACACATAAACGCAGCACCTGGTGACTTCGCGGAAACGGTCCTGATGCCCGGTGACCCACTGCGGGCGCAATACATTGCGGAGTCGTTTCTCGAAGACGCGCGCCGCGTGACCGACGTTCGCAACATGTGGGGCTACACGGGCACCTATAAAGGCAAGCCCGTATCGGTCATGGCGCACGGCATGGGCATCCCGTCGGCATCGATCTACACCCACGAGCTGATTACCCACTACGGCGTCAAACGCGTCATGCGGGTTGGCAGCTGTGGCACCTCCCATCCGGACGTCGAGCTGCGGGATCTTGTTATCGCGATGGGCGCGTCGACCGACTCCAGCGTCAACCGCATGCGCTTCGGTGGTTACGATCTCGCCCCGCTGGCGAGTTTCGACCTGGTTGAAAAGGCCGTTGCTGCGGCACGGGCCGCAGGCGTCCGGCATCATGTCGGCAATATCTTCTCGGCCGATCTCTTCTATACGCCCGATCCCGACATGTTTGAAACGATGGCCAGATACAACGTGTACGGCATCGAGATGGAAGCCGCGGGCATCTTCCCGATTGCGGCCGAGAATAACGCAGAGGCGCTCGCCATCTGCACAGTCAGCGATGACATTCCGAACAACAAGCACCTGAGTTCGGAGGAGCGAGCGACGACGTTCGACGAGATGATCAGTGTGGCGCTCGAGACCGCCGCGGCCGGCGACAAGTGACCTGCAGCCCTCTGGCCACATACCTTTATAAAACAAAGTAAATCGAGAGTGTGCTGTGACAGGCACGCTTGACAGGGGGCATTTCAGGGCAGATACTTCGTAAAACAAAGTAAATGACCCCGTGAAGCTCGAATTCGATCAAATGATTAGCGCACCCTGTCGCCTCGGTATCCTGGCAACGCTCATTCCCGGGCAGCCGGTGACGTTCACGGAGATGAAGGAGGCCACCAGTCTGTCGGATGGCAACCTCCACGTACAAACCAGGAAGCTCGCCGATGTGGGCTACATCGACATCAGCAAAACCGCCAAGGGAAGACGCACGGTGACAGAATTTCGCATCACAGATCTCGGCCGCGAGCGGCTTCGACTTCATGTTATGAAGTTGCAGGAGATTATCGACGCCGGATCAAGCGCAGGCGGGGCCGTAGCGCGTGGCGGTCGGGCAGATGACTCGGCGGTATGGGCATGAGTCGTCCAGGGAACATCGCCATCGGGGCCGATCATGGCGGCTTTGATCTCAAGGAGGTCCTCGTGGCCCACCTGCAGGCGGCAGGTTACCGGGTCAGCGACGTAGGTACTTCATCGCGTGAAGCAGTTGACTACCCGGTATTCGCTCGTGCGGTTGCCGAGGCCGTGTCGAATGGCTCGGCAGACGTCGGCATCATGATCGACGGCGCTGGCATCGGCTCATGCATGGCGGCCAACAAGATCCCGGGCGTTCGGGCGGCAATGGCCTACGACCTGTCCAGCGCACGCAACAGCCGTGAGCACAACAACGCCAATGTCCTGACCCTGGGCGCAGGCCTCATTGGTGCGGCGCTTGCCAAGCAGATCGCGGATGCCTGGCTCGCGACCGAATGCACCGAGTCGCGGCATCTGAACCGTGTCGCGATGTTTGCCGATGATTCCGTTGCAAGCGGCCTCTCCGGGCTGACTCTGTCCGACCAGGATATCGAGCGCGTGGTGGGCCGGCTGCACGAAATCCTGGGTCCCGTGTCCGGAGCAGCATCGAACGGGGCGTCGGTCAGCGACGATCCGGAGGCAGCACGTGAATTCGTGCGGCTCGGCGCGACCGGCCTGACCAGTGTTGCGCCGGTTCAGAGGCCGGGTGATATCCCCGGTGACCTCGCCCGTTACATCGATCACACCCTGCTCAAGCCGGCGGCGACCGAGGAGCAGATTCGCAAACTTTGTGCCGAGGCCCTTGAGTTCAATTTTCGCTCGGTCTGCATTAACCCGACCTGGGTGGCGCTCGCGGCCAGTTTGCTGCGGGGCAGTGAAGTGCTCACGTGTACTGTCGTCGGCTTTCCACTGGGCGCCACCGAACCGGCGATCAAGGCCATGGAAGCACGCCGGGCCATACGCAACGGTGCGCGCGAGATCGACATGGTCCTGAACATTGGTGCACTCAAGAGCGGTGACGACGATCTCGTCCTCCGTGATATTCGTGCCGTGGTCGAGGACTGCGTCGATGGCGGAGCCGTCTGCAAGGTCATCCTGGAAACCGCGTTGCTGACTGATGATGAGAAGCGACGCGCGTCGGAACTCGCGCGCCGGGCCCGAGCTCACTTCGTCAAGACGTCAACAGGATTCTCGACAGGTGGAGCGACGGTTAGCGACGTCGCCCTCATGGCCGAAGTTGTTCGTGGCGCCGGCATGGAGGTCAAGGCGTCGGGCGGTATCAGTTCGTACGACGATGCGAAAGCAATGATTGAGGCCGGCGCAACGCGCCTGGGCGCGAGTGCCAGCATCGGCATCGTGCGAGAAGCAAAAGCAACGAGCGTTAGCGCTTGAGGAGTTGCATAGATGGTTGATTTAAGAGCCTACGTTTTTCTGGATTCACTGCAGGCGCAGTTTGCGTCTTACCAGGCGACGATCTCGAGGGGTTACCTGCCCAAAGTGGGGCAGGCGAGCTTGTTCGTCGAGATCGCGCCCGGCATGGCGATTAACCACGTTCTTGACGTGGCGCTGAAGTCGACCGACGTCACGGCCGGCATGCTGATCGTAGAACGCCACTACGGCATGCTCGAGCTGCACTCGGAAAGCCAGGCCGATGTGCGCCAGGCGGGGCAGGCCATTCTCGATGAGCTGGGACTCGAGGAGAAGGATCGCCACAAGCCGCGTGTCGTGGCTAACCAGGTCGTACGTCATCTTGAAGACACACAGACGATGCTGATCAACCGTTTTCGCTTCGGCAACATGATTCTTGCGGGCCAGACCCTCTTCATACTTGAGGTCGAACCTGCAGGCTATGCGGCGTTGGCGGCAAACGAGGCAGAGAAAGCGGCGGACATCAATATTCTTGATGTTCGCGCGGTTGGCAGCTACGGCCGCGTATATATCGGTGGCGAAGAGCGCGATGTTGTGGTCGCGCAAGAAGCAGCGATACAGGCCATAAAGGCGGTCACCGGCAAGGTAACCAAGAAATAGATTCATAAGATCCAACCGGGCCGAAGGCCCGATTCGCGAGGAGTAAGGCGATGTCAGAAGCACTAGGAATGATCGAATGCCGGAGTTTCCCGGCAATGGTAGAAGCGGCCGATGCGATGGTGAAGGCTGCCAAGGTCGAGCTCGTGAGCTACGAGAAGACAGGTGGTGGTTACACGACTGCCGTCGTGCGCGGCGACGTTGCCGCGGTAAGAGCGGCTTGCGACGCCGGGCGCACAGCAGGCGCGCGTATCGGCGACGTCGTTGCCGTGCACGTCATTGCCCGCCCGCACTCAGGTGTTGACGCCACAATCCCTCTCGGTCGCGAGCCAGGCACGGCGAAGAAGTAATGGCCGTGCGCAAGGTGATGTTGTGAAACTCGCCAAAGTGCTCGGCACTGTTGTTGCGACCGAAAAGGACGCCAAGCTCGGTGGCCTCAGGTTCCTTATGCTGGGTGTCTGGGGACATGACAATAAGCCGGCTGGCGGCTCGGTTGTAGCGGTGGACGCTGTCGGTGCCGGTGTCGGCGAGATGGTCCTCTTTGCGAGTGGTTCGTCGGCGCGCCAGACCGAGCGCACAGACAACAAGCCGGTTGACGCCGTGGTCATGGCCATCGTCGACAGCTGGGAAATCGAGGGCACCGAAAAATACCGCAAGGGGGAGAGTGACGCATGAGCCGTCCGGGCGGAAACGCCGGCCTTCTGAGTGACCGGCAGGTCGATATCATCGCTACCCGACTTGCCGAGAGGATGTCGGGGTCCCCGGTGGCGAGCTCACAACCCAGGGCAGCGGCAACCGCGCCGCTCAGCACACCGCGCAGCGCTCCTCGCGAGGCGCTGGGTGACGGCGTGTTCGCCACGGTTGATGATGCCGTCGACGCGGCCAATGTGGCTTTCCGCGAATTCGACGGCATGTCGCTCGAGGGACGACAGAAGATCATCGCATCGATTCGTGAATCGATGTTCGAACACGCCGAGGAACTCGCACGTCTCGCGCATACGGAAACCGGCCTGGGGCGTGTCGAAGACAAGGTCGTCAAGAACCGCCTGGTTACCCGCAAGACCTCGGGCACCGAGGTGCTTACCCCGCATGCGGTTACGGGCGACAACGGTCTGACGCTGACTGAATACGCTCCCTACGGCGTCATCGGAACAATTACGCCGACGACCAACCCGACTTCAACCATCATCTGCAACACCATTGCCATGGTGTCTGCAGGCAACAGCATCGTCTTCAATGTGCACCCGAATGCACGTGAATGCTCGATGGCCAATGTCCGCCTGATCCACCAGGCGATTGTGCGTGCCGGCGGACCGTCCAATCTCGTCACCGCAATCGCGACGCCAACGATCGAATCCGCACAGGAACTCATGGGGCACAAGGGTGTTCGCATTCTCGCGGTCACAGGCGGTAGCGGTGTGGTGCGCCAGGCAATGACCAGCGGCAAGCGAGCCATTTGCGCCGGGCCTGGAAATCCACCGGTTGTGGTTGATGCAACAGCCGACCTCGATCACGCGGCTCGCAGCATCGTGGCCGGCGCGTCATTCGACAACAACATCGTGTGCGTCGACGAAAAAGAAGTGATCGCTGTCGAGAGCATCGTGGACGACTTGTTGCAACACATGGGCCGACATGGTGCGCGCGTGCTGAACGAAAGCGAGTTACACAAGGTCACCAACGTAATCTTCACCGACTACCCGGGACGACGACAGCGTGCGCCACTGGAGAAAGACCTGATTGGCAAGAATGCGAGCGAGATTCTCGCCCGCGCGGGGATTGCATCGCACGGTGATCCGAGATTGCTCGTTGTACGTACCACGAACGGACATCCCCTGGTCTGGACCGAGCAGATGATGCCGGTTCTGCCGGTTACCGCGGTGCCCGACGTTGACCGGGCTATCGACCTTGCCAAGGAAGCAGAGCACGGCTTCGGGCATTCGGCCGGCATGTATTCACGCGATATCGATGCGCTCAGTCGCATGGCACGTACGATTAACACCAGCATCTTTACGAAGAACGGACCGTTCTTCGCCGGGCTGGGTGAAGGGGGCGAAGGTCACACGAGCTTTACCATCGCCAGCCCGACGGGCGAGGGCCTTACCGGGCCGGTCGCCTTCAGCCGCTTGCGACGCTGCGTCATGGTCGATCACTTCCGTATCGTCTGAGGGTCGAAGTGCCGAAAAAACAGCGACACGGAGCGATCGCACTGCTGGAATTCGACAATGTTGCCGCCGGGATCCTGGCGAGCGACATCATGGTCAAGCGCTCACCCATTGCACTGCTGCGCAGCGGCAGCATCCATCCAGGCCGGTTCCTCGTTCTCGTCGGCGGCAGCGTCGCCAGCACAGAGGAAGCCTATGCGGCCGGTTTGCAGGTGGCTGAAAGCCGGGGCGCCTTGCGTGGCAAAGTGTTCCTCGGCGACGTTCACCCTTATCTGCACGACGCGGTTCTTGGCATTCGCCGCAAAGTCCAAGGTGATTCGCTGGCTGTCGTCGAAATGCGTTCTTCGCCCGCGCTTCTCGCCGCCGTTGACGCCGCCGTAAAAAGTACGCCGGTCATGCTCACAGAGGTGCGCCTGGGGGACGACCTCGGGGGTCACGCCCTCGCGTTGCTGAGCGGCGATCTGTTCGATGTCGAAACGGCGGTCGATATCTGCAGCGAGCGTTCTGATGGACAGTTGCTCGCGCAGACCTTGCTGCCACGGCTCGATTCCGACCTGCGTTCGATTCTTGATGAGGGCACGCGTTTCGGATCCTGCTCCGCATGGGAGCCATCGGGCGCCGAGTATCCGGAGGAGGTCGCATGCTCCTGGGACGCGTAATCGGTACGGTCGTGCCGGCAATCCTCGTGGATGAGTTATCTGCGACCCCGCTGCTCTGGGTGCAACCGCTCGACAAGAAGGGCAAGCCCGATGGCGATCCGCTGGTGTGTGCAGACGGCACGCGCATGGCGGGGCCCGGCCAGGTCATCTACTGGGTCTCGAGCCGTGAAGCTGCGCTTGCACTCGATCCGTGGTTTGTTCCGGTCGATGACGCCATTGTCGGGCTGGTGGACGAGGTGCATCACTATTCAAAGAAGGAACTGGACTGATGATCCTCGGCCGCATCACGGGCAACGTCGTGTCGACCATTCATCATCCGATCGTCGATGGACGCAAACTGCTGCTTGCCGAGCGACTCGACCAGCATGGCAAGCCCACGGGTGCTTACCTCATCGCCCTGGACGGCATCGGGGCGGGCAGAGGTGAGACGGTCCTGATTCTCGACGAGGGCAGCGGCGCGCGGCAAATTCTCAACGACGCCAGCGCACCTGTGCGATCAATCGTTGTCGGCATCGTTGACGAGGTTGATCTGGGCTCGAACTAGGGCCTGTTAACACTAATTGGATTATCACTGCCGGCGGTCATTTTTTTGGCCGGCAAGGCAGAAGGAGCGCCGCGTAGCGGGCTACTCAAGCGACTGATAACGCCGCTGGCCGAAAAAATGGCCCCGGCCCTTCGGGTTGTGGCTAAAAAAGCGCCACTCGGCGTTGCTCGTCGCTCATTTGGAATAACCAAACTACACTCCTCGCGCCTTGATTGGCGCTTTTTTAGCCACAACAGTGACAATCCAATTAGTGTTAACAGGCCCTAGCGAGCTTCAAATCCATCCAGAAGACCGGGTTCAATGCGGCCACCCAGCTGCTGAATGACCTGCGTGGCGCAGTGGGTGCCGTACTGGGCGCAGTGGCTGAGCGGCAAGTCATTGGCCCAGCCAAACAGGAAGCCTGCGCAGTACGCATCGCCGGCACCGGTCGTATCGACCAGTTTCTCGACGCCGGCTGCTGCCTGCACAACGGTCTCGTCTCCATGAACGATCACTGACCCCTTGGCCGAGCGGGTAATCGCGAACAGGTTGTCAAAGGAATCGAGCGCCTTGAGTGCGTCGTCGAAATCCCGCGTCTCGACGAGCGCCATAATCTCGTCTTCGTCGGCGACAACGATATCAACGCCATCGCGAACGAATTCCTCGAACGAATCGCGGTGGCGCTCCACGCAAAACGAGTCCGAGAGCGATAGTGCTACAGCCGTGCCGTTCCGGTGGGCAATCTCAATGGCCTTGCGCGCCAGCGCCGGGCCTTCCGCGATATCCCAGACATAGCCTTCGAGCAGTATCGCTTTGGGCGCTCCAATCGTATCCGCGGTGATGTCGGCGAGGCCAAGCTCGAGGCAGGCCCCGAGGTAGGTCTGCATCGTGCGCTGACCGTCCTCGGTGATCAGGACGTGGCTGCGCGCCGTAGGTGCGCCATCGGCGGCCTTCTCCAGGCGAATGTCGATGCCGAGCGACTTCATGTCGTGGTTGAAGATGCGGCCCAGCTGGTCGTCCCGGACCTTGCCGATATAGGCCGCCCTGCCGCCGAGATTGGCAAAGCCGGCGACGGTATTGGCGACGGAACCGCCCGACATCTCGGTGGCTGGGCCCATCTGGTTGTAGATTTCGCGCGCGCGATCCTTGTCGATCAGGGTCATCGAGCCCGGTTCCGCACCTATGCTGTTCAGGAAGTCCTCGTTCACGTGCGCGAGCACGTCAACTATTGCATTGCTGATGCCGAGGAGCTGTATCGAGTCTGTCATGTAAACGCCTGTCTGCCGGGATGAAAACGGCGCATAGCCTACCACCACGCACCGGCGAATTGATATGGCGAATTGAGGCGTTAGCCGGTATGTTGATGCTCGGCACACACGCCGCCGACTGGATGGGGACCAGCCTTGGATAAGCAAAAAATAAAGAGGCTCAGGGAAAAGTACGGGAATGCGAAGGGCGGGGATGTGTTCGATGCCGAGTTTCGCAAAGTCACGGATATGCTGTTCACGGCATCCGGCACCCGCGCTCTTCCCTACGGCGGGATACCGACTCTGCTCGATGCGAAGCACTCCGACAATCTCGACGAAGTCGATATCGGACTCATTGGCGTGCCAATGGATCTCGGTGTTACCAACCGCAATGGAGCCCGTTTCGGCCCGAGGTCCGTGCGCACGATGGAGCGTATCGGGCCCTATCATCACGTTCACAGGAAAGTGCCCGCAGCGACGTGCCGCGTAGCCGACATCGGCGATGTGCCGTTCCGTAGCCGTTTTAGCCTGGCGTCGTGCATGGAGGACATCGAAACCCACTACACGATGTTGCGCGACAAGGGTGTAAGGCCGCTGTCAGTGGGTGGCGATCACTCGATTACATACCCGATTTTGAAAGCACTAGGCAACCAAACGCCCCTGGGCTGCATCCATATAGATGCACACTGCGACACGGGCGGCGAATACGACGGATCCAAATTTCATCATGGCGGTCCGTTCCGGCTTGCCGTTCTCGATGGTGTGCTCGATCCAGAGCGTACGATCCAGATCGGTATTCGTGGCAGTTCCGAGTTCCTGTGGGAGTTCTCATATGACTCGGGCATGACGGTAATTCATATCGAAGAGTTCCAGAAAATGGGTGTGGCTGCTGTGGTCGAGAAGGCTCGCGAAGTGGTTGGCGATGGGCCCGTATATGTCACGTTTGATATTGACGGTCTGGACCCGGCGTATGCGCCAGGGACGGGTACCCCGGAAGTTGGTGGCCTGACGCCGCGCGAGGCGCAGGCTGTTCTCCAGGGGCTCGCGGGCCTCGATGTGATTGGCGGCGATGTCGTCGAGATAGCTCCACAATATGACGCGACGACCAATACGGCGCACGTTGGCGGCCAGATGCTGTTTGAAATCCTGTCGCTGATGACGCTCAACGACAACTGGCAGAGCGAGGAGTAAGGCGATGCGACGATCGGCGAGCCTGATGATTCCGCTTACCCTGATTATTATCTACTACGCGTTCTGGGTTGCGATAGTGGTGTTTGCGTTGCGGCGTTACCCGGCCCTGGCCGAGTACCTGCCGATAGGCGGCATTGACGATCTCGCTGCATCGGGCCAGGAAACGTGGGAACCGGTCTATACGAGTGTGGAACGAAGCTTGCTCGCGCCATCCTCGCCGATTCGCTTGTTGCTGGCCTCCCTGGGTGCCCTGATCGTCACCGTGCCTATATCCTGGACCTATTTCATAACGAGCCGTGCGCGCCGCATCGACCAGTCGTTTCTGCAGACCATTATCATCCTGCCGGTCGTCGTGACGGGCATCGCAATGATCGTAGTCAACAGTATTGCACTCGCATTCAGCCTTGCCGGTGTGGTTGCTGCAGTGCGCTTTCGCTTTACCCTCAACCAGCCGTCGGATGCGATGTACATCTTCGTAGCTATCGGCATTGGCCTTGGCGCTGGAATAGGTGCGGTCAGTATCGCGGCCGTCATTTCGTTCTGTTTCGTGATCGCGACCCTGGTCATATGGAAGCTCGAGTATGGCAAGACTCTTGCGGGGCCGTTCCTGACGATGTTGACGCGTCGCGATGCCGGCGAAGATGACTACTAGGAACTTGCCAGACTCACGATGAGCGCAGACACAGAGCAACAGCGCAGCCTGCTACTGATTCACGGACGGGACTTCAAGCCCGCTGCCGCTACCTACCTGGAGCTCGCCGTTGCGGCGATACGTGCCGGCCTGGTGCGTGACTTTCCGGACTGTGTCGAGTGTTTCGACAGGCTGTCCGTCGACCTGGCCTGGTACGGTGACCTGAATGCTGAAGTCCTGCAACGCAAGGGCAAGGCCTACGATGAGAACCTCGATGTCGGTGACCGGCGTAATGCCCTGCAGAAGCTGGGTGAAATCACGCCACGCAAGAGGTTCGGAATTCGACAGTACGACAAGCTTCCCGGCAAGTCGGCATTACCCGAATTCTTCATGGACATCGGCGCGCCGCTGCTGGGTGCTGTCGGATTCCGCATGCCGGTCATCGGCAAGATCGCAAAGGACTTCGCCGCATACCTGGACGAGTCCGAGTTCGCGGCTGAAGTAAGGCGTCGCCTGCGCACCAAACTGTGCGAGCTCATGGACCGGGGCGACAAGATCATGCTGGTGACGCACGGTACCGGGAGCGTTATTGCCTACGACGTGCTGTGGGAGCTGTCGAACGATACCGAGACCTACGCCGAGTACGGCCAGTTCAAAGTGGATCAATGGCTGACCCTGGGTTCGCCGCTCGGGGATCGCATTGTGCAAAAACGCCTGCTCGGGGCGAAAGAGCGTGACGAGAACCGGTTCCCGAGCAACGTCATCTCATGGCACAACGTGGCGGCCGAGGACGACTACACCTGCCACGACGTAACACTGGCCGATGACTTCAAGAAGATGATGGTGCAGCGGCGCGTCAGTGCTGTGCATGACTACCTCATTTTTAACCTGGCAGTGCGCTACGGAAAATCGAATCCGCACAGTTCGATCGGTTACTACATTCACCCGCGGCTGGCGAAGATTCTTTCCGACTGGCTGGCCTAGTCCAACGCTATTGCAGGCACTGGTCGGTAAGCCGGGACCGGATCCTGCGCGGGGCTTCAATCGTGTCAAAGAACTCATCGAGAAAACGCAGGGCCTCCCTGCGCGTGCGAGACTTGAAGTGCGGGTCTGAATTTACCAGGTCGTAAATGGCGGCCTTGCGATCCCGAAAAGCCTGTATGGACGTGTCGAGGTGGGCATTGTTGGCGCAGCGCCCCCGGTACAGCCGTTCCTGGACATTGCGCAGCCCGAAGCGGGCATTGGGCACCGCGTAAGGTGCGTCCACGATTCCGGACATATCGAAGTCGTACGGGATGGACAGAATCCGGCCCTCTTCAGCGCCGAATAGCATGTAGTTGTGGCAGCAGGGTTCGCCCTGTGGCGCTTTTATCGGTGAGAAGTCGGTGTTGCCGATAAGGTACTGGTACACCGAACCGAGATTGGTGTGCCGGGCGTCCAGGTGCTTAATCTCGGATTCCTGCGCATCGTTCGGTTCAAGGCCAATCCTCCTGGCGACCTGTTCCTTGTGTTCGATCAGGAACCCCAGCTCTGTAATTTCCCGATCATCGCGGTCGCTGTCGACGTAGGTGATGCGCAGCAGGCGCACACGGAAACTCGCGTCGGTGACCTGGTTGAGTATCCGGTAGGCGAGATGCTCCGCCAGCATCGGCTGCGTATAGCGGTCGGATCCGTTACGACAATGCGTCACGAGTTTCAGTTTATCGGAGCCGGCAAATACCGTCCCCTTGACGGCGGACTTCTTGAAATTCAGCCTGAGTGGCGCCCACTTGCAGACCCGCGACTGACGGCGGTAGCGCCCACGCGCCTGGATTCCAATTTCAACCGTGACCTCGCCGGCTTCGGCGTCCTCGTACGAAAGCGTGCCGGGCACGTCCTCTTCTTCCGAACGTTCGCGCATGATGGTCGAGAACGGCGCACGAATCGTGACCTCAAGAAGTTCATTACTGGTGAAAAGCGGCGCTGTCTTGCCAACCTTGTCTTCGCCGCTGGCACTCGCAGCGAGTGCCAGCGTAATGAGAATGAGAGTCGTTCG
>Ga0224508_10001061_pt1 | contig 25156 bp, 24 predicted proteins | sample SF_Jan12_sed_USG_4_FD_170157 | JGI IMG/M metagenome (GOLD analysis project Ga0224508, IMG submission 170157) | Sediment microbial communities from San Francisco Bay, California, United States - SF_Jan12_sed_USGS_21 | ecosystem: Environmental > Aquatic > Marine > Sediment | place: USA... | reverse complement strand
CGCGGTGTTTCACGGGAAACATGCGGCAGCCGATCGCGGCGCGACCGGGTCGCTCATCGGGGCCCGCGGTCGCGCCCGGGTCGCTGGTCGGGGCCTGATGTCCCACGGGAAACCCCCAGGATCGGGGGAGGGTGCTTGACCTGTGCGAGGGCCCCAACCAACATGGAGCAGTTCCGCTCGCCCAACGGGCCGGGCCGAAGTGATCAGAAGGGGTCGCCTGTGACCGTCGGTGAGGCACGAAAGCCCGAGCTCGACACGTCCGATCCGATCGTCCAGGAACAGATAGACGCTCCCACGAACGATCGGCCGAGCCTCCCCCGCATCATCGCCGTCGCCAATCAGAAAGGCGGCGTCGGCAAGACCACGACCACGATCAATCTCGGGGCGGCACTGGCCGAACTCGGCTATCGGACGCTTCTCGTCGACCTCGATCCCCAGGCCAACACGACGACCGGTCTCGGCCTCGATCCCCGCACGCTCGAGGCCTCGATGTACGACGTGATCCTCCGAGACGTGCCGATCGACGACATCGTCGAACCCGCCGAGGTGAAGAATCTGTTCATCGGCCCGTCGAGCCTCGATCTGGCCGGCGCCGAGATCGAGCTGGTGCCCGCCTTCAGTCGCGAGCGCAAGCTTCGTCAGGCTCTCGAGAGCGTCGATGGTCAGTACGACTACGTCCTCATCGACTGCCCGCCGTCGCTGGGTCTCATCACGGTGAATGCCATGGCTGCGGCCCGCGAGGTGCTCGTACCGATCCAGTGCGAGTACTACGCGTTGGAGGGGCTCGGACAGCTCTTGCGCAACGTCGAGCTGGTGCGGAAGAACCTGAATCCCGATCTGCACCTGAGCACCATCCTTTTGGTGATGTTCGATGCCCGCACCAAGCTCTCGGCCCAGGTTGCATCCGAGGTTCGCCAGCACTTCGGCGCCAAGGTCTGTCGCCAGGTCGTACCCCGATCCGTACGATTGTCGGAGGCACCCTCCTACGGGCAGCCGATCACCGTGTTCGACAGCATGTCGCGCGGTGCTATCGCGTATCGCGAAATCGCCAAGGAGGTGGCCGGTGGCCCGGCGTAGTGGTCTGGGGCGTGGGCTCGGTGCCCTGATTCCGAGCGACGATGCCGAGCTCGGCGGCGAGCACGCCCTGGCGGCCGCGGCCTATCGCGAGCTCCCGATCACCGCGGTGGTCCCCAATCGGTGGCAACCACGCGAACGCTTCGACGAAGAAGGGCTCCGCGAACTGGCGGCGTCGATCGAGGTGCTCGGGGTGCTCCAGCCCGTCCTCGTCCGTGAGCTGGGCGACGACCAGTTCGAGCTGATCGCCGGCGAACGACGCCTGAGGGCGGCCCAGATGGCCGGGCTCAGCTCCATCCCAGCGCTGGTGCGATCGGTGGCCGACCAATCATCGCTCGAACACGCGGTGGTGGAGAATCTGCACCGAACCGATCTGAATCCGCTCGAGGAGGCGGCCGCCTATCAGCATCTGATCGAGGAGTTCGAGCTGACCCAGGATGCGGTCGCCCAGCGAGTCGGGAAGAGTCGCTCCGCGGTCACGAACCTCCTGCGACTGTTCCAGCTCCCGCCGTCGGTGCAGGAACAACTCGCCGAGGGAAACCTCACGGCCGGCCATGGTCGCGCCCTTTTGGCACTGGGATCTCATGCCGAGCAGACGGCGATGGCCACCCAGGCCGTGACCGAGGGATGGTCGGTCCGCGAGCTCGAGCGGCGAGTGAAGGATGGGAATGGCGCACCGTCCACCGATGGTGGCGGATCGTCCATCACCGCCGCCCGGCCACCGACGCTCGATGTCAAACCGCCGGCGCTGCTCGAGCTCGAGCAGCTGCTCGAGGACCATCTCGAGACCCGGGTGACCGTGGCGATGGGCTCGTCCCGCGGCCGAATCACGATCGACTTCGCCGACCTCGACGACCTCGAACGCATCTATACCGCGATGGTCGAGGGTCGCGCCGAGTGACGAAGGTCACACCCTACAGGTGACCGTTGGGGTTCGTCGCGAGTCAAGTACAGCTTGATTGTCCACAGGTGTGGGTAAACCTGTGCACGCGACTTCACCGGGGGTGACCAGCGCCAGCCAAGTGACCACGCTCCGAGGTCGTTGCGGCGCGCCGGGTGGCAGGGTCAGCTGATGAACTCGTCCAGATCGGCGAGCAGCGCCGCCTTGGGCTTCGCTCCTACCAGGCGCTTCGCCGGGGCACCGTCTTTGAAGATGATGAGGGTGGGGATGCTCATCACCTCGAAGCGCCGCGCCACATCAGGGGCGTCGTCGACGTTGAGCTTCGCGATCTTCACCTGACCGTCGAGCTCGCCGGCCAGTTCCTCGAGCACGGGGGCGATCGCCTTGCACGGACCACACCATTCGGCCCAGAAGTCGACCAGAACGGCGCCATCGGCGGCTCCGACCTCCTCGTCGAATGTCTCCGTGGTGAGCGTCGTGATTCCCTCAGCCATTGTGCACTTCCTTCTCGGCGCCGAGCGCCGTCGTTCGATCGATGAAGACGCTAGCGGGACGCTCGCGCTTCTTCACGGTGATGAAACCCGACCAGCCTTGTCAGCATTCCCGCCGTATTCCCACCAGCCTTGTCGGCATTCGCGCCCGCAGTCATGCAGCATTCTCACATGGGCGTCTCGAGCCGGTCACTCCTCGAGCCAGCGTTCGGCGTCGATTGCAGCCATGCAACCGGACCCGGCTGCGGTGATGGCCTGCCGGTAGTAATCGTCCTGCACGTCGCCGCACGCGAAGACTCCGTCGACCGCGGTCCGGGTCGAGTCGGGGAGCGTGATGAGGTAGCCGCTGTCCTTCATCTCGAGCTGACCCTTGAACAGATCAGTGTTCGGTTTGTGACCGATGGCGATGAACAACCCGTCGGTGGCGACGCTGGTGCGCTCGCCGGTCTGGGTGTCCTCGACGACCACGCCCGTGAGGCTGCTGTCGCCGAGGTACTCGACGACGATGCTGTTCCAACGGAACTCGATCTTCGGGTTGGCCCGGGCCCGGTCCTGCATGATCTTCGAGGCCCGAAGCTCATCTCGACGGTGAATGACGGTCACCTTGGAGGCGAACTTGGTGAGGAAGATGGCCTCCTCCAGCGCCGAGTCGCCGCCGCCGACGACGATGATGTCGCGATCTCGGAAGAAGAACCCGTCACACGTCGCACAGGTCGACAGTCCGTGGCCGACGAGGTCGGTCTCTCGGTCGAGACCGAGCATGATCGACTGGGCGCCGGTCGAGATGATGACGGCGTCGGCCCGATGGGTGGGTTGTGCGGTATCGGGGTCACCGACCCACACGCCGTAGGGCCGCGCGGAGAGGTCGACCCGCGAGGCGCGGACCGTCTGGAGCTCGGCGCCGAATCGTTCGGCCTGGCCCCGGAACATCTGCATGAGGTCTGGACCCATGACGCCGTCGGGGAAGCCGGGGTAGTTCTCGACATCGGTGGTGAGCATCAACTGCCCTCCGGGCTGATCGCTCGTCGACGACGGCTCGCCCTCGAGCACGAGAGGCTCGAGGTTCGCCCTGGCCGCGTAGATGGCTGCGGTGAGCCCGGCCGGACCGGATCCGATGATGATGACCTTGCGCACGTCGTCTGACATGAACGCTGCTCCTTCGTTGCGCGACTTCGACCGGGACCCCTCCGGGGCCCGGAGCTGGTCAGGGAACCCGAGGCTATTCCCGGCGTCAGCCCGCGGCCTTTCTCGGCCGCTTCCACCAGCAGACCGCGCCGGCGATGCTGAACAGCCCGCCGAGCGCGAAGTAGGTGATCCACACTTCGTCGCCGAAGAGCTCGTTGAGTCCCCGGACGACGAGGATCAGCAACAAGATGAGGGCCATGATGCCGAGGATGCCGGCGATGATGCCGTAGACCGCGGTTCGAGCGATTCCGATGGCCGGACCCGATGTCTTGAGTTTCACCTGATCGACAGTGCCGACGATGCGATTGGTCGCTTGGAGCGGCCAGTCGTCGGGAAGGCCGGGGACAGAGCTCGCGGCCCGCTCCACAGCATCACTTCGCTCGTCGGTCGGGCGCGCCTCGATGTCAGCCATCCGCGCAGCCTATCGGAGCGTCGACTGCCGCTGCCGACCGCGACACGATCGGCTGGGTCGGGCCGCTCAGCCTCCGGGAACGGCCGGCACGATGGTGCAGGTGCCGACGTCGAAGATCGCCACGTCGATGTCGGTCTCGGCGCGGAATCCGATGGCGAGAAACATCGACCCGTCGATGTCCTGGACAGTGAACCCGAGCAGCTCGGCCGCGAGATCATCGAGGAAGGCGGTGACCACGTCTGCGCACGGTACGAGCTCGAGCGTCGGGCTGGTTCCGTCGGCCGGGGCGACCAGGCGCCCGAGAATCCGCGTCGCGAGCTGTTGGACCGACGTCGGCGGCGGTACCAACACGATCGTGTTGCTCTCGAGCTGCGGTGCGGAGTCGTCGGCGGCGAAGTCGCCTTCGGCGTCGGCGCCGGCCTCGGGCTCGTCGGTCGAATCGGCCGCAGATTCCTCCTCGGGCGCGGCTTCTTCCGCCGGTGCCTCGGCCTCGGCCGCCGGCGCCGACTGGGCGACGGCGTCCTCGTCCCCGGGGTCCTGGGCGGCGGCATCGAGAGCAGTGTCGTCGGCTCCTCCCTCGTCGAGTGCGTCGCCGGAGTCGTCGCTGAGCTCCTCGTCGGCGTCGAAGGAGGCCGACGCCGTGGTGTCGCCGCCGTTGTCGTCGGTTCCGTCGCGGGTGATCAATACGAGCGGCACGGCCAACAAGACGATCGCCACGACCGCAGCGACCGCCGCGATCTGCATCGTGCGGGCGCTGCGTTGCCGGCGAGCCGCGAGAGCTGTGACGTTGGCCGCAATGGGTGACGCCGCCAACGCGGCGGCGATGTGACGTTCTCTGGTCTCGTCGTCGGGCAGGGTGACGGGGGCCGCGACGTGGCGACCGATGAACCGGAGCTGCTCGGCGCGGGCGCGCAGCGCGGGATCGCTCTCGACGCGCGCGGCCTCGACGTCGCTCGCGTCGCCGTCGATGTAGGCCGAGACGAGGTCGTCGAGGGTGGGGTCGATGTCGCTCATGGTGATTCAGTGCTTGGACGTCGTGACGGGTCGTCGTGGTTCCCGGCCATCAGATCGGCGAGGCGGGCCCGTCCTCTCGCGATACGGGAGCGGACGGTGCCGGGGGGAACTTCCAGGGTCGCAGCGATCTCGGCATAGTCGAGGCCGAGCTGGTCGCGGAGGATGACAGGTGCTCTGAACTCGGGCGGGAGCTGGGCGAGGGCATCGTCGATGGCGAGACGCTCGCTCACCGCTGTGTCGAACGCCGGAGTGTCGTCGATGTCGATCTCGGGCGACTCGGGGAGACCTGGTGTCGGTCGCCGCCCCCGGCGACGCAGCTCGTCGAGACACGCGTTGGTGGTGACGCGGTAGAGCCAGGTGGTGAACGCGGCCCGCCCGTCGAACTTGTCGAGTCGTTTGGTGAGTGTGATGAGTGCTTCCTGGCAGGCGTCGGCGGCGTCGGCGTCGTTGCCTGCCATCCGGCGGCAGATGCCGTAGACACGGTCGTAGTGGCGGCGCAGGAGAGAATCGAGCGCGGCTCGGTCACCGTTCTGCGCCGCTTCGACCAACGTCTGATCATCGACCTCGGGACTGATGGCCAGACAGTAGTGGCCGATGGCAGCTCACCCGGGATACAGCGCGAGCTCGGCGATCTCCACGCGAACCCGTGGTGGACCATCCCCGAGGTCGGTGATCCACACCATCAACGCGCCGGCCTCCACGTTGTTCAGCTCGAACCGGATCGTGCCGTCGATGTCGGGGGATTCGGCCACGGCGGGACCCCAGCCCGAGAGCTCGGGGGCGGCGGCATCGGCGGCGTAGATCGACGCCGCCCAGCTCTGGGTAGGTCCGACGATCTCGACGGCGCCGATAGCCGTGGGCTCGTTCAACGAGATGACGATTCCGACTCCGGACTTGAGCCCGCCGAACGCCCTCGAGTCGTATCCCTCGGTGCTCCATGTCGTCGCGGGATCACCATCGATCGCCGATGACACCCGCGAGTCGTTCTCGCCGGGCTCGCCCGATCCCTCCGGGTCGAACGTCGAGATGGCCACGATGCGAAGGTCGCCGTCGTCCTCGGGTGCGTTGCCGACGGTGTCGGATTGCCCGTCGTCTGGTTCGGTGCCTATCGGGGCCGACGAATCGTCGGGCTCGGCATCGAACCCGACGGCTTCGCGGGCCCGGTCGAATGCACCCTGCCCGACCTCGGTGGTACCGATGAGCGCGCCGGCGAGCGCCAGCGCGCCGGCGACGATCACGATGAGCGCCATCGGGACCAGCCAGCGGCGCTCGCGTTCCATGAACGCGCCGACCGGTTCGGGAACCTCGACCATGGGTGGGGGAGCGACCGTCACGCCGGTGTCGTCGAGGGCCGCGAGCAGCGCGGCGCGGAAGTCGGCGGCCGTGGTCCAACGATTCGCCGGTGAACGGGCGAGCGCCCGATCGATCACGGCATCGAGCTCGATCGGAACGGTCGTGCGGAGCTGTCGGACCCTGGGAGCGTCGGTGCGCGTGCGGGCGATCGCGGTCGCGAGGTCGCTCTCCGCCGAGAACGGCACCTTGCCCGTGAGACATTCGAACAACACCACGCCGAGCGCGTACACGTCGGCGCGCCCATCGACGGGGTCGCCGGTGACCTGTTCGGGTGCGAGGTACTTGGCGGTGCCGACCAGCGTGCCGCTGGTGGTGAGATCACCGCTCTGGAGGGGCTTGGCGATCCCGAAGTCGGTGACCTTCACCCGCCGGTCGTCGACCAACATGATGTTCGCCGGCTTGATGTCGCGGTGCACGAGCTCGGCGGCATGTGCGGCCTGGAGCGCGTCGGCGACCTGCGCCCCGAGCTCGACGGTCAGCTCGGGGCTCAGCACGCCGTGATCGTCGAGAAATCGCCGTAGATCGATCCCCTCGAGCAGTTCCATGACGATGGCCTCGATGCCGTCCTCGGACGCGGTATCGAAGATCGCGACGATCCCGGGGTGCGACAAGCGGGCGGCAATCCGCGCCTCGGCGCGGAAACGCTCGAGGAAGACTGGGTCGTTGGCCAGGTGATCGTGCAGGATCTTGACCGCCACACGCCGGCCGAGGACGGTGTCGGTCGCTTCCCAGACCTGGGCCATACCGCCGGATGCGAGCGGCTGCTCCAAGCGGTATCGCCCACCCAGTACGCGATCGGCACGGGCGTCGTCTCGGCGGATCGGGTGGTCGTGCACCGTCTTCTCGTGGTCGTGGACCATTGCTCGCGGTTGCGCTCCGTCTCGACGGGGTCGCTGCACCCAACGTTACCGGTGCGTCACCATCGCGTTCGGTTCGGCCGGCCGAACGGTGTCTCAGTCGATGACCGTGAACGACATGCCCATGACGCGCGGGCCGCCGTGGGTGCCGATGACGGGACCGATCTTGCCGACGCGGATCTGGTCCCTCGGCACCGTCGCGGACAGCATCTCGAGGAAGGCTTCGTGGTCGGGGGCATCACCGTGCGCGACCGCGACGTTCTCGACGTTCTCGTATTCGCCGAGCTTGTCTGCGAGCCATTGCAGCGCCCGCTTCCTGGTGCGTTGTCGGCCGGCCTCCTCGACCACGCCGCTGCTGAGATCGAGGAGCGGTTTGATCGACAGCATGGATCCGACGAGCGCCTTGGCGCCGCCGACGCGCCCGCCCTTCTTCAAGTTCTCGAGTGTGTCGAGGACGCCGAACACGTGGGTGCGGTCGCCCAGATCACGGACGAGCGCCTCGACGTCGTCAGCGGCCATGCCGGATGCGGCCGCGTCGGCGCCGCGTAGGACGATGCTGCCCAGCCCGCAGGTGATCGAATGCGAGTCGATGACGCGAACATCGAGCTCGTCGGCCATCGCATCGGCGGCCGCCTGCGCCGACTGTCCGGTGGCCGACAGGCCGAGCGACAGGTTTATGCACAACACCGAGGTCGCCCCGTCGGCGGCCATGGCTCTGAACGCTTCCTCGAACGCTCCCGGCGATGGGGCTGCCGTCTCGGGGAGCGTGTCGGAGGCTGCCATCTTGGCGTAGAAGGTGGTCGGGTCGAGCTCGGCCCGGTCGACGAACTCCTCGTCGCCGAACCGGATCGTGAGCGGAACGACGATGATGCCGGCCTGGTCGGCCTCGGTGATGGACAGGTCACACGAGCTGTCGGTGACGATTCGGACGGTACCCATGGTTGGCTCAGACTCTCGTGACCGGGTGGAGGTTACGCGACGGTGGCGATGTCGCCGGCTGGCGAGTGCAGGTTACGCGACGGTGGCGATGTCGCGGTCTGGCGAGTGCAGGTTACGCGACGGTGGCGATGTCGCGGTCTGGCGAGTCGGGGACCACGATGAGGCGCTGATTGGGTCGTCTCGTGCGCCGGGTGTGAAGCCACCACCACAACAAGAACGCGAGCGCCACTGCCGCTATCACCAGGGCGACGCCCGAGATCGCCGTCGATCGCACGAGCACGCGTGTACTTCCCAACGCGATGGATCGGTCCGGTGACGAGAAGCGGATGTCGAGGATCGAGTCACCCGACGTCCGAGCCGACACGGGAAGCTCGACCGCGTTCGTGCCCGGTGCGAGTGTGACGGTGCGTTCGGCGCCCTGGGGGAACTCGAGCTTGTCGCTCGACATCGTGATGAGGATCGAGACGGCCTGATCGAGCCGGTTGTCGATCACCAGTGGGATGTTGCCGTCTCGCGCCGCGAGCGTGACACGGTCGGGGGGCGGCCGGACGTCGATGGAACCTGTTGTGACACCGACGGTCGAGCGGAGCTCGGTGAGATAGGCGTCGGCCTGGCCGGGTTGGAGATCGCTGGATCCAGCGACCAGCAGCCGGTCGTTGAAGCTGACGAGGTCGGGATTGTCCGGTTCCAGGATGCTGCCGTAGCTGAACAGCTCGGCCGCGGTCTCCGTGTACTGGCGGGCGAACACCGCCAGGTCCTCGGCCGGCTCGGCAACGAGGTCGCGCTGGAGCCGCAGGCCGAGATCGGCCTGTTGGCCGGCTTCGGTGGCGCTGGTGACCGTGCCGAAGAACTCCCCGAGGGTGACAGCGTCGAGGATCGGGTTCTCGTCGAGGCCGGCCAGGAGGGTTCGCAGAAATGTCGCGGACGGAACCCAGTCGTCGGGAGGCGACACCACCGCGCCCCGGGCGATCGTGGGCTGGTCGAAGAAGAGGATCGCCAGATCGGCGAGCAGGTGGTTCGCCGCCAGCGCCGGATCCTCGCCGCCCGTGAAGTGCGCCTGGAGGTCGCCGTCGACTGCGGCCGTCGGGTACGCCTGACCGTTGGCGTCGATCACGTCGAACAGCTGTGTGAGCGTCAGCGGGAAACGATCCTCGTCGAGCGTCTCGACCTGGGTTTCGGTCACGATGAGCTGTGTCACGCCGATGGCGCCGAGGAGCGACAGCGTGGCGGGGGTGAGCGTCGCTTGCGCAGGCCACACGTCGAGCTGGGCCTGTGTGCCGAGGCCCTCGCCGGCCCGGCCGATACCGACGGCGAGCATCTCGACGAACTCGCTCTCCAGGCCGCTGTCGATCCACGCGGTCGCGTCGACCGGCACATAGGGGTTGGCGATGATCTGGCGGCCGGCGATCGCGCCGCGGAACTGGGCGCGGCGCTCGTCGCCGATCGCGTCGATCGTCTCGGAGTGGATGTCGATCGAGAGCGGCACACCCGGCACGTCCTCGAGGGCGCCGACGGTCGCGTCGAACTCGGCGAGCGCGTTCGTCGAGATCACGCGCGTGCCGTCGGGACGAAGCGCAGGGGGAACGTCGATCGGTACGATCGTCCCGACGTTCAGCGGCGTCTCGGTCGGCGTCTCCGGCGGTCGGATCAGGTGGGTGATCAGGGTGTCGACGAGCTCGCCGTCGGGGTTTCGCAACGAGACCTCGACGGGATAGACGCCGGGCTCGCTGATCGCGACGCGGTCGTCGTCGTTCGGCAGCCTCGCGAGCGGCACGCTGAGCGAGACGACAGCTTGACCCGTTCCACCGACGTCGATCGGCTCGGTGCGGTGGAGCTCGGCCCGGAACACCTCCTCGTCGATTCCCCGTCGGAACGATGACCGTGACTGCACCCGGTTGTGGATCGCGAGGTCGAGGGTCGACCCGGCGTCCGCGCCCGCGAGGACGATGTCGACCCGGAAGGTTCCGTCTCCCCCGACCCATGGGCTCTGGGAGACGAGCTCGAGCGAGCCGCCCACACCGGCGCTGCCGGCCGGTCGGTCGAATGCGAAGGTGGTGATAGCCACGGCCGCGATCAACGAGAACGAGACGAGCAGCGCTCGGACCCGCCGGTCAGTCATGGCCGCCGAGCGCCCGCTGGAGGACCACGAGATCGTCCTCGCGGCGCTGGAAGCCGAGGTGCTCATAGAAGGTGAGCGCGGCGTCGTTGTCCTCGGCCGTGTTCACCAACATCGTGACCGCACCCCGGCGGGCTGCCCACCAGACGGCGTCGTCGACCAGCGCATTCGCGATCCCGCGGCGCTGGTGGTCGGGGTCGACGGCCAGGCGTTGGAGAAAAGACGTGGTTCCGGCGATCCCGGTGATTGCGTACCCCGCCACCGTGCCATCGTGAGCGGTTCGAAACCGCGCCATCGGGGTCGCCCTGACGGCGTCATCGAGGCTCTGATGGTCGAAGCGCCACTCCTCGGGGAAGCTGCGCGCGTCGATGGCGAGCAGCGCATCGCGTTCGTGGCGGCGGGCTCGTCGCAGCCGGCGGTCGCGGGGGCGACTCCGACGCTCGATCGGACGTTCGAGCAGCGCGAGCCGGCGCCGCACGGTGTAGCCGCTTCGGTAGAAGGGCCGGGCCTCACTGGGCCCGAGGGCAGTCGTCACGGCCGAGTGGTAGTCGTCGGCGCCGAGCTTGTCGGTGAGCTCGACGACGGCCGAGGTCGTCAGCGGCCGATCGGTCATGGGCACGACGTGCGCGATGCGCTCCTGGCCGCGCCAACGCCCAACTCGCACATGGGCGGTCCCCAGATCGATCACCGGGCGTCCGACCATGTCGATCGGTGTCCCGTTGCTGTTCTCGGCATGTCCGACAAGGCTACGGCTTCACCGGGTGGGGATCTGCGCGGAGAGTCTCCACGGGTCGGTCCGGTCACACGAGGGGCGCCGGCCGCCCGGGCGGAGGCTCGCCCGCTTCGCGGGCGCACCGACCCGAAAGGGTGGCCGCTACGATCGAACGTCGATGAGCCTCATCTTCGTGAGCGACGAGCGCTTCTTCGCGCACCAGCCCGGGGCCGGTCACCCGGAACGTCCGGCGCGGCTCGACGCCGTGTCGGACGGCACGAAGGCGTTCGCCGACGCATTGGTGCCGGTCGTTCCGCGTGAGGCATCCGATCGCGACATCGCGCGAGCTCACGATCCGACGCTGATCGACCAGTTGCGACACATCGACGAACAGATGAGGATCACTGGTGCGGAGACCGGGAGTCATCTCGATCCCGACACGGTGATGAGCCCGGCTTCGTTGACTGCGGCGCGTCTCGCGGCCGGGGCGGGCTTGACGGCCATCGACTCGCTCGAGGAGGAAACGGCGGCTGCGGCCTTCTGTGCGGTGCGCCCGCCCGGTCACCACGCGACGCCGAGTCGACCGATGGGGTTCTGTCTGTTGAACAACGTCGCGGTGGCGGCGCGGGCGCTCACCGAACGGGGCCGGCGGGTCGCGATCGTCGACATCGACGCCCATCACGGCAACGGCACCCAGGACATCTTCTATGCCGACCCCGATGTCCTCTACCTCTCCACCCACCAGTATCCGTTCTATCCCGGGACGGGTCATGGCGACGAGCAGGGCACCGGTGCCGGGTTCGGAACCACGTTGAACGTGCCGTTTCCCGCGGACGCGGCCGGCGACGCGTTCCGGGCCGCGCTGCACGAGGTGTTAGTCCCTGCCATCGAGCGCTTCCGGCCCGACTGGTTGTTGCTGTCCGCGGGATTCGACGCCCACCGTGCCGACCCTCTCACCCAGCTCGGGCTGTCGGCGGGGGATTACGGCGCGCTCGTGAAGGGTCTGGTCGACACCGTCCCGGCCGGTCGCCGGCTCGTGTTCCTCGAGGGTGGATACGATCTCGACGCACTGCGGACGTGTACCCAGGCGACACTGGCCGCGTTGCTCGACACGGCGATCACCACCGAGGCCTCGACGAGCGAAGGCCCGGGGCTCGATTCGGTCGCGGCTGCGACTCGCCGTCTCGATGCCGTGCCGGCCGGCGTCTGAGACCGAGATGTCATTCGAGCGGCTCGACGAGGTCACGTCCGAGGTCGCCACCCTCGCGGCCGCCTTTCGTCGCGCGGGATTCCGCGTGTTCCTCGTCGGTGGCATCGTCCGCGATCTGTGGTTGGGAGAGTCGGTCGACGGTGAGGGCGACATCGATCTGACCACCGACGCGAGGCCCGATCAGATCAAGGCGGTGATCGGCCCGATCGCCGAGCACATCTGGACCCAGGGTGAGCGTTTCGGGACGATCGGCTGCATCGTGGGTGGACGGGCGTTCGAGATCACCACCCATCGCTCCGACGCCTACGAACCTCACTCCCGCAAGCCCGAGGTCGCGTTCTCGGGCGCGATCGGTGCCGATCTGTCCCGACGCGACTTCACCATCAACGCGATGGCGATCGAGGTCCCCGGTGGCGACGTCATCGATCCGTTCGGCGGCATCGTCGATCTCGAGCGCAAGGTCCTGCGAACGCCGGTCGGTGCCGAGCAGTCGTTCACCGACGACCCCTTGCGCATGCTGCGCGCGGCGCGGTTCACGGCTCGCTACGAGCTGTCACCCGACGAGGCGCTCGTCGCGGCGATGGAGTCGCTGGCCCCGCGTCTCGACATCGTGGCGATCGAGCGCGTCCGCGACGAGCTCGACAAGCTGTTGGCAGTCGACGAACTGTCGGCCGGGCTGTTGTTGCTGGCCGCCACGGGGGTGTTGGAGCGAGTGTTGCCCGGTCTCGCTGAGGCGATCGCAGCCGACGACATGGCTTCGCTGCGCTTGATCGAGTCGGTCGACGCCGATGATCGACTCGGCCGCCTGGCCGCACTGGCCCGGGCCGACACACCGACGTCGACGCGTGTCGAGGTCCACGAATGGGCTCGGCGACTCCGGTACTCGCGCGACGAGATGCGGGCGATCGAACAGACGCTTGCGGCGCTCGACTCCCTGCCAGGGGTGCCGGTCGACGCCGGTGGTCTCCGACGCTGGCTCGTCGAGGCCGGCGATCAGCGGGAGCGGGTGCTCGGGTTGGCTCGTGTGGTCCACCACGATCTGACGCCGATCGTGCGCGACGCGCTGGCGACGCTGGCCGCCACCGAGGATCTCGACGATCTGGGCGCGCCGCTCGACGGCGCTCAGGTCATGGCTCACCTCGGGGTCTCCGAGGGCCGGATCATCGGTGACGCGCTCGCTCATCTGGCCGAACGCCGTATCGCCGAGGGCCCGATGAGCGAGGATGATGCGTTGGCAGCGCTCGACGAATGGTGGAGCGATCACCTCGGCGAGTGAAGCGATCAGGCCGACGACCGGTGGACTCAGCCGGCGAGGAACTCCTCGACGAGCTCGCGGGCCTGCTCGTCGCGGTACTGCACGGGCGGGCTCTTCATGAAGTAGGCCGATGCGCCGAGGACCGGACCACCCAGGTTGCGGTCCATGGCGATCTTGGCGCAGCGGACGGCATCGATGATGACGCCGGCCGAGTTCGGCGAATCGTGCACCTCGAGCTTCATCTCGACGCTGAGGGGCACGTCTCCGAAGTTCCGGCCCTCGAGTCGGATGAAAGCCCACTTGCGGTCCTCGAGCCACGGCACGTGGTCGCTCGGGCCGATGTGCACGTCGTCGTCGGTGATCCCCTGATCGATCTGGCTGGTGACCGACTGGGTCTTGGAGATCTTCTTGCTCTCGAGGCGACTGCGCTCGAGCATGTTCATGAAGTCCATGTTGCCGCCGAAGTTCAGCTGGTACGTATGGTCGATCGTCGTGCCGCGGTCCTCGAACAGGCGGGCGAGCGTGCGGTGCACGATGGTCGCCCCGACCTGGCTCTTGATGTCGTCGCCGACGATGGGGAGACCGGCGTCGGCGAACTTCTGCGCCCACTCCGGGTCGCTGGCGATGAACACGGGAATGGCGTTGACGAAGCCCGTGCCGGCGTCGAGGCAGGCCTGTGCGTAGTACTTCTGGGCCAGCTCGGAGCCGACCGGGAGGTACGACACCAACACGTCGACCTTCGCGTCGCGTAGCGCTTGGGCCACGTCGACCGGCTCGACGGCCGACTCCTCGCAGCGTTGGGTGTAGAACTCACCGAAACCGTCGAGGGTCGGGCCCCGCTGCACGGTTACGTCGAGGTGGGGGACCTCGGCGAATCGGATGGTGTTGTTCGGCTCGGCGAACATCGCCTTCGAGACGTCCATCCCGACCTTCGAAGCGTCGACGTCGAATGCGGCAACCAGCTCGATGTCACGGATGTGATAGCCGCCGGCGTCGACGTGCATGAGACCCGGTACTTCGAGCTCGGGATCGGCGTCGGCGTAGTGGACGAGACCCTGGATGAGCGAGCTCGCGCAGTTGCCGAGGCCGGCGACCGCGAGCCGCAGCGTCCCGGCGGGTGACGGGGTGTTGAGTGATTCGGTCATTTCTTCCCTCCGGTGGGGTCGGGGTGTTGTTCGTGCTCGATGAGGCGATCGAGCCAGGCCAGGTCGGTGGCCAGGGAGTCGCCGTGTCGTTCGAGCAAGGCTTGTTGGTAGAAGTCGATGTCGGTGGGGGAGCTGCGCTGGGCGAGCCGCTCCGCGATGTGGTTCCGGCGCCGTTCGAAGAGCTTGCGGCGGGTCGCGGCGGGGAGATGGGCGCAGAACGCGACCTGGAGCGGGAAGGCGCGGTCGTCGGTGATGTCGGCGACCAGGAGCTCCTCGAGGTGGTCGCGGCCCGTGTCGGAGATCGCGTACACCTTCTTGCGACGTCCCGATCGGGGCGCCTTGGTCCGGCGTGATCGGAATATCGCAGCCTCGCCGCTGAGCGAGCCGCTCAGTGGGACGTTCACCCGCGGCCGAGCCTCGGGTTCGGCCGCTTTGACCAGTTCTCGATCCTCGAGCCGTCCGAGGGCGGGGTAGAGCGAGCCGAACGACGCGCGGAGAATGCCGCCGGGGAGCTCCTGGATGCGTTTCTTGACCTCGTAGCCGTGCAATTCGCCGCCGGCGAGCACGCCGAGTATCGCGAGCTCGAGCGTCACGAGCGGACGGCCGGTCCCGGATACACCGGGCGTCGGGGGGGAGACCAGCAGTATGCCGGATAGCTATATCGAGTCGATATATCGAGCATGTCAATTACCGTACACGAGGACCGCTCCGTTGCCAACCCATACCCCGCGGCGGCCGTCGCAGTGCTCGCCCGCTGTGGTCGGGTGTGACTACGCTGACCTCGTGCCGTTCCGACCAGAGGCCGTCAGCGCCACGGGATCCTCGACCGGGGAGATCGACTACCGGCTGGCGCGTCTCACCGTGGTCAACTCCTTTCGGGCCGGTCGACTCGCCCGTCACGACGTGTGTGACGCCCATCCCGAGCTCGTGCGGGCCGCCCGAGAGGTCGGCGACGCCACCACCGACGACTGTCCCATCTGCGACGAGGCGCAGCTCGTGCACGTGACGTACGTGTTCGGGCCTCGCCTGCCCGCCCACGGCCGGTGTGTGACCTCCCCTGCAGAGATGGCCCGGCTCGCCCAGCGGAAGGGGACCTTCACCGTGTATGTGGTCGAGGTGTGCCCGGAGTGTTCGTTCAATCACCTGCGGCGGAGTCACCCGCTCACCACCGCCTGAGTCAGCTCGATTCGATCTTCCGGTCGCCGCCGGAATGTCGTACACTGCAGCCACCGCCGGCAGCCGACAGGCGCTGGACGGACGAAAGGAACAGCCCATGAGCACGCGTGTCACCGCGCCATCCGTTCAGGCTCGAAAGGTCTCACAGGGTCACGAGCCCCTGGTCATGGTCACCGCCTACGACGCCCCCGGCGCCCGTATGGTCGACGAGGCCGGTGCCGATCTGATCCTCGTCGGCGACTCGGTCGCCATGGTCGTCCTCGGCTACGACGACACCCTCCAGGTCACCACCGACGACATCGCGCACCACACCGCAGCCGTGGCGCGTGCGAAACCCGACGCGATGATCATCGGCGATCTGCCGTGGATGAGCTACCACGTGTCGATCGAGGAGACCGTTCGCAACGCCGCGACGCTCGTGAGGGCCGGTGCCCAGGCCGTGAAGCTCGAGGGGGGATCGAATCGGCTGCCGATGATCGAAGCCCTCATCTCCGCTCAGATCCCGGTGATGGGCCACATCGGCCTGACGCCGCAGTCGATCAACGCCTTCGGCGGATTCCGCGTCCAGGCCAAGACCACCCAGGCTGCGCTCGAACTGGTGGCCGAGGCCAAGGCCCTGGCCCACGCCGGATGTTTCGCGCTGGTGCTCGAAGGGGTACCCGACGATGTCGCCCGCTTGGTGACCGACGCTGTCGATGTTCCGACCATCGGAATCGGGGCCGGCCGTCACTGCGACGGTCAGGTGCTCGTGTTCCACGACGTGTTGGGCCTCGAAGACCGGTTCGTGCCCAAGTTCGTGCGCCGATACGCCGAGCTGAAGACCGTGGGCGTGGCGGCGCTGACGGAGTTCGCCGCCGACGTCCGCTCGGGCGCGTTCCCGGCCGACGACGAGAGCTACCACCTGAACGCCGAGACGGCCGAGGAGCTCTCCCTCTACGGGCACGACGTCGACGGGTAGCGTCCGTCGACCCCTCGACGACAGCGCCGGTGATCGAGCGATGGCCCGCGCTCGTTCGGCGCCGCCGGGGTTGGATCACCCGAGCGTCGCCCCGGCGTCGAGCAGGAGCTGCCAGAACGCAGCTCGCGTCGGCACCGTGTAGTCGACGCTCAGATGTGTCCGGTCCTTGAACACCGCCTTGCCGTCGAGCACGGGCAGACAGACGGGCAGATGCGGACAGGCGAACCGGTCGATGTCGATGCTGACGACGTCGTCGCGTCGAGCGGCGATCTCTCGATAGATCTCCGTCATCGGGGAGTGCGGCGGCCGTTCGAACGCACATTCGCCGATTGTCGCCGCGCCCGACAGGCACGCCGTCGGGTCGGTCGAGCGGTGGTACCCGACCGGTTCGACCAGCACGATCGTCGCTCCGCCGGCGACCAGCTCGTCGATCGATCGAATCGTGCGCTCCATGACCATGGCGCGCACGGCGGCGAGGTCGTCGTTCTCGAACGTCTCGGTCCCGTCGGTCGGCGTCCAGATCGCGGCATTCGGCAGCTGCTCGAACTCGTAGTCGAGATTGGCCGCGATGATCAGATCTGGGCCCTCGGCGACCGCGAGGCGTTCATACCAGCCCAGGCGGAGCTCGTAGCACTCGTCCAGTGTCCTGGTGGTTCCGAGATACTTCTGCCAGGGGCAGCCCTGGTAGGTGCTCTCGGAGTACGTCAGGTCGTGGTCGCCGGCCAGTGCGCTGAGCATCGCGCGCAGCATCGACGCGTTGGAATCACCGATCAGGTGGATGTGGCCGGACCCGCCGTCGACGAGAACACAGCCGTTGAGTTCGTCGTGGGCGCATGAGTAGCCCGGTTGGCCCGTGGTCGCCGTGTCGTAGTCGATGTCGTCGGGAACCGGCGCGGCCAGCAGTGCCTGGATGGTGACCGGGTCCGCGTCGTCCGGGCTCGCCGCCGAGTCGTCAACAGACGCGTTCGCGGCGTCACCATCCGGCTCGTCCACCCGGCGGGGCTCGGGTGTGGGCTCGGGCGGTGCCGGCTCGGTCTGGGTCGGCACGACGTCGGTTTCGGTGACCACGATGGCAACCGTCTCCCGAATCGCCGGTCGCACATCGGATCGCAGGATCGGTGGCACCACGACGAATGCCGCCACGAAGGACAGTGCGAGACCGCCGATGATCGACAGCCGCGGGGCCCGCGCCAGCAGCTTTCCCCGTCGGACCGGTTGTTCGAGTACTTCGAAGCTCAAGGCTGCGATGCCCGCCGAGCCGAACGCGGCCAGGGTGGTGAGCACGATCGGCCCGATGTCGAAAAGCTCGCGCAGGAGCAGGATGAGTGGCCAGTGGGCAAGGTAGATCATGTAGGAGATCCGCCCGAGATACCGGAGAACGGGCACGCTCAGGACCAGGTTCGCGGCCGAGCTCGGCGCCAGGTCCATCGACACGATCAGCACGATCGCCGCCGCGGTGACCAGGATCCCCCGGGCGCTCACCGAGAGCGACCACGAGCCGGTTCCCAGGAATATCACGAGGACGAGCGCGGCCAGACCGACGGGCGTGGCCGCCCGCCTGACGATCCCGATCGCACGATGCCGGTGGAAGTGGACCACCGCGGCAAGGGTGCCTCCGACCAGGAGCTGGTAGAGGCGCGCCTCGGTGCCGTAGTAGGCCCGGAGCGGGTCGCGTCCGGCCCACCACAGCTGAGCACCGAGCGACGCCGCTGCCAGCGCGGCGATGCCGATGGCCACGACGTTGAGCGAGGCACGTTGACCGAACCGGCGACGAGCGAGCCGGTACAGGCCGATGAGCACGAACGGGTAGAGCAGATAGAACTGCTCCTCGATCGCCAACGACCAGTAGTGCAGGAACGGGCTGGCGTCGATGTCTTCGGCAAAGTAGTCGGTCGCCTCCCGGATGAAGTGCCAGTTGGCGACGTAGAGCAGCGCGGCGCGAGCGTCGCTCACGAGCCCGCCGCGGGTCAGCCGCGGAACGTACAACAGCAGTGAGGCACACGTCACGACGACCGCGGTCACCGCCGCCGGCAACAAGCGACGGACCCGCCGGGCGTAGAACTCACCGAATCGGAACGCGTCGAGGCCGGTGGCCAGGACGACAGAGGTCACGAGAAACCCGGACAGGACGAAGAAGACGTCGACTCCCACGAACCCGTTGGCAATCGACGGCACCCTGGCGTGAAACGCCACCACGAGCAGGACCGCGACGCATCGGAGGCCGTCGAGGCCGGGCCGATACCCCCAGCTGGTCTCGCTCATGCTCGCGTTCTTACATCACACGGGCGACGGACCGCCTCATCCGAGCGCCAGCGGATCGAGGCTAGGGTGAGGCGATGGACGGCAGCTGGGGCATCGCGTGGTTCATCGTCGCGATGATCTTCCTCGGCGGCGAGCTCGTTCTGCCGGGATTCATACTGTTGCCGTTCGGCCTCAGTGCCATCGTGGCCAGCATCGTCGCGTTCCTGGGGGCGCCGGTCGGCGTCGCGTGGGCCGTGTTCATCATCGGCGGCGGGCTCGGATTCGGCCTGTTCTGGAAGTTCGCTCGCGAGAACCTGGCCGATCTCCCGAATCCCGAAGGGGTCGGCGCCGACCGCCTCGTCGGTGTGGTGGGCTCGGTGGTCGAGCCGATCCCCGACGTCCCGGGGGAAGCGGGCATGGTGAAGATCGGCGGCGAGAAATGGCGGGCGGAGAGCCACGATGGTCGACCAGTGGCCGAAGGCGTCGTGGTCGACGTCGTGAAGGTCCGCGGCACTCGTGTCGTCGTGAAAGTCCACAACGAGGGGTTCTGAAATGGCGGGCATCATCATCCTGGCGGTCATCGCCGCAGCTGTCATCATCTTCCTGGCGTCGGCGGTAAAGATCGTCAGGCCGTACCAGCGTGGCATCGTCGAACGGCTCGGCAAGTTCAAGACCACCATCGAGCCGGGCATGCACATCCTCATCCCGTTCATCGACAAGCTGCGCATCGTCGACATGCGGGAACAGGTCGTCGACGTGCCACCCCAGGAGGTCATCACCGCCGACAACGTCGTGGTGTCCGTCGACGCCGTCGTGTTCTACGAACCGACCGACCCGCAACGGCTCGTCTACAACATCGCCGATTTCGTGCTCGCCATCACCAAGCTCGCCCAGACCAACCTCCGCAACCTCGTGGGCGACCTCCAGCTCGATGCCGCCCTGACCTCACGCGACACGATCAACACAACCCTTCGCGACATCCTCGACGACGCCACCGACAAGTGGGGCGTGCGGGTCGTGCGGGTCGAGATCCAACGCATCGACCCGCCTGTCGATGTGATGAACGCGATGCACGAGCAGATGAAGGCCGAGCGCACCCGTCGTGCCACCGTCACCGAGGCCCAGGGGTTCCGTGAGGCCGAGATCACGCGAGCCGAGGGCGACAAGCAGTCGCGGATCCTCGAGGCCGAGGGTCAGCGCCAGTCGGCCATCCTCAGGGCCGAGGGCGATGCCGAGGCCGTGAAGCTCAACGCCGCGGCCGAGCGGTTCCGACTGGAGGAGGTCGCCGCAGGTCAGGGCGAGGCCGTGCGCCGCGAGTTCCAGGGCATCCACGACGGCGCTCCCGACGCCGAGCTGTTGTCGGTCAAGTACCTCGAGACGCTCATCGGGTTGGCCAACGGTCAGGCCACGAAGCTCATCGTGCCTGCCGATTTCTCCGGGATCCTCGGTGCGGTCGGGGGCATCGCGGAGGCCATGCGTCTGGAATCGGGCGGCGACGCCGAACCCGCTCTCGCCCACCTGCCACCGCCGCCCGAGTAGCCGGCACGGCGATTCTCAGACCTGTTCAGCCGCCGGCTGCGGCACTGGCAGCGCGCCTGATCGCGGTGTGCACAGTCGCGACGAGCGAGCCGTCGACCTCACCGCTCGCGACCGTGATCACCGCCAGCGGATCGTCCTCGCGCGCGCCGGCGAGCACCTGCGCGAGCACACCGCCTCGTTCGGTCACGGTGTAGGCGGGGTCGACCGTAGACGCATCGTCGAGGATCTGGGCCCAGCCCGCGACGTCGGTCGCAGCAGTCGACATGCCCATCGCAGCCGAGAACGCCGAGGAGATCTCGAAACGGTCGGGAAGGTCGGGATCGAACACCAGCATCAGTCCGGTGATCTCACCGGTCGCTTCGTCGACAGTGCCGCCGAGGAACGCGCCCGGGTTGATGCCGACGAGGAAGGCGTCGAGTCCGTCGAGCTCGCTGTCGATTCGTCCGACCGTCGCCGGATCGATGGTCACGGCCTCGAGTCCCTCTGCCACCGCCGCGTCCTGGGACGCGTTCCACGCGTCGAGAAACGAAGCGACGTTGACGTACGAGCCGATCTGCTCGGCGGTCGCGATCGTGCGATGCGGGATCGTCTCATCGACCGGAACCGGTGTCGGCTCGACCTCTATCTGCGAGAGGACCTCGGTCAGGCCGGGGATGACCAGCTTCTCCGGCGTGGGCTCGGCCGTCGGCGTCGGCACCTCCTCGACGGGCCTGGTGACGGTGTCGTCGGCGGCCGCGCCGCAGCCGCTCGCGCCGATCATGAGCGCGACAACGGCGATCAAGGTTGGAGGAGGTCGCATCTGGTTGGTCCTTGGTCAGCTGGCTTCGCCTGCGTGTCGGTATCGACCAGCTCGAGAGGTCGCTGAAGGGCATCGTCCGAATGGCCCAGTTCCCGCCGCTCGCCCTCCGCCGGTCGGTCCGGCCCGGACCAACTCGCCCTCGCGCTCAGATGGCGACGAATGGCAGCGATTGGTGCCGGCGCACGTAGCTCCCTGGCGCGTAGGTTGCGGCCTCGGCGTCGACCGAGAAGGCCGGGCACCGCTGCAGGAGCTCTTCGAGCGTGACCCGGGCCTGGAGACGGGCCGCAGCTGCGCCGAGGCAGTGATGCGATCCGTAGCCGAAGGCGAGCATCTTGTCGATCGTGCGGGTGACATCGAGAGCATCGGCAGTGGGGCCGAACTCGCGATCGTCGCGGTTGGCCGACCCGTACATCAACAGAACCTTCTTGCCGGCAGGGACCGTCGTGTCATGGATGACCACGTCACGGGTGCAGGTACGGGCAAGGTTCTGCACGGGTGATGTGAGACGCAGGAGCTCCTCGACAGCGTTCGGAACGAGACCAGGGTCGTCGATGATGAGCCGGCGCTGATCGCGGTCGTCGTCGAGGAGCACGGCCGCTCCGCCGAGAAGTCCGCTCGTGGTGTCGTTGCCCCCGGTGACCATCGTGAACGCGAACCCCAGCATCCAGGCGAGCAACACCTTGCTCTCATCGGCTCGGACGAGATCCGAGATCATGTCGTCGCCCGGCGCGGCGCGCCGCCGCTCGACCAGCGCGGCGAAGTAGTCGAGGAGCTCGCCCAGCGCCGCATCCGCGTCGGTGATGTCGCCGCTCGCGTTCGCCGAGACGATCGCGTCGGTCCATCGGTCGAACAGCACCCGGTCCTCGACGGGGACCCCGAGGTAGTGGGCCACGACGAAGCTCGGGAGGGGCTTGAAGAGCTCGGCGACGATGTCGACCTCGCCCATCTCTCGGATCCGGTCGATCCGTTCGACCACGAACGCGCGGACGTCACCCTCGATGGTGTTGACCTGCCGCGGTGTCATCGGCGCGCTGACCAGCCGTCGCATGACCGTGTGGTCGGGCGGATCCATCATCACGATCGGTACCGCCGCGTCGCCGAGCTTCTCCATCTCGCCGTTGTTGAAGGTCAGCCCATTGGCAGACGAGAAGGTGGCGGTGTCGCGGGCGGCGTCGAACACATCGTCGAATCTCGAGAGGCACCAGAAATCGCCCCACTCGACCCGATGGACCGGATCGCGGTCGCGGAGCGCCTGGTAGGCCCCGAACGGGTCACGCCAGGATTCACCGCCGCGGGCCTCGAACCGGGCCGGTGTCGTGTGCTCATCGCCGTGGGCAACCATCGAGATCTCCCTGATCCTGCGACTCGAACCTACGACCAGCGGTGATCGCCGCCAAACCTGTGGGCGACCATCGGTGTCACCGGGGTGACAGGAGCCTCTAGTCTCGCCGCCATGACTGTTGCTGTCGTCACGGGGTCGAATTCGGGAATCGGCCGAGCTGCCGCGGTCGATCTGGCTGCGAGGGGCTGGCAGGTGTACGGCACGATGCGGTCGCTCGACAAGGGCGAGAAGCTCGCCGCCATGGCCGAGGCCGCGGGTGTCGCCGTTCACGCCGTGGTCTGCGATGTGACCGAGACCGCGTCGGTGAACACCGCGATGGGAGAGATTCTCGCCGACGCCGGACACATCGACGTGTTGGTGAACAATGCCGGCGTCGGCGGCAACGCCGTGATGGAGGAGTGTCCGATCGAGACGTACGAGGCCGTCATGGACGTGAACCTGTACGGCGTCGTGCGCTGCTCACAGGCGGTGCTGCCCCACATGCGCGGGCGGGGGAGCGGCTGCATCGTCAACGTGTCCTCCATCGCGGGCCGGATCGCGGCCATCGGCCAGTCGCCCTATGTCGCGTCGAAGTGGGCGGTCGAGGGGTTGAGCGAGGGCATGGCCCAAGAGCTCGCACCGCACGGCATCCGGGTGGTCATCATCGAGCCCGGCATCGTGAAGACCGCGATACTGGCCAAGAACGTCGACATGCCGAACGAGTCGGGTGCCTATGAAATGCCGTACCGCCGCATGTTCTCGTTCTACGCGGCCGGTCTCGTCGACCCGGGCCATCCGAGCGAGGTCGCCGATGTCATCCACGAGTCGGTGACGACCGCCGAGCCGAAGCTGCGCTGGACGTGCGGTTGGGGCGGCCGCGAGCTCGCCGAGGGCCGGGCACGTGTGTCCGACGAGGACTGGGTCGAGCTCGGTGCCATGACCGACGATGCCGCGTACAACGAGCGATTCCGCGAGCTCTTCGGGATCGAAATCTGAGTCACCGGCCCGTTGGCGCCGTCGTGCGGGACCGGACTCGGGCTCGCGGTCCGTGCTGATGGGTGTGCGCTACCGTCGAGGTGTGAGCGATCACGCCGAGCGGTCACCCGCGGTGGGGGAGAAGACCGACGACAACGCGGGCCGGGTCCGCGCCGGCGACTCGGCACGCGCGGCGGCGAACCGACCGGCTGCGGGTAGCGCCGACCTGCTCGGATTGCAGCGGTCGGCAGGCAACCGTGCCGTGAACAGCCTCGTCGGCAGCATGCCCAGCTCGCCGCCTGTCGATCAGATCATCCGGCGCATGACCGTCGAGGAGGTCAGGGGTGAGCTCGAGTACTCCTTCGCCGAGGAGCACGTAGAAGACGAGGTGGTGGCCCACATCGCCGCGGTGACCACCGAGTGGGAGGACAAGGGCAGCAACCCGACGGATCGCTACATCCGAAAACGGTGGATCAGCGCCCGGGTGGGTGGCTTGTTCAATGACACCGACGTCGCACTGGATCCGCCCGAACAGGGCGACCTGGCGTACTGGCGGCCGAAGATCGCAGCGCTGATCACGGCCGGTGAGGCCGAGCTCCCGACGACACCGACCGTGGTCAAGCCCGAGACGCTCGATCGGATCGCTGCCAACAACGAATCCGAGGAGCTCGTCGTCGACCGTCGCGTTGACGTCGAGGTCACGATGGGGCAGGGGATCACTGCGGACCTCGGGCGATTCGTCCTCTTCAGCGATCAGTTCTCCTCGTGCACTGCCGTTGCGATCGTCAACGCCGGGACCCGGCGCGGCGGTCTGTTCCACTACGGCGCCGGAATCCGGAGCCAGCACGAGTCGCTGACCAGGATGGTCGACGAGGTCAACCCCACCTGGATCGGCATCGAGAACCGGGCTGGCAGCGAGGTGGACAACCTGGCGCTGACCCAGCTCTTCGGCGAGATCGCCGCGGCCGCAGAGCTCGCGGTGCTCCACTCCGGGAACGCGCAGTGGCTGTACCTCGATGAAGAGGGCATACCCGAAGCGTCGAGCCAGGAACCGTTCGACAGGCGCAGCGGCGGGCGGGTCAATGCAACGGTCCTCGACGAGCTCCCCGAGAGCCTCGAGGACTCCGGCCTGTCGCTCCACATCGACGAGGGCACCTACGCCGACGCCGGTGGCTTCAAGAAGATGAAGTAGCAGCATCTGGCCGCGCGTGCACCGCACAGATGGAAGGTTTGAGTCCCGCGAGGCCCCCGGACCGCGGATGCTGAGGCGAGCATGTGCGAGCCGAGGTAGCTGATCGCCGCGATCGTCGTCGCGGCGCGGTGGTCACGCCTCGATCAGCTCGCGCTCGAGGTCGCGGAGGGCCACGAGCTCGATCCCGGCGTCGGCGAGCGCGGCGATGACCCGCCGCTTGAGGTCGGCGCGGCACTGGGCCGGCCGCTCGTACGCCGTCCCGTGCACCCGCCACGTCGTCCCGTCCTCGCC
>Ga0224508_10001060_pt1 | contig 25203 bp, 21 predicted proteins | sample SF_Jan12_sed_USG_4_FD_170157 | JGI IMG/M metagenome (GOLD analysis project Ga0224508, IMG submission 170157) | Sediment microbial communities from San Francisco Bay, California, United States - SF_Jan12_sed_USGS_21 | ecosystem: Environmental > Aquatic > Marine > Sediment | place: USA... | reverse complement strand
CTGTCGACCGACAGCGTCTCGATCGGCGCTCGGGTAATCCTGCGCGAGGGGCGCAAGAAGAGCACTCTCGAGTACACGATCGTGGGCTCCGCCGAGGCGAACCCCCGCAAGGGCCGGCTCTCCAACGAGAGCCCCGTCGGCAAGGCGCTACTCGGCTGCAAGAAGGGCGAGAAGGTCACCATCCCCGCCCCGCGGGGCGCGATCACGTACACGATCGTGGGCATCGAGGCGGGTGCGGACGCCTAACGCCGCCGACGCGGGGGGCATCGATCGCCTCATCGCCGAACGCAGGAGCAAGCTTGCCGCCATCCGGGCACGGGGCGTCGACCCCTTCCCCACCGCCTATCCGGGGCGCGAGGAGATCGGCGCCGTCCGGGAGGCCAACGAGCCCCTGGCGGCCGATGAGTCATCCGAGGAGGCGGTGCGGGTCGCGGGGCGGATCACCGGCCGCCGCGGTCAGGGCAAGGTCGTCTTCATGGACCTCGCGGACCGATCGGGGAAGATCCAGCTCTGGGCCTCGATCGACCGGCTGGACGAGGAGCGCCTTGCCGCGCTGAGCGATCTCGATCTCGGCGACATCATCGGCGCCGAGGGCCCTGTCACCCGCACGCGGCGCGGCGAGCTGAGCGTCGCGGTCGACGACTTCACCCTGCTCTCGAAGACGCTGCGCCCGCCGCCGGACAAGCACCACGGGCTCAAGGACCCGGAGCTGCGCTACGCGCGACGCTACCTGGACCTGATGGCCAACGATGATGCCCGGACGCTCTTCATCACGCGCGCCAAGGCGATCTCGGCGGTGCGGCGCTACCTCGATGATCGCGGCTTCGTCGAGGTAGAGACGCCGGTCCTGCAACCCCTCTACGGCGGCGCGGCGGCGCGGCCCTTCGTGACCCATCACAACACGCTCGACCGGAACTTCTACCTGCGGATTGCCACCGAGCTCTATCTCAAGCGCTGCATCATCGGCGGCCTGGAGCGCGTATACGAGCTCGGAAAGGACTTCCGGAACGAGGGCGTCAGCTTCAAGCACAACCCCGAGTTCACGATGCTCGAGACCTACGAGGCCTACGCCGACTACCGCGATGTGATGGACATGCTGGAGGAGATGGTGCGGGCCGCCGCCGCCGAGGCCACCGGCTCGGCGAGCGTGCCATGGGGCGAGGAGGAGATCGACTTCGGCGCGCGGTGGAAGCGCCTGCCCTTCGCCGAGGCCCTCACGGAGGAGTCGGGCATCGACATTCGAGAGCGCACCGACGAGGACGACCTGCGTCAGGCGATGCGCGACGCCGGCTACGAGGCCGGCGACACCACGATCTGGCCGAAGCTGGTCGACTCGTTGCTCACCCAGGCGCTCGAGCCGAGGCTGATCCAGCCGACAATCCTGTACGACTACCCGCTGTCGCTCTCGCCGTTCGCCAAGCGCACGCCCGATGACCCGGAGATGACAGAACGCTTCGAGGCCTTCGCCGGCGGAATGGAGATTGCCAACGCATTCACCGAGCTGAACGACCCGGACGACCAGCGCGCTCGCTTCGAGATGGCCGCCCAGGAGCTCGCCGCGGGCGACGACGAGGCACAACCCCACGACGAGGACTTCCTCATCGCGCTGGAGCACGGCATGCCTCCAACCGGCGGTCTCGGTCTGGGGATCGACCGCCTCGCAATGCTTCTGACCAACCGAGCGTCCATTCGCGAGGTCGTGCTGTTCCCGGCCCGCCGCGACTGAGCCGCAGCCGCTATAGTCCCCGACCGCCTCACGCAACGAAGGAACCATGGCGAAGCCACGTAAACGCAACGGCAGGAAAGGCAAGCCGGCACAAGGGCCGCGCAAGCGCCGCCCGCAGCTTGCGCTCGAGGAGCTGGATTGGAAGAACTACCCACAGCTGCACCGCTTCATCAGCGAGCGCGGCAAGATCCGCTCGCGGCGGATCACCGGCCTCTCGCGGCGCCAGCAGTCGCAGGTCGCCCGTGCCGTGAAGCGCGCCCGGCAGATGGGCCTCCTTGCCTATCCGGACCAGGACCGCAAGGTCCGCAACACCTAGTCCGTATCACCGTGCGAGGGCGTGTCTGACACGACCGATCGCCCGGCCGCAGGCAGGCGAATGAGCGGGCTGGCGCGGCCGTGCTGCTGCTGTCGGTACACCTTTCGAGGGATGGCGGGGCGGCCGCACGCTGACCCGTGCCGACGCTGGCGGCCGCGATCCCGAGCGCGGCCCCGTGGACTGCAGGGGCATTCGTCAGCCCCACTCGCACTCGCCCGCGCAGGAAGGCCGAGCGAGACCTTCGCTATCGCTCAACCCGGCCACCGCACCTTCCGATGATGCATGGTGAAGGCGTCGTCCGCGTTGCGGTTACGGCCCGAGAACTCGTCAATCGTCGAGTTCGGAGACTGCCGTTCCAGGGCGGACGGCAGGGTGCATCGTGCTACCCTTTCGATCTCTGCTCGGCCATCTGAACACCCACCTCGCCGCACTTTCCGGCACTCCCCTGGGAATCGAGCGTGGCCGAAGCAAACGACCGCCCCACGCGGCGAGAAGGAGGCCAGAGCCCGATGTTTGAGCGCTTTACCGAACGAGCGCGGCAGGTCGTGGTCCTCGCTCAGGAAGAGGCCCGCACCCTCAAGCACAACTACATCGGAACCGAGCACATCCTGCTCGGCCTGCTCCGCGAGGAGGAGGGCCTCGCCGCGCGCGTGCTCGAAGGTCTCGAGATCACCGTCGATGACGTACGCGCTCAGGTGGTGCGGATCGTCGGTTCTGGCGAAGAGGTGACCTCCGGTCAGATCCCCTTCACGCCCCGTGCGAAGAAGGTGCTCGAGCTAGCGCTGCGCGAGGCGCTGTCGCTCGGCCACAACTACATCGGCACCGAGCACATCCTGCTCGGGCTCGTGCGTGAGAACGAGGGCGTCGCCGCCAGGATCCTGGCCGACTTCGACGCCGACTCGGAGAAGATCCGCAACGAGATCATCCGGATGCTGTCCGGACCGGGCGGTCGTCAGACCCGCGGCGGCTCCGGCGGCGGACAAGGCGAGGGCAAGAAGTCGAGCAAATTGCTCGACCAGTTCGGACGCAACCTCACCAAGATGGCCGCCGAGGGCAAGCTCGACCCCGTGGTCGGTCGCCAGACCGAGATCGAGCGGATGATGCAGATCCTCTCGCGTCGCACCAAGAACAACCCGGTGCTGATCGGCGAGCCCGGCGTCGGAAAGACCGCCGTCGTCGAGGGCCTGGCCGCTCGCATCTCCTCGGATCAGGTGCCGGACCTCCTGCGCGACAAGCAGATCTACACCCTCGACCTCGCGGCGCTCGTCGCGGGCTCGAAGTACCGCGGTGAGTTCGAAGAGCGCCTGAAGAAGGTGATGAAGGAGATCGGCCAGCGCGGCGACATCATCCTGTTCATCGACGAGCTCCACAATCTCGTCGGCGCGGGTGCCGCCGAGGGCGCCATCGATGCGGCCTCGATCCTCAAACCCGCCCTGGCGCGTGGCGAGCTGCAGACCATCGGCGCGACGACCCTCGACGAGTTCCGGAAGTACCTCGAGCGCGACTCCGCGCTGGAGCGGCGCTTCCAGCAGGTGAAGGTCGACGAGCCGAGCCAGGAGGAGACCACTCAGATCCTCCGCGGCCTGCGCGACCGCTACGAGGCACACCACCACGTCACGATCACCGATGAGGCGCTGGAGGCCGCGGCATCGTTCGCCGACCGCTACATCAGCGACCGCTTCCTGCCCGACAAGGCGATCGACCTCATGGACGAGGCCGCGTCGCGCATGCGCATCAGGACGATGACTGCTCCGCCGACGTACCGCGAGCTCGAGGAGGAGATCGACACCGTCCGCAAGCAGAAGGAAGGTGCGATAGAGGCGCAGGAGTTCGAGAAGGCCGCCAACCTCCGCGACAAGGAGCGGCGCCTCACGAACAAGAAGCGCGAGCTCGAGGAGGAGTGGCGCAACAACGACGACGCACCGCGGGCCTCGATCGGCGAGGAAGAGATCGCCGACATCGTTTCGATGTGGACCGGCATTCCGGTGTTCAAGCTCACCGAGGCCGAGAGCCAGAAGCTGCTTCGTATGGAGGACGAGCTCCACAAGCGCGTCATCGGCCAAGAGCCGGCCATCCACGCCGTCTCCCGCGCCATCCGCCGCGCCCGTGCCGGCATCAAGGACCCGAAACGTCCCTCTGGTGGCTTCATCTTCCTCGGCCCGTCCGGTGTCGGTAAGACCGAGCTCGCCCGCACGCTCGCCGAGTTCCTGTTCGGCGACGAGAGCGCGCTGATCCAGGTCGACATGTCCGAGTACATGGAAAAGCACGCCGTCTCGCGGCTGGTCGGCTCGCCCCCGGGCTACGTCGGCTATGACGAGGGCGGCCAGCTCACCGAGCAGATTCGGCGCAGGCCGTACTCGGTGGTGCTGCTGGACGAGGTCGAGAAGGCGCACCCCGAGGTGTTCAACATCCTGCTCCAGATCCTGGAGGAGGGGAAGCTCACCGACGCCCAGGGCCGAGCGGTCGACTTCCGCAACGCGATCCTGATCATGACCTCGAACATCGGCGCCGCGACGATCTCGCGGAACACGCCGCTGGGCTTCTCGGTGACCGACGAGACCGGCATGTCATACGAGGACATGAAGTCGCAGATCATGGGCGAGCTGAAGAAGGTCTTCCGCCCCGAGCTGATCAACCGGATCGACGAGGTGATCGTCTTTCACAAGCTCACCAAGGAGCAGATCACCGAGATCGTGGACCTGCTGCTGGTGCGCCTGAAGGAGCAGCTCTCCGAGCACAACCTGGCGCTGCAGCTCACTGACGCGGCCAAGGACCTCCTGGTTGAGCAGGGCTATGACCCCACCATGGGTGCCCGCCCACTGCGTCGCGCGATCCAGCGCCTCATCGAGGACCCGGTCGCCGACAAGGTGCTGGCAGGCGAGCTGCCGGAGGGCACCGTGATCGAGGTCGACCGAGATGGCGACGATGTCACGCTCACCGAGCGGCCGCCCGAATCGCGCGAGATCGTCGGCGCGGCCGCCGGCAGCGGCGACGAGCCGAACGGCGAATCGACCGACGGCTAGGGCTCTGACGACGAACAAAGCTGGGGCCAAGAAGGCCTCGCGTAACAAGCCCCGTTTCGTATGCCAGGCGTGCGGCCACGTTGCCGCACGCTGGGAGGGGCGCTGCGCCGAGTGCGGCGAGTGGGACTCCTACCGCGAGTCGCAGGCGCGCAGGGCCGCACCCGCGGACGCGGCCAGGCCCGTGCGGCTCGCCGACGTCGGCACCCGGGACGCGCAGCGCTTCGCCACCTCGATCGAGGAGCTCGATCGCGTGCTGGGAGGGGGCCTGGTGATCGGCTCGGTGGTGCTGCTCGGCGGGGAGCCCGGTATCGGCAAGAGCACGCTGGTGCTTCAGGCGCTCGCGGCCACGCGCACCGCGGATCGGAGGGCGCTGCTGGTCACCGGCGAGGAGTCCGCGGCTCAGGTACGCACGCGGGCCGACCGGCTGGGGCGGGCCTGCGGCCACGTCGAGGTGTTGGCGGAGACCCGCCTAGAGGCCGTCGTCGGCGCGCTCGAATCCGACCCTCCGGCCGTGTGTGCGATCGACTCGGTGCAGACGCTCTGGTCAGAGGACATCGACGGTACTCCCGGCAGCGTCACGCAGGTGCGAGCGGCGGCCGCCGAGTTGGTGCGCTTGGCCAAGAGAACGGGCACCGCGCTCGTCGTCGTCGGGCAGGTCACCAAGGAGGGATCGCTCGCCGGCCCGCGGCTGTTGGAGCACCTCGTGGATTGCGTGCTGACCTTCGAGGGCGACGCCACAGGCAGCTACCGCGTGCTGCGCGCCACGAAGAACCGCTTCGGGTCGACGAACGAGACAGGGATCCTCGAGATGACCGAGCAGGGACTGCGATCGGTCGACGACCCAAGCGCGCTCTTCCTGGGTGATCTCGCGGGCCGTGTGGGCGCGTGTGCCTTTCCGGCCATCGAGGGGTCCCGGGTCCTCGTGGTGGAGATCCAGGCCTTGGTGAGCCCGAGCCACGCGGAGTCACCGCGGCGGCAAGCCGTGGGCGTGGACCGGGCGCGACTAGCCCAGATCGTCGCAGTGCTCGCTCGCCATGGCGGCATCCGCCTGGGCGACCACGACATCTTCGTCAGCGTCGCGGGAGGCGCCCGCGCGCTCGACCCGGCGGCGGATCTGGCAATTGCCCTTGCGATCGCCGGCGCGCACAAGCGGACGCCGGTCGACCCGCCTGCGGCGGTGTTCGGTGAGCTCGATCTCACCGGCGCGGTAAGGGCCGTTGGGCACTTCGAGCGGCGCGCCCACGCGGTGAGCGGAGCGGGAATCGACGTCGCGATCGGGCCGGAAAGCAACGGGGCGCCGAGCGTCCCGGCACAATGGGGAGCAGTCGTGAATATCGCGGGTGCCCTGGAAACTGCGTTTCCCCGCTGATGGGAAGCGCGATATCAGTCCAGAAAAGGGGAGAGTTGAGTGTTTGAGGTTGATGACAAGGTCGTCTACCCCCACCACGGCGCAGGGGTCGTGGTGAGCAAGGAGACGCGCGAGGTTCTCGGCCAGCGCCGCGAGTACCTCACCATCGAGATCCTCTACAACGAGATGACCGTCCAGGTCCCGACCGAGAACGCCGAGGCGGCCGGCCTGCGCCGAGTGATCAACGCGAAAGAGGTGCGCAAGGTTCTCGACGTCCTCGAGGACGCCGGCACTCAGATGCCCAAGAACTGGAACCGGCGTTTCAAGCACAACCGGGACAAGATCAAGACCGGCGACATCTTCGAGCTGGCCGAGGTGGTGAGGAACCTCTCCATCCGCGACCACGAGAAGGGCTTGTCGACCGGCGAGAAGCAGATGTTCGGCAGGGCGAAGAAGATACTCGCGAGCGAGCTGATGTATGCGCAGGACAAAGAAGAGGATGAGGCGACGGAATTCCTCGATAACCTGCTTGACGAGGTCGCCCGTACAAGGCTGGACGAGGAGGACGACGAATCCACAAAGGGCGCTTTGGCCACCTGACCGTCCCCGGTCCTCAGACCCCTCGGCCTGATCGAGGAGTCGGCTGATGCTCGTCCTCGCCTCTCGCCTTGTCCTTGCCCTCCTGGGCGGGCTCGGCGCGTTCCAAGCCGCGGGTAGCTTTGATCTCGAGGCCCAGTTCGGCGCGCCGTGGCATTACGTCGCCACGGCGGGCATCGTGCTGGTCGGTGCCCTCGTCGGCTTCATCGTCGGCGGGCTTCTCGGGCGTTGGCTCAGCTCCCGCCTGTCCCTGATCGATCGCGCCGCCGACCGACGACCTGCCGGGGAGTTGATCGTCGGCGCATTCGGGCTCGTGGTCGGCCTGCTGGTGGCCGTTCTTGCCGGTTTCGCGGTGCTGCAGCTGCCGACCCTCGGCCCCTATCTGCTGCTTCCCGTCGTGCTTCTGGTGGCCTACGTGTTCAGCCGCATCGCCGCCCGCAAGCACGTCGACATCCTCCGCTTGGTGGGGATCCGGCCGCGTGGCTCGCGCGGCACTGGGCCGGCGCGGATCATCGACACCAGCGCCATCATCGACGGACGGATCGTCGACGTGGCGCGCTCGAAGTTCCTCTCGGGCCAGATCGTCGTGCCGGCCATCGTGCTCGAGGAGCTGCAGCAGGTCGCCGACTCGTCGGACCCCCTCAAACGCGCTCGCGGCCGACGGGGCCTCGAGCTGGTCGACGAGCTCAAAGCCAGCGCGAACGGCGGCTTCCAGGTCCGCGAGGTGGATTACCCGGACATCGATGAGGTCGATGCCAAGCTGGTGCGCCTGGCGCAGGACCTCGAGGCGTCGCTGGTGACCACCGACTTCAACCTCAACAAGGTCGCGCAGATCCAGGGCGTCGAGGTGTTGAACGTCAACGAGCTCGCCAACGCGCTGCGCCCGGCCGTGCTGCCCGGTGAGCCGCTCTCGGTGAAGGTCATTCGCCAGGGCAAGGAGTACGACCAAGGCGTCGGCTACCTCGACGACGGCACCATGGTCGTCATCGACGGCGGCCGCGACCTCGTGGGCCAAGAAACCGAGGTGGAGGTAACCTCGGTGCTCCAGAACCCCTCCGGCAAGATGATCTTCGCCAAGCCCATGTCGGGCTGACTCGGAGCGGCGACGATTGGCGCTCGTGTCACGCTCTGGGGCGCCCAGGCGCCTGCAAACCTGACGGCCGGCCGTGATGGGGCGGTCCCTGCGGGCGCTGGGTGCGGCGCCAATCGTCGCCGCCGAGCGTGGCTGGGTGCCGGACGGGCTGATTCGCGCCGGCATTCGCGCCCGGGTGGCCCGGCGGTCCGCCCGGGAGGCAGCGCGCAGCGACGCAGACATCGCCGCGGGGCGCGCGAAGCTGGCCGCGGGGCCGGTGGCGATTGGCACCGACGACGCCAACGCGCAGCACTACGAGGTGCCACCGGGGTTCTTCGCCGCCACCCTCGGTCCGCGGCTGAAGTACAGCTGCTGTCAGTGGGACACCGGCGCGACCACGCTCGGAGCGGCCGAGGAGCACTCGCTGCGGCTGGTCTGCGAGCGCGCGGACATCAAGGACGGCATGCGGGTGCTCGATCTCGGTTGCGGCTGGGGATCGCTGTCGCTCTGGATCGCAGAGCACTTCCCGCGCAGTGAGGTGACCGCCATCAGCAACTCCACGCCCCAGGGGGAGTGGATCCGCTCGCGCTGCTCTGAGGGAGGCCTCACCAACGTCACCCACGAGGTGGCCGAGATCGGCAGCTACACAACCGTGGAGCGTTTCGATCGCGTAACGAGTGTGGAGATGCTGGAGCACGTACGCAACTGGCCCGAGCTGCTCTTCAGGGTCGGCACCTGGCTCGCGCCGGGGGGAAGACTGTTCGTGCACGTCTTCTGCCATCGCCGCTCGACGTACGTCTTCGACGCCGAGCAGCCCGGCGAATGGATGGCCCGGAGCTTCTTCACCGGGGGCATGATGCCGGGCTTCGGCCACGTCGAGCACTCGCTCACCAACTTGACCCTCGAGCGCCGCTGGCGCGTGTCGGGGACGCATTACCAGCGCACCGCCGATGCGTGGCTGGATGAGCTCGATGCCAATCGCGATGCCGCGCTCGGCGCGCTCGGCGATAAGGCCTCGGCGAATGCGGGGCCCTGGCTCAACCGCTGGCGCATCTTCCACATGGCGGTCTCAGAGCTGTTTGGCTTCGCCGACGGCCGCGAGTGGTTCGTGGCCCACTACCGCCTGGCGCCCGAAGGCGGACCTGCGTGATCACGCTGCTCGCGTTCGGGCTCATCGTGCTGATGGCGGTGATGAGCTTGGTGTGGCTGTCGAGCCTCATCCTGTCCGACGTCAGCATCGTCGATCCGGCGTGGGGTTTCGGGTTCGTGGTCGTCGCGCTGACCTACGCGATCGCCGAGGGCGATCTCACCGCCCGCGACTGGTTGATGCTCGCGATCGTCGTGGTCTGGGGCCTCCGTCTCGGAGGCTTCCTGATGTGGCGCAAATGGGGCGAGCCGGAGGATTATCGCTATGCAGCCATGCGGGCCAAGCGCCCGGCGAGCTTTCCCTACCGCAGTCTGGTCACCGTCTTTCTCCTGCAGGCCGTTCTTCTCTGGGTCGTCGCGTGGCCGGTCGCTGCGGCCATCGGCGCCAGCGACCCCGGCGGGATCGGAGTCATCGAGGTCGTCGCCCTGCTCATCGCTGCTACGGGACTGGTCTTTGAGAGCCTCGGCGATCTCCAGCTTGCGCGCTTCAAGGCCGACCCGTCGAACACGGGCAAGGTCCTCGACTCCGGCCTGTGGCGCTACACCCGCCACCCCAACTACTTCGGGGACGCCATGGTTTGGTGGGGAGTCGGGCTGATCGGGGTCACGACACCCGGCGGCTGGTGGTCGATCGTCGGGCCGATCCTGATCACCGTCTTGTTGATGCGCGTATCGGGGGTCGCCCTGCTCGAGAAGCGGCTCGCGAGCAGCAAACCCGCCTACGCCGACTACGCAGCCCGTACCAGCGCGTTTTCCCCCTGGCTTCCCGGCAAGACGACATGAGCGCGAACGATGTTGCACTGCCGGGCGGGGGCTCCCTCCGGCTCTATGGCGGAGCGGGCCCGATGCTGCTGCTGCTCGGGGGCAGCGCGTATCGACCGGGGCCAGGGCGCTGGAGCGCAGCGATGGACTGGCTTGCCCCACGCCTGAGGGCGCACGGCTATCGGGCGGCGCAGGTGCGCTACCCCAGCCGGTCGTGGCGGGAGATGCGGTCGGCGATCCAGGCCACGCGTGAGGCGCTCGAGTTGCTTCCGCCACCCCGTGCCCTGATCGGCTTCTCGATGGGGGGAGCGGTCGCTGCGGTCGCGACTCCGGGCTCCCCGACCAAGCTCGTCATCGGGCTCGCCCCGTGGATACCGGAGCAGATCGATCTGCGCGGCCTGGTGGGGCGCCGGCTGCGGGTGCTTCACGGCTCCTTCGACCGGCCCCTGCCGGGAGTGCCGGGGGTCAGCCCGCATCATTCACGCGGGGTCGTCGCGCGGGCACGGGAGCTCGGTATAGACGCGACCTATCAGACGGTAGGGGGGGCGGTGCATCTGATCGCGTTTCGCCTCGGCGGCCGGCTGCTGCCCGCTCCCCGTGCCGACCGATGGCGGCAGCTGATTGTGCGGACCCTCGAGGAGGATCAGTCGGCGTGAGTGAGCGCGCGTCGTGCCATGCGCTTACCCGTCGGGCGCTTGACGTCCCACACGAGCCCGAGTCGCTCGAGCCCGCTGATGAGCGCCCCGCTGAGGTCGATCTGGCGCCTGCCGAGTCCGTGGATCGCCGACCCGGGAAACGCGTGATGGTTGTTGTGCCAGGCCTCGCCCAGAGTCGGTATCGCAAGCAGCGCGACGTTGCGACTCTCGTCGTCGGACGCGTAGTCTCGCCGCCCGAACGTGTGGCAGATGGAGTTCACGCTGAACGTCGCGTGCTGGAAGAGGAACAGTCGCATAAGGCCTCCCCAGACGAAGACCTCGACCCCCAGCGCGACGCCTCCGATCAGCCAGCCGATCAGGAACGGAATCCCCAGGCTCAGCGCGACCCAGAACAAATAGAGGCGGTCGACGACACGCACCACCGGATCGACCCGGAGATCGCGACCCAGACGCGCGTCGCGAGAGGTTCCCTTGGTGACGAAGAGCCAGCCCATGTGCGCGTGCAGAAGTCCGCGGAGGGGAGCCAGCGTACCCGAGGCGAGATGCGGCGAGTGGGGATCGCCCTCCCGATCCGACATCGCGTGGTGGCGCCGGTGGTCGGTGACCCACTGGGTGATCGGCCCCTGAAGAGTCATGCAGCCCAGGATCCCGAATGTGGCCCGCACCACGGGTCCGGCCTTGAAGCTGCGGTGGCTGAACAGACGGTGAAAGCCCACCGTGATGCCGACACCGCACACGAGGTACATGCCGGCCAGAACGACGAGGTCGATTGGACGCAGGGCGACGCCCCAGAGCAGATTCATCGCCGAGGCCACACCGACGAACGGCACGATCACCGCCACCAGCGTGATCACGCGGCTCAAGGCAGTCGTTCGATCCTGGATCGGCCCGGGAACGGTCACCGGGGCGGTCGGATCTGGCGCGCGGCTCGTCAAGGGTTCCCGAAGGTATACGGAGCTTCCCCGCCACTGGTTGCGGAATGGGTCAGGTGCCGATCGTGACGATCGCCGTGATCGGATCGGGGGTAAGTGGCCTGATGGCCGCCTACCTCCTGTCGCGCCGCTACAGGGTCGAGCTCTTCGAGGCGCAGATGGAGCTCGGTGGGCACGTCAACACCGTGGACGTTGACGATCCGCGGGCCGGGCGCCTGGCGATCGACACGGGCTTCATCGTCCACAACCGCCCCAACTATCCGAACGTGGTTCGATTGCTCGAGGAGCTCGACGTCGCGACCCAGCCGTCGGACATGTCGTTCTCGGTCGAGTTGCCCACCGACGGCTTCGCCTACCGTGCGGGGAACTTGCGCAAGCAGCGTCAGCTGATCGGCCACCGCTCAGGCCGGCGCCTACTGGCGGAGATCGTTCGCTTCCTCATGGTCGGGCGTCGCGACCTCGCGCGGGGCCTCGGCGATCTGACGCTTGCCGCATACGCCCGCCGACGCGGCTTCTCCGAGCGTTTCTTGCGCCTTTACGCAGTGCCGATGACCGCGGCGATTTGGAGCATGCCGCCGGCGGGCGCCGCCGAGATGCCGGCGCAATTCGTGCTGCGCTTCTTCGACAATCATGGCCTTCTCGGGCTACGGCGACATCGCTGGCGGACCATCGTGGGCGGGGGGCGCCGTTACGTGACGGCGCTCGCAGAGCGCCTGCCGGGACCGATCCATCTGGGACGGCCGGTCACGGCCATCCGGCGCGATCCGACTGGTGCGACCGTGACCACGGCCGCCGGGGACGACCGGTTCGACGCGGTCGTCGTGGCCACCCACGGCGACCAGGCGCTGCGACTGCTCGCGGACGCCGACGAGCTGGAGCGAAGCGTGCTGAGCGCGTTCCGCACCACCGAGAATCGGGCCACGCTCCACTACGACCAGGCGCTACTACCGAGCCGGCGCAGCTCGTGGGCGTCATGGAACGTGCGCGCCGGCGACGATTCGGCTCCCGTGTTGACCTACCACGCGAACTCCCTGCAGCGCCTCCGGGCCGTCCGCGAGTACTGCATCACGCTGAACGCCGATGAGCTCATCGACCCGACAAAGGTCATCACGAGGATCGACTACCGCCACCCGGCATACGACGCGGACACGATCGACGCACAGCGCCGCCTGCCGCAGCTCGATGGGCGCAAGCGCACCTACTTCTGCGGCGCTTACCAGGGGTGGGGCTTCCACGAGGACGGGGCGGCCTCGGCGCTGCGTGCGGTGTCCGGATTGGGTGTGCGGTGGTAGGCAGCGGTCTCTACGAGGGCAGCGTGATGCACGAGCGCACCACCCCGCGCCGACACCGCTTTCGCTACCGAACGCCCTTCGCGGCGATCGATCTGTCTGAGGTAGACGAGCTCGACCGACGCCTGCGCCTGTTTGCGTACAACCGGTGGGCCCTCTTCAGCCTGCGGGACGAGGACCACCTGGGCGACGATCGTGCTCCGCTGGCCACGAGCGTCGCGGCTCGAATGGCGAGGGCAGGCACCGGGGGGGTCGAGAGGGTCGTGATGGTCGGCAACCTCCGCACGGGCGGGTACGTCTTCAATCCGCTCACGCTCTTCTATTGCTACGACGCCCGCGACGGTCTGCTCGGCGTGCTGGCGGAGGTCAGCAACACCTTTGGTGAGCGTCACGCCTACTGCCTCGCAACCGAGGGCGCATCGGCCGGCGACGGGGCGCTCAGCTTGGAGCGCCCGAAGAGCCTCCACGTGTCGCCGTTCCTCGGCATGGACCAGCGCTACCTCTTTCGGCTCACCCAGCCCGAGGATCGTTTCGGCGCGGTAATCGACGTCTTCGAGGGCGAGAGCCGCGTCTTCCGCGGCGCATGGAGCGGCGTCCGCTACCCCCTGTCCGATCGGTCCCTCGCCAGGCAGGCCCTCGTCCGCCCCCTCTCGACCCACATGGTCACCGCTCGCATTCACCTGCAGGCCGCAAAGCTCTTCGCAAAGGGAGTTCCCGTACACGGCAAGCCCGCCTTCGACATCGACGAGGGCACGCTGACCCTCGCTGCTCCCGCGGCTGAGCCGCTGGCCGGCGCGTTGCCGGCGCCACCGCGCACGCCCCTGATGCGCGTCGCCAAGGCGGCGCTGCTCGGACTGCTTCGCCGACCCGCGTACGGCGCCGTGGAGCTACGCCTGCCGAACGACCGCGTAACCCACCATGGCGATCCGCAAACCGGGCCCTCGGCAACGGTGTCGATCCACTCGGCCGACCTCTACCGTCGGCTTGCCGGCCGGGGCCGCATCGGTCTTGGCGAGGCGTATATGGCCGGAGACTGGGACGCCGACGATCTCCCTGCGGCGCTCGAGATCCTGGCAAGGACGGCCCACGCGCGAGGTCGCGCAGCAGGGCGTGCCCTGAGCCGGCTCAGGGGAATGCGCCCCCGGCTGCCGCGGACCAATACGCGCGAGAGTGCTCGCCGGGACATCGCCTACCACTACGACTTGGGCAACGACCTCTACGACCTGTTCCTGGACGAGACGATGACCTACTCCTGCGCCTACTTCGAGGAGCCCTTCCAGAGCCTCGCCGACGCGCAGCGAGCCAAGAACCGCCGGCTGCTCGACGCCCTCGACATCGGTCCGGGCGACCACGTTCTCGAAATCGGCTGCGGGTGGGGCGGCTTCGCGCTGCAGGCGGCGACCGATCGCGGAGCGCGGGTGACCGGCATCACCCTCTCGATGCAGCAGAAGGAGCGCGCTGAGCAGCGCATCGCCGATGCACGTCTGCAGGATCGCATCGACATCCAGCTCGTAGATTTCCGCGATCTGAGCGGCACCTATTCCGCGATCGTCAGCATCGAGATGCTGGAGGCGGTGGGCCACAAGCTGTTGTCGCCGTTCTTCTCGGCATGCGACCGGCTCCTGGCGCCGGGTGGCCGTGCCTGCGTGCAGGTGATCTGCATTCCCGACCGGCGCTATGACGCGTATCGGAAGGGGCACGACTGGATTCGCGAGTACATCTTCCCGGGAGCCCTGTTGCCGTCGCTGGGAGCGTTGACCGCGGCCATGCGCCGCGGCAGCGAGCTGACGATACGACGGGCCGAAGACATCGGGCCCCACTACGCGACCACGCTTAAGCTCTGGCGCGAGCGTTTCCTGGCCAATCGTGAGCGCGCGGCCGAGCTCGGCTACGGAGAGCGCTTCGCCCGCACGTGGGAGTACTACCTGGCGTTCTGCGAGACCGCGTTTCGTATCCGCGCACTCCAGGACTACCAACTGATCCTGGCCCGGCCGATGGAGCCCTGATTGGGCCGCCGCGCCCGCCCGCGCGTGAACTTCGGCCTCACTTGGGCCCGGCTGATCGAGCGCCAGTCCGAAGTCCGCACCATCGTTTAGGGGCAGGGCGCTTACCATGGGACCCATGACGGCCATCACCATCGACGCCGTCGCGTCGACAGAATCCCTGCGCGCCGAATGGGACGCGCTCGCTGACCGCACCGAGTGCCCTCCGTTCCTCTACGGCGGCTTCATCGACGCGTGGGCATCCGCCTTTCATGGGCCGGATGCCCTTCGCATCCTCACCGCCCGCGACGGTGCTGAACTCGTCGGGGTGCTGCCGCTGGTCATTAACGGCGACGTCGCCCAGACCCCGCCCCGCTTCGGCCAGGCCGGTGCCGTGTCGCTCGACGAGTCGGTGTCGCGCGCGCTTCTCGCGCACGCGCTCGCGCAGATGGACCTGCGCACCATTGAGATGGGTCCCCTTCCCGCAGGTGGCACCGAGCTCGTGATGGCCCAAGGCAGCGCAGAGTCGGCCGGCTTCGCCTACACGGACTGGATGAACCAAGAGCAGCCAGTCGTCGACTGCGATACCGATTGGGAGACGTACTTCGCCGGCTTGAGCCGAAACCTGCGCAAGGACGTTCGCCGGCGCCGCCGTCGGCTGGAGGAGCGGGGCGAGCTCACGATCGAGGTGCATCGAGGAGCCGATGCCCTCGGCGAGCGGCTCGCCGAGGGGGTCGCGATCGAGAACTCCGGCTGGAAGGGCCAGGAGGGCACGGCGATTCTCGCGGGCGACGGCCAACTCGCGTTCTACGAGGCCCTGGCCGATTGGACCGCGGCACGCGACGCGCTGGAGATCACTTTCCTCCGCCTGGATGGGGCGGCCGTCGCCTTCCACTACAACATCGTGTTCCACGGGATCCTCTACGCCCTCAAGATCGGGTTCGACGAGGCCCACGCCGACCTCTCGCCCGGAAAGGTGCTTCTGGGCGCCGAGATCGAGCGCACGTTCGCCGAAGGCCGCCGGCGTTTCGACTTCGGCGGCGACCCGGAGGACTACAAGCTCAAATGGGCGACCGGGACGCCGGAGTTCCGCGACTGCCGCCTGGAGACCCAGAGTGTCGCCACGACGCTCTCGCGCGCGGCGCGCGGCGCAGCCAAGTTCGCCCGCAGGATCCGCAGCGACGACGCGCCGAGCCAGCCCGCGGACGGAATGGCCGGCCGCAAGCACCGCACGTAGCCCTGCCAGCCCCGCTTCGAAGCCAACGGGTGCGCGGCTGATCCACGCTCGCCTGGCACCCGGGAGCACGCGCGAAACGGGCGCATTCCCGCTCTTAGACCGGGAAGCCGAGTCTGAGGGACACCTCATTCGTATAGGGGTCGGTTCCCCCTTGTGGGGAGCGGTGCCGACAGCCGGTGGTCGTAGTGTCTTCGGGATGATCTCGCGTATCCGAACCTCGACGGTCGCGCTGGCGCCGCTCTCAGCCGACCTCATGACGAGCGCCTCCTGCGCCATCGCCCTGGCGCGGGGAAACGCCGGGCGCTTCTCGCGCTTTCTCGCCGTGGGCGCCGCCGCCTCGACCGTCTACCTGGGCGGATTTGCGCTCCTGTTGATGGCCGGGGTTCACTACCTGCCCGCAGGCGCTGCCGCGCTGCTCGTCGCAATCGCGCTCAATTTCGCCATCAACGGCGCATGGACGTTCGGCTTCCGCCGCGGATCGGTGGCAACGCAGGCTGTCGCTTTCCTCGCAATACAGCTCGCGATAGGCGCCCTCACTCTGGCGCTTCTGCACCTGCTCGTGACGACCGCCGTGGACCAGGTGATGCTGGCGCAGCTGCTGGCCGCAGGCACGCTGGCTCCAGCCAACTACCTCGCGACCCAGCGGTGGGGATTTCGCTGAGCTCGCCGCGCGAGGCGCGTCATCCACATCGGTAGAATCGCCGTAGCCCTCGGCTCCGCCTGAGGGCTTACGTTTGAATACGGCAAGGGGCAGCGTTGGATCTCTACGAATACCAGGGGAAACAGCTGTTTGCGCAAAACGGCATACCCGTCCCGAGCGGCGAGGTGGCCAATACGCCTGAAGAGGCGCGCGCGGCAGCACAGGCGATCGGCGGCAAAGTCGTCGTGAAGGCGCAAGTTCAGATCGGAGGGCGTGGGAAGGCTGGCGGAATCAAACTCGCCGAGACTCCCGACGAGGCCGAGCAGCGGGCGGCCGAGATCCTCGGCATGGACATCAAGGGCCACACGGTCCACCGCGTCTGGATCGAGGCGGCCTCGAACATCGCCAAGGAGTACTACGCGTCGATTACCTTCGACCGCGGCGAGAAGAAGCCGCTGGTGATGCTGTCGGCGGTCGGCGGAGTGGACATCGAGGAAGTCGCCTCCAACCAGCCCGACAAGCTCGCGCGGCTCCACATCGACCCGCTGGTAGGCCTGCAGCCCCACGATGCGCGGTGGTTGGCGTTCGCCGCCGGAATCGACCCCGAGGCCATCAAGGGCGTGGTGAGCATTCTCGGCAGGCTCTACAGGGGCTTCGTGCAGCTCGACGCGATGCTGATGGAGATCAACCCACTGATCCTCACCGAGGAGGGCGAGGTCATCGCGCTCGACTCCAAGGTGACGATCGACGGCAACTCGCTCTTCCGGCATCCGGACATCGCCGCGTTGCGTGACACGACCACCTCGGATCCACAGGAGAAGATGGCACAAGAGCGTGGGGTCACCTACGTGAAGCTCGACGGTGACGTCGGCATCCTCGGCAACGGCGCCGGGCTGGTGATGAGCACCCTCGACGTGGTCGCGCTCGCCGGCGGCAGCCCCGCGAACTTCCTCGACGCCGGAGGCGGCTCCCAGGCCGAGGAGGTCGTGACCGCGCTCGAGGTGCTGCTGAGCGACGACAAGGTCAAGGTGCTGTTGATCAACATCTTCGGCGGCATCACCCGCTGCGACGAGGTCGCCGAGGGCCTCTTGACCGCGGTCGAGCAACTCGGCACGAGCCTGCCGATCGTGGTGCGCCTCGACGGCACCAACGAGGAGGAGGGGCGCCGGATCATCGCGGAGAAGGCGCCCGAGAACGTGGTGACGGAGGCGACCATGCTCTCAGCCGCAGAGCGAGCGGTCGCGCTGGCGAAGGAGGCCGCATGAGCATTCTCGTCGGAGCGCAGACGCGCCTGATGGTGCAGGGCATCACCGGTCGCGAAGGCGCGTTCCATACGACGCGCAACAGGGAGTACGGCACGAATGTCGTCGCCGGCGTCACCCCTGGCAAGGGCGGTCAGGACGTCTCGGGCATTCCGGTCTTCAACTCGGCCCGCGAGGCAGTCGAGGCCACGGCTGCGAATACCTCCATGGTCTTCGTGCCACCGCGATTCGCCGCCGATGCGCTCTTCGAGGCCATCGACTCTGGTGTGGAGTTGATCATCTGCATCACCGAGGGCATTCCCGCCCACGAGATGCTGAAGGTGTATACGCATCTGAAGCGCGGTGAGCAGGTCTTGGTAGGCCCCAACTGCCCGGGGATCATCAGCCCCAGCAAGGCTACGGTCGGAATCATGCCGACCCAGGTCTTCACCCCCGGGAAGGTCGGCCTCGTGAGCCGTAGCGGCACGCTGACCTACCAGATCTCCAAGGAGCTGGCGCAGCTCGGCATCGGTCAGAGCACGGTCGTCGGCATCGGCGGAGACCCGGTGGTCGGCAGCTCCTTCATCGACATCCTCGGACGCTTCGAGGAGGACCGGGAGACCGAGTTGGTCGTGATGGTCGGCGAGATCGGTGGGAACGAAGAGGAAAAGGCCGCGGAGTTCATCGCGAACGAGATGTCTACTCCCGTCGTGGCGTACATCGCCGGTTTCCAGGCACCGCCCGGCAAGCAGATGGGCCACGCCGGAGCCATCATCACCGGCAGCTCGGGCACCGCGGAGGCCAAGCGCGTGGCGCTCGAGGCCAAGGGCGTGCGCGTGGGCACCAACCCCACCGAGGTCGCGACGCTCGTCAAGGAGCGGCTCGTCTAGGCGCGCGATGATCCGCCCGCTGTTCATCGTCGGTACTCGCCCCGGCGCCATCAAGGTGGCGCCCGTGGTGAGGGCCACGAAAGAGCATCCGGCGCTCGATCCGATCATGCTGGCCTCGGGGCAGCACCCCGAGCTGGTCAGGGATGCGCTTGCCACCTTCGCGTTGCGCGCCGACGCCGAGTTGGACCTCGGGCCGCCCTCGGGCGGCCTGGACGAGATGGCGGCACGGCTGCTGGATTCACTCAGCGCTGCCATCGACCGCGTGCGACCCGACGTGGTCGTCGTCCTGGGAGACACCACCACCGCCGCCATGGGGGCGCAGGCGGCCTTCTACGGCGAAGTGCCCATCTGGCACATCGAGGCGGGGCTCCGCACATCGGCGGCGAACCGGCCATTCCCCGAGGAGATGCACCGACGGCTCATCTCGCGTTTGGCAACGGTCCATCTCGCTCCGACGGCCTCTGCCCGGCAGAACCTACTCAGCGAGGGCATCGCCGACAGCCAGATCATGCTCACCGGGAACACCGTGGTCGATGCCCTCCAGTTCGTCGTCGCCCAGCGGGCGACGGCCGCCAATCCCACGGTTGCCTCGCTGATCGACTCGCCGGGCCCCGTGGCGGTCGTGACCATGCATCGGCGGGAGAACTGGCATGAAGGCATCCGCAGAGTCGCCTGCGCGACCCTGCGCTTGCTGGACCGCCGACCGGAGCTACGCGTCGTGCACAGCGCGCATCCCAACCCCATCGTGCGGAACGATGTTCACGCGCTGCTCGACGGACACCCGCGGGCGGTCGTTACCGCGCCGCTCGAGTACGGGGATTTCGCCTTGCTGCTGGCCCGGGCGAAGTTCGCCATCACCGACAGCGGCGGTATCCAGGAGGAGGCGCCGTCGCTCGGGACGCCGGTGCTCGTGGCGCGCCGAGAGACGGAGCGCACCGAGGGCCTCCGGGCTGGGGTGGCGATGCTGGTCGGCACCGATGAGGATCGGATCGTCGCGGACGCAGAGCGGCTGCTCGACGGCACCTCGGGTCTGGCGAGCACGGTCGCCCAAATGAATCCGTACGGGGACGGGCGCGCCGGGCAGCGCATCGCGCACGCTTTGGCAACCCGCCTCGCCAATGTCATCGTGTTGCGCCGTTCGGACGGGGAAGAGCCTCCCCTCGCCGCGGCAGGAACGGAGTAGCGAATGGCGCGAGTCGCAGTATTCGGTTTGGGCTACGTGGGCTGTGTTTCGGCCGCGTGCCTCGCAGAGCGGGGAAACACCGTGATCGGGGTCGACGTGAATCCCGACAAGGTGGCGATGATCCGCGAAGGCCGCAGCACCGTGGTCGAGGACCGCATCGGCGAGCTGACCGCGGAGGTGGTCGAAGCCGGTCGGCTCAGCGCTACCACCGATGCCGAGCAAGCGATCCGCGAGACCGAGATCGCACTGGTTTGCGTCGGCACGCCGTCGAACCCGAGCGGGGGCCTGACCACCGCGTACCTCCAGCAGGTCGCCGAGCAGATCGGCGAGGCCATCGCCTCGCGCGAGGATCGCTACACCGTCGTCGTGCGCTCGACGATGCTCCCCACCACGTGCGAGAACGAGATCGTTCCGCGCCTCGAGGCGGGCTCGGGCAAGCGCGCCGGTGTCGACTTCGGCGTCGCCGTCAACCCCGAGTTCCTGCGCGAGGGCAGCTCGGTGAAGGACTTCTACGACCCGCCGAAGACGGTCATCGGCCAGCTGGACGATGCCAGCGGCGATCCGGTCGCGGCGCTCTACGAGGGCTTGCCGGGGCCGGTCTACCGGGTCCCGCTCAAGGTCGCCGAAATGACCAAGTACGCCGACAATAGTTTTCACGCTTTGAAAGTCGGATTCGCAAACGAGATTGGAACGATCTGTAGCGCCCTGGGGCTCGACAGCCACCAGGTGATGGACATCTTCACCTCGGATACGAAGCTGAACATCTCCCCCGCATACCTCAAGCCCGGTTTCGCCTTTGGTGGCAGCTGCCTCCCGAAGGACGTCCGCGCCCTGGTGCACCGCGCCCGTCACGAGGACATCTCGCTGCCGATCCTCGAATCGCTGCTGCCGTCGAACACGGGCCAGATCGACCGGGCGTTCCGGATGGTGTCGGCCACGGGAATGCGCAAGGTCGGAATGCTCGGACTGGCGTTCAAGGCCGGCACCGACGACCTTCGCGAGAGCCCGATGGTCGAGCTGGCAGAGCGCCTGTTGGGACGCGGGTACGAACTGCGCATTCACGACCGCAATGTCAGCGTGTCGCGCCTGCTCGGCGCGAACCAGGCCTATGTGGACGCGCGCATCCCCCATCTGGCCGACCTCATGCTTCACGACCCCCGGGAGGTCCTCGCGCACTCGGAGGTCGTGATCGTGGGCGCCGCGGACCCCGAGGCGCTGGCCGCCTTGCCGGACGAAGGAGGCCCCAAGATCATCGATCTGGTGCGCTTCCCCGGCTCTCAGGAGCAAGAGGGCAACCCCGACTACCACGGGATCGCCTGGTAGCGGCCGTGCCCCACGCGTCGGCTCCACGCGTCCTGATCCTGGTCGAGAACCTCTCAGTTCCCTTCGACAGGCGAGTAACCCAGGAGGCCGCAGCCCTCGTCGAGGACGGCTACAGCGTGGACGTGATCTGCCCGCAGGGCACCAAGCGCGACACCGAACCGTATGCGGAGCATCAGGGTGTGCGCATCCATCGATACCCCCTTACGGCAGCGACGGGAGGGCCATCCGGATACGCCCGGGAGTACTCCCTCGCGATCTACCACACGCTGCGCATTGCCCGGCGGCTGCACCGCGCGAGCCCGTTCGACGTGGTGCATGCGTGCAACCCGCCGGACCTGTTGTTCCTCGTGGCGCTCGCGCTACGCCGTGGCGGCACGCGCTTTCTCTTCGACCACCACGACTTGGTGCCGGAGCTCTTCTGGTCACGCTTCTCGGGCGGCCCGCGCGCCCTCTACTACGCGTCCCGCATCCTCGAGCGACTGACCTTCCACTTCTGCGACGCGGTGATCAGCACCAACGAGAGCTATCGCAGCGTCGCAATCTCTCGCGGAAAGGTCCCTGCCGACCGGGTGAGGGTCGTGCGCAGCGCGCCGGATCTCTCGACGTTCGTGCCCGTCAGCCCGAATGCAGAGCTCAAGAAGGGCAAGCCCTACCTTGCGTGCTACCTGGGCGTGATGGGCCCGCAGGACGGTGTCGACTACGCGCTTCGCGCCATCGCTCACCTCACTCACGATCTCGGCCGCGACGACGTGCACGCCGTGTTCATGGGCTCGGGGGATGCCTTCGAAGACTGCGTGGCGCTCGCGCAAGACCTGGGCCTGAACGGTCAGGTCGAGTTCACCGGTCGCGTGCCCGACCTCACCGTGCAGGAGTACCTGTCCACCGCCGACGTCTGCCTGTCTCCCGACCCCCACAACCCGCTGAACGACCTCTCGTCGATGAACAAGGTCGTCGAGTACATGGCCATGGGTAAGCCGCTGATCTCCTTCGACCTGAAGGAGGCGCGCTATACCGCCCAGGACTGCGCCCTCTATGCGGGGGACAACGACGAGAAGGAGTTCGGGCGCCTCATCGGCGAGCTGCTCGACGCGCCCACGCGCCGCGAGCAGATGGGCGAGAAGGGGCGCGCGCGCGTCGCGGAGTCCTTGAGCTGGGACGTATCTCGCCAAAACCTCTTGGAGGCCTACCAGGACCTCCTGAACCGCCCGCGGCGCGGGCTGCTGCGCCGCGGCTAAGCCGTCTCGGCGGTGATCGCCGGCTGATCCTCGGGGTGGCTGCGATAGCCGCCGCCGCGTGGAGGCGGGGAGGTAAGGAGCTGCCGGCCCACCTGAGCAACCGCCATCCGCGCCAACTGCACCGTGGCGTTCCCACTGGGGATCTGGGGCCAGAGCTGGGTGCCGGTGACCGTGACGATGCCGGGAAGTGCCGAGTCGCGCAGCGGAGGTGCGGCGGGTGGGTGGTCGACGTGGCGGACGGCCTCGACGAAGCTCGCACGCCCAACCCTGGAGTCGATGATCTCGGCGCTCGGGTCGAAGTTGGGGAAGACGCGCTGCAGCCCGGCCATGAGCTCTGCCTCGATGTGCTCGTCGGGCTCCAGCAGGAGCGGGTCGCGTGAGTCGACGTACTTGGGCACGTAGGTCACCGAATGACCCAGCTCATCGTCGGGGTCGATCACGTGGCCGGCGTCGACGATGCCGGTGATACCTGCGGTCGGGTCGATGACGTTGATCGAGTAGTAGGGACTGAGAGGCTTGCGTAGCGCCATTCTCAGGCAAACGACGCCCAGGCTGCGCTCGGGAGCGCCGTTCTGCGGCGCTCGGCCGAGCATCCGGTTGACGGTTGGCTCGGGCGCAGTGATGACGATCACGTCGTAGTCGAAGCGCTCGCCCTGGGCGTAGAGGCTCGCTGGAGCTCCGGGAGCGATCGACTCCACCGGGCACGAGAGCCGGATGGTGCCGCCGTGGATCAGCAGACGGGCCGCCAGGCGCTCCACAAGGGTCTCGTAGCCGCCATCGATAACCCCGTGCACCTCCGCCCCCCGACGACGAGCGAGCGCCGTCCGTCGAGTCCGCTGATAGAGCCATTGCGCGGGAAGGTCATCGACGAGCTCACCGAATCGGGCGCGGAGCAAAGGCTCCCAGAAGCGCGCCACCGCGCCTGCCCCAACCCAGCGCCGCAGCCACGAAAGCACCCGAGTCCGATCCAGCTCCTCCCCGCTGGGCCGAGCACGGCAGCGGGCGGTGAGAGCGGCGAGGCGCGCGCGCTCGATCGGAGACAGCAGAGAAAAGCGGGCGAGCTCGCCGGTGGTGGAGACCGACTCCACCACCCCGGCGTGCGCCGCGCCCGTGCGAATCGAGGTGAAACGCACGCCGAGGTTGAGGTCGCGCGCGAGACCCATGATCTCGGTGTCCGTGGGCAGGATCACGTGGTAGAAGCGCTCAAACCTGCCGCCCGCGAGATCCGCCCCGCTGACCAGACCGCCGAAGCGCGGCGAGCCCTCGAAGAGATCGACGAGATGGCCAAGCCGCATCAGGCCATCGGCCACCATGAGGCCGGCCAGGCCGGCCCCCACGACGGCGACCCGTGCCCTCATCGGGCCGCCACCACCCTCGCGTGGGCCGCGTGGGCCGCGATCCGCAGATGCCCGAAGGTCGTCGGTATCACGCGCATGTTGCTCTCCCCGGAGCGTCGCCCCGCGTCGAGGACCACCGGAACCTCGACGACCCGGGCTCCGCCGCGCCCGAGGCGGATGAGCAGCTCGGTAACGCCGGAGAACCCTGCGCTCGAGACCAGGCCATCGCCGTGGCGAGCGAAGGCGCTCGCCAGGAGGTCGGCGCGGATACAGCGGTACAGGTTGGTGAAGGTGTGGAGATCCAGTCCGCTCGCCAATCTCATCAGCTGGCTCACCGAGCGGCTGCTCAACCTCCGCAGCAGCGGAGCGCCGAGAAGCGTGCCGCGGGGATGATGATTCGAGGCCTGCACGACGTCAGCTCCCTCCTGCGCAGCACGCAGGATGCGCCCGAGCGCGCCGAGGTCACTGGTGGTGTCGCCCTCGAGAGTTACGACCCACTCCACCTTCGGGTACGCGATCGCCCGACGCAGACCGGTGCGAAGCGCGCGACCGAGGCCGAGGTTCGCGCGGTGACGCACGAGGTCCAAGCGCAGGGGCCCGCGGTAGTTGCGCACCAGGGAGGCGGTCGCATCACATGACCCATCATCCACGATGATGACCGGTCCGGTCACGCCAGTCCGGCGAAAAGCTTCCTCAATCTGTCGGAACAGTCTCGGCAGGTTGGCTTCCTCGTCGTAGGCGGGGATCACGAGCGCGACGGAGTCGCCGCGAGCTTCGGCAGCGTGCACGTGCGCACCTGGCGCCGGCCGCCGTTGCGGGGTGAGGTGTTCCATGGCGTCACACCCGCCGGCGGCCGACAAGCGGGTATGCATCACGCTAGGGAGGAGTGCGCCGCGCCGGAACTGGACGCGAGTTCAGCGCTAGGTGCGCCTTAACCGCGTTCTTACGGGGAGGAACGCGGGCGCCTTAGCCATCCGCCGAGGCCGGGGGAGCGCAAGACCCGTCGAAGCACGGTGGCCCCGTCCAGGGGGTCCAGTACGAGCCGCTGGACCTGGAACGGCGCGATCGGATGCGAGTTCAGCCCCGACTCGGTCGTCACCGCGTAGTCGTGCCCCGCAGACTGCGCGCCCTGGATCGAGCCGTCGTCATAATCGTCGCGCCCGCCGTTGGGATAGGCGAGGGTTCGCGCCGCCACGCCGAGCTCGCCCCGGATGCGCTCCGCTGCGTGAGCCAACTCGGCGGCCTGCTCGGTGCGACTCTCGCGGCTG
>Ga0224508_10001059_pt1 | contig 25203 bp, 20 predicted proteins | sample SF_Jan12_sed_USG_4_FD_170157 | JGI IMG/M metagenome (GOLD analysis project Ga0224508, IMG submission 170157) | Sediment microbial communities from San Francisco Bay, California, United States - SF_Jan12_sed_USGS_21 | ecosystem: Environmental > Aquatic > Marine > Sediment | place: USA... | reverse complement strand
GAGCGATGTAGTCGGCCTGAACGTATTCGATGTTGTAGCCGGCCTTCTTAAGCACCTCGCCCATGATGTTCGTGGTGACGAGCTGACCGGTCCAGTCATGCAGCGTCAGCTTGATCGGATCGGACGATTCCACTTGTGCCCCGGCGGGCAGCGCGAAGCCGGCCGCGAGCAATGCGATACCCGCCCCAGCACAGGTCGTGGCACAGGTGTTGAGCAATCTCCGCATCGTTTTGAATCCTCCCGTCGTTGCCCGCGGTCTGGACCCCGTGCCCGCCGCGGTGTCTGGCTCAAAGTGGCGGGAGGCGCGAGAGGGAGTCAATCATGAATGTGGTAATCTGCCCGGATTCTGCACGGTTCTTGTGGAAAACCAGGCGCTAGCTGTGGCAAAGACTCATAGAACGGGAGGAGCAATGATCCTCAGCAAGCGTCAGCTAGGCATCCTGCAGAGCGCCCGGCAGTTCGGCACTGTCGGGATCAGGGATTTGGCGATCGAGTTGGATGTCTCGCACGAGACGATCCGGCGCGACATCCGCCAACTGATCGACCGGGGCGAGCTGGTCAAGCTGAGGGGCGCAGTGCGCCACCCGGATGCCGGGCGCGAGGCGCCGTTCGAACGCCGGCTGCGCGAGAATGTCGAGGCCAAGCGCCGCATCGCGCGCCATGCGGCGGCGATGGTCGCGGACGGCGACAGCGTGATGATGGATACCGGCACCACCACGTCGATCTTCGCCCGGGAATTGCTGACCAAGCGCGGGCTGACCGTGGTGACGAATTCCTCGGACGTCGCTCGAACGCTTGCCACGGTCAACGGCAACAAGGTTTATATGGCAGGCGGCGAACTGCACGGCGACAATGGCGCCGCTTTCGGGCGGTCGGCTTGCAATTTCATCGCCGGGTTCAATGTGCGTCATGCGGTGATTTCGATTGCGGCGGTCAGTGTCCAATCCGGCCTGATGGATTACCACCTGGACGAGGCGGAATTCGCCCGGATCGTGCTCGAGCGCGGCGAGCGAAGGACCGTGCTGACGGATTCCACCAAGTTCGAAAATACGGCGTTGGTCCGCGTCGCCGGGTTCGACCAGGTCGATCTGCTGATCACCGACCGCATGCCCTCCCCGGCGATCAGCAGTGCCCTAACGGAGGCCGGTACGCGCGTCGAAGCAGTCGAGGGTTAACCCACCCTGGCCGCGGAAAAGGCGGGACCGGTTACCCGGTTCCGCCCCATTCGAAGACGCTCACGCAAGATGCGTGATCATTCCAGGGCCGCTTCGAACCCGGTCCGACCCGCCAGGCCCTCGACCGCGATCTCATCGCGAACACCGCTCCGTGACCCGGCGGTGCGCGAGCGAAAATGGGCCGAGAACGCACGCGCACGCTGCATCAGCAACCGAAAGCGCGCTACACGGAAGCTGTTTCCGTGCACCATCACGCTGGGGGTCTTGTTGGCATCCAATATGTAAAGGCGAGCCTCGTCAAAATCCGGAAGGACATCGAGCTCGCCGAAATCAAGGCCGATCTGCTCGCAAAAGTCTTCGATCTGACGGATCTGCCGGGCCGTGAAAACCTGCTCGGCGGAATGCAGCGACGAACCCTTGCTGCCGCCAGATCCCCGCCCCTTCAAACGGCGCGCAACATCGCGATACTTGATCATGACATCGGTAATCCGTCCGCCAATGATCGAGGCCCGGTACTCCTCGACACAGTCGCGTGCTACCTGATTATCGACCAGCACCTGATAAATCATGCCAGGCTCAACCTCACCCTCCGCGATCGGGCATTCGACGAACGCACCACCACCGGCGAAGTTCTCTTCCGGCTTGATCACCGCTTGGCCCCGGAACTGGGTCGGATCGATCTTTGTCGAATATCCGAAAACCCGCCGGAAAATGCGGTCAACATGGCTCTTGCTGATATCGGTGCAACGGCCGTTGACATAGCCGGGCCGCGCCCCGCCATCCCAAGTCCGATCGAAGTGACGCATCCGCGCCAGCGGCATCCCGAACTTTGGACCGAGTTCGGTCCCCTCGGGCACCAAACGGATGCCGGCCAGCATGGCGAGTTTCCAGAAACCATAAAGCCTGCGCGGCACAGCGGGTGACACGACAATATAGTCGCGGCACCAAAGCCGTTGGACCGCATAGATCATATAGATCAGGCCGAAACCCACCGACCGCCTGGGCGCGTAGAGCACCAGATCATAGAGGCGGTCGACCGCCTTTCTTGGCTGATGGTAGGATTTTACTGCTAGGTCCAGGAACGCCACTACTCGCCAACCTCTGACTACGCGCATACACAATCCCCACAACCAAAAGGGGAAAACACATGATGCGATATATCATAAATGTGGCGTAAATCGGAGCGCTGAATGGCAAATTCCGCCCTGAATTAGTCCCAAAATTAAACTAATCAACGGATTCTGGGCTCCGTCAGTGGCAAACTTGTACCGCTCGGAAGTCTTTGAAGAGGCGCTTATGCGGCTGTGGACAATTCTTCCCGACGAAAAGCTGACCGACGACCGGGCCTATCTGCTGGGTTGCCTGAAGGGTGTCTTCGATGACGTCGAAGCGGCCTGGGTCTCGCGCATGGGCGGCGACCTGAAGGAAGCGTCAAGGCCGCCGGACGTGATCTTGAACCTGGTTTCAGCGCACAGCCGTGACCTCCTCGACCGGATTAATGCGTTGGCCGCGCGTTATGGGGTTCCGCTATCGCCGAATTCCGAGGCCGCTTGGCGCACCGAGGACAAGCGCACATATTTGGACGACTACCCGGATGTGATCCCGCCGACCCGGATCGCGCGCGACATGACCGCGATCGAAGCGGCGCTCGCCGACTTCGGCGGCGACATCGTCGTAAAAGACCCATTTGGGATGCGCGGTGAAAACAGCGAGCGTATCGCCAGCGCCAATGATCTGGAAATCGCGCGCCGCATGTTCGCCCAGTCCATTTGCGGTGAACAGAGCCTGGTCGTGCAACCCTATCTCTCGGGCTTCACCAAGGGTGACAAACGGATCATTTTGCAAAGATCGCCGAGGGACGATTTCGAAGTCATCGGCCACTATATGCGAAAGCCACCGCCGGGAGGCTGGAAAAGCAACATCCGAAATGGCGGATTGATGCTCCGGGCAGAGATAACCACGGCGGAACGCGAGATGGCACTCGATATAGCCGCCCGGACCGGTATGGACCACGTGGGGTTGGACCTCGCGTCACATGATGGAAGGCTCTACTATATCGAGCACAATCAGGGATACGGCGGAATTATCGATTTTGACCTGGACAGGGGCGTGCGCAATGTCGCGCGTTGTGCGGAGTTCTTGTATCATCTCGCAAAGCATGGTCGGCCTGATACCTAGACTGGCCGTTATATATTGTGTTTTCTTATACCGTCGGAATTGGCCGACGAGGCTGTGGACACAAGTTTTTGTGGGGCGTCATGAGATTATTTTCCGGAACCGCGGTGAGTGCTTTTTTAGCCCTGGGACTTTACTCCCCGACGGTGGCTGCCCCGCCCTGCCTCTTGACGACCGTAGACGGCTCGTGCCGACCGCTCGTCGCTGCCTCCGGCAAGGCGCAGGCCGAACCGGACACTGATGCCCCGGCCACCGCCTGCCCAATGCCTGCCTTCCCGGGAGCCGAGGGCTTCGGCATGTATGCGACCGGCGGGCGCGGCGGCGCGGTGGTCGTGGTGACTAGCCCAGCTAATTCAGGGCCAGGCACGCTCCGATGGGCGGTCGAGGAGCTTAAGGGGCCGCGGACCATCCTCTTCGCAGTGCGGCGGATCCACCTTGAGAAGAACGTCACGATAAGAAGGGGCAATGTCACGATTGCCGGGCAGTCGGCCGGAGGCGTCGAGATCACCGGCTCCGGGATCACGATCCGCGCAAGCAACGTGATCATGCGCGGGATGCTGATGCGCCCTGGCGACACTGAAAACGGCGCAGATCCCGGCAACAGGGATGCGCTGACCGTATCCGCCGGAAAGGATACGATCAGTCACGTCATCGTCGACCACAATTCGTTTGAATGGGCTCTGGACGAAAACGTCACATTCTACCGTCACGTGACCGATATGACATTCTCGAGCAATATCGTTGCCCAAGCGCTCTATGACAGCATCCATCCGAGCGGCTTGATGAGCAAGGGTCTGCTGCTTCACGCCGGAGGCGGAATGCTGGTCCCCGAGCGGATCACCATCAAGGGCAATCTCATCGCCTATAACAACGCCCGCAATCCATGGGTAAAACACGGCCGCGAGATCGAGATCATCAACAACTATATCTTCGCGCCGGGCGAGCAGCATCGTGCGGTCAATCTGGGCGATTACCGATCGGACAATTACAGCACACCTCAACCGATGAGCGTGAACGTGATTGGGAACTACTATGAAGCGGGCCCGGAAACCCGGAAGATCTCGGACCCGCCAATTCGCCTGCACAACAAAGCCGAGGGCGCCTACTACGTTGCCCGGAACTTGCAGTTCGATCGGTCTGGCCGGCCGATCCGCAAGCCGTTTCACGGCTTGGCCAAGCGCGATGCGATCGACCGTGAGGCCTTCACCACAAGCATCGCGGCCATCGATGATCCGGCAACGGTGAAGGCGTCGATCCTGAAGAACGCGGGCGCGAACCCCGCCGACCGTGATCCGATCGACCGACGCCTGATCGAAGCGGTTATCCGGGGCAAGGGCGGCTTGGTGGACAGCGTCGAGGACGCAGGCGGATACGCGCCACTTCCGCCTTTCAAACTACCGGCCGACTCCGATGGCGACGGACTTCCCGATGCGTTCGAGGCGCTGCATGACTCGGATATTGCGCCCGAAGGCGATGAAGACGGCGATGGCTACACAAACATCGAGGAATATCTGAACGGCTTTTATACCGGGCTCGACATAATGTCGGATCCGGCGGGTTGTGGCTGATCCGCGCCGAACCTCTGGTACTTAGCAGAATGCACGGCCTGGAAAGCGGGAACGTTCCATTCCGGCGTGGATGCGCTTCTCAATGCCTATCTCAGCTTCCGATCGAACCGTGGTCGGGATATGCGCGTGGACCTCACGACATCCGAGCTTTCCACCGAATGGCTCAGAGGCCGAGCGCCGCCCGGCGTTCCTCGGCAAACCCTTGGACCAGGCGGTCGGCCACGAGCGCAAGGATCGCCATGGCCGCCCCGGCCGCGATCCCGAGGCCGACATCGGCCTCGCTGAGCGCGAGGTAGATCGACTGGCCGAGCCCGGTCGTGCCGATCAGCGCAGCAATGACCAGCATGGCGAAGGCGTAGAGGATCGTCTGGTTTAGCCCCAGCAAAATGGTCGGCGCCGCGTAAGGTGCTCGGACCTCCCACATGATTTGCCAGGGTGTGGCACCGGAGGCGACGGCGGCCTCCAAAAGCTCGGGCGGTGTCGTGACCAGTCCGTGACGCGTGTATCGGATCATCGGCACGATCGCATAGGCGCAGATCGCCAGGAAGGCAGAGAACTCGCCGATCTGGAAGAACATGAGGACCGGGATCAGGAAGACGAAAAGCGGGATCGTCTGCAGCATGTCGCAGACCGGTCTCAGCACCCGCCAAGCCATGGGACTGACCGCCGCCGACAGGCCCAAGAGCCCGCCCACCACCGCACAAGCGAAGACCGCCGCGCCCGAGAGATAGAGCGACAGCATCGACCGGTCCCACAACCCCGAGAGCAGGATCAGCGCCAGAGCGCCCATAGCGAAAGCGGCAAGCCTGCGGCCGCCCGCAACCCAGCCCAGTGCGCCCGCACCGGCCAGGACAAACGGCCAGGGCAGATTTGCGATTCCGGTTTCGATCATGCCCGCGAAGACCACGACCATGGCGCCCGCCGTCAATCGGCCGGAAAAGGAAAACGCGATCCCGATAACGAGGGACAGCGCGAAGAAGATCAGGCTCATGTTCGCGGTCCACTGAAAGCCCCAGGTAAATGGCAGCACCGCTTCGTCGAGCCCGATCCGCAGCGGCAGCAGAAGATAGAACATCGCGCCGTTCTTGACGCTGTCGAGCGCCGCGCCATTGGCCTTGGTGAATTCGCTCAAACCCGCATCGACCCCGTCGGCAACTGGGGCGAGCAGAGAAATCTGGCCAGCTTCGGGAAGCCAGGACCATGTCACCAGCGTGACCAGCATGGTGAGCCCCAGGATCGCCCAGGTCACCCGCCGGTCATGGCGCCGGCGCTCGGTCGCCAAGGCGCCGCTCATTCGGTCGATCACGATCGCGAAGACGACGATGACCAACCCCGCAAGCAACGCCTGGCCGAACTGGGCCTTGCGCATCGTCAGCAGCACCTCCCAGCCGATATCCTCAAACCCACCAATGACCGCGGCGATGATCACCATCGAGAGCGCCGCCATCAGGCATTGGTTGACGCCAACCATGATCTGCGTCGCCGCGGTCGGTATCTCGACCAGGAACAATTGCTGCCAGCGGGCACCGCCGCTCATGATCGCGGCTTCCTTGATCTCGGGCTCGACCCGCTCGAGCCCCAGGATCACGTTGCGCGCCATCGGCGGCGCCGCGTAGATCGCCGAGGCGATCAGTCCGACGACCGGCCCGAAGCCGAAGAGCAGAAGGAGCGGCGTCAGATAGGCAAAAGTCGGCACGGTTTGCATGACGTCCAGCACAACCTGCACCGCGCGCTTCATCGAAGGTACCTCGTTCGCCAGGATACCGATCGCCAGGCCGGCTATCAGCGCCAGCGGTACCGAGACGGCCACCAGTGCCAGAGTATTCATGCTCTCGACCCAATAGCCCGAGGCCAGCACAAAGCTGAGACCCGCAAGCCCCAGCGCCGCCATCGACCAGCCACCCAGATGCCAGCCGGTCGCCATGACTACGCCGATCATCAGCGGCCACGGGGTCGAGACGAAGAGCACGTTCGCCCAGCCCATCGGATAAGCCAGCGCCGCCGACAAGACGCGCGCCGCCGGCTTGATCCCCTCGATGAACCAGGTGAGCCCTGCCCCGATCCAGTCGGTCGCCGGCACCGTCAGAGAACTAGGCCATTCAAGCAGCCAAGGAATGCGCGGACCAAATGCCAGACAGAGTGCCCCGACCGTCAGGGCGATCAGCGCTGCCCGCGCGCCTGGAGAAAGTCCTGTCAGGGTCGACTTCATGCGGTCTCGGAGGTCTGCAGCGCAGCGGCAAGGGCGCTCGGATGCACGACGCCAACAATGTTACCGTCGCCATCGCAGACCGGGACGGGTTCGTAGTCGAGAACGCATGAAGCCAATGCGTCGTCGAGCGTCATCGAGGTCCGAAGCTTCGACTCGCCGGAAAACCGTTCGGCACCAGTGAGCGGCGTCATGACCGATCCCAGCGTTGCATGTTGGCCCTTGGCCACATCGCGCGAGAATTCGCGCACATAACCATCGACCGGATTCAGCACGATCTCAGCCGGCGTTCCGATCTGCACAATCTCGCCGTCGCGCATGATCGCGATGCGATCCGCGAGTTTCAGCGCCTCGGCGATGTCGTGGGTGATAAAGACGATCGATTTTTTCAGCGTCGCCTGAATCTTCAAGAACTCGTCCTGCAATTGCCTCCGGATCAGGGGATCGAGGGCGGAGAACGGCTCGTCCAAGAACCAGATATCCGGGTTGACCGCCAGTGAACGGGCAATGCCGACCCGCTGGCGCTGGCCGCCGGACAGTTCGCGCGGGAACGAATTTTCGCGGCCCTGGAGGCCAACAAGTTCAATCACTTCCTCGGCCCGGGCCCGCCTTGGCTTCGCCCCTTGCCCCTGCATCTTGAGCGGAAAGGCGACATTCTCGGCCACCGTCATATGCGGAAACAGCCCGAAGTGCTGGAACACCATGCCCAGTTTGTCACGCCGAAGCTCGGTCATCCGCTTCTGGCTGGCGGCGAGGATGTCCTCGCCGTCGATCAGGACCGATCCAGCGGTTGCCTCGATCAGGCGCGAGATGCAGCGGATGATCGTTGACTTGCCGGAACCGGAGAGCCCCATGATGACAAAGAGCTCGCCGTCAGCCACTTCGAACGTGGCGTCGCGAACTGCGGCGATCAGTCCGGCATCGGAGAGGATCCCGGCGACGGCGTGAGCATCGCCGCCGGCTTTGTTCAAGGCCTCGGCAAGGCGCTGCCGGGGCTGGTTGCCGAAGACCTGCCAGACGCCGTCGCAGGCGATGGCGGCATCAGGAAGGCCGTCCGGCACGCCTAGTTACTGGGTCGCCGCGTCGACGACCGGCTTCCAGGCCGCTTCGTTCTCGGCCATCCAGGCACCGACCACATCCTCGATTGCCTTGCCGTCGACATCGATGGCGCCCATCATCGGTTGCTGAGCCTCGACCGAGAGCGTCATGTTGCTCAGGATCTCGTGCGCCGCCGGCCACTTGTCGGCGATGCCTGACCAACCGGTCTTGAAAATCCGCGTCGGGATGAAGTCGCAATCGTTGACCGCGTTCGGGTTGGGTCCCCAGGCCGCGTCCTCGTAGCAGGCCGCCTCGCCCTGAGGCAGCTCGACCCACTGCACGTCATAGGCAGACATCGCCCAATGCGGCTGCCAGAAGACAATCAGCAAGGGCGACTGTTTTTCGGTCGAAGCGCGAAGCTCGGCGATCAGTGCGCCTTCCGATCCGGCGGGCACCGCCTTGAACGGGAGCTCCAGCCCGGTGGCGCGGTCGGCGCCCGGCGTGCCCCAGTCGGCCGGATAGTCCACGAGCCGCCCCATTGGCAGGGTTTCGGCGGTGGCGAAGACCGGCGCGCACGCCTTCAGCGCCTCCCAGGCCGGCAGGCCGGGGCAAAGCTTGGCCACATGGGCCGGATAGGCGAAGCCTTCCTTGGCTGCAAGCTCCAGATCGCCCAGATCGGCGACCTTGCCATCGGCCTCGAGCGCACCGAATTGGTCGGAGACATTCGAGGACCAGACCTCGATCGCGGCGTGCACTTCGCCATCGGCCATCGCTTGCCACATGTTCATATAGCCAGCGGTCACGTATTCGACCTTGTAGCCCGCGGCCTTCAGCATTTCGCCGGCCACATGGGTCGAGACATGCTGCCCGGTCCACTCGTTGATCGCCAGCTTGATCGGCTCGTCCACGGCACCCATCTCGGCTGCCTGGGCCATACCAACACCCGCGGCCAGCGCCAGTCCGGCGACGGTGGTTCTAAGCATAGACATTTCGGCGTTTCTCCCTGTTCGTTTATTGGGTTTGTATCTGACCGGGTACACTTCCACAGTGATCCGGTTCGGGCAAGCATTCTGCGCCGCCCTCGACAACCATCGAGCGTTCCACACAGGCAGGTGAGAACCTGTTGGATTCCGCCGAATTTTTGATCTAAATCGCCAGATGGCGAAAAAGTCAGTATCCAGGATCGTCCTTATCGTCACCCCCGGCTTCAACATGGCGGCAACGGTGGGGTTCCTGGATCCGTTCCGAGCGGCAAACTATCTGGAGGGCCGTCCATTGTTCCAATGGACGCTTACCTCGCCTGACGGAGGTGAGATCATTGCTAGCAACGGTTTGGGACTGACGACCGAGAGCCTGGGCAAATCGACGGACGCGCCTGACCTGGCGATCGTCTCGTCAAGCTGGGCGCCGGAGAAGTCCTATGGCTCGCCAATCGGAGCAACGCTGCGCCGTTGGACCCGGCATGGGACCGCGCTGGGTGCCCTGGACACCGGCGCGTTCCTGCTCGCCAATGCTGGGCTTTTAGACGGGCGTATGGCGACTGTTCATTTCGAGCATCTGGATGCCCTCGCTGAACTCTATCCCGACGTCACCGTGACCGACCAGCTCTACGTCATCGACGGCCCGATAATGACCTGCTGCGGCGGTACGGCCGCGGCGGATTTCGCGCTGCAGATCGTCCGCTCGGCCCACGGCCCCGCGCTCGCCAACGCCGCTGCCAGGTATCTATTTCACGACCGGCTCCGCGCTTCCCATCATCATCAGAACCCTGACAAGGTCGAACCGATGGCATCAACGGCGCCCGCAAGGCTCAGCGCGGCGGTCGAGATCATGGAGAAGAACATCGAAGACCCAATCGCGATTCCGGCGATTGCCGGGGCGCTCGCGATCTCGCAGCGACAGCTCGAGCGGCTCTTCGTCGAGAATACTGGGCTCTCGCCGGTGCGCTATTTCCGGGACATCCGGCTAGACCATGCGCGTGGACTAATCACCCAGACTGAGATGCCGATCTGGAAGGTGGCACTGGCCTGTGGCTTTGCCAGCCCCGAGCATTTCTCGCGTGTCTACCGGGCGCGTTTCGGGATCGCGCCCCGCACTGACCGCACCGAGGGACGCGTGCCTTTCGAATTCCGTGCTTGGCCGATGCATTCCCGCGCCCGCGATCGCAGTGCGCCGAATAAAAAGATCATGTCCACGTCGAAAACTGACAGAGATTTTGGCAGGCCGGGAGGCAAGATCGCTGACGCCCGGACCGGCCATGCTCACCGGCCAAGGGAGTGAGTGGGATGACGAGACGCCCCCCAAATATCGTCGTGATCATGGCGGACCAGTTGGCGCCGCACTTCACCGGCACCTACGGCCACCCGCTGGTCCAGACGCCGCATATGGACGCCTTGGCTGCCCGCGGCACCCGTTTCGATGCCGCTTACTGCAACGCGCCACTCTGCGCGCCATCGCGCTTCTCGTTCATGTCGGGCCAGCTGATCACCCGGATCGCGGCCTACGACAATGCCAGTGAGTTCCCAGCCTCGATCCCCACATTCGCGCATTACTTGCGCCAGGCGGGCTACCGGACTTGCTTGTCAGGGAAAATGCACTTCGTAGGCCCAGACCAAATGCACGGGTTCGAGGAGCGCCTGACGACCGACATCTACCCTTCGGACCACGCCTGGACCCCCGATTGGGAGATGCCGGACGAGCGCATTGATAAGTGGTACCACAACATGGACTCGGTGCGTGAGGCGGGCGTCGCGGCCACCACCTTCCAGATCGAATACGACGAGGAGACAGCCTTCTTCGCCCGGCGCCGGATCTTCGACTACGCCATGGATGGGACCGCGCCGATCGCCATGGTCGTCAGCTTCATCCATCCGCACGACCCTTACGTGGCACGGCCCGAATGGTGGAACCTCTACGGCCATAAATCGGTCGACCTGCCCGCGACCACCGCCGCCGACGATCCCCATTCGCGCCGGCTGATGAAGGGGATCGAGGCCGACGTAGTGATCCCGACCGAGGACGAAATCCGCAACGCGCGCCACGCCTACTACGCCAATACCTCCTATTTCGACTCGAAGGTGGGCGCGGTCGTGCAGGCGCTGGAAGAATCCGGGCACCTGGACAACACGGTGGTCATCGTTACCTCGGATCACGGTGACATGCTGGGCGAGCGCGGGCTTTGGTATAAGATGACCTTTTTCGAGCCATCGGCCCGGGTCCCACTGATCGTGGCCGGTCCTGGCGTTGCTCGGGGAGAGGTCGCCGAACCTTGCTCGCTTGTCGACATGTTGCCGACGTTCCTTGACATTGCCCGCGCCGAGCCCGAATTCGGCATGCCCATTGACGGCCGCTCGCTCTGGCCGCTCGCGACCGGCGCCGCGACCTCGGGAGAGGGTGAGGCGATCTGCGAATACTGCGCCGAATGCGCGTCGCACCCGATCTTCATGATCCGCAGAGATGTGAACGGGGGACGATTCAAATACATCCATTGCGACGTGGACCCGCCGCAGCTATTCGACCTGGAGGCGGATCCGGCGGAGCTGACCAACCTGGCCGCCGATCCGAACCACAATGCGGTTGCCGAGGCCTTCGCCCGCGAGGTTGCCGGGCGCTGGGATTCCGAGGCGATCCGCCGAAATGTGATCGCCACCCAGCACCAGCGCAGGACGGTGCACGCGGCGATGGAAGCCGGGGCGCTTACGTCGTGGGACTATCAGCCGAAGCGCGACGCTTCGCAGGAATTCGTCCGCAACCACATGGACTGGACCGAAGCGGCGGAGAAAACGCGTTTCCCGCCATTCGCCCGCGACTGATGGAGAAACCAATATGACCGCCATGCCCTCCCCCGCCGACCTCACCCGCATCCGAGGCGGATACGATCCGGACCCGGCGCGTTCCTTCTCGCTGAAGGCCGAGGCCTATACCGACGCGGCCTGGCACGACTTCGAACAGCAGGCAATCTTCGCCCGGAGCTGGCAATGGGTTTGCCATGTGGAGAAGGTGCGGGAGCCGGGTTCCTACATCGCCCTCCAGGTGGCGGGCCACCCGATCTGCGTGGTGCGCGACCGCGAGGGCGAATTGCGGGCATTCTACAATGTCTGCAAGCACCGGGCGCATGAACTGCTCTCGGGCGAGGGGCAGACCACCCGGATCATGTGCCCCTACCACGCCTGGACCTATGATCTGACCGGGCAGCTTCGCCGGGCACCCCACACCGAAGACCTGCCGGATTTCGATTTGGGCGCCATCTGCCTGGACCAAGTCCAAATCGAAGAGTTTTGCGGCTTCGTCTACGTCAACTTGGACAAGCAAGCCGCGCCGCTGGCCGAGCAGTCCGGCGATCTGGGTGCCGAGATCCTGCACTGGGCTCCGGATGCGAGCGAGCTCACCTTCGGCAAGCGTCTCACCTACGACATCCAGTCGAATTGGAAGAACGTCGTCGACAATTTCCTCGAATGCTATCACTGCCCCACCGCGCATAAGGATTTCTGCTCGCTGGTCGACATGGACACCTATAAGGTGACCACCCACGGCATCTATTCGAGCCATATGGCCGATGCAGGCAAGGGCGCAAACACCGCCTATGACGTCTCCAACGCCAGCGTGCGCACCCACGCGGTCTGGTGGCTGTGGCCGAATACCTGCCTGATGCGCTATCCGGGGCGCTCCTCCATGATTGTCCTGCAGATCATGCCGGCTGGGCCCGACCGGACGCTCGAAACCTATGACTTCTATCTGGAAACGCCCGAGCCCAACGAGGCCGAGATCGAGGCGATCCGCTATATCAACGAAGTTCTGCAGGCCGAGGACATCGCGCTCGTGGAAAGTGTGCAGAGGGGCATGAACACACCGGCCTTCCCGCAGGGCCGGATCGTCCATGACCCGAATGGCTCGGGAAAATCCGAGCACGCTGTGCACCACTTCCATGGTCTGGTGCTGGATGCCTATGACCAGGCGGCCAGTGCATGACCGGTCGGCTTGAGGGCAAAACCGCCTTCGTCACCGGCGGGGCGGGCGGTATCGGCCGGGCGATCTGCACCCGCTTTGCCTCCGAGGGCGCCCGCGTGGTAGCGGCAGACTTGGCGCCTTGGGACGACCCGCCTGAGGGCGTGCGCGCGGTCTCCTATGACGTGACCTCCGAGGACGCGGCCCGGGACGCGATGGAGCGGATCGCGACCCATTGGGGCCAGCTCGACGTGCTGGTCAACGCCGCGGGAATCGAGATCGAGCACTCGATCGAGGAGACCACGCTCGAGGCCTGGAACCGCATCTTCGCGATCAACGTGACCGGCACCTTCCTGACGTCGAAACACGCCCTGCCCTTGCTCCGAAAATCCTCCGCTGCCAGCGTGATCAACTTCGGCTCGTACGACGGGTTCATCGCTGATCCGGGGCTGGCCGCCTATTGCGCCACCAAGGGCGCGGTCCATGCTCTGACCCGTGCCATGGCCTGCGACCACGGTCCCGAAGGCATCAGGGTCAACGCCATCTGCCCTGGCTACGTGGACACGCCCATGTTGCAATCGTTCTTCGAGGGCGACGGTTCTGGCGGCGGCGGGGGCACGATCGAGTCACTGCAAAAAGCCGTGCGCGACGTGCACCCGACGCGGACCTATGGCAAGCCCGAGGACGTGGCAAACCTCGCCCTCTGGCTGGCCTCGGACGAGGCGCGCTATGCGTCCGGGCAGCTCTGGGTGCTCGATGGCGGGCTGACCGCGCAAGTCCAGCAGATGAGGCTCTGAGATGCGGTGCGCAGGACAGAACGTCGTCGTCACCGGCGGCAGCCGGGGCATCGGACGCGCCATCGTCGATGCCTTCGCGGCAGAGGGCGCGCGGGTCATGACCTGCGGGCGCGGCGCGCGGCCAGATGACCTGACCGAAACCGTGGGCTGGGTTCAGGCCGACATGGCGAACCCGGCGGACGTGGAGCGCCTGCGTGCCGAGACCGAGGTCGCCTTCGGCCCGGCGTCCGTGCTGGTCAACAATGCCGGCGTGCAGGTCGAAAAATCTGTGACCGACAGCAGCGATGCGGATTGGGACCTAGTGATCGGCGCCAATTGCCGGGGGGTCTTCAATGCCTGCCGCGCCTTCCTGCCCGGGATGGGTGAGGAAAGTATGGGTGGCGGCGCAATTGTTAACATCGGCTCGATATCCGGCAACGCCGCCGATCCGGGGATGGCGCTCTACAACGCTTCGAAAGCCTTCGTGCATGGGCTAACCCGCTCGATCGCGGTTGATCACGGACCGGCGGTGCGCTGCAACGCGGTCTCGCCCGGCTGGATCATGACCGGCATGGCGGATGCCGCCTTTGCCCTGGCTGGCGATCCGGATGCCGCCAAGGCCGATGCCCTGGCCCGCCACCCAGTGCGCCGCTTCGGTGCGCCCCAGGATATCGCCAAGGCCGTCCTCTGGCTCGCCTCGGATGACGCTGCTTTCGTGACCGGCCAGTGCTTCACCGTGGATGGCGGGCTGACCGCTGCGACCCCTCTGCAACCGGGATTGTTTTGATGAAAGACCTCGACAAAGCCACCATCATCGGTGCCGGCGTGATAGGAGCCAGCTGGACCGCCCTTTTCCTCGCCGCCGGCGCGCGCGTGGCGGTCTTCGACCCGCAACCCAGCGCCGAGAGGGCCGTCCGCGACTACGTGGCCGGAGCGTGGCCGGTGCTGGAGCGGCTCGGGATGACCGGTCGCGGCGACCCGGATGCCGTCTCCTTCCATGCCAGTGCCGCCGAGGCGGTAGAGGGCGCGGGCTTTGTCCAGGAAAGCGTGCCCGAGCGGATCGAGATCAAACACGAGATCTATGCCCAATTCGAGCCGGCGCTGGACGCGCAGGCGGTAGTCGCCTCCTCCGCCTCGGGCCTGACGCTGACCGAGATGCAGGCGGGCTGGCGCGACCCGGCGCGGTTCGTGCTGGGCCACCCCTTCAACCCACCGCACCTGATCCCGCTGGTCGAGGTGATGGGCAACGACCGGACCGACCCATCAGCGGTCGACCGCGCCGAGGCGATTTACCGCGATGCCGGCAAGGTTACGATCCGGGTCAACCGCGAGGTGCCGGGCCATGTGGCCAACCGCCTCCAGGCCGCGCTCTGGCGCGAGGCGATCCATCTGGCAAAGGAGGGCGTGGCCTCGGTCGAGGACATCGACAAGGCGATCTGGGCGGGGCCGGGCCTGCGCTGGGCGGCTATGGGGCCGACGGGCATCTTCAACCTGGCCGCCGGACCGCAAGGCCTGGCCGAGTTCTGCCGCCGCTATGGGCCGAGTTTTCACCGCTGGTGGGATGATCTGGGCGATCCGCGCATGGATGACGAGACCGCCCAGATGCTGGCCGACGGCATCGCCGAGGCGACCGGCGGGCGGTCTACGGCCGAGATCGGTGCCGAACGTGATACACTGATCGTCGCAATTCAAAAGGCGACGGCGCCTTTGCGCCGCTAGGCGGTGGTCAGGAGAACATTATGGCGAAGCCTCGGGTCGAAATGGTCGATGCGATTGGCCAGGGCATGCGCGGCTATTTTTCAAGCTGGATCGTCTTCTTCACCGGCGCTTGGATTTTCATCGGTCTCTACATCGTCACTTACTACAATGCGCCCATCACCCGTTGGTTGGGCACCCCGACCGGCGACCTGGCCTATCTCATCGACTTCTTCATCGTCGTCGCGCTGCCGATTATCATTGGCCTCTGGATTTACATCAGGCGTCTGAACGGCCGGAAACGGGCGGCCCGGATGGCCTTCCTGGAGGAGATGGAGGGGCGCGAATTGCTGGGGTTCATCTATGACCCGCAGCGCGTTCTTCTGGTTGTCGAAGCGACCAATGGTGCGGACACGATTGACGTGACGCCGGTCTGGGATTCGGATGGGCGGGTGATCGGCGCAGACGTGAGCACCGCTGAACGCTCGGCTGTCCGTCCATTCGATCGTGAGCTGTTTCTCAGCAATTTTTAGCTTCGATCAACGAATAGCGAATTGCCTCATCAGCGGAGTAGTTGAGGAGGTTGAGGGCCACACCGACGTCACCGCCGGCCATCGTGAACTTCTCGATGATCGCTTCCTCGGTCATCGGCCGCCCCGGGCCGCCGAAGACGTGGGCCACCGTCTCCGCTTGCTCCGATCCGTCGGCCATGGTCAGCGTCACCGTGTCCGGCGCCTCCGGGCTAATGTCGCCTAGGCCCACCGCCAGTGGATAGGGGTCGAGCTCGACGCGGGCGAGCATGGCCTGGGCCTCGGGTCGCGCAACGGACTCGGTCCGGAAGCTTTCGGGCGTGATCCGGCCATCCAGCAGTGCGGCTGCAACGCAGTAGCCGGCGCTGAACCGAGCCTCGTTTGGGTCTGTCGGATCGGTAAAGCCCGCGACCCGCAGATAGGGTTCGGGGATACGCAGTACCGCGCGCTTGACGGCTGAAGCGCCGAACCCTGGCCGGGCGGCCAGTGCCTCGGCCGCCTCGATGGCGCGGTGTGTATAGGCGCAGCAGGGCCAAGGCTTGCGCATCGGCCCTTCCGTTCCAATCAGCGGCGCGCCCAATTCGGCGGCCGGCGCCGCCGTGCCGGGCGCATCGGCCGCACCATAGAGCGCCAGGAACCCGTATGAGCCCTCGATCACGTCCGGGCGCGCCTCGATCCCTGCGGCGGCCAGCATGGCGGCCTCCACCGAGGCCCGTGCCGCCAGCCCCGCATGGACCGCCTTCGCATCGGAGCCGAACTGGCGCTTCATGCCCGCCGCCATGGAAGCAGCCAGCGACATGGCCGAGACCATCTGGCCTTCCGGCAATCCGATCAGATGCACCACCGCCGCCGCGCCGCCGATGGGCCCGAGCGTCGCGGTCGCATGCCAGCCCTTCTCGTAATGCCCATAGCCGAGCGCCTGGCCCAGCCGGCAGATTGCCTCGTAGCCCACCGCATGGGCGTGGATGACCTGACCGAGCGTGACCCAGCGCTCCTCGGCAACCGCCAACAGAGCGCCGACCAGCACCGCGCCCGGATGGGTCGAGCCGAAACGCTCATAATCGTCATAGTCGAGGGCATGTGCAGAGGTGCCATTCGGCAAGGCGGCGGCCGAAGCTTGAAGCGCCCCGTCTGCAACCAACGCCCGGGAAGGACCGGACATCCCGGCGGCGAAAATCGCGTCGCGCGCGCGCGCAACCTGCGGCTCGTCCCGACCCGCCAACATGACGGCGATCGTGTCGATCAGCGAGAGCCGCGACTCGCGCTCGGCCGCGGCGCCAAGTGGCGGCAGGGATGTCGCCCAATCTGCCAGCGCGATCAACAGGTTGGAGCTATCCGCCATGACGTGCCGCCGCGCCTCTCAGCCGGCCACGCAGCGGACGGCGCAGGGATCGCAGATCACGTCAGCCATTCCGAATTCTCGTGCAGCAGGATCAGCGTCGGGCGCTCGACGGATTGTGCTTCGATGATCGCATTGGCGAAACCGTCGGCCGAGTCCGGCTCGACGGCCAGACAATGCATAGCGCGGGCGAGGCCAAGAAAATCCGGATTGATGCCATCGACGCCCACCCGGGGCACATTGCCCGCGCGCATGTCATCCTGGATCTGCTTCAGGCCGCCATTTTCCCAGATAATATAAGGGATTGGCTGTTTAAGCTCGGCCGCAGTAACCAGCTCCTGGATCGTGAACATCGCGCCGCCGTCCCCGGCGATCGCCACGACCGGCACGTCCGGGTTGGCAATCTTTGCGCCGATGGCGTTTGGGAAAGCATAACCAAGCGCGCAATATCCCGCTGCATAGTGCCAGCGCCGAGGCATCGAGACTGGGAACTGGAAGGCGCCCGAATAGACAAGCTGGCAGGCATCGCCCATCACCATCGCCTCCAGCGGAAGAGCCTCGCGCAGGACCCGCAGGACGCGCATGTGCTGCGCCTCTGACGAGGATAGCCCGTCGGCGATGCGCCCACGCAGGCCGGCCACCGTGCCGGCACCGCCTTCCGCAGGCGCGCCCTTGCTCAGCGCATTCATCAATTCGGCGATGGCGGGCGCGGCATCAGCGATGATCGAAACCGACGCCGGGTAGAGGTCGTTCATCTTCCGGGCGTCCAAATCGACCCGGATGATCGGCCCGCTGAACTCCATGCGCGGAACGAAGCTGTCCGTTTCGGAGAGCTCGGTGCCGATCGCCAACACAGCATCGGCGCCTGCCAGATAGTCTTGGACCTCCGGGCGCACCGTCGCGGCACCAAGAGAGAGAGCATGGTCGTCCCGTACTACGCCTTTGCCAGCGTTCGAGGCGATGACGACGGCGCCGAGCCGTTCGGCGATCGCCGTCACATCAGCCCCCGCCGCACCGCCGCCGGTCAAGATGACCGGGCGCCTCGCGCTCCTCAGCAATCCGGCAGCGCGGGCGATTTGCTCCGGATCAGGTGCCGGCGGGCCAGGCAGCGCCACTGGCTGCCAATCGCCTTCCACATGGGTCTCGAGCACGTCGATCGGAACCGAAATATGTACCGGCCGCGGGCGCCCCGAGGCGAATAGCGAAAAGGCTTGTGCCAGAAGTTCCGGCACGTCCTCAGGCCTGTGGGCACAGCGGCTAAGCGCGGTCAGGGGCCGGGTCACCGCGTTCAGATCGGTTACCTCGTGCAGTACACCCCAGCCTTTGCCGAGCGAACCGCTTTGCGCATCGGCCGAGAGCAGCAGCAGCGGCACCGAATCCGCAAATGCCTGACCCAAGGACGTCGCCGCATTCGTCACCCCAGGACCTGAGATCGTCAATACAACGCCGGGCCGGCCGCTTGAACGCGCGTAGCCGTCGGCCATGAAGCCCGCGCCCAGTTCGTTGCGCGCCTGGACATGGCGGATCGCACCCCCCTCGCCCAAGCCCCGGCAGAAATCGAGCGTATGGACGCCGGGGATACCAAAGACCGTGTCGACACCATAGCGGGCCAGCAGCCGCATGGTCGCCTCTCCGGTCGTAATGGTCATCCGCTTTCTCCTACAGATCAGCGGGGGCAGCGGCGGGCGGCCGAGAATCGTGTCGGCGGCCTTTCAAGCACTCGTCGCGGCAAAACACGCCACGCGCCTCCCAGGCTGCGCCGTGGATCAGGTCTTCCTTGATCGTCAGGGAAAGGCCGCCGCGGTGGGTGATTGCCTCCAATACCGCCAAGCCGCTGGCCAGCACCTCTGGCCCGATCCCGTCGCCTCCAAGCGCCAATACTCGATACGGCTGCCTCATCGCCCGTCGACCCGGTGATGCACTGCGATTCGCGGCGTTTCAGTCGTGACTATAGCGGCGGCGGGATTGAAGAAAACACGGGAACTTTCACCGGTGGATCGATCTGAGAACCACCATCGGCAATGCGCCCGCAATGGCCAGGGCTCAGTCCTCGTCCGACTGACGCTCCTCGGCCGGGAAATACATGTTAATCTCCATGCCGAGGCAGATTTCCTCGACCTTCGGCGTGTTCCAGACCATGGGGTTCCTCGCTTCAATAGCCCATTGTTCGGCGGTGATTCTAAACAATTTTCTCTCTGATGGAAACCGCTGACAAAAGCTTTCCGCACTGTATCTCCGCTGTTTCAATGCCAAGAAGCGGCAGAGCCGCGAAAATCATCGCCTGGTTCGACGCGACGACCGGTTTCGCAAGCGCCGCCTCGATCTGCTCCACGACCTCCACGCTCCGCATATCGGTGCAGGACAGGACCAGGACCTCGGCATCGCGACTATCGGCGCGTCGCGCCAAGTCCATGATCTGATCGGGGGTCAATTCTCCCTGGCCGTAGTTGTCCAAGGTCTCGGGCCAGTCGGCACGGCTGACGGCCTCGATTCCGCTCTCGGCCAGGAAGGCGATGGCCCGGTCGTTAAGCTCGGCGACATAGGGCGAGGCGAAACCGATCCGCCGCACGCCGAGGGCGGTGAGCGCCATAACGACTGCTCCGGCCGCCGTCACGGTCTTGGCCCCGCTCAGCGCCTCGACTTTCGCAGCGAGGTTCCGGTCAAAGGCCGGCCCGTGGCTCAGCGTCGCCGAAGTGCAGCCATAGAGGATCACGTCGGGCCTGACGCCCGCGAGCAGCCGCAGGGGCTCGTCCAGGTCCGAGGCGCCCAGGCCCGCCATCTGCGTAGAATCCGGGATCGCGTCGATGTCATAGCCGCCGAGCCGGGCAAAGTGCAGGGTGCAGCCCGGCGGGCAGAGACGCATCATGTCCGGTTCCAGATTGGTGTTGGTGAAGGGCACCAGAACCCCGATGCGTGCACGCGCGCGCGATTGCCCCGTCATGAAGCTCCCTCCCGCTCGACCCAATCCGCGATCATGTCGCGGGCGATCTGCATGTCTTCCTCCGAGCCGACCGTGGCGCGCAGGCAGTCGGCCAGGCCATAGCCGCCCATCGGGCGCAACACGACGCCTTCGTTCCGCAGCGCGGCGGCGGCGCTGGCGGCTTTCTCGGTAGAACCGAACCCGATCAGGACGAAATTCGTATGGCTCTTGGGCACCGCCAGCCCAAGCTGCCGCATGGCGCCGGCGAACCGGTCCCGGCGTGCCGCCGTCTCGTCGCGCACCCGGATCATGTGGGCCTGATCCCGCATCGCCCCGGCGGCCGCCGCGAGCGAGGTGATCGGGATGCTGCCAGGGTTCTGCACTTTGCGAATTTCCGCCCCGATGGTGGGCGGGAACACGCCCCAGCCGACCCGCATGCCGGCCAGTCCGTAGACTTTCGAGAAAGTGCGCAGCACCACCGTGTCGCCGCGGGCCACCAGATCGAAGACCTGCTCACCGGGCGCATCGGCGAACTCGCCGTATGCCTCGTCGATCACCAGCATGACACTGTCCGGCAACGCCTCGCGCAAGCGCACGATCTCGTCACGTGGGATCCGCGTCCCCGTGGGATTGCCCGGATTGGCGACAAAGACCATCGCTGTTTCCGGCCTCACTGCGGCCAGCAGCTCATCCACATCCACGGTGAATTCCGTCTCCGGCGCCAGGTCCAGCGTCGCCCCCGCAAGCTGCGCGACCGTACGGAAGTAGAGATAGCCGTGCGCGGTCGAGAGTGCCCGAACCCCCCGGTGCAGATAAGCGAGACCGAGCGCTTGAATAAGCTCCATCGACCCCGCGCCGCACAGGATCAGGGCGGGGTCCAGCCCGTGCACTTCGGCGATCCCGGCGCGCAAATCCGTCCATTCCGAATCCGAGTAGAAACGCGCCTGGGCCAGTGCCATTCTCGCGGCCTCCATCGCCGCAGGACTGGGCGCGATGGCGCTCTCGTTCTGAGCCAGTAGTACCGGCCGCTTTCCAGCCGGCACCGAGAGGTCCGGCAGGGCGTATGCCGCCATGGCGGCGACATAGCGATTGGGTTTCATGCGGGGCCCTCCCAGCCATAGGTCTCGCGCGCGATTTGCTCCGAGATCAGCCCCTCGGCCAGATCACGATCGACGGCCTCGCGGGACCGTTCGGCGGGCGAGCCGAACCCGCCACCACCCGGGGTTTCGAAGATTAGGGTCTGGCCAGGATCGATCCGAAGCTCGCCCTTGCCGGGAAGGTCGGGGCCGTCATCGACCCGAATGCGCCCGCAGGCGCCGGCCTGTCCACCCATCCGGCCCTGGGCCGCATTTCGTACGCGCTCGACCGCCAGGAACAGCAGAAAGGCCTGATCGTTGGCGGGCGTCAGCTCCAATCGTTGGCCGAGACCACCTCGGAATTGCCCCGCCCCGCCGCTGTCAGGCCGCAGCTCCCGGCGCGTGACAAGGACCGGCGCCACGCTCTCGGTGATCTCCACCTGGCTACCCCAGACGCCGCTGGGGAAGGCGGTTGCCGAAAGCCCGTCCTTCGCGGGCCGCGCACCGGTGCCGCCGTTGTGCGTCAGCTCGATCGCCCAGCCTGGCAATCCGGCCCGCGTCACCTCGGGCGCGTGGCGCATGGGCAAATCATACATCGAGGACGCGCCCTCGGCCGGGATGCGATCCGGCAGCACCTGATGCAGGCAGCCATAGACCAGGTCCGGGGTCATCTGCCCCAGCACATGACGCATTGCGACAGGCGCGGGTGATCGGGCATTCAGAATGCAACCTTTCGGTCCGGACACCCGGAACGGCTCCAGCGAGCCCGCATTGTTCGGGATCTCCGGCCCGATGATACAGCGCATGGCGAAGACCGTATAGGCGGTGGCGTAATTCAAGGGCACGTTGATCCCGCGCTTCGAGCATCCGGACGTGCCGGTGAAGTCGAGATCGATCCTGTTCTCCGAGACTGTCAGGCTGGCAACGAGTTCGATCTCCGCCTCGTAGCCGTCCACCGTCAGCCGGTTCCGGTAGGTGCCGGCCGGCAGTTTTGTGATCTCTGCCAGCGTGCCCCGGCGCGAGGTGCTGATGATGTGCTCGGCCAGCCCGTCGAGCTCTTCGAGCCCGAATTCGTCCATCATGCCGACCAACCGATCGGCGCCGGTTTCGCAACAGGCGATCAGGGCATAGATATCGCCCTCATTGGCAATCGGCTCGCGGGAATTGGCTTTGACGATCTCGACCAGCAGATCGTTGATTTGGCCACCGTCCACCAGCTTGCAGGGTGGGATCAGCAGACCCTCGTCGAAGATGTCCGAGCCCTCCGGCCCCATCCCAAGGCCGCCGAGATCGACCAGGTGAGACGTGCAGGCAGTGAAGCCCACGACGCGGCCATCCCGGAATGCTGGCATCATCAGCAGGAAATCATTCAGATGTCCCGAGGCAAGCCACGGATCGTTGGTCATGTAGATGTCGCCGGGCTTTATGGTCTGGGTCGGGAAATTCGCCATCAGCGCCTTAACCGCCTCGGCCATCGTATTGATATGACCCGGAGTTCCGGTGACCGCCTGTGCCAGCATTCGGCCCTTGAGATCGAATATCCCCGCCGAGATATCCCCGCATTCGCGCACGATCGGGCTGAAGGCTGCGCGGATCAGCGCCTGGCCTTGCTCCTCGACCACCGCAAGAAGGCGGTTCCACATCACCTGCAACTCAGTGGGGCTGAACTGGGTCATGGGCTGCCCTCCTCGCGGATCAGGATCAGGTTCAAGGCGCCATCGACCTCGGCCTGGAAATCTGCGCTCACCAGGGTCGTGGTCTGGGGCTCGGCGATCAAGGCCGGGCCGGCGAGCCGGTCACCCGGGCGAAGGGCATCGCGCTGGTAGACCGCCATCTCGACCAGCACGCCTGTTCGGTCGCAATGGCATTGCCTTTGGCCCAAAGGTTTGGCCTGGCGTACAGCTTGTATCGACGGGATTCCCACCGGCGCCGCGGTGGCGGACGAGACGCTGACTGCCCAATTCAGGATCTCGATGGTCATGCCTGGAACCGACCTGGCAAATTGTGCCCGGTAGGCCGCCTCAAACCGTTGAACCAAGTCTAATTTGTCGTGCGCATTCAAATCCCTGTCCGGCAACGCGATCTCGATTTCGTGGCCCTGACCCCGATAGCGCATGAAGGCTGTGCGCGTGATCCATAAATCGCCCTCTGGCGCACCGGCACGCACCACGTTCGTGGCCTCGGCCACCATTGCCTGCAGAAGACCGTTGATCCCTTCGACGTCCAGATCATCGAGCGTCGCATACCGGCTGCGCACGGTCTCGAACGCGACTGGCGCCTCCAGGAACCCGATAGCCGAGCCGACGCTTGGGTCGGGCGGGATCAGAATCCGCCCGACGCCCGCGCGCCGCGACACCCGGGTAGCGTGCAATGGGCCGTTGCCGCCGAAGGCGATCATTACCCGCTCGCCCAAGTCCTTGCCGGACTCGACGGCGTGCATCCGGCCAGCACTCGCCATGCTTTCATCGACGATCTGGCTGACTCCGAGGGCCGCCTCGGCGGCAGTGAGTTCCAATGGCGCGCCGACTGCCCGATCGAGGGCGCCCTCCGCCGCCGCTTGATTGATTGTCATGCGCCCCTCGGCAAAAGCGTCCGGGTCGATATAACCCAGCGCCACGTCCGCGTCGGTGACCGTGGCCTCCGTACCGCCCTTGCCGTAAGCCGCCGGCCCGGGCTCCGCCCCCGCGCTTCTTGGGCCCACCGACAGCCGCCCCAGTCCATCGACCGAGGCAATCGAACCGCCGCCCGCGCCAATCTCGATCATCTCGGTCACCGGGATCCTTACCGGCATCCCACTGCCCTTTATGAACCGCGCGGCCCGGGCGATCTCGAAATTGCGCGCTGATTGTGGCCGGTAATCGTCGATCAGGCAGAGCTTCGCAGTGGTGCCGCCCATGTCGAACGACAGTACGCGGCCGAGCCCCGCCCGCGCCGCCACCCGCGCCGCCAGGACCGCACCGCCGGATGGCCCGGATTCCACTAGCCGGATCGGCAGTCGTCCTGCGGTCTCGAGCGTGGTCATCCCTCCACCGGAGGTCATCATCAGCACCGGGCATGTGAGTCCTTCGGCCGCGAATGCCTCGGCGAAACGGTAGAGATAGGTCGCCATCAGGGGTTGGATATAGGCGTTGGCGACGGTGGTTGAGAGCCGCTCGAACTCCCGCGCCTCCGGGGTGACCTCGGAGGAGGTCGAGACGAAGAGGCCGGGACGCCGCGTCAGGATCAAATCGCGCAGCCGTTCTTCGTGGGTGGGATTGGCATAGGCATGGAGCAGACAGATCGCCACCGCCTCGGCCCCGCAGGCATCGAGACCGGCGACCAGCCCGTCGACCGCCCCTTCTTCCAAGGGCGTCAGGACGGTCCCCCGCGCCGTGACCCGCTCGGGAACGGTGAAGCAGCGCGACCGGGGCACGATCAGGTCCGGCTTCTCGATATCGATGTCGTATTGGGAATGGCGCCGCTCGTAGGCAATCTCGAGGATGTCGCGGAACCCCTCGGTGGTCACCGCGGCGACCCTGGCGCCACGGCGCTCGATCAGCGCGTTGGTCGCGAGCGTTGTGCCATGGATGAAGCCCGTGACCGCGCTGAACCCGGCGCCGAGTCCTTCAAGCACCCGCCTGGCCCCAGCTAGTGCGCCCATCGTGGGATCGTGCGGCGTTGTCGGTGTCTTCGCGGTCGCTAGAACCGCGCCGCCAGGCCCGGCGACCGCGACATCGGTGAAGGTGCCACCGATATCGATGGCGAGTCGCAAATTCTCAAAT
>Ga0224508_10001058_pt1 | contig 25206 bp, 22 predicted proteins | sample SF_Jan12_sed_USG_4_FD_170157 | JGI IMG/M metagenome (GOLD analysis project Ga0224508, IMG submission 170157) | Sediment microbial communities from San Francisco Bay, California, United States - SF_Jan12_sed_USGS_21 | ecosystem: Environmental > Aquatic > Marine > Sediment | place: USA... | reverse complement strand
TCGGCTGGTTTAGCCTCGCTGAACCGGCGCGGCGCGCGGTTGTTTGGTGGCGTTCAATCCAACCAATAACAGTCCGGTCGCCGCGACGCCGTAGAGCGCCAGCAGGCCGCAGATGGTCTCGACCGAAATGCCGGCGTCCATCAGCACGCCCATGATCACCGGGCCGAGCGCGGAGGCAAAGACCGAGAGCGAGACGGCCAGCGAGCGGATCGCGCCGAGATGGCCGGTGCCGTACATCTCGGCCCACAGCGCGGTCACGGCGGTGTAGCTGAGGCCGCTGGTCAGGCCGATCAGCAGCAGGTAGGGCCAGACCCAGAGCTGGTCGTCGAACCCCCAGATGATCAGCAGCCCGAGGACCATCGGCAGGAGAAAGGCGGGCAGAACGCGGGCCGCGGTGATGCGGTCGATCAGCGGGCCGGCGGCGAGCGACGCCAGCACGATCCCGGCCGCGAAGACCCAATAGCTGCCGGTCAGCCAGGCGGCGCTCCAGCCTTTGACCGTGGCGATCTCCAGGTGGTGGAAAAACAGCGCCGTGCTGATCAGGGACGGGGCCAGGACCGCGGGCAGCAGCATATAAAATCGGCCGTCGCGCAGCACTTGTTTGCGGGACCAGGAGCTTATGGCGGACTCGGCGTGGTCCTGCCGCTCCTGTTGCTGCAAATGTTCGCGGTGGCGGACATCGTGATGGCGCAGCAGCCACCAGATGCTCGGCAGGAGAAAGACGGCGAGCGCCAGCGCCATGATGCCATAGGTCGAACGCCAGCCGATCGCCGTAATCGACAGCACCGCGATCACCGGCAGGATCGCCTTTCCCGCCGAGAAGCCCATCGAGGCGAGCGCCAACGCCTTGCCCCGGTCCGCGTGGAAGTAGCGCGCCGTCGCGGTCGTGCCGGTATGGCTGGCGAGGCCCTGGCCGGTCTGGCGCAGCAGGAAGATCGCGAGAATCAGCAGCGGCGCCGAGGGCACGGCCGCCATGAACGCGGTGGCGACGATCAGCGCGGCGCAGACCAGCGTCGCATAGCGGCGCAGGCTCATCCGGTCGATCTGTTGCCCGGTCCAGGGCAGGACGGCCGCGCTGGCCAGCGTGCCCGTCATATAGATGGCGCTCCACGCGGTGTGGCTGAGCCCGAATTCGCCGCGCACGGCCGGTCCGAAGACGCCGATGAAGAAGGTCTGCCCCACGCTGGACACGGCGGTCATGGTGAAGCCGAACGCGAGGAAACGCTTATTGTCGAGGGCGAGGCGAAGATAGCTGGTGAGAAGCATCACAGGCCATATATCACCGGACGCGCCCGCGGACCAGCCGTGGGCGGCGTCACTTCGCGGGCGGGGCGCGGGTTGCGGCGTGTGTGCAGACAGCCGCACCCTTCGTCAGGCTCCGGGTGAGGCTGTGCGGCCGGTATGGAATGGCGTCATCCTTGTCTGTCGAGAATAAGGGATAAAGGATAGTGGCGGGCGGGAACAAACTGCATGCCGTCACAGCAGACTGCTGCGCCGCACGCTCGTTCGACGTAACATGATTTACTACTCAACCGGATACGCGAGCGCGGCAGGGGCTGGAGCCCGGCGCGGGAGGCAGTGTGCCAGCGGAAACCTACGACCACCTCCGCGCCCGATACGGCGAGCCGTATCGATGGTTTCTGACCGTCGGCGGCATGCTCGCGTCCTTCACCATGGTGTTTTCCGGCACGATCGTGAACGTCGCGGTGCCCGATGTGATGGGGGCCTACGGCGTCGGCCAGGACAAGGCGCAACTGCTGTCGACCGCCTATATCGCCACCATGACGGCGAGCCAGCTGCTCAACACCTGGTTCGTGGCTACCTTCGGCCAACGCTACGCCTTCTGTATTCTGCTGGTCGTGTTTACAATTGGCGGCCTGATTTGCAGCGTTTCGCAGACGCTCGACCTGATCATCTTCGGGCGCGTTGTGCAGGGATTTGCGTCGGGCATCGTTCAGCCGCTCGTCATGGTCACGCTGTTTCAGATCTTCCCCAAGGAACGGCGCGGCACCGCGATGGGGATCTATGGCATGGGTCTGGTCTTCGCGCTGGGGCTTGGGCCGGTGATCGGCGGCATTACGGTCGATACGCTGGGCTGGCGGGCGATATTCTATGTCCCGGCGCCGCTCGTGGTGATCGCGTTTGCCATGGGGATGGTCTTCATGCCGTCCAGCCGCGAAGCCGGCCCGCGCACGCCTTTCGACTGGACCAGTTATGGCCTGCTCTGCATCGCGCTGTATTGCCTGATTTCGGGGATTTCCAATGGCCAGCGCATGGGGTGGGCGTCGGATGAAATCGCCCTGCGGATCGTCATCGGCATCGCGGCGGCCGCGGGGTTCACCCGCATGCAGTTGCGGGACGGGCCGCGGCTGCTCGATTTCACCCTGTTCCGGAACGCCAAGTTCGCCTCCGCCATCGTGGTCGCGTTCGTGTTCGGCATGGGAAATTTCGCGATGACCTATGCGGTCCCGGTATTCGGTCAGATCGTTCAGGGATACACCGCGACGGTGGCCGGGTTCCTGCTGCTGCCGGCGAGCCTAATTTTGATGGTGGTGTTCCCGTTGACCGGCCGGCTGGCCGATCGTGTGCCGCCGCAATTGCCCGTCATGGGCGGTCTCGTCGTGTTCGCCGTGGGCGTCTACCTCATGTCGGGCGCCGATGTGAACACGGTGTTTTGGAGCTTCGCGTTTTTCGCGATCATTTCGCGCGTCGGCATGGGGTTCATCAATCCGCCGCTGATGGCGGCCGCGCTCGGCGCGTTGCCGCCGGAGCGGCTCAGCCAGGGATCGGGCACCATCAATTTTTTCCGGCAACTCGGCGGCGCCTGCGGAATCAATCTCCTCGTCGTCATCCTGGAAATGCGGACGCAGTTTCACAGCGACACCCTGACGGCCACGCAAACGGCGGGGAATGCGACGACGCGCGAATTGCTGGGACAGGTGAAGAACATCCTGCAAGCCGAAGGAATTCCAGAGGCAATGCAGGATTCGCTCGCCTATGACTATCTCGGCAAGGTGATCGAGGCGCAGGCCAACACCTTCGGCTTTCAGGATGGATTCCTGATCACCGCCGGCGTGTTCATCTGCGCGCTGATCCCGGCCTGGATCCTGGGGCGGGCGCGGCCGTCGCCATAGGTCATTTCCTGTTAAAATTGACTCACGTGAAATGGTCTATCTCTTTGTTTTTATGCAAATGCGTCGTCGCGAACCGTTTCGGTTCGCTCGGGATTTGCTTTAGGGAAGGGCGGGTCAGGCTACCGTCAGGCGGCGTCGTCCCGGTAGTCGCGCAGGATGTCCGGGTCGGGATCGTGGCCGAGGCCCGGGCCGTCCGGAACCTTGAAGACGCAGTTCTCCGCATTGATGAAATCCCCGGCCAGGCTCGCCTCGGGCGTGCAGAAGAAGCGTTCCATCAGGCTCGGCCGCGCCGATGCCGCCAGCAGGTGCAGGGTGGCGAGGAATCCCGGCCCGAAATAGGGCGAATGCGGGATCACCGTGATGCCGCGGGATTCCGCCAGCGCCTGGATCTTGCGGAATTCGGTGATACCGCCGACCTTGGTCACGCTGGGCTGGGCGAAGGTGACGGCGCCGGCATCGAACATGCGCTGGAATTCGAAGGCGGTGCAGGCGTTTTCGCCGGCCGCGATGGCAATGCCGGATTCGGCCTGCAGCCGCGCCAGGCTCGCGAAATCCTCCGGCGGGAAGATCGGCTCTTCGAGCCAATAGGGATCGAAGGGACGGAATTTCGCCGCCATCTCGCGCGCTTCGCCGGGCGTCCACGGGCAGTTGGTGTCGATCATCATGGCGATGTCCGGCCCCATCGCCTCGCGCGCGGCGCGCACCGCGGGGACGGTGGTTTCATGCAGCTTGATGTGCCGGTAGCCGAGCGCCACCGCTTCGCCCGTGCGGGCGGCAACCGCTTCCGCGTCCGGGCAGTGCAGCAGGCTGGCATAGCCGGGCAGGGTGTCGTGCGCGGGCCCGCCCAGCAGGCGGTGGACCGGCAGTCCCGCCGCCTTGCCGGCGATATCCCAGAGCGCGATGTCGATGCCGGAGATCGCGAACATCGTGACGCCGTAGCGCCCCCAGATGTGGTTCGATCGCTGTAACGAGTGGGAGATGCCCGCGATGTCGCGCGCGTCCTTGCCGATCAGGGACGGCGCGACCATCCGGTCGACCGCCGCCTTGGTGGCATGGGCCGCGCCATAGCCGAAGGCGTCGCCCCAGCCTGAAACGCCGGCATCGGTGTCGATCCGGATCAGCACGTAATCGAGCGTGCGTCCGCCGCGCCAATCCTTGGCGGTGTCGCCGGTCTCGAAGGGCAGGCGAATCAGGAATGTTTCAATATTGTCGATGCGCATGGCTGTCCCCGTTAGCAGAGGCATCGCATCCGGTGCGACGCCGAGGTCAGCCGTTACCTTAGTCGTTTCGGGACGGACGCGCCAAAGCCGGCGCGCGCCTCAAGTTTCGGAAGGATGTAAAATGCGGCGGTGTTGCCGCACCGGTGCTAGACCATTTCTTGTTCAAATTGACTCAAGTGAAATGGTCTATCTCTATGTTTTTACGCAAATACGTCGTCGCGAACCGTTTCGGTTCGCTCGGGATTTTCTCTAACAATCGGAGCAGACGACTTCGTTCGACTGGCGGGGTCTGAAGGCCGATTGGTGGCGGATGATCGAGCTTGGAATCAGGTCGGTGAACCAGGGCGTATACTGGTAAAAAACCTCGCCGATGATGATCGCCTGGCTATTATCGACAAGGTCGTTGTCGCTGAGCGTCGCGTTGCCGCCCTGGACGCCGACAAGGCTCGTGACCGACAGCGAGCCCGCGCCGGAGCGCTGCCAGATGACCTTGGGCGAGCCGGTTTGTCTCCGCACGGAGGAAATCACTACCGTCCCCTCGGCGCCAAAGGGAAACGGTTCCAGAATGAGGCCGGTGGCGTCGAAGATCTGGTCGATTTCGGCGGTCGTTACGGTCGTCGAACTGGCGACGATATCCGAAATCGTCATGACGGTTCGGTCCAGCTTTTGATTCAGCAGGACGTAACGGCCCAACTCGACCCCGCCGATCAGAAGAATGAGGAGAACCGGCATCGCCATGGCGAACTCGACCAGAATACCGCCGCGCTTATCCCGCAGCAGTCTGGCCGGCGAAAATCTTTCGATCCGCCTACGCATGAGCACGGCTCCGTCTATCACCTGTTTGGCGGTCCTTAACATGGGTTGACCCCATATGGTTCATTGCGCACCGCCGTGGTCGCCGAGAGCGCGACCTCCTGTCCGATCGAAGAGGCCAGCAAGCCGAGCATCAGCGGCCATTCGGTCTGGACACGGTAGACGACGACCTGACACTGGTTGCCGGCGCCCGGCGTGCCCATGTCCGCGCTCCATACCCCGTCACCGTTGACGTCGGTATAGCTTTCACCGGCGTCGTACTTTCCGTTGGCTGGGTTGTCGTCGACATACGGTTCCGGTTGCCCGACCTCCGTGAAACTCGCATAGGCGAGCGTGGTGATGTTGCTCGCGTCGATGGTGAGAAGACCCAGCATCGAGGAATCGATTTTCGCAACGATCGCTTCCTCGCGCTTCATGCCGACCGGCACGACGCCGGTCATGGCGGTGCGCGCCGCCTCGCGAAGGCTGCCTTCGAGCAGCGAGTTGACGAAGAGGATCATGGAGAACTCCATGACCCCGACGATCGTCATGATCAAAAACGGCGCGGTGAAACCGAACTCGATCGCGGCGCCGCCCTTCGTATCGCCGCGTATCCTGTTGAAAAACCGCTTCATCGCGTACCCCTTTTTAGACCCATTCTTGTCTCGGCGCCGGGCGCATCACTTGATCAGACGAAGATTGCTGAGATTGGAGGCGATCTCGCCGAATACCGCGCTGAGCTGGCCGTTTGACGCAAAGTAGTGGTGCGCCGGTGACGTCGCGCAATCGGTGAGCAGATTTGTCAATGAGGGCGTGTTGGTGCGGAACTGGACCGTATACACGATGATCCCGGCGTCGGTCATGTTGTCGCAGACGTCCGCGAGCACGGCATTCGCGGATGACGGATTGGAATTCTCGCCATCGGTCATGATGATGGCCACCTTTTCCATCAAGGGCTCGTCGTACGGCAAGGGAAGGTCCGGATTGCCCCATAGCCCCTGCCAGTCGGGCGACAGGTTGCGGAATGCCCAGGCTGCCGCCCCGTCGATACGCGTACCGCCGCCATGCGACAGCGTATTGATCTTGCTTATCAGGGTGGATTTCGAGGCGGTCAAGGCCAATGCACTTCGGAGTTGGCTGCTATTGTTGCAAGAGCCCGTCGTATATTCGCTGTTGAACGGGGCGACGCTCGGCGTGGCATCGGTCACGTTGTACGGCGCCGACCGCGGATTGGGGCAGGCCATGCCCGGATTGGCTGGGGTGAAACCGAGCAGGCTCGGATAGCCGGCCATATTCACCCGATAATTGAAGGGCACGAGCGCCACGTACAGGTTGTCGACCGTATCGTTACTGCCGTACAGCACGTCCAACAGTCCGATGGTGGCGTCTTGCAGGTCGTCGATAAACCCGTTCATGGAGCCGGTGGTGTCGAGCGCCAAGGCAAGTTCGAGGCCCTTGGCTTGTCTCTGCGCGATCGTTTCCATCCCGACGTCGACCTTATCGAAGCCGACGACGGTCATCAGCGCGGTCGGCAGGTCCGCATTTGCCGTAACCGTCACTTGGGTGTTATCGGGGCTGGCGGTGAAGGTCACGCTGAGGTTCGTCGCCCCCATGTATCCGGCGGGAAAGTTGGCGTCGAAGTAGCGCTGCCCGATGACAGTCACATCTTCGGTCGTGGCCGATTTGGCGGCCGCGAGCGCCGCCACGTCGACCGCATAGGCGAGGCGCTGCTTCAGCATGTAACCGCGCGTGGTGTCTATCGCCAGACCCACGAAGGCGACAAGGAAGCCGGCGGACAGGGCGATCGTGGTGATCGTGCCGCCGTTCTCATGGCGGACCAGACCCCTAAGGAACCCTCTAAGTCGTTGAAAATTTTTCCCGTATGGCATCGGATCATCTTTCCCAAACGTTCAGGGGTGAAACTAAATACCCCGCCTGGACAACCATCCTCATATATTGGCCCATACGAATATTGAAATTGTGGAGATTATTTCGTCCAAATGTACCATAAGTTGTAAAAAAGAAGAATAATTAATATTATTTAACCATAATTATACAAGTATTAAAAATATCATTATTTCAAATAACTGTATTCTCCATCAATTTTATTTGTGGCGAATTGTTTGATTTTACTGTCGCGCACCGCGACGCTGACGCAAGAGCGTCCTTTTGACCATCGATGACGACGGGGTGGGCGACCTGTCGGCTGGCGCTTGGTTCTTGCGCGCGAAATGCTCAGACCACAGTGATTAGGGCCGACACCGGGCCCATGGCCGAAATTGCCGCTATGGATAAGTCCTGGATTTCGGATCGACGGCGTCTTGTCCGAGATGACGGCCCGCTGTCCCGATCCCGCCGGCTACCTCAGATGGCAGGCGACAACATGCCCCGGGCGGATTTCCTTCAGCTCGGGTTCTTCGATCCGGCACCGTTCTTCCGCATAAGGGCAGCGGGTATGGAAATGGCAGCCGGGCGGCGGTTTGATCGGGCTCGGGACGTCGCCCTGCAGGATGATTTTCTTGCGTGTTATCGCTGGATCGGGGATCGGCACCGCTGAGAGCAGGGCTTCGGTATAGGGATGCTGCGGGTTGGTGAACAGCGTCTTCTTGTCGGTGTATTCCACGATCCGGCCGAGATACATTACCGCGATGTAGTCGCTGATGTGTTCGACGACCGCCAGGTCATGCGCGATGAACAGGTAGGAAAGGTTGAATTCTTCCTGCAGGTCTTCCAACAGGTTGATCACCTGCGCCTGGATCGACACGTCGAGCGCGGAAACCGGTTCGTCGCCGATGATCAGTTTCGGGTTCAATGCCAGCGCGCGGGCGATGCCGATGCGTTGACGCTGCCCGCCGGAAAATTCGTGCGGGAAGCTCTTCATCTGGCCCTTGCGCAGGCCGACCTTGTCGAACAGTTCGGCGACGCGGTCCTCTTTTTCCTGGCCCTCGGCGATGCCATGGACCTGCAGCAGTTCGCCGACGATATCGCCGGCGGACATGCGCGGGTTCAGCGAGGAGAACGGGTCCTGGAAGATGATCTGCATTTGCCGCCGAAAAGTCCGTAATTCGGTCTTTCCCAACTTGGTAATATCCGTCCCGCCGATTTCGATCGAACCGTCCGTCGGATCCAGCAGGCGCAGCACGGTCCTGCCGACCGTCGATTTGCCGCATCCGCTTTCGCCCACCAATCCCAGCGTTTCGCCTTCATTGATATGGAAGCTGACGCCGTCCACCGCATACACATGGCCAACCGTGTGCGACAGAATGCCTTTCTTGATGGGAAAGTGCTTCTTCAGCCCGGTCACGTTGAGCACCGGCGTATTGCCGCCCGCAAGCCCGGGCGCCGCGTTGTCCTCGCGCGCCTCAACCATTGCCGCCTCCATAGAGTTTGTCAGAGTGCCAGCAGGCAACGGAATGGCCGGGTTTTCGCTCCGTGTATGGAGGATACTCCGATGTGCATTTCTCGTCGGCGAAGGGGCAGCGGGGCGCGAAGGTGCAGCCCTCGGGCAGGTCGATCAAGAGCGGGACGATGCCCGGGATTTCCGCCAGCCGTTCGACCGGCGCCGCGTCCTTATCCTTCATCACATCCAAATGCGGTACGGAGGCAAGCAATCCGTGGGTGTAAGGGTGCAAGGGCTCGGCAAACAGGTCGCCAACGTCTGCTTCCTCGACCTTCTTGCCGGCATACATGACGACCACCCGCTTGGCGGTCTCGGCGATGACGCCCAAATCATGAGTAATCAGGATAACCGCCGTTCCCAGCCGTTCCTGAAGGTCCAATATCAGATCCAAAATTTGCGCCTGAATGGTCACGTCCAGCGCGGTGGTCGGTTCGTCGGCGATCAGGACCTTTGGGTTGCAGGCAAGCGCCATGGCGATCATGACCCGCTGCCGCATGCCGCCGGACAGTTGGTGGGGGTATTCCTTTACGCGTTGCCGGGTCTCGGGAATTTTTACGAGTTCGAGCATTTCCACGGATCGTTCCATGGCCTCGGCCTTGTTCAATCCCTGATGCAGGATCAGCGCTTCGCTGATCTGGTGGCCGATCGTAAATACCGGGTTCAGCGAGGTCATCGGCTCCTGAAAGATCATCGACATCTCGTTGCCGCGGATGTCCCGCATTTCGGCTTCATCGAGGTCGAGCAGGCTCCGCCCGTCGAGTTTTACCGAGCCGCCGACGTTTTTCCCCGGCGGGTCGGGCACCAGACGCATGAGGGACAACGCGGTGATGCTTTTGCCGCAGCCCGATTCACCGACAATCCCGAGCGTCTCACTCTTCTTGAGATAGAACGATACATCGTCTACCGCCTTGACGGTTCCCTGGCGGGTGAAGAAGTAAGTCTTGAGCCCGTCCACCTCCATTGCCAATTCGTCGGTTTGGGGAACGACGTTCTCGGGCGGCGAAATCTCGTCGCTTGCCGTTTCAGCCATTTATTCACTCACCAATCTTTGTTGCACGATCATGTCCATTGTTAGTGACGCTGCCGCGGGTCGAGGATATCGCGCAGGGCGTCGCCCAGCAGATTGGTGCCGAACACCACGAGGCTGATAGCCAGGCCGGGGAAAATCACCAGCCAGGGTGCGACCCGCGCATATTCGGCCGCGTTCTCCGAAAGCATGCGGCCCCAGGACGGATGCGGCTCGGGAACGCCGAGGCCCAGGAAGGAGAGGGAGGCTTCGACGAGAATGGCCGAGCCGAGTTGAGCCGTGGCCAGCACGATCAACGGCGCCAAGGTGTTGGGCAAGACGTGCCGGATGGCGACGCGCAATTCCGACATCCCGGCGGCGCGGGCCGCCTCGACGAACGGCATTTCGCGGAGCGACAAGGTACTGGAACGGACCACCCGCGCGACGCGCGGCACCAATGGTATGGATATGGCCAGGATGGTGTTTTCCAATGACGGGCCGAGCGAGGCCGCCATCACCAGGGCCAGCACCAGAAGCGGCAGGGCCTGCATGATGTCGATGACGCGTTGCATCAACAGATCGAACCAGCCGAGCAGATAACCGGACATCAACCCGATAAAGACGCCGATGATCCCGCCTAACAGGGTGGATGAGACGGCGACGATCAACGAAATCCGCGCGCCATACACGATGCGGGCGAACATATCCCGCCCCATCATGTCGGAGCCCAGAATGTTATTGGCGGTCGGTGGCGACAGGGAAAGCGCCGCGTGGGTCGATATGGGGTCGTGAGTGGCGATGAATTCGGCGAAGATCGCGGCGAGCACGAAGACGATTACGATCGCAATCCCGAACAAGGCCAGGGGATAGTGGCGGGCGAAGTGCAGTATGGCGCTCCACCGGCTGTCGATGTTCGCACCCGCTCGGGCCAGTTCCGCATTATGGTCGATATCTACCACTGCTTATTCTCCTGCCTGTACCGTCATGGGGTCTAATCCGCGTATTTGATGCGTGGATCCAGGGCCCCGTAGGTTAGATCGACGAGAAAATTGACCGTCACGACAATCAGCGCCACCAACATCACCAGGTTTTGCACGATGGGATAGTCCCGCATCAGGATCGCCTCCACCAGGAAGTGCGCCACGCCCGGAATATTGAACACCGTCTCGGTAATGATGAGTCCGCCGATCAGGAATGCGGCCTCGATGCCGATGATCGTGGTGACCGGAAGAAAAGCGTTCTTGAGTGCGTGCGAATAATTAACCGTGTTTTCGGATGCTCCCTTGGACCGCGCGGTGCGGATATAATCCTGGCGCAGCACTTCCAGCATGGACGATCGCGTCAAGCGCATGATCAACGCCGAACTTCGGAATCCGACCGCCGCCGCCGGCAGGCTATAAAGGAGCAACTCATCCCACAGGTTTTCCGGCGGATCCAAATAGATCGGAATGCTGCCGAACTGGGCCACGCAAAACATCAGAATGAGCAGCGCGAGCCAGAAGGATGGCATCGACAATCCGCTCAGACTTATGACCCTAAGCCCGTAATCCAGCCATGTGTCCTGCTTGACCGCGCTGATGACTCCCAAAGGGACACCGAACAAGACGGAAAAGAACAGCGCGAGCGCCGCCAGTTTGGCCGTAATGGGGATACGGGGCCCAAGTTCATCCACCGCGGGCATTTCGGAGACATAGGAAAATCCTAAGTCCCATTGCATGAGCCCCCAGATCCATTGCCCGTATTGCACCGCAATCGGTTGGTCCAGGCCGAGTTCTTTTTCGATTATCGCCTTTTCCGCCGGGTCCACGAACCCTGCGGAATCGAACATAATATCCACGATATTGCCCGGCATCAGCCGCAGCAGGACGAAGATGATTATCGACATCCCGATGAGCGTCAGCAGCATCAGGAAGAATCGCTTCACCATATAGGTCGCCAAAACCCGTCTCCCCACATGATCTGATTTCTGAACGCCACGACCCGATGATACGGCGATCAGGAAACCGATCGTTGGCGGTTGTAGAGGGCGGGGCCGCGGCGGTGTTGACGCCGCGGCCCCAACCGGAACCGCCTTAGGCTACTGTTTCAACCACACGTCTTCCATGCGCCAGCCGTTGTAGAGGCTGTTCACATGGGCAACGAGGCCCTTAACCTTGGGCTGCCAGCAAGTGTAGCTCTGGTTGTGATAAATGATCGGACGCGCGGCGTCTTCCTGGAGCCGCTTGTCGATATCCCAGACGAGCTTCTTGCGCGCCGCCTGATCGGTCATCATCGACTGTTTTACGAACAGCTTCTCCATATCCTGATTGCAATACCCGGTGTAATTCCGCTGGGAACCGCAGGAATAATTCTCGAAGAAGTTGGCGTCCGGATCGTCCACGCCGACTGCGGTGGCGTTCAGGCCGACCGAATAGTCCTTGCGGGCGACCGTGGCGTGCCAGTTGCTCGTCTCGATCGTCTTCAAGGTCGCGTCGATATAGATCTCCTTCATATGATCGATCAGGATCACCGCCGGATCGCGATAGGTGGCGATGTTGCGGGTGGACACCTCCATCTTCAACCGCTTGTCGGGGCCATAGCCGGCTTCCCGCATCAGCGCGCGGGCTTTTTCCCGGTTTGCCTTTACGTTGGGATTGTAGCCGGCGACCGTTTTCAGGAAGTCCTTCGACATTCCCCACACGCCTTGCGGCCCCGGCGTCATGGCGCCGCCGATGGTGTTTTCGCCCTTGCTGATGATGTCGACAAACGACTTCCGGTCGATCGTCAGCACCATGGCCCTACGAATTTTCGGGTTGTCGAAGGGCGGTTTCGCCTGATTAACGATCAGGTTGATGCTGGCGCCCGCCACGCGTTCGCAGACTGCGTGCGGCGCCTGGGCTGCGATATCCTTTTGCAGCGGAACCGTCACATCGGCATTGAACACCAAATCGAACTTGCCGGCGATGAAGGCCAGGACGCGCGTCGAACGGCTCTTGATGATCGTCCATTCGATGCCGTCGAGATAGGGCCGGTCCTTCTTCCAGTAGTCCTTATTCCGGGTGAACTTGACGCTCTCGTTCTGTTTTAAAGCAACGAACTTGAACGGGCCGGTGCCGATCGGATGGGTGCGCATCTTCTTCGGCGGAACATGGCAGGAGTAGATCGGTGTGTAACCCGATGCCAGGAGTGTAAGAAGTGCGGGCTGGCTACGCTTCAGGTTGAAGGTAACCTCGTGTTTGCCATTCGTGCTGACGCTTTCGAGATTCTTGTACCAGGCTTTCCGAGGGTTTTTGCGGAGCCGGAATTTTTTCCGTTTTCCCTGCAGCATGTCGAAGGTGCATTGAACGTCCTTCGCAGTGAACGGCTTGCCGTCATGCCATTTCACGCCTTCGCGCAATTTGAACGTCAACTTCGTCTTGTCGCCGTTCCAGGACCAGCTTGTCGCCAAATCCGGTACGATGGAATCGAGGCTGTTCGTCGCTTTGCCCTGATCGTACATGACAAGGTTGTTCATGACGCCCATATATGGCGTCAGGGTCGAGTTGGTGGCTTCCTCGTGGATCGATCCGCTGGGCGGTGTACCGCGATGGTAGGCTTTCAAGATGCCGCCGGCCTTTTGAGCCATCGCCATCTCCGCGCCGATCATGAGCGCCAAGGGTGCGATCGCCGCCACTACTGCAATTTTCTTCCGATTCATAGTGCGCCTCCTGTCCATTCGTTTTGGTCATTATTATTTGTTGTTCTTGTCGTACCGCCGCGAATAGGTCGATGCACGCCGGTCGGTACATTAATTTTTTAAAAGCTTATTGAGGGATTTCCGAGGAGTCCAGGGAATCATCGGAAGGTTTTTTTCAATGCGCATCGCGATTGCGCCGCACCGGCCTCTACGAGACCGATGCGCGGCGCGCCGGAATGCCGCTACAGGTCGAGCTTATGGTGCGCGACCGCGTCCTCGTCCCATGCGAGACCATTGCCGGGAATGTCGGGGATGACGAGATGCCCGTCCGACACTTCAAAGGGGGTTTGCAGGATCGGGTGGGCCCAGTCCTGCCATTCGAGCCAATGGTCCGTCTCGGTGACGCGCATCAGGTGACCGGCGACCTCGGGATAGAGATGGGTCGACATTTGGATCCCCGCCGCGCCGGCAATCGCCGCCGCGCGCAACCAGCCGGTGACGCCGCCGATGCGCATCAGGTCGGGCATGACGTAGTCGCCGGCGCCGGCCAGTATAGCGTGATACAGAGCGCGGGGACCGTAGAAGTTCTCGCCGAGCTGTACCGGGGTGCGCAACTCGCGCGTCAGCTGCGCGTAACCTGCCAGATTGTCATAGGCGATTGGTTCCTCGAACCAGTACAGCCCCTGATCGTCCAGCGCGTGGCACCGGTGCAGCGCGTCGCCTAACGCCAGCCCCTGGTTGAAGTCGCACATCAGCTTGACCTCGTTTCCGGCGGCTTGCCGGACCGCCGCGATCGCCGTGGCGTCGTCCTCGACCCGGTCGCGGCCGAGCCGCAGCTTGAGGGCCGAAAACCCGCCTTCGCCAACCAGTTCTTCCGCTTCCTCTGCAAGCGAATCGAGCGGCGAAAGCCAAAGTCCGTTGCTGTTATAGGCGGGAACCGGCGCCAGCGAGCCGCCGAGGAACCGCGCCAGCGGCATGTCCGCCGCTTTCGCCAGCGCGTCCCATGCCGCCATGTCGAGGCCGGATACGGCGATTAGCGACATGCCTTCGAGGCCGACCAGGTTGAGCGATGCGCGCTGGCTTTTGAAGTCGTCGAGCGGCGCAATCGGCTTGCCCCTTTGCGCTTCCGCGAGGTCGTGAAGGGCGGGTACGAGATAGCGCGCCGATTGCTTCAGGTAAGGCGCCAGATAACTGCGGCCCGTGATCCCTTCCTCGGTATGAAGGTCGATCAGGATCAGCGGCCATTCATGGAACAGTCCCACTTTCGAGACCACCGGCCTGTTGAGCGGCAGCAGGACCGGCCGCACGGTTACATCGCGGAATGTGAGCATGCCATCGGTCATCGGTACGGCCCTTCCAGACGGCGACAATGACACCGAGTAACAAATTGGCGGCCGGCAGGCAAATATGCCGATCCGACGGGAACCGCATGAACCGCAATAAAAAAACCCGCCGGCGCAGGGGGGGTGGCCGGCGGGTTATGCGTGTGGAGGCATTATGGAAATTTTTGCCTCTTCGTGAATTTATCGTAACGGCGAAAGTTGACTACCATCATGATTGATTAATACCGAAGGAGGACGTATCTGGGTAAGGTCGGCAGCCGGTCCGGTCCAGTCGATCCGGCATTTGCTTGATATTGCTGGGCATTGCCGGGGCTGGCGTGCGATGTCGATGCCTGTTGCGGTGGTGTCACAGTCGGCGGGGGAACCGTTCGGATGGGCAGCCGAATAACGCCGCGATTCGGCCCGAATTACCGTGCTATTCGGGCTGAAGGCAATGGATCCCGGTTGCCATCACGGGTGTTAGGTGCACCAGCTGCGAATGAAACTTCCCAGAAAATGGCGAGTTTCATTGAATTTTGGAACGTTTCTAGATCAACTTCCAGGTGCGTCGATATTACACCGTCGGATCGATCAGACTCTCATTACAATGTCGTGTAGGCGGCGTTACAATCTCTTGATAATGCCATCGCAAGGCCTGATATAGATCGCTTCTGCTGGATTCAGAGTTGGGGGTACGATGTCAAAAATCCGTATAGCGATTGCCGGTGTCGGCAATTGCGCAAGTGCGCTGGTTCAGGGGCTGGAATATTACCGCAGCGCGAATTCCGAAGACGTCAGCGGCCTTATGCATCCGACGATTGGCGACTGGGGCGCGACCGACATCGAAGTGGTGTGCGCCTTCGACATCGACCGGCGCAAGGTCGGCCAACCGCTGGAAAACGCGATTTTTGCCAAACCTAACTGCACGACCGTATTTCAACAGGTCCTGCCGGTCTCCAACGTGATCGTGCAAATGGGCCCGGTGCTCGACGGCATCGCGGACCATATGGGCGATTACGACGACGATCAGGCTTTCCGACCGGCGGACGAAGAGCCGGTGGACGTCGCGGCGGTTCTGACCGAAACGCGCGCCGAGGTGCTGATCTGTTACCTGCCCGTCGGCTCGGAAAAGGCGGTACAGTACTATGCCGAAGCCTGCTTGAAGGCCAAGGTCGGCATGGTCAATTGCGTGCCGGTATTCATCGCCTCCGATCCGGAATGGGCGGCGCGGTTCCGCGAGGCCGGCGTGCCGATCGTAGGTGACGACATAAAGAGTCAGGTCGGCGCGACGATCGTCCATCGCAGCCTGTCCCGGTTGTTCAATGACCGCGGCGTCAGCCTCGACCGGACCTATCAGCTCAACACCGGCGGCAATACCGACTTTCTCAACATGCTTCAGATGTCCCGGCTGAAATCCAAGAAAACGTCGAAGACCGAGTCCGTGCAGTCGCAGTTGGAGACCCGTCTGGATGCCCGGAACATCCATATCGGACCGTCCGACTACGTGCCGTGGCAGAACGACAACAAGGTCGCCTTCATCCGCATGGAGGGGCGCGGGTTCGGCGATGTGCCGATGCATCTGGAAATGCGTCTTTCGGTCGAGGATTCACCGAACAGCGCCGGTGTCGTAATCGACGCGCTGCGCTGCGCCAAGCTCGGCCTGGAGCGCGGCGAAGGGGGACCGCTGGAAGCGCCGTCCTCTTATTATATGAAACATCCGCCGGTACAGCTTCGCGATTCGGTCGCGCGCGATGTGAACAATGCATTCATCGGCGCGGGGTCATCCCGCATTTCGCCGGACACGGTTTTGACCGCGGGCGAATCGGTTGCGGCGGACGGCGGCGCGACGCGGCCGCGGACCGCCTTGATCTTGGCGGCGGGCCTGGGCTCGCGGTTGTTCCCGAACACCAGCCTGCCCAAGCCGTTGGCTCAGGTGCATGGGCTTACCCTGGCTGAATGGGTCGTGCGCAACTTGCGCGATTCCATCGGCATTGAACGTTTCGTTGTCTCGCTCGGGCACGAAGCCGATACGGTGCGCGGACATTTTCAGTCGGTCGCCAACCGCAGCGGCGTCGCGGTTGAGTTCGTGACCGGCGATGATTGGGAAAAAGGCAATGGTGCGAGCGCGCTCGCAGCGGCGGCGGCGATCGGCGACGAGCCCTTTGTCCTCACCATGTGCGATCACATCTACGATCACGCCTTACCGTTGCGGCTTACCCGGACGGTTCCGGAGGCCGGGCATCTTCTGCTCGCCACCGATTACGACAAGACGATGTTGCTGGATCTGGACGATGTCACCAAGGTAAAGACCGCCAGCGCGGATATCGCCGCCATCGACAAGTCGTTGACCGATTGGGATTGTTCCGACACCGGCGTGATGTATTGCACAGCCGGCCTGTTTGACGCGCTGCGCGAAGCGGCGGCCGATGGCGAACACGGATTGTCGGCCGGTCTCGCCAAATTGGCGGTCAAGGGCCGGGCGCATGTCGTGGATGTCACGGGATGCTGGTGGCTCGATGTCGATACCACCGAGGCACGCCTGATGGCCGAGCAGCACCTGGCCGAACGGCTGCGCGAAATCGGCTAGAGCAAATCCCGAGCGAACCGAAACGGTTCGCGACGACGTATTTGCGTAAAAACAATGAGATAGACCATTCCACTTGAGTCAATTCGAACAAGAAATGGTCTATGCGCGGGCCCGATCGGCGGCGCGCGCCCGGCGTGCCGCCAGCAGGACAAGGATCAGGAATACCGGCGCGCCGATGGCGGTCAGCGCCAGGAACCAGTTCGCCTTGCCGAATGCCGACAACACCAAAACCAGATAGATGAAGTCGCGCCGCGACAATTCATCCAGGAGTTTTGTCAGGCCGGCGGACGGCCCTTCGGAAACGGAGGTATAGACCGGCCCGGCGCCGGTTTTCTTGCGCAGCGTCAGCCAATAGACGGCCGCCGCCGATCCGGCGGTCCCCAACACCGCGGCCGCGCCGAGAAAGAGCGGCCAAACCGCAGCTTCGGCAAAATGCCAGCCGACCGCCATGCAGCCGAACACCGCGACATGCACGATATTGTCGCCCCAGAAATCGAGCAATCCGCCAAGCCGCGACTCACGATAGGTCAGGCGCGCCAATTCGCCGTCGCATCCGTCGAGAACCGAATGCAGGACGAACAGCAGCCCGCCGACGATTTGCACCGCGGGGCTCGAGGATAGGAAGAACGGGGCCGCCGCCAGTCCGATCAGCGCCGAGACCATCGTCATTTGATTGGGCGTGACCCCGTGCGGCGCGAGACGTCGCGAGATTGCGATGGATATGGGGCGCGCAAAATGGCGCGACATGAAGCCGTCGGTTTGTTTGACGAGGCCGCCCAGCAACCGTGTTTCCGCGGTGTCCACGTCGAGCGCCGTCACGATTTGCAAGGGTGTCGCCGTGAACGCGATCGGCGCTCCCGGCGCCGCCGTTTCGGGCGCCGCGATCTGGGCGGCAGTGGCCTTTGGTCCGAACAAGAAGATGCCGTTGCCGGCGGCGCGGCAGGCGTCGTCCGTGACCGTTTCCGCCGCCAACGCCCGAAGCCAGTCGCTTTCGCCCAAAATATTGGCGGGCACGCGGGCCGTAATCACGCCACCGGCGTCGGGGATCACTGTTGCCACGTTGACCTGGTATTCCGCCGCCAGCAGGACGCGCAAATTCCGGGAGCCCTCGGGCGAGAGCACCATAATGTCCCGGAATCCGCTTCGCTCGGCCGCCAATACCAGTCGGCCGAGCAGTGTCAGTCCGAGCATCCGACGCGCCGCGGCGGCGGCATCCTCGCGGGCATCGATGATCAGGCGAGGGCCGGGGATTTCCGTCATGTGGGCGTACCATCGTCATTGGCGGAACTCAGGAGTTGCCCGACCGGCTGGTGCGATTGGCCGCTCATCCACCAGGCGATCAGGAAACCCCAAACAATATACACCAACTCTCTGTATCGGCGGATCAGCGCGACCGCGAGGCCGAGACCGGGCTCACCGGTAATCGGCGTGACGATGAGCGCCAGTGCCGCCTCCTCGGCGCCGATACTTGCGGGTATGAAAAAGGTTCCCGCGCGCACTAATTCGACCGCGGCGGTGATCGCCACGGCTTCGACGGCGGATATGGGATGGCCGGTAAACCAGAAAATTACGTAAAGCTCCCCCGCGCCGACCATCCAGTTCAGGAATGTCAGAAAGGTCGCCGTGACGAATCGTCTGCGATCCTGCGTGTAGGCGCGCACCAGGCGTTCGTCCATATCGTCGACGTGATGCAGGACTCCGGCGATCCTGGCGCCGTATCGGCGGCGCGCAAACCAGGCGCCGAGGGAGGAGGCAATGCGCAGCCGCTGCACGGCGTAAACGATGCCGATGCCGACGATCAGCACGGCGAGGCCGGCAGCCGCCGCCAGCCTGTACTGGTCCGGCAGGCTGTTCCCGGCGAACGCCAGCGCAATGCCGATGGATAAGAAGATAACCAGCGCGATCAGGTTGGCGGTTTTGGCGACCAGCAGCGAGGCAACGCCTTCGCGATAGGGCAAGCCGTATAATTTCTTCAGCATCACCGCCTTGACAGGCTCGCCGCCGAGGCCGACGACCGGCGTGACCTTGTTCACCGCCGCGCCGACCATCCGCACCTTCCACAGCGCGTAGAACCAGGCGCCGCCGCGGCGTGGCGGCGAAATTAGCAATTGCCACGACCAGGTATCTGCCAGGAAAGCAAAAATCGAAATCGCGGGAATCAGCAGTACGCCGGCCCATCCAAGCGCCCCCACATGGGTCGCTACCGCCGCGAGGTCGGTTCGTGTCACCACGAAGGCAAGCAGCGCGATGCCGAGCAAGAGGAATAGAAGACGAAGGGGTTTCATCGGTCCGGGTGTTTGCGGTTTGGGGCCGTACGCCGAACGGTCAGTATCGTTCGGATCCGACGGTTGCGACTAGCGAACCAACCGGATACCCGTTGTATACCAAATTTGACGGGGGCTGATGGGGCTTTCTTGCGGAGGAATTAGTGCGCTGGAATATTATATCGATCGGCGCATGACCGTGCCCGGCGGGCAAAAATTCGCCCTGGCTGTAGAGGGGGGTCGTACGGCATAGCCAGGGCGTAAGTCATTAGTGGGGACGAGTACCATAATTTAGGATGCAGGCCGCAGTGTTCAAGCATATTTGCAACCAACCGGCGAATTTATGCTGCTGTAACCGCTTCGGCGCCACCCGTCGAAGTTTATGGACGGGATCGGGATTCGGCGTTACAGTTTAATAGGTCTCGAGGCGACTTGACGGAGGGTGCCAACCTCGGGAATTCAAGCGACGTCGACCCTGATGCGAACTTTCCGGTTCCATGACGGTGTCGAACAGAGCTTATTCTTTCAAAACGGGACATCCTCTTCCGTCGTCTCGGGGCCGCTTATCGATTGCCGTAATTTGCGGGAATTGCGGTTGAGACGACGTGGACGTATCGATCGAAACGTACCGGAGTTAGGCCGCAAAACAATTCGAGTGGCGCAGCATGCCGGACCCGACGCAAAGACCGCCAAGACGACCGCCGAAGGAACCGCTCATCAAGATTCCGGAGAGCGAAATTCGCGTGCCGCCGCCGGAGCAATTGCCGCCCAAACCGGATGAAAGTCCGGAAATCGAAATACCGCCCGGTCAAATCCGCCAGCCGCCGATGGTGCCGCCGCCATTGCCCGAAGATCGCGCCGCCTGATTCGTCCGGGTCGGCTGTCGTGGCGGTGTTTGCAACGCAGGGGACTGCCGGGCAGGTTTGGCAAGTGAGTTGCTACGGGCCAGAATGATCGCCACGCCATGGAAGTATGCCGCCGGTTGCAATCGCGGCCAGGGTAGATGTGCGTAAATCAAAGGGAGCTGTGCCATGGATGCGAAGGACCTGACCGCCGAGCTGTCGCTTCTGCTGAACGAAATGGAGGGCGAGCAGGGCGATCGTCACGAGATTTATCTAAGAATTCGTCAGATGGCGGGTAGTCTGCGGGCTATGGGTATGCCGGTTCCGGACGATATCGTTCGTCTCGAACAGACGCTCGAGGAAGAATTTACGGCCGACCGCGAATGAACCGGCGGTTCGGCGTTGTTCCGCGCTCTACGGAACGAAATGCCGCCAACCAGGAACAGGATGCGACACGTGGCGACGAATGACGATTGGCTGGCGTTGACGAACGAAACGGCGCTCGAACCCGGTCTGCCGATCTGCGACCCGCACCACCACCTGTGGGATTTCAAGCACGAGCGGGTGGCACCGCGCTATATGCTCGATGAGATTCTCGAGGACATCAATGGCAGCGGCCACAACGTCGTGTCGACGGTGTTTATCGAGTGCAGCACCATGTACAGGACGGACGGTCCGGAGCCCATGCGCGCGATTGGCGAGACCGAATTCGCGAACGGTATTGCGGCGATGAGCGCGTCCGGCCTCTATGGTCCCACGCGCGTCGCCGCGGGCATCATCGGCACCGCGGACCTGACGCTTGGCACCACGGTGGGGGCGGTGCTGGATGCGCAGATTGCGGCCGGAGGCGGGCGGTTCCGCGGTATTCGCCACGGCGTCAAATGGGACGCCAGTGACATCATCCCCAACGCCCGGAGCAACTCGCCGCCGGGCCTTTTTCTGGACGGAAAATTTCGCGAAGGCTTCGCCCAATTGGCGCGTCGCGATCTGACTTTCGAGGGTTGGTGCTATCATCCGCAGATTCCGGAACTCACCGATCTGGCGCGCGCCTTTCCGGACACGACGATCATCGTCAACCACTTTGCCGGTCCTCTCGGCGTCGGGCCGTATGCGGATAAGGCGGATGCGGTGTTCGCCCAATGGCGCGCAGACTTTGCCGAACTGTCGTCCTGTGCGAACGTGGTTGCCAAGCTTGGCGGTCTCAACATGGATTTCAACGGATATCGCTGGCACCAACGGAAGAAGCCGCCGACCAGCCAAGAGCTGCTTGCGGCCACGCGGCGCTATTTCGATCACGCGCTGGGACATTTCGGCGTGGAGCGGTGCATGTTCGAATCGAACTTTCCGGTCGACAAGCTGAGTTGCAGTTACGCGGTTGTGTGGAATTCATTCAAGCGGCTCACCGCGGAGTATTCCGCCGCCGAAAAAGCCGCCCTCTTTCACGATACCGCAACACGGATCTATCGGCTTGGCGGACAGCAATAACGGTGCTCGCGTGTCGGCGTCATCGATAACATCGCCGAACGGAAAGACGATACGGCAGGGAGACCGGACATGGGGTTGAGGGAGCGCATTGGTGTCGATCTGGGGGGAAAGCTGCCGGTGGAGGAGGGTATCGCATGGGCTGCCCGAAACGGCGTCCAATACATCGATGCGCAAATGGACATCGCGCCGAACGCGATGGAGCGCTTCGACGACGCGGCCTGTGCCGGCATCCGCGATGCCTGCGCGGCGCACGGTATTCATCTCGGATTGCACACCTTGTCGGCGGTCAATATCGCCGAGGTATCGCCTTTCCTGCGCGATGCGGCCGACGCATATCTGCGCGCCTATATTGATTTGTCCCGGCGGGTCGGTGCGGAATGGATCGTCGTTCACGCGGGCTATCATTTTACGTCGGACAAGAATTTGCGGATGGAGGCGGCGCTCGACCGCCTGAAACGTGCGGCGGAGTATGCTGAAAAAGCGGGCGCGCTGCTGTTGCTGGAAAACCTCAACTGGGAGCCGGATCTGGCGGAAGTCCATTATCTGGCCCATGATCTTGACGAATGCCGTTATTTCTTCGACCGCCTCGGCTCGCCAAACCTGCGGTGGTCCTTCACTGTCAATCACGCGCATATCATGCCCGAAGGGATCGACGGATTTGTCGATGCCATGGATATGGGCCGCTGCGACGAAGTGCGAGTGGCCGACAATAACGGTGAATATGAAATCCATATGAAGCCGGGTGACGGTACCGTGGACTTCGGTGCGATGTTCAAGCGGATCGAGGAAAGCGGTTTTACGGGGCATTACACCAATGGATTTGGCTCGCTGGACGATATGCTGGCCGGCCGGGACTATATGGTCGAGCGCGCACGCGAAGCCGGCGTTGCCGTGGATTGACCACGTCTTCGACCATGGCGGCGCGAGATGGCGCCGCTCGGCCGCGATACTTCCCTGAAGTGAACTGAAGACCGGACGACCGTGGGTTGCAGTCAGGGCTTTCGATTAACGCGTTATAAAGTTCTTCTTGTTAACGTTGTGCGACGCGAGAGAATAATGGTGCGACGCACAAAATCCCGACCGGCATCCTCCTGAACGTGCCGAACTATGGGTGGAAGCGCATGCGGTAGTGCACCTCTTTATGGAGAAGGTGTTGCCGATGCGCTTTGTACTGGGTCTCGTATTGCCGCTGATGTTTCTGGGAACGCCCGTACAGGCGGAGATGCGCGAGTGTCCCGGCTCCGCAACCGTGATCGTCTATGAGGATCATCGGGACTATGTCATGGCCTGCAGCGCGACGGCGAAGACGATCGGGTTTTTCCGGGAACTCGGCTTCCTGACGGAAACGCCGATGATGATCGCGATGAAAGAGTCGGTTCAACTGGAGCGCGGTTTTGCCGGGGAGGCCTATGGCCAATGCGATCCGGCGCTGGGATACATCGAAGTCCTATCCTATGAAAGCCATCAGCGTATGAAGACCCGGGATCAGATTTTCGGCGTTCGGCTCAATGCGGCCTTGCACGAGAGTATCATCGTGCACGAAGTGGCGCATGCGCTTGCCGACATCCATTTTTCCGTAATGGAATCCCCCGGCGCGGTGCATGAATACATCGCCTATGTGGCGCAGATCGCGACTCTGCCGGAAGTCACGCGGCGGAATGTCCTGCGGCGTCACTCGGTGGCGGCCCTGGCCAGCGAAAAAGCCATCAACGTTTTCAATTATGCCAACGGACCGCAGGTCTTCGGGGTGCGCTCCTACAAACATTTCAAGCAGCAACACGATTACAACCACTATCTTCGGCGTCTGTTCTCCGGGGATTCGCAGGCGTACCAGCAAGGCCTCGACATTTGAACGCGGGCGACCGCGCGGTTTGATCGCGCCCCGTTCAAGGAATGAGTCCGGCGACCGGCCGAGAACGTTAAAGTCAGATCGGTGAATCCGGGTCGAAGACCGGCGGGCGCTTCTCCAGATGCGACGCCAGCCCCTCGCGGACCTCGGAGCCCGCAAAGCCCAGCATCTCCAGCGCGGTGGACGCGTCGTAGGACGGTCCCATCATGCGGTACCAATTGTTAAGCGCATATTTGGTCCAGCGGATCGCGCTGGGCGCGCCGGCGGCAAGCCGGGCGGCGACTTCCTCGGCCTTGTCCTGCAACTCAGCATCTTCCACGCAGAGCGAGACCAGACCATACTTCTCCGCCGCTTCGCCATCGACCGGTTCGCACAGCAACAGCAGGTATTTGGCTTTCGCCATGCCGCAGAGCAGCGGCCAGTTGATGACGGCACAATCGCCCGCCGCGACGCCGAGCCGGGTATGGCCGTCGACGATGCGGGCCGATTTGCCGGCAATGGAAATATCGGCGAGCAGTGCCGCGACCAGACCGGCGCCGACGGCGACGCCGTTGATCGCCGAGACGATCGGCTTGTTGCAATTGATGATGTTGTAGACAAGGTCGCGTGCTTCTTTCCAGGCCTGAATGCGCGCCTTCTCGCTGTTCATGTTGTCTTCGATCATTCCGAAGTCGCCGCCGGAGGAGAACGCCTTGCCCTTGCCGGTCAGAATGACGGCATTGATATCGTCATCATCGTCGATGTCGCGCCAGATATAGGTAAATTCGTTGTGGCCGACCGCATCGAGTGAATTGTAGGTTTTAGGATTGTTGAGAGTGATCCGCAGCACCCGGTCGGACGGGCGGTCGAATTCGAGTTTGGTGTATTTTGCGTATCGGTCGGTCATGTTGGTCTCCCGTTGCGTTGAACGTGATCTGGATTTCTGTGGGAAAGGTCGGTGCGATGACGGCTCCGCGCATGATTTAGGATATTAGGAAACTGCATGCGTTGGTGCTGCCAATCGACGGTCGGTATGCCGAAGCGCTCGGCGATATCATTCAATTTCCGAGAAACGATGATGCGCGATTTTGGGAGTCGATCAACGACAACCTCATCGGGGGCGGTTCCGGGTCGCCGGCGGGTGAGTTTCTGACGATTAATCCCGGTCTTGCCGATGGAACATTTGCCGCGATGACGCGTGACAACACGGAGGTGATGATCCGGATCGGGCGCGAGCTCATGCGGGTCGGCGGTGAAAATGCGCGCGTTTCACCGTGGGTCGAAGCGTTCAAAACATGGAATCGCGAGGGCATTTTTTGAGCCGCAACGGCGCGCCGATCGGTAGCGAATCTTAAGTGCAGTCAAGGCCGCCGGCGCCAAGAGCGTAGCCCCGGCGCAGGAAAAAGCTCAACGGATTTCTGCAAATCGCTGTTGTCGCAATTTCTAGAGCAAATCCCGAGCGAACCGAGACGGTTCGCGACGACGTATTTGCGAAAAAACCATGAGAGTGACCATTTCACTTGAGTCAATTTAAACAAGAAATGGTTTAGGGTCTGTGGACATTTAATGGATTCACACAGACTCTGAAATGTGATTCAAGCTTCCTTTTGAGGGGAGTTTGCATGAACACGGATCGATTTGTCATTAGCGACGATACTTGGGCGCGGATTT
>Ga0224508_10001057_pt1 | contig 25217 bp, 18 predicted proteins | sample SF_Jan12_sed_USG_4_FD_170157 | JGI IMG/M metagenome (GOLD analysis project Ga0224508, IMG submission 170157) | Sediment microbial communities from San Francisco Bay, California, United States - SF_Jan12_sed_USGS_21 | ecosystem: Environmental > Aquatic > Marine > Sediment | place: USA... | reverse complement strand
CGGTCTTCGACTTCCTGAAGACCGCCCACCGAGGCAACGACGCGCGGTGCGTCCGCCGGATCAACCTGCACGACCACGCGCACGTCCAACGGAATACGCCAGCCCTCCACCGTGACGATAATGGACTGATCGGCCGCGTTTTCCGGCTTCGGGATGTTTTTAGACTTGGCTTCCTGGTGGATTTTACCGTCGTCGGAGACGGTCAGGTCGATACGCCGTTTTTCATAACCGCCGATGTAAACCCAGGTGCGCGCCCGGGTCGGGATGATGGTCGGTGTAAACGCTTCGCGGTTGAGATAGTAGCGGCCGGGCAGCAGAGACTCCCGCCACATTCCGACGCAACCTCTGGGCACCAGCGGCACGGAGAGCGCCTGTCCCGAGGTGGCATCGCCGCTGTGCGAAGTCTGCTCCGAGGTTGGACAATCGTCGCGCTCGGTGACGTTCGATTTCACCACTGCCACCTGTCCGGCCTTGACGTTCAATGCGGGTTGCAGTGCGACATCGAAGAGGTAGCGGTTGATACGGTAAGTGCCGGGCTTGAGCACGTTGAGTTGCGGGCCCTTCTGCCCGCCGTTGTCGAGGAAATAGTTAGCATCCAGCATGTTGGAGAATTCTTCCTCCGACCAGCCCGCGGCAATGAATTGTCCCGCATCCAATGGCACACCGTCGCGGGCAGTCAAAAAACCGTAGCTGCCCTGGGGAATCTGTATCACCGGAAACTCGTCGAATTCATAGAGCACGTTCACCAGCGGAATGAGGTGGAAGCCGGGACCCAGGATCGATGCCTGCGGACCCTTCTGCCCGTCGAACGCGATGATCTGCCCGGGCGGCATGTCGGCGGCGAAATAGATTCGTTTCAGGTGGCCGATTTTGTCCTGGTCGACGGTTACAAAAGAGGTGGAACCGATGATGAACAACGCGATCGCCCAGGGCACCCACGCCGTCCAGTTGGGGATGGAGAAACGTCCGATCTGCCTGATGCTGTGCAGTACAGCGCCAAGAACGACAAAGACAGCCAACAATATGAGATGGCTCATGTCTACTCCCGAAGCCTATGAGGGGGCGTTATGTTACGGCGTCCGGGGGACAGAGGACAGAGGGGAAGTCGGGCCGGAGAATTCCCTTTAGGAAATCGGGGACAGCCTCTGTCCCTGATTTCTGTCCCTGTTTCCACAGGTGCAGGTCACGCCGCCCGGCGCGGCTGCGGCAGGCGAAAATCGAACTGTGTGCCCTGGTCCACGTGGCTGCTGACACTTAACCTCGTGCCGTGCAGTTCGACGATCCGTGATGCAATCGCCAGGCCCAGACCGCTGCCGGTGGCCGGTGCTTGCTCGTTATCGATGCGATAAAAGCGTTCGAACACATAAGGTAGATCGGACTCGGGAATACCGGCGCCGTCGTCCACTACCTTGACGCTGACACCGTCGCTCTCAGTGGCCAGCACGACGTCGACGGAGCCCCCGCTCGGGGTGTGACGCAAGGCGTTCTCTATCAGATTGTCCAGCACGCGTTCGATCATGCCGATATCGGCTTCGGCAAACAGCGCGCGGTTGGAAAAGTCTGCGCACAACCGCACACCTTTCTGCTCTGCTTCCAGGCGAAACTTCTGCACCACGTCCTGCACCAGTTCGGTCAGGGAAAACGGTTCTGGATGCGGGCGTGTCTCGCGCGAATCCAGGCGCGCGAGTTCGAACAACTCCTGGATCAGATCGTTGAGCTGCTCGGCGTGGCGCAATGCAGTGGCCAGATATGTGCGCCGATCGGCCTCACACAGTTCGGCTTCTTTTACCTGCAACGTTTCCAGGTACCCCTGTAACGATGCCAGGGGCGTGCGCAGGTCGTGCGAAACGTTGGCTACCAGTTCGCGTCGCAGTGAATCGGTTTCGCGCAGTTTTTCGACCTGCGCCTGAATGCGTGCCGCCATTTCGATGAAGTTGCGGGTCAGCCTGTCCAACTCGTCGTTACGCTCGCTGGGCGGCGCCGGTATGGTGACCGCTTCACTGAAGTCACTCTGTTTCAATTCGTCCATGGCGCCGCTCAAGCGACGCAGCCGGCGGGTCAGAAAAGCGAACACGGTCAACGCAGTGAGCAGCCCGAACGCCAGCGCGGCGGCAATTCCCCATGAGCTGATGCGTAATATATAACTGCTCTCGAGCATCTGGCTGATCCCTTCCATCTGCTCGCTGGCGAGGATTGCGTAGATGTAGCCTTTGCGCTGTCCATCGACGTCGATTGGCGCGGCAGAAAATGCCTTGCGCGCGGAGCGCGAGCGCGGATCATCCCCGAGAATCGGCAGCGACGATCCGTCGCGGAGGAATCGTTCAATCGGTTCGACGGCAACGCTTGGTCGCTTCAGAACGTCCGGCGCGCCGGAGTAGGACAACACCTGGCCGCTGACATCCAGCAGATAGAGCTCCACGCTGGGGTTGATAACCATCAGCATGTGGAACACATCCTCCAGGGCCGCCGCATCCAGGCTGGCAATACTGGTGAGACGTTTTTCTTCCACCACGTATCCCGCCAGGTCGCGATTCAGGCGCTGGCTGACTTCCAGCTGGTACATGTGTGCCGAGTACGCAGTGACGCCGAGAAACACACCGCCGATCAGGCAGAACAGCGCCACCAGGACGATTGCCAGTTTGGTGTAGAGACTACGCATCGCCGTCGGTAGTGTCGGTTTGCGGTTCCGCCAGACTGTAGCCCACGCCCCAGACCGTGCGGATATAGTACGGATTCGCCGGGTCCCGTTCGAGCTTCGAGCGCAGCCGGTTGATGTGTGAGTTAACGGTGTGCTCGTAGCCGTTGAAGCTGTAGCCCCACACCTGATCCAGCAGCTGTGCGCGCGAAAAAACCCGCCCCGGCTGCTGCGCGAAATGCCACAGCAGATCGAACTCCTTGGCGGTCAGCTCAACGCGTTTTCCATCGGCCAGAACTTGCCTCCGTTCGGCGTCGATGGTCAGGCCGTTGATGTGAACTACCGGGTGCGGGGCCCTGGCGGCACTCGCGGAATTGTGCGCGACGCGCCTTAGTATCGCCTTCACCCGCGCTATCAGCTCCGGGATGCTGAATGGCTTGGTCAGATAATCGTCGGCGCCGATCTCCAGTCCGAGCACGCGATCAAGCTCCGACGATTTGGCGGTCAGCATCAGAATAGGCGTGTGGTCGCCGCGCGCACGCAGGGTTCGGCAGATTTCCAGGCCGCCGACATTCGGCAGCATCAGGTCCAGGATGATGATGTCGTAGTTGTGCGCCGCCGCCAGCTTAAGGCCGGCGCCGCCGTCATAGGCGACATCGACGATGCGCGAAATATCGCCGAGATGAAGTTCCAGCAGGTGCGCGATGTCCTGGTTGTCTTCTATTACCAGCGATCTTCGGTGCACGTTGTCGGTGTGCGTCGGCTCCAGCAAATTCGTACCCTGGCACTGCCAGTCAGCGTTATGCGCGAAGCTAACGGAATCCCCTCACGAAAGTGTCACACTGCCAGTAAGACCGGGCCAGCGGAGCTCGGTTCCTTGCTGTCAATTGGTGTTCTGCTGATCATCGCTGAGCGTCTTGAGCTTTTTCAGCACCCGTTCGGCGCGCGCTATGTTGTCCTTAAGCTCCTGGTTGCCGGGGTCCAGACGCAACGCCGCCACCCAGATCGCCCGCGCGCCCTGGAAATCGCCTTGCGTGTAAAGTTTGCGCCCGTCCTCCAGGCTGCGTTCCACGCGCCGCTGGATACGCTGGTCCAGCCGCACACTCTCCTGGCGCAGCGCCTTGGTGGGCTGCTGCTTCAGCAACGTATCGAGGTGCTTGCGCGCGGTGTTCAGATCGCCGTTCTGCAGCGATTTCTTGTAGGCGCTGCGCAATTCATCGATCTTGCGTGTCTGATCGCGCTCTTCGCGCTTCTGCGCAGCAGCCTTCACCTGCTGTTTTTTGGCTGTCTTGGATTTCTGCGACGCTGCCAGTAAACCGTCTACCTCGCGTGAGTGTCTTATGGACTGGGCGATCGTCAGACACTCCAGGGCCCGCTCCGTCTGGCCTACCGCCAGTGCCGCGCGGCCGCAGTCGATCAATCCCCGCTGCGCTTCGGTCAGCATCGTGTGCCGCCTGTCGACCTCTTCCTGGAGTTCGCTGTCACGCGGATCGACTGTCGCCAGTTTCTCCAGGGCGGCGATTTCGGCAGGCAGGCCGCGGCCGCGGGCGATTATCAGTTCGTGGTTGATTGCCGCCAGATGTTCGCTGCGTCTGCTGAGAAACCGGCTGCGGGATTGCTGCAGCGCGTCGCTTTTCGGCAGCTTCCGCAAGCCTTCGTTGAGTTGCAGTTCGGCGTTGTACCACTGGCCGGCCGCGATCATCTGCTCGATGTCATGGATGATTTCTGCCTCCCAGGCCCTCGCGTTTTTCTCGATAGTTTCGCGCCAGCCAGCCAGGCGTTTGTAATCCGGGTGCGAGGGCTTCACGAGTTCGATGGTTTCGAGCGCGGCCGCATACTCGTTCTCGCTCAACATCGTCTGCACGCTTTTCGTCACGTCGGGACGGTTCGTCTGATAACCGGCGCAGCCGGCAACCAGTGCCAGCACACTCAGTATCACCACGCCGCGGTGCAGGAATAGCCCAGCTATTTCAAGCCGTCGCAACACCGCCATGCGACGCGACCCGCGCGCGCAGAATGGCAGGTTATTTGTGGGACAGGACACTAGTTCTGAGGACAGGCCAGAATCAGCCTAAGAGGCTATCAGACTTAGGTATCGCCGGCGAGCAGCTGGTCGATTCCGCTGTCCATGGCGTCTTTGTATTTGCCGGTGACTTGGTTGACCACATAGGTTTTCACCTGCCCGGCTTTGCCACGGATTTCAAGCGGCTCGTGGGGCCTCGCCTTCACCCGTCGCTTGATATCGCCGTATTCGTACAGGGCCTCGGTGATCAGGATCTGACCACCGCCGGCTTTCTCCGACAGCCGTGAAGCAAGGTTCACGACGTCGCCGACCACCGTATAGTGCATGCGGTTCTCGGAACCCAGATTGCCCGCCATCATTTCACCGCTGTTGATGCCGATGCTGAAAAATACCGCGGGTTTGCCCTGGCGCATGCGCGACACGTTCAGTTTTTCCATCAGTTTCTTGATCATCACTGCGCACGCGATAGCGTGAAAGCGGTGATCGGGGTCGTCTTTCAGCACGCCGAACTGCACCATCGCACAATCGCCCATGAATTTGTCAATGGTGCCGTTGCACAGCTCACTGACCCGCGCGATATAGGTAAAATGCTCGTTGAGCAGCGAAGCGATGTCCAGCGGCGTCAGGTTCTCGGAAATCTGCGTAAAGCCGACGATATCGGCAAACAATACGGTGCCGACGACGTTTTTACCGCCCAGTTCGACGCGGTCTATATTGCGCAGCACCTCACTGGCGACGTCCTCCGACACGAAACGCGAAAACACGTTCTCGACCTTGGATTTTGCCTCCAGACCCTCCGCCATACGGTTGAAGCCGGTGATCAAACTGCCGATTTCGTCCTTTCGCTGCTGCTTGATACGGTACTGGTAGTTGCCGTTGCTGATCGCCTCGGTGGCGAACAACAAACTGTGGATCGGGCGCGAGATGCGTTTGCTCATGAAAAACGCCGCGATGATCGTCAATACGTTAAGCGCGATTGTGGCCGCGACTATTGTGCGGATGGCATCGCGAATAGACCGGGAGACCGCAGATCTCGACATGGTGACCACGATGTGACCCGCGGTGAGGTCCTTGAAGCTGATGGGCGCCAGAAAGGACACCAGCTCGTTACTGCTTACCTGGCCGGACAGCCAGTCGTAGCCGTAGGTGCCGCCCGCCAACCGGGTGCTCTTCGCGTACAATTCTTCGATTGGCAACAGTGGCAGCAAGCCGGTTTTGGCCAATGCTTCGCCCTTGTCGGACAAAACCGCGGCGCCGTTGATGCTCGCGCTCTCCGCCACGTTCTTCATCAGCGCGCTGAGGTTCAGGCGGTCGTCGGAGAGCACCGGTTCAGTGGCTGCGTCGGCGAGTTGTTGAGCTACCGTTTCGCCGTACGCGTTGATCTGGTCGCGCATCAACTGCTGCTGGTTGGTCACCACGACGAATCCCAGCAGTCCCATCCCCAGGGTGATCAGCAGGGTGATGGCGAGTGCCAGCTTGTAGGCGATGGGGATGCCGAAGCGCGGCCGGCGTGGATGTGCAAACCGCCCACGCTGGGTGGCGCGAGGGGCTTGCTGCGGGATCACACCCGTGCCTACGTCAACCACGGATTGTTGGCTGATTACACTTCCCGACGTGTCGCTCATAGCGGTACCAGAAACACCCGATGCCCTGCTTGTCGAAACCATGTGGCGGTGCCAAAAACTGAGTTCGTCACCAGCGGTCACTGTCGGTGCCCGAACACCGTTTGGGCTCCCGATAGGGCCGCTGAATTGTCACATGCAAATCACACACCAGCGCGTTGCTTGAGATTATCGTAACGCTGATGCCGGATGGCGTTCGCCGGCGTGGGCGTCCTGGTCCAGGCTCTCGGCTGCAACACAGTTTATCATACGAAACAGATGGTTACGGGGTGCATTCGCACCAATTGCGGCCGACCAGGCGACAATCGACGGATGTTGCGGCGGTGGCCGGTGGATTTACAGGTGGAAGCCGCGGCCCGCAGCCGCGAAATCGGCAAGCATGGGCGCGGGTGTGAACCGCTCGCCATGGCGTTGCTGCAGCGCCAGCAGCCGCGTGTGGACGGCGCTGCACGTCTCAGCGTCCACATAGCGGAACGGGCCGCCGCGAAAGGGCGGAAAACCCAGGCCGAATACGGCGCCTATATCGCCGTCGCGGGGTGAGCGCAGCACGCCGTCGGCGAGACAGTGGATTGCCTCGTTGATCATGCTCAACGTGCAGCGCTCAGCGATTTCCGCGGCCGGCATGCTGCGGCGCTGCTGAACACCCAACACTGTGTAAACGCTTTCATCGACCGGTCTTTCACCCTTGCCCTTGTGTTTTCGCTCGTAGCGGTAGAATCCCCTGCCATTCTTACGTCCCAGGCGTTGGTCCGCGCCCAGGCTTGCCAGCGCCTGCGGCACCCGTATCCGTTCCCCGAACGCCGCCTGCGCGGTGGCCGCGACTTTTTCGGCAACATCGATACCGACTTCGTCCAGCAGCGTAATCGGACCGACCGGAAAGCCAAAGTCCAGCAATGCCCTGTCGATTGCCTGAATGGATACGCCTTCCGTTACCAGCGTCGCCGCCTCTATCATGAACGGCACCAGGATGCGGCTGGTGTAGAAACCTACCCCGTCGTTTACCACGATGACCGTTTTGCCCTGCGCGCGGCCAAATGCCACACAGGTTGCGGTCACCCATTGCGCGGTTTGCCCGGTGACGACGATCTCGAGCAGCGGCATTTTCTCCACCGGCGAAAAATAATGCATGCCGATTACCGTTTCAGGGTGACTGCTTGCGGCAGCAATCTGCGCAATCGGCAGCGCCGAGGTGTTGGAGGCGAAGATAACGTCGTCGGGGCCGGCTGCTTCAACGTCGCGCAACATCGCGCGTTTCAGGTCCAGATCCTCGAATACCGCCTCGATCACCAGCGGCGCGTCGTGCAGGCCGCTGAAATCGGTCGTCGCGGATACGCGCGACAGTGCCTGCTCCATCGCCAGTGGTGTCATGCGTTTACGTTTCACGCGGGCGCGCAGCCGCTTGTCCACGTATGCCAGACCGTGGGCAACGCCAGCGGCGTCGCGGTCCTTCATCCGTACCTGCACGCCGGCGTTGAGCGCACTTACGTAACTGACCCCGGCACCCATCAACCCGCCACCCAGGACGCCTATTTTCTCTACGCCGCGTGGCCTGGCGTCGCTGTCCACGCCCGGATCCTTCTTGAGATCGGTGGTTGCGAAGAACAGATCGACCAGCTGCTGCGATTCCGCCGTCAGCAGCAGTTCTCCGAACGCCTGCGCTTCGGCAAGTAATCCGCGTTCGAAGCCGTCGCGCAGCCCAGTCTCCACGACCGCCAGTATGCGTTCCGGCGCGGGGTACAAACCGCGGGTTCTGTCCCGCACCTGCGCCCGCGCCCGCGACAGGAGCAGTTTGCGCCCCGGCGGCGTTCTGGTGACAAACAGGTCGCGCCATTTTTCCCAGTCCCGCCAGGTGTTGCGGCGCCGCGCGGGTTTACCGTGATGTCTTTCCAGCGCCAGGTTTATCGCCGCTTCCAGCAGCACGGGCTGCGGTACGATTTCATCGACCAGACCGCTGCGCAGCGCCTGTCTGGCGTCCAGCGATCGGCCAGTGAGCAGCATGTCCAGCGCGCGCGGCACATCGATCTGGCGCATCAGACGCTGAGTACCGCCGCCGGCCGGAAGCAACCCGAGCTGCACTTCCGGCAGCCCGAGTCTGGTGCTGGGGCTGTTACTGCCGACGCGGGCATCGAATGCCAGCGCGAGTTCCAGGCCGCCCCCGAGGCAGGGGCCGTGAATAGCCGCTACGCTGGCGCAGCGCAGGCGGCTGATCCGGTCATGCATGCCTTGCGCCAGTTGCGACAGTTCGACGCCCTGCGCCGATGTTTCCACACCCTGCAGCATCTGCAGGTTCGCTCCGGCGAGGAAACCATCCGGTTTGCCGGAAATGAACACCAGCGCCTTTGTTTCGGCGTCGTTTTCGAGGGCTGTCAGCAGCTGTTCGAATTCGGCGACCAGTTCGGTCTTCAAGGTATTCTGCGACTCCCCGGGATCGTCCATCCACAGTACGTAGACACCTTGCTCACGTTTTTCCAGCCTCAGGATCGGCGTATCAGGCATCGTCGGCGGTCTCCAGCACCATGGCGGCTCCCAGGCCGCCCGCCGCGCAGGCTGTGCACAGCCCGAGCCCGCCGCCACGTTGCCGCAGATCCCGCAGCAACTGCATTATCTGTCGCGCGCCGGTCGCGGCGAACGGGTGGCCAAGAGCGATCGAGCCACCGCTGACGTTGAGCTTTTCCGGGTCCACGGTGCCGATCGGTTTGCGGCGCCCCAGTTTTTCACGCGCAAACGACGTGGATTCGAATGCTTGCAGATTGGACAGTACCTGCGCCGCAAACGCCTCGTGCATATCGATAAGGTCCATGTCTTTGAGCTCGGCGCGCGCGCGCTTGAGTGCTATCGGTGTCGCGTACGATGGCCCCATCAGCATCTGTTCGTTGGGATCCAGCGCGGTAAACGCGTAACTGCGCAAATACCCGAGAACTTCCAGTCCCAGCGATTTCGCCTTGCGCTCGTGCATCAGCAGTAACGCTGCCGCGCCGTCCGTGAGCGGTGAGCTGTTAGCGGCCGTAACCGTGCCGTGGCGGCGGTCGAAAACCGGACGCAGCAGCGCATAGTCGGCGAGGTTGGAGTTGTCACGCACCAGGTTGTCGTGCACGGTTGCCGGATAATCCGGCGGAACATACAACGGCATCACCTGTTGCGCGAACGTACCGCTGCCCCAGGCCGCCGCGGCATTGTGATGGGAGCGGTGCGCGAACTCATCCTGGGCATCACGCGAAATACCGTTCTCCTTGGCCATTTTCTCGGCGGCCTGGCCCATGGTGTAGTCGGACGACGGTTCCTTGAGGGCCGGGGGCACCGGGATCAGGTCGCGCGGTTTGAGGTTTCTGAAGGCACTTAAACGCTGTTTGAGCGTGCGCGACTTGCTGGCGCTCACCAGCGCGTCGGCGAGCGGCCGGCTCACGGTGATGGGCACATCGCTGGCGCTCTCTGCACCGCCGGCGATGCCGCAATCGCAATCGCGCGCGGCGATGGATTGTGCGAGATCGGCGGCTGCCTGATAACTGGTGGCGCAGGCCCGCGATACACTGTACGCGTCGGTCGCGACCGGCAGGGCTGCGCCGAGCACCACCTCGCGTGCGATGTTGGGTGCTGTGGGTGTCGGGATCACCTGGCCGTAGACGACCCGTTGAATTTCACCGGCGGCTACGCCGCTGCGTTGCACGAGTTCGCGCACGACCAGTTGACCCAGATGGCGCGCTGTCAGGTGCCGGTAGTCGGTGCCTTGTTTTACGAACGGTGTGCGCAATCCCGCGACTATCGCTACGCGTGCGCCTTTACGCGGCGGCATGGGTGTCCTGTGGGGGTACTGAGGTAGGGCGCAAGCTAGCCTCCGCCGCACTTGGAGTCAAGCGTCTCACGGTGCCGTCAATGCCTTGCGCTGGCAGGCGACGCGCGCTCAGAATGACAGCCTATCCGTGGGACAGGGGCACCACAGGAGAGCAGATCATCCGAACGTTTATCGCATTGTCGATTGCGGAACAGCTCACCGAGTTACTGGCAAGCCATGCGGACCACATGCGTGCCGACGACCGCAACCGCGAAATTCGCTGGGTCGCGCCGGAGAACTACCATCTGACCGTCGAGTTTCTCGGGGAAATCAACGCGGCAATGATACGGCCACTGGGCAATGCGCTTGCCAGCAGCATCGCTGATTTCGCGCTGCCAACGCAATGTGTGGAGGAGGTGAGTTACTTTCCATTTGTGGCCCGTCCGCGGGTGGTGGCAGCGCTGCTGCGGCGCAACGAGCCTTTGCTGGAGTTGCACAAACGCGTGTGCAAAGCGGTGCGGGCGGCGGGTCTGGCACTGCAGCGCAGGCGATTTCATCCACATATAACCCTAGGACGCGTGCGTGGCCGGCGCGCGCCGCGTTTGCTGATTCCTCCCGTATCACTGGGCGTGGCGACCGAATTCACGGTGCTGACCCTCTACGAAAGCCGCCTCAGCCCGGCGGGCGCTGCGTATCTGCCATTGTTCGAGACCGATCTGGCGCCGGGCATCTCCTGATCCGCGCGCCGGCTGTCTGCGCCGCGCGCCCGTGGCGCTACAATGTCAGCTTAAGGTCGTCGATGATGGCGCCTGGCAAGCGCGCACTCGCCGTAGAGCGGCAGTGGTAACTGCCTGCGTCCATTACCAGCTCGCGCTCGCGAGTCAATGCGATCAGGTTTTCGCCCAGGATGCGATACAGGCTGTCGTCGAAACGCATTACCTTGACGGGCGCCACGATGTTGCCGTTTTCGACCCAGAAAGTAGCAAACCGCGTGAGTCCGGTGATCCGGCAGTCCATGCGGTCCGAGTAGTTGCAATACCACAGATTGCCGATGTATATGCCAGTGCCCAGCACGTTGAGTGCCTGATCCTGAGGCAGCTGACCGGCGGCGAGTTCCAGGTTCTGTGGATGCGCGGTGCCGGCATTGACCGTCTCGCGGTATTCGCTGGCACTGCGCGCCGTATTGAGCGATGCGACGAATGCGCCGTTTTCGATCAGCGTGACCTGCTCCGGCTTGGCGAATCCCTCGCTGGTGAAATCCGGCGCGAAGCCGCGCTGATTGTTTTCCGTCAGTGTCACGGAAGGACTCAGCTCGCGTTCACCGTGGGCGAGTTTCAGCAGCGGGCTGGTACGGCAGCGGTGGGCTTTCAAGTCAAATCCGTCGGTTCCCAGCACGCTCAGCAGTTCGTACAGCGCCGCGGGGCTCAGGTACACGCGATAGCGGCCAGGTTTCACAGCCCGCGGTTCTCGCTGCATCAAAGCCATCAGTTTGATCACTTGCTGCATGCACTCCCGCAGTTCCTGCGCGCGCCATCGCGCCCCCGCGTAACGTGCCTTTACAGCTTGATCGGCATCGCCGAAGCAACTCCAGTCGAAATTGAAGCTGTCGGCAGCATGCCAGTTACGTTGCCCCAGATGATTGGCGAAGGCGCGAAACACCGTCCCCGAGGCAAGGATACCGACCAGATCCTGGCCTTCGCCGGCGGCGGCGATGTCCTTGATCGCCTGCTCGGGTGTCGGCAGCTCGCCGCAACGCTGTTTGTAACTGTCGCAGGGTTCGGTGTTGTAGTGCAGGTAAGGATCTTCACCCAGCGCATCACGCGTTTCGCGCAAGCCGTGCAGCAGCTGATTGAGTGCCGCCCAGTCGACCCGCAGATCGCCGCTGACGTTGAGTCGGCCGGCCGCGTGCCGTTGCCCTGAAAGCAAGTCGATCTCCACTTCGAGCTGGCGCACGTGTCCGGCCTGGCGGACCTGGTTGTGGTTGAAGCGTGCGAAGTCGCTCTCTTCGCCCTGCAGATTCATCAGGAACTGTTCGTCGGGCTCGCGCTCCGCATCCAAAAGGTCGGCGAGTTCGCGATAGTATGTTTCCACCGGGTGCGGCGTTTGCTCAGGCGCCACCGAATACCTCAACATCGCTGAACAGGCAGCTGGGGGCTGCGTGGCCAACGTGGATGATCTGGTTGGGTTCGCCTTTGCCGCAGTAGGGCGTGCCGGATATGACGTAGGTCGTTTCGTCGCCGACCATTTTCAAGTTGCGCCAGAAGGTCTCGGAGACGCCCCGGTAGTTGGGATTGCGCACCACCTCGGCGAGTTCCCCGTCGCGGATCATGCGTCCGTATTCGCAGCCGAACTGGAATTTGTTGCGCATGTCGTCGATTGACCAGGAACGGTTGGTGTCCAGCAGGATGCCAAATTCGGTAGCCGCCACCATGTCGTCGAAACCATGGTCTCCCGGTTCCACGTTCAAATTGCCGATGCGATCGATCGGCGGCCGGTTCCAGTCACTGGCCCGGGAACTGGCGACACCCGGTACCGCACAGCGTTGCTGCGAGGAGGCGCCGCCCAGGGTACGCAACAGTATGCCGTCTTTGATGATCGACAGCGATTCGCCGCGACTGCCTTCGTCGTCGTAACCGTAGGCGGCGAGTTCCTCACTCTCGGTGGGGTCGAAAGTCACGTTGAGAACGTCGGATCCGTAGCGGTAGTTGCCGACCATATCCGGGCTTACGAAACTCGCGCCCGCGTAGTTTCGCTCGTCGCCCAGAATGCGATCCAGTTCCAGCGGGTGGCCGATGGTTTCATGGATCTGCAGCACCATCTGCGCCGGTGCGATCAGCGTGTCCATGCGCGCGCTTGGGCTATTAGGTGCCGCCAGCAGCTGCAAAGCCTGTTCGGAGACCCGCTGTGCCTCGCGCGTGTAGCCGACCCGCTCCAGTTTTTCCAGGCCGCCCTGGCATCCCAGTTCCGCGCCGCCGTGTGTGCGGTTCTGCGTGCGCGTGCCTTCGTTGGCGGTGGCGCGCATTCCCGGGTAAAGAAAAAAGAACTCCTGCTCGATCCATGCTCCCTCGCTGGAACTGAGGAGTACGTGCTGTCGCTTGTACGCCAGCGTCGCCTCCCAGTCGACTATCTGCGGTGCAATGTGCAGGCTGCGGCAGGCATGCCGCAGCAGTTCGAGTTTCTGTTTGAGGCTCCAGGTGTTCCAGCCCTGGGCAACCGGTGAGCGGTAGTGAGCAGTGTGCGGTGCGCCCGCGTTCTCGCGCACCGTGTCGGAGCCGCGTCCCTGGCACGCTTTCGCCCAGTTACCGGCGGCCGCAATCGCTTCGCGCAAGCCGCGGTCGGACAGGTCGCAGGTCGCGGCATAGCCGCTGGCGCCGTCCACGTAAATCGTTACCATCGCGCCGGTGCTGCGCAGGTTACGCGGTGGCTGTATCACGTCCTGACGCACGCTGAGTCCTTCCTGATGGGTATCCACAACCCGCAGCGACCAACGGTCTATGCCGCGAATGAGGTGCAGAAATCGCTTGGATACATCTTCCAGCATGGTGTGGAACGCCTGGCCAGCGCGGGATTATACAAGCTTGGTTGCGTCGTATGCGCCCGGCATGGCCGCCAGGTCGGTGTACAGTCGTAAACCTGTGAACCACTGTGCAGAATGAATTCCACCTGGGGCGGACTCCGGCAGTGATTTACCGATGAATATCAGCCGTTTTTGGGCAATATCTGCACTTTTGTCACGGCATTGGGGTCGTTTTAGTGGTATTTGTCGCCCGGGGTGGCCGTCATGTTCAAATAAGACGCGCGGGCGCACCACCCCGCATACGGTAGTCATGTGCTGGATAACGACAACAATTTGGAAGCGTCGGTGAGATGAAGGTGTGGCAGGCAGTCAGTGGCAAATTTCGCGGCACGCGCCGGTCCCCGCGCGCGCGCCAGTCGCGGGTGCAGAGCGCCGGGCTGAATGCGTTTTCGGAGCGCCTGCCGGGCGTGTACTTGTCCTTGACGGTGCTGTTGGCGCTGCTCGGCCATGCTTATTTGTTTGCTTTTCCGGCGCTGGCGATCGTATTTCTCTCGCGCGCGATGTTTCACGCGACACAGTGGGAATGGTTTACGGTCGCACAGCATGTGTTGTCCAGCATTCTCTGCATGATCCTCAGTTTCACTGCTACCCGAATTCGTCCCTCCGCGCCGGATCTGCAACAATTGCGTGACACCCAGGCGCCCAAGCTGTTTCAGCTCATCGAACATGTACGAACGAGCTATCGTGCACCGCATATTGCGCAGGTGCTGGTAGACGACGGGTTGGACGTAAAGCTGGTACGGGTGCCTCGCAGCGGCTACCCGATATTCTTCACGTACTCGTTGATTCTGGGTCTGCCGGCGTTGCAGCTCCTGTCGCCGCTGCATTTCAAAGGACTGCTGATACGCAGGCTCGCGCAGGCGGCGGGGTACAATCACCCCTTGCTGCGCTGGCTGGCGATGTGGCGCGACGTCGGCCCCGCGCTGCTTGCGGCCTGCCAGGACTGGCGACGTGCCGAGAATATCGTAATCAAGCTGTTCTTTCTTTGGTACGCGCCGCTGTACGATTGGTGGAGCACCCCGGCCGCGCGTCTATACGAGCTGCACAGCGACAAGCACATGATGGATTCCATCAACGATCGCGATGTTGCCGAGCTTCTGGCCGCCCAGTTGATCGCGCGGCGGTACCTGAAGGAACGGTATTTTCCCGGCCTGCTGACAATGGCGCGCAAACGGCCGAATCCGCCGCCCATCGCCTACAGTGGCCTGGATCGGCTATTCAACCGCTACTGGAGCAGCGTTGATGCGAAACAGTGGCTGAAACAGGCATTCGTCAGCACGGTGCGACCCGGCGACACGCAGCCGGCGCTGGCCAAACGGCTGGTGGAGATCGGCCACTACAATCCGCGCCTGCCCTCGCCGTTGCGCCAGGCCGCGTCACGGGTATTACTCAAAGGGTCCCTGAAACATGTGCTGGCCAAGCAGGACGGTTTGTGGATGCGCAGGATCCTGCCACAGTGGCGGGAGTTGCACCAGGCCGCCAAGCGTGAGGAGCAACGCTTGCGCGCGCTGTACGAGAGGTCGCGCAAGCAGAAACTGGATCTTTCCGATGCGCGCGAGCTGGCATCGCTGGTAGAGCGCTGCTACGGCAAGGCGAAAGCCGTCCCGCTCTATCGCCGGCTGCTGGTCAACAATCCGGGCGATGCCAATATCAGCTTCGCCGCCGGGCGATTCCTGCTCTCGGTAAAGGACCCGCAGGGCGTGAAGGCGCTGCAGCGCGCCATGCGGCTCGATCCGCGCTTCGCGGATCCCGCCAGCAGTCTGATCGAAACATTCAAGGCGGCTCAGAGCAGCGTGCCCCACGATACCGGTGAGGTCGCAGGCACGCCCACGGGAGGGCAGATAATCGTCACCGAAGTCAATGAGATCAGTGAGCTGAACTAGCTCTGGTCGCGTGATGATCAGAGACTGGAAGCTCAGGACAGCTTGCGGATGGAACCCGAGCAAGATTACAGGCCCTGGACTCAGCTCATTGAGCCGAGCGCAAAACCCCTCGATGTTCGGCCACACTTTTTAAGACAGTTCAGCAGAGTGATTAGGTCTTGGGCTTTCAGCGTCTCCGTCAATGGCGTGAAGTCGCGGAAATCACTGTACCAAACGGCCGCATGCATGATCCCACCGTCACCTCGCTTGATCTGGCCCGACAATACGCGCTCGCCCGTTCTTCGACCGACGTAGGTATCCAGCAAAGCGCCGGCAATTCGTCGGGTTGCGAACAACTTCAAACGCGGGTGCAAAATCCGATGCCCGCGTGACCGTTCACCCGCAGGACTTCGGCAACCGACTGCTCAACCGCTCTCGCTGACGCGCGGCGCTCCGAACTGCAGCCACACCAACGCCAGCATGATCACCGCCAGTACCGGAAGCGCGCTCAGATTGACGGTTTCCCAACCGAGGTGGTGTTGCAGTGTCCCGGCGGTCAAGGCGCTGGCAGTCGTGGAGGTGAAAACAAAAAAGTCGTTGAACGCTTGGGCTTTGGCGCGTTCGCTTGGTCGGTAGGTGTCGGTCAGCAGGGTGGTTGCGCCAATGAAAAGGAAGTTCCAGCCCAATCCCAGCAGCACCAGTCCAGCGCTGAAATGCCAGACACTGGCGCCACTGAGATTGACCGCAATGCATATCAGGTCGAGCAGTGCACCTGTCAGCATCACCGTGGTCAGGCCGAAACGGTTGATCAGGTGACCGGTGAAGAACGACGGCGCGAACATTGCAAAAACGTGCCACTGTATGACGAACGCAGTGTCGGTGAACGGTAAGCGTATCGCCTGCATCGCGAGCGGTGTGGCCGTCATGATCAGCGTCATCGCGCCATAGCCGAGCATGCCGCAACATACCGCGATCACAAAACGAGGCTGGCCGGCAATCATCGCCATGGAACGTCGCGGAGCGGCGTTGTCGACGACGCCGGGTTTGGGTATAACCAAGAACAGCTGCAGCGCCAGTGACAACGAATAGAAGCCGATCAGGCACAACATGCTGCCCCCGAACAGAACCTCGGTGACATCGCGCGTCCAGGCGGCAAGATTGGGGCCGATGAAAGCCGCGATAACGCCTCCGCCCAGCACGTAAGAGATCGCTTTGCTCTTGTACTTCGCATCGGCCTGATCGGCCGCGGCAAAGCGGTAATAAATCGCGAAACCGTTGAATGCGCCGACCAGCATGGTCGTGACGCAGAATAATGCAAAGCTCTCGATGTACAACGCATATGCACCGCACAGACCGCCGGCCATGCCGAGCAGGCTGCCCAGTGCGAATCCCGCGCGCCGTCCGATGCGGCCCATCAGCAGCGATGCAGGGATGCTGCTGGCCAGCGTGGCTATCATCTGCAGCGCCATCGGCAGCGTCGCCAGTGATTTGTCTGTGCCCAGCAGGTCGTAACCGATCAGTGCCGAGGTAGTTATCAGCAGCGAATTGCCGCTGAACATCAATGCCTGGCACGCGGCCAGCAGCAACACGTTGCGACGTGTGTGGTTCATGATCGTCAGGGGCGTGAGGCGCGCGCACGGCATTGCCGCGCGCGCTGATCCAGTCAATCGTCGTCGTCGCCGGGTTTGAAAGCGGCTTTCAACTCGTTCTGCATTTTTGGCGGCACCGGTTCGTAGTGGCTAAAGCTCATCGTGTAGCTGCCCTGGCCACCGGTGATGGATTTCAGTTTCGACTGGTAACCGTTAAGCTCCGCAAGCGGCGCCGAGCCAGAGATTTCGACTTCGCCGTTGGTTTTCGATTCGGTGCCGTTGATGCGGCCGCGTTTCCCGGATATATCGCCGGTAATATCGCCCATCGTGTCGCCCGGCGCGGTTATTTTCAACTCGACGAACGGTTCCAGGATGATCGGCTTCGCCTTGTCGATGGCATCCATGAAGGCTTTCTTGCCAGCAGCGACAAACGCGACTTCCTTGGAGTCCACAGCGTGATGTTTGCCGTCGTAGACAGTCACTCGCACGTCCTGCAGCGGGTAGCCCGCGATTGCGCCGCCTTCGAGTACCTGGCGCACGCCTTTTTCCACTGCGGGGATGAATTGTGAGGGAATCGCGCCGCCGACTACCTTGTTCTCGAACTCGAAACCGCTGCCGCGTGGCAACGCCGCGACTTTCAAAAACACTTCGCCAAACTGGCCGGCACCGCCGGTCTGCTTCTTGTGCCGGTGATGGCCTTCGGCGGCGGCGGTAATCGTTTCACGGTAAGGAATGCTTGGCGGGTGCGTTTCCACTTCCACGTTGTAGCGATCCTTCATCTTGTCCATCAGCACACGCAAATGTAACTCGCCGGTGCCGCGCAACACCGTTTCGTTGGCGGCCACATTGTGCTCGACCAGGACGCACGGATCTTCGGCCGCGAGTTTGTTCAACGCATCGGATAGTTTTTGCTCGTCGCCGCGATGCATGGGCAAAACGGCCACGCCGAACATTGGCGGAGCGACATCCAGCCCCTTCAGGTGATAGTTGTCTTCATCGTGGGAGTCGTGCAGTACTGCGTCGAGAAAAATCTCGTCAACCTTGGTGATCGCGCAAATGTCGCCGGGAATGCCGGCCGGCGAGTCCACATGTTCCTTGCCCTGCAGCTTTAGCAGGTGTCCAACCTTAAACGGTTTGCGTGCGTCGCCGATATACAACTGGCTGTTGGGCGTTATCGTTCCCTGGTGGATGCGGAAAATTCCCATGCGCCCGACGAACGAATCGATGGAAACCTTGAAGACGTGCGCGATCGCATGCGATTGCGGATCCGGTTTGACCGGGACAGCCTGGGCATCGCTGCCTTCGCCTTTGTAGAAAGGCGGTGGGTTGCCTTCCAGCGGATTTGGCAACAGCTTGGCGACGATATCCATGTACTGATCCAGACCGGCGCCGCTCTTGGCGGAAACGAAACAGATCGGAATAAGATGGCCTTCGCGCAAAGCCTGCTCGAACGGATCGTGCAACTGCTCGGGGGTCACCTCCCCCTGTTCCAGATAGACCTCCATCAGGCTCTCGTCGACTTCCACTATCTGATCGACGATTTGCGTGTGCGCGTCGGCCACCGAAGAAAAGTCCGTGGTATCGCTGGAGGGGGAAAAAAAACAGTCGACCACTTTCTCACCGCCGCCGGCGGGCAGGTTCATCGGCAGACATTCATTGCCGAACACCTGTCGAATCGAGTTGACGAGTTCTTCGAGGTTGGTATCCGGCGCATCGATTTTGTTTATCACGATCATGCGTCCCAGACCGCGCTCACCCGCTGCTTCCATCATGCGCTGGGTAACCAGTTCAATACCGTTTTGTGCATTCACTATGACAACGGCGGTTTCGACGGCCGGCAGCACGCTTACAGCACGTGGTAAAAAGTCGGGGTACCCCGGCGTGTCCAGTACATTGATGTGCCTGTCTTGATGTGCCAGGTGACAAACGGCCGGCTCCAGAGAATGCTGCAATTCCCGCTCCTGGGGATCGAAGTCCGTTACCGTATTGCCGCGTTCAACTGTGCCTGTGGACCCGATCACACCGGCGTGATGCAGCATCGCCTCGGCGAGGCTGGTTTTACCGCTACCGGCATGACCGACGAGGGCAAGGTTGCGGATTGCCTGCGTGGTGTAGTCAGTCAAAGATTGTTTCCTCCCAAATACAAGATCTTGCTTCCGGGGCTGAGATGCCCGGATCGTCAATGCTGCTAATAAGGCGAAAGCCGCGTCGTCCGGTTCGCCGCAAAAATCTGTCCGCCCGCCGTTTGCCCGTAGTCGCTCCTCAGTGCAGCCTGTCCGGCGCAACCAGATGCATGCGTTCGACGATCAACCCGAAGAATTGCCTGTCCTGCGATCGAAACCGCCAGCCCAGATGTGTGCGACAGCTCCCGCACAGGGCAATCCGCCAGCGGTAGCCTTCGAACCACGTGTGCTCGTCGGTCTCGCCGCCTGCCGTGCGGCACCCCGGGGCGCTGCCAAAGCAGCCAAATTCGAACTCGATCCCCAGGGGATTGACGCGCCTGTGCAGGCTGCCCCCAGCCATCGCGATGCGCTCCCGTTCATCGGTTATATGCCCGTTACAAGACCGGCAGCGCCAGCCCCGCGGTGCGCTCGTGTCACCTTCACGGCGATGGCGCGTGGCGTGTTCTCTGTGCCGGGCGAAGGCGCTGTCGTGCAGTGTCAACCACGGTGCTAACGGGATTTCGGGTTTTCCTGATAGCGGCGATACGCGTAGCATGGCATCAAGCATACCGCCGCTGTAAACAGGATGAAACACCGATGTATTCCCGGCCCGGTCCGTACGCTTTAAAGTACAACCTGTGTCGTGGGTTCTGATTCCCGCGAGCGGAGCACGCGTCCGGGAGCGCGCGACCCGGCACTGGTGGAGGCCCTGCACGCCCGCACCGGAGTAGTATGCATGGTTGGCGCCGGCGGCAAGAAAAGCACCATGTACCGTCTGGCGCAGGCGCATGACGGACGCGTCGCCGTAACCACTACCGTGCATATCCCGCCGTTTCCGGAGTGGCTGGATGCGGCACCGGTAGTGGCCGACGCGGGTGATCTGGAAGCCATGGTACTGGCGCAGGCTGTGCGCCGCAGCCGGCTGGCGTATGCGACGCGTACTGACAAACAGGGACGTTTCGGCGGCGTCGCGCCGCAGACTGTCGCACGGCTGCATCAGCAGGCGCAGTTCGATGTGACCCTGGTAAAGGCCGACGGTGCCAGGCGTCGGCAGATTAAAGGCCCCGGCGGCAGAGCACCTATAGTGCCCGACGAAACGGCCACGGTAGTCGCCGCGGTATCTGCACAGACCGTCGGGCGCCCCCTGGATCAGCGTGTCGCACATTACATGGAGAACATAGCAGCGCTGCTGGGTGTGCGCCCCGGCGAGATACTTACGTCCCGGCACATTGCGCAGACTCTGGCCGCCTACCTGCAGGGGGACTGGCTGCCCGGTGGTGCGCACCTGGTGCCGTTGGTCAATATGGCCGAGGATCGTGAGTCGCGGCGTGCTGCGCAAGAAATCGCCGCCACCCTGCTCGATCTGATGCCCCGGGTAAGCCGCGTGGTGATCGCGCACATGCTGGGCGATGATCCGCTGGTCGCGGTGGTGCAGCGATAGCGTAGGAACAGGGATGGCCCCTTTTTCTAATTCAGCAGCTTGTTGCGAATATTCAGGAAGCGGTCTGCGTCAGTGCTTGGCGACGCGTATTTATCCAGTTTCCCCTCCATGGCACGGTCCAGGCGCGCCAGACGCTCGCCCGTTGGCGGATGTGTGCTGAACATCAAGGTCAGGTTCGGGTCATGCGGGTCCAGGCTGTCGACGGTGGTGAGCACGTCGAGCAGCGCAAACGGGTCGTAACCGGCGCGTGCGGCGATAACCACACCCAGACGGTCCGCCGCGTACTCGTCGTCACGTTCCAGTCCGCGGGAGTACAGCTGCATACCGGCGCCCATGAGTGTTTTTAGCGCCGCACGATTCTTCTTCGTGGATTTCACCAGCAGTTCCTGGAACACTTCGCCTTGGGTGCTTTTCTGTATCGCACCCAAATGATGCTTTTCCAGCACATGACCCATTTCGTGCGCCAGCACACCGGCGAGCTCCGCTTCGTTTTCCAGCAATACGAACAATCCCCGGGTTACGAAGACGTGTCCGCCGGGGGCGGCGAAAGCGTTGACGGTGTCGGTATCCAGTACCCCGAACCGCCACGGCCACTTCTTGTTGTTACGGCTGGTCTGTTCCGCCAGCCAGCGTCCGAGGTGGTTCACGTAACTGTGCACTTCCGCGTCGTCGACGAGTTTCACGGCGCCCAGTAATCCCGCACTGAGTTCCTCGCCCAGTTGTATTTCCTTTTTGCGTGGCACGTTGCCGGTTGCGTACTGGAGTTTTTCGATGCCCTTGGTCAGGCTGTCCAGATTCAGTTCCAGTGCCCAGGTGTTGCCGGCGATCGCGGCAGCGAGCAGACCGGCGCAGCGTGCAAACCGCCGCATCAGGATTTACCGTCCAGGGTTTTCACTCTGCGTTTCTTGAGCTTGGCGCTTTTTGCGAACTGTTTACCGGCTTTCGGGGATACGCCGTACTTCTTCAGCCGTTCCAGTTGCTGCTGGTCCGGCTTTGCTGCCTCCAGTTCCTCGGCGCTGAGTCCGCGGATACCGATCGTGGCCGTGGTCTGGTTGGTGCCCGCGCGGTTTCCGCCCCCGAGCAAGCCGGATGCGGAACGTGAAATCGATGCCAGATCGGACAGCACGCCACGCTGTTCGTCGCGCGTTTCCGCTACCACCGTCGGTGGCACTTGGCCCGCGCGAACCTGATAACTGCGAACCCAGCCCCGGAAACGGGTCCCCGTCACCTCTACCTGCTGCCAGCCCCCGCGGCGTTCCAGCAGCGTCACGCCGCTGCCCGGCGCCAGGCGCTGCATCACCTGCCCGGAGAAGGACGGCGCGTTGCGCAACTCGCTGTTACGTACGACAAATCCAGGTGCCGCCGCACTGCTGGCACCGCATGCCAACGCCAGCAGCGCAACGATGAAACCGTGAGTAGGTAGCTTGAGCATGGCGTAATCTTACTTGGGATCGCATTATCCGCAACAGTTCTCGCGTACTGTTCCGGTCGGCCAGGCGCTATGCGTGATAGCGAAACGCTACGCGGGCGGCGTATACTCGTTCAAACGTTCGTTCTAAATCCTGGCCGCAAATGTCGCACCGCTATTCAGAATTCGACGATCCACAGCAGCAGCCTCGCTATACCGGCCTGCCTACCTTCATGCGTACTCCCTATCGTCAAGACCTGCAGGGCGTGGACATAGGGCTGGTGGGCGTACCGTTCGACGGTGGCGTGACCAACCGCACCGGCGCGCGGCATGGACCGCGGGAGATTCGCAATCAATCGAGCCTGATGCGCAAATACAACCAGTCGAGCGGCATCTCCCCCTACGACCTGTGCCGGGTTTGCGATATCGGCGACGCATTCGTCGAAAGTCCGTTCAATCTGGAACGCAGCCTCGAGGAGATCGCTATTTTCTATATACGCCTCGCCGAACACGGTGTGATACCCATTTCGGCCGGCGGCGATCATTCGGTCACGTTGCCGATTTTCCGTGGTATCGCGCAGCGCTCGCCGGTTGGTCTGGTGCATTTCGATGCTCACTGCGATACCGGTGACGACTACCTGGGTTCCAAGTTTCACCACGGAGCGCCGTTCAGACGTGCCGTTGAAGAGGGCACCCTGGATCCCAAGCGCACCATTCAGGTCGGGATTCGCGGCGGCCTCAATGACCTGGATGTGTGGAATTTCAGCCACGACAGCGGTATGCGCGTGGTGTACATGGAGGAGTTCTACAAGCTGGGCGTGGACGCCGTCATTGCCGAAGCGCGGCGCGTTGTCGGCGACGGGCCGACGTACATAAGCTTCGACGTGGATGGACTGGACCCGGTTTTCGCGCCCGGTACAGGCACGCCCGAGGTAGGGGGGTTCTCGACGCTGGAAGCACAGTTGATGATTCGTGGTCTGCGCGGTCTGAATCTGGTCGGAGGCGACGTCGTCGAGGTGGCGCCCCCCTTCGACCAGACCGGCAACACGGCACTGGTCGGTGCCAGCATGATGTTCGAGATTCTCTGTGTGGTGGCGGATGCGCGTTACGGGCGCGGGCCACAATGACGCAGCCCCAGGCTCTGCTGTTCGATGTCTTCGGCACGGTTGTCGATTGGCGCACCAGCGTTGCGCGCGAGGCGGCCGCTTTCCTGTCCGCAGACCTCGACTGGGAAGCATTCGCGGACGCCTGGCGGGAACGCTACCAGCCCGCGATGCAGGAAGTGCGCAGCGGCCGCCGCCCCTGGACCATCCTCGATGTGTTGCACTACGAAAATCTGCAAACGGTATTGCAGTCGTTCGGACTGCACGATGTGCCGGACGATCGGCTTGCCGAACTCAACCAGGCGTGGCACCGGCTCGATCCTTGGCCGGATACGGTTGCCGGTCTCGAGCGGCTGAAGCGACGCTACATCATAGCGCCGCACTCGAACGGTAACATCTGCCTGCTGGTGAACATGGCGAAACGCGCCGGGTTACCCTGGGACGTTATCCTGGGCGCCGAGGTTGTCCGTGCCTACAAACCGTTGCCCGAGTCGTACAAGCGTGCAGTCGCCACGCTGGGAAGGGCGCCCGATCAGTGCATGATGGTGGCGGCCCACAACGGAGATCTGCGCGCCGCTCAAGCGCAAGGCCTGCAAACCGCGTTCGTGGCGCGCCCCCGTGAGCACGGTGAGCAGCAGAGCACCGATCTGACGCCCAGCGGCGACTGGACGATCGTGGCCGAGGATTTCGAGGACCTGGCCGCGCAACTGGGCGCGTAATCACCGGAGACTGAACTCTGAGCGACGCTGATCCTGAGGCGACGCTGGCTTACCAGCAGTTGCGACCGGACGATATTCTGACGGCTGTGGAGACGCTGGGATTTGTTTGCAGCGGGCGGTTTCTTGCGCTGAACAGTTACGAGAACCGCGTTTACCAGGTCGGCATAGAAGACACCGCGCCGCTGGTAGTCAAGTTCTATCGCCCGGCGCGCTGGAGCGACGCTGCGATCCTCGAGGAACACGATTTTGCCCTGCAGTTGGCTGCCGCCGAAATCCCGGTGGTGGCGCCGTTATCGCACGAGGGGCGAACGTTGCATACCCACGGGCCGTTTCGCTTCGCCGTGTACCCGAACCGCGGCGGGCGGGCGCCCGATCTCGACGATCTGCCATTCCTGCGACAGCTTGGCCGGTTTGTCGGGCGCATTCACGCGCTGGGGGAAACGCAGGAGTTCGCGCATCGCCCGGGTGTGGATCTGGCCAGTTATGGTGTGGCGTCGCGCGACTTTCTGCTTAGCAGCGGCTGTATCCCGGCGGATCTGGAAACCGCTTACACCAGCCTCTGCGAGCATTTATTCGTCGCTATCGAAGCGTGCTACGCGCACGCAGGCGACGTTTCACGGTTGCGTGTGCACGGCGATTTTCACCCTAGCAACGTCCTGGTCCGCGACGATGAACTCCACATAGTCGATCTGGATGACACACGCACCGGACCTGCGGTACAGGATCTGTGGATGTTTCTATCGGGCGACCGTACGGAGCAAACGCCGCAACTGGCCGAACTGCTGGAGGGGTATTGCGAATTCCGCGCTTTCGACGCCCGGGAACTGCATCTCGTCGAGGCGCTGCGTACGTTGCGAATCATGCATTACGCGGCCTGGCTGGCCAGGCGCTGGGAAGATCCCGCTTTTCAGATTGCTTTTCCGTGGTTCAATTCGCAGCGCTACTGGGAGCAGCACGTGCTCGCGTTGCGCGAACAGGTGGCGTTGATGCAGGAGGAGCCGTTGCAGTGGCGGCCGTGAGTCGACGCCGGGTCACTCGGTAAAATCCTGCAATTCGTCGAGTATCGATTTCACGAAGGGTTTGTGTACGGCGATCTCTGCTGGGCTCAGTCCGTTCAGCTCGTAAGGCAATACCAGCCACTTGTCCGTGGTGTGCACGAAATAGTCTGGTTCGCGTCCGGTGCGGTTGTTGGTGGGCTTGTACCAGGGCACCGCCACCCGCACATCGTGTGGCATGTTGCGTTTGGTACGTTGCGACAGCCGCTCTATAACCGCCTTGACACTGAGCCCGGAGCTGTACACGTCGTC
>Ga0224508_10001056_pt1 | contig 25221 bp, 27 predicted proteins | sample SF_Jan12_sed_USG_4_FD_170157 | JGI IMG/M metagenome (GOLD analysis project Ga0224508, IMG submission 170157) | Sediment microbial communities from San Francisco Bay, California, United States - SF_Jan12_sed_USGS_21 | ecosystem: Environmental > Aquatic > Marine > Sediment | place: USA... | reverse complement strand
TGTAAACACGATCGCCAACGGCCAGACCAACCAGCGCAGGTTGTCTGCGCCACCGTTGTGGATTTGCATCTTGTCCAGCAAGTGGGCGTCGCAGATCCGGTTCCACATCGACTCGCGCAAATGATGACTGGCCAGCATCCACAGTAACCACCACAGCGGCGGCAACAATAGTAGCCAGGCAGGCGTCAGAAACCTGAATGTCGACAGCTCGTTCATCAGCCTCTCGACGTCAGCGACTGGCGCAAGATGCTCACTACCAGTCCGATCATAATCAAAAGCGCGATCGACAGCGGCCAGGCGAATAGCTCATGACGGGGCCGGTGTGTTTGATACTCGTGTTCCACTGGCTCGAGTTGATCCAGCGCCCGGTAAATCTGCTGCAGACGGTTGGAGCTGGTAGCACGGAAATACTTGCCACCGGTCAACGAGGCTATCTGCTGCAAAACTTTTTCATCCATCGCGATCCCGGCGGGGACATTTTGAACGCCGTAGGTACGGTTAAGCGATTCGATATCGCTGCCCACCCCGATGGTGTATATGGTCATGCCCTGCCTTGCGGCGGCGGCCGCCGCCAATACCGGGTTTTCGAATCCGGAGGTATTGCTGCCATCGGTGATCAGGATCAGGACCCTGTGCTCCGCCGCCTGCTCGCGCATCGACTTGATTGCGATACCAATGGCATCGCCAATTGCCGTATGCCGTCCGGCGAGGCCGGTGGATACATCCAGCAGCAGTTTCTTCAAGGTCTCGAGATCGAAGGTCAGGGGTACGTAGTTATAGGCCTTGCTGCCAAACAATATCAATCCGAGCCGATCGCCCTGGCGGCGCTGTATGAATTTCTCGACCACGACTTTCAATACGTCGAGACGGCTTGCCGGTTTCGAATCGATCATCATATCGGTTTCGCTCATGCTGCCGGAAATGTCGACGGCCAGCATCAGGTCGCGACCGCTGAGACTGCGTGAGATCGGGTCATCGAGCCAGAAAGGGCGGCTTGCGGCGATGATCAGCGCAATCCAGAACAGCCACAGGGCAAGACCGCCGAATCGCTTCGAACCGTACCCGGCTTTCGCGATGGAGATTCCGTATCGATTCAACAGGGGTACCGATACCGCCGGCTGGGAGACTTCGCCCTTCGCCAGCAAACGCCTGGCCACTACAGGCAAGGGCAGCAACAGCATCGCCCACCACCAGTCCAGGGCGAACATCAGCCCTGCCCCCGGCGCAGCAGCCGAGGCTTGACGGCTAGCAGCCAGCGCTCACACAGACTGATCAGCTGCGCCGTGTCCGGTTGTGCGCTTCGCTGGTAAACGGCATCGGCGAATACTGCGCCCACCCCCTGGCTAAAACTGTCATCGTCAATTGAGTTGTCGAGAAATTGCAGCCAGTCCGAACCTGTCATGCCTTCGAGTCGGGATTCAGGGAAGGCGATCAGGGCAACCTGTTTCAACCACTGGGCGAGTTCGCGCGCGATAAGCAGGCTGTTCTCGCTTTTCGCCTGCCGGCCGCGAATATCTCGCAAAGCCAGTCTGGCGGCGGTGTAGCTGCGCAGGGAGTGGTGTCGCCGCATTGCTATCCAGCCAACTAAAAACAGCACAGCAATCAGCGCCAGGAGGATCATGTAGCCTGGCGCGATCAGCCACCAGCCCGGTTCGACCGGCGGGCTTATATCCTTTAACTCGAGTAATAATTCCTCGTGAGTCATGTCAGGCTCAGCCGATGCAGGATTTGCGCAGTAACGTCGCGATTACAGCAAACCGGAACCAGGGGCATGTTGAAACGGGTCGTCAATGCTTCGATGCGGGCACGGTGCTGTCGCTGCCAACGCCGTAGCAAGTCGTCCTCCCTGGGCTTATTCAGGTCGATACCCAGCTTCTGCCGATTTATCATCACCGGGTAGTAACCGCGTGGCCAGCTATCGGTTTCGGTTTCGTCGTGTATCCAGAAGGCGTTGATATCGTTGTGCCTGGAGAGCGCGGACAGCAGTTCAAGGGATTCCCGGTCGAGCCCGATGAAATCGGTAATCAGCGCGATAATCGATCCGGGTTTGGCCACTCGCTGCAGTTCGCGCAACAGGAAATTAAGTCGGTTGGTATCGTTTTCGGGCGGCATATCGATGTTGCTGGCATCGGCGAGATGATGAAAGACAGCGAGCAACCCGGAGCGCGTCTTGCCGGGCCTGACTTCATTGTGGACCTCGGGGCTAACGATTAGCCCGCCGATGCGATCGCCGGCAAAGCTCGCCAGCCAACCGACGTGCGCCGCGGTCTGCGCCGCCGCCCAGGACTTGAATGCGTTGCGGGTACCGAAATACATCGACGGCGACAGGTCTATCGCCAGCAGGAAGCGTCGTTCCTTTTCCTCGGCGTAAATCTTGGTGTGGGCTTCACCGGTTCGCGCCATGACCCGCCAGTCCATGGTTCTGACGTCGTCACCGGCAACATAGGCACGGGATTCTTCGTACTCCATGCCGCGTCCTCGCATGCGCGTGTCGCGGGCACCCGCGCGATAGCTGGCGCGGCGGCGGACGCTGGATAACGACATACCCGACAGGTGACCGCGTATCCTGACGAGGTCCTCAACATCAACACTGATCCCGGGGAGCTTGTCGGCATTCGTGGCCATGATTTAACAGGCCGCTACCCGGTTCAGTAGCTCGTCGATAACATCGTCGACCGTCAATCCGTCCGCCTCGGCCTGGTAGGTCAGCAAAAGCCGGTGCCGCAAAACTTCATGCGCCAGTTGCTGAACATCCTCGGGCGAAACATAGTCGCGCCCATCGAGCCAGGCCAGCACCCGTGAACAACGGTCGAATGCGAGCGAGGCGCGCGGACTGGCGCCATACTGGATCCAGGATTCGAGCCTGCTCGAATAGCCGCCGGGATTGCGACTGGCGTCGACCAGCTGCGCGATATACATCTCGACCGCCTCGGAAACATAGGTATCGAGAATTTCGCGCCGCAGGTCGAAAATGGTTTGCTGCATCACCGGCAACGAAGCGGGAATCGCCAGGGCCTGTTCATCCAGCATTGCTTCACGCCGCACCCTTTGCATGATCTGAACCTCCGAGTCGACCTTCGGATAGTCGATGACGACCTTTAACAGGAAACGATCCAGCTGGGATTCGGGCAAGGGATAAGTCCCCTCCTGCTCTATCGGGTTCTGTGTCGCCATGACGAAATAGAGTCCCGGCAAGGGATAGGTGGTTTTGCCAACCGTGATCTGGCGCTCTTCCATCGATTCCAGCAATGCCGACTGCACCTTGGCAGGCGCGCGATTGATTTCGTCCGCGACGATGACGTGGTGAAACAACGGCCCCTGCTGAAAGCTGAAGCTGCTGTCCTGCGGACGATACACATCGGTACCGGTGAGATCGGCCGGCAAAAGATCCGGGGTAAACTGTATGCGCTGAAATTCACCCTCGATTCCGCTGGCCAGCGTTTTTACGGCCCGGGTCTTGGCAAGACCCGGCGGTCCCTCTACCAGGATATGGCCGTCGGCCAGCAGCGCCACCAGCATTCTGGACGTCAGCCGCTGCTGACCGAGAATGCGCGAGTTCATGAAATCCTGCAATCGATGCAGCTGGTCTCGCGCGCTAGTTGTTTCGGTTTCGGGCATCGCTCAGGGCTTGTCGAGTGAAAAGGTAAAGTGGCTGCCGTGCTGATTCTTGTTTTCTCACAGCCGCCGAATAACGGCCAGCATAAACACCCTTATGGGGAAATTCCAGTCCCCGGCGGGCTAGCTCAGGCCGAACAGCCGGTTTGCGTTGGCGTAGGTGGCGCTGGCGATGCTGGCGACGGATTGTTGGCGAATTTCCGCCAGCTTTTCCGCGACCAGTCGAACCCGGCCCGGATGATTGGGTTTACCGCGATAAGGCGCGGGCGATAACCAGGGCGCATCGGTTTCGATCAGCAGGCGATCGAGTGGAACCTGTTGCGCCATGTCGCGAACATTTTGCGCCTGCTGGAAGGTGACGATGCCGGAAATGGAAATGTAAAATCCCATTTCGATTGCCGCGCGCGCCATTTCCCAGTCCTCGGTGAAGCAGTGCAGCACACCGCCCACTTTTTGCGCGTCGTGCCTGCGTAACAAATCGAGGGTGTCTTCGCGTGCATCGCGGGTATGTATCACCAGCGGCAAACCGCATTCGCGCGCGGCTTCGATATGGGTAACGAAACGCTCGCGCTGCCAGTCGAGGTCACCGGACTGGTGGAAGTAGTCGAGCCCGGTTTCACCGATGGCGACCACTTTGTCGAGCTCGGCAAGCTCACAAAGACGCTCGACATCCGGCTCTACAATGTTTTCGTAATCGGGATGCACCCCGGCGGTGCAGAAAACCTGCCGCCAGGGAGAGATGCGCTGGTACATGTCATCGAAGGATTCGAGGCTAACGCCAATGCAAACCATGCGCGTCACGCCTTCGGCCTCGATAGTCGTCAGCAGTCGTTCGAAATCATTTTCGTAGTCGCCGAGATCGATGTGGTCCAGATGGCAATGTGAATCAAAAAACACGGATAGTTTGGCTCTGTATCAGCAATAGCCTGCGCGTGCGCGCGGACGTCGTGCGACGATTATATACGTAGCTTCGGTTTGTATTAAACGGTTCTTCATGTCACTCGTGCCGGGCTGGCGCGAGCGACTGTTACATGGTGTGGGTTGGCCGGTCTGCCTGCAGGGCGCCGGCGAGAAAGCCTTCGATTTTGTTGCGCGTGGTGCCATTGTCCTGGGAGCTGAACTGCACCCCTATTCCCGCTGCCTTGTTACTCTGGGCGCCCTGCGGCGTAACCCAGATGATCTTACCGGCTACTGGCAAGCGTTCCTTGTCGTCCATCAGGCTCAACAGCATGAACACTTCGTCGCCGAGCGAGTATTGCTTGTTGGTCGGGATGAACAGTCCGCCATTTTTGACATAAGGCATGTAGGCGGCGTAAAGCGCGCTTTTATCCTTGATGTTAAGCGAAAGTATACCCTGGCTACCGGGTGCTCCCATTAGATCGTTCTCCGGGTAAGTATTTGTTTTAATGATATTAGCACGTCTTCCAGCTGAAGTTGGAAATCGAGGTTATTTTCTTCCACGCGGAGTTGAAGCTGTGCGCGCTGTCTCAGATCGAGCAGCTGGCGCGCACGCGGGCGATCGGTGCCGGTACCGGGATTGGCGTCGCCATCGACGCCGCTGCTGTGAAAACAATACGCGTTAAGAATCATCGTCACCAGTCTCCTCACCAACCCGGTTTCCGACGACAACAGTTCCTGGCACAGGCTGGTCGCGCTGAGTTCGCTGCGTAAAAACAGGCTGAAGCGCGATTTGAACTGATCGACCAGCGCCGCATAGTCATGTTGCTGCAGGTTTGTTGCCAGCAGCGGATCGCCGCTGGCAAATTCGAGATAGCGCTCGCTATCCTTTGTCGACAGTCCTTTATCGTCGAGCCATTGCAACGCCTGTTCGCGGGTCGGCGGATCGATGCTCCAGGACTGGCAGCGGCTGCGCAGCGTGATCGGAATACGCCCCCGGTTATGGGTCATCAGCAAAATCAGTACCCGCGATGCCGGCTCTTCCAGGGTTTTCAGCAAGGCATTGGCACTGGCCTTGCTCATTGCCTCCGCGGGATAAATCGCCGCGATTTTCAGACGATCGTATTGATGGGTTAAAGATACTTCATGTATTAGATTACGTATCTGCTCTATCTTTATGTTTTTACTAATTTTTTTTGTTTTTTCATCCGGCATGAGCGTGACCAGGCTGAAATCGGAATAGGTCTCCGCCTGCATCATGCGACAGGCCTCACAGCTACCGCAGGGCGACAGTTCCCGGGGTGTATCGCACAGCAGCAGCATCGACAAATGCCAGATCAGGGCGCTCATATCCTGATCGCTTGCGCTATCGATCATGACCGCATGCGGCATGCGCTGCTGCGCTTTCAGCTCGAGCGCGCGCTGCAGAATGTTCGCCTGCCAGGGTAGATAACCCGGTTCGATTTCCGGCATCAGACGATTTCCAGGCTGGCTTCGAGTGCGAGGCCAAAGTGATGGTTGACGGCTTCAATAACGGCCTGGGTCACCAGGTCCATGCTCTGGTCGCCGTCGATGACCTGGTATCTCGAGCGGTCGCTGGCGGCGATCTGCAAAAAAGCGTCACGCACGCGGGCATGGTAGTTGCCGCCTTTTTTCTCGAAACGATCTTCGCTGCCACCACGATCCTGTGCCCGCTGTAGTGCAATCGATTCGGGCAAATCCAGGATTAAAACCAGTTCGGGCTCGAAATCACCAACGACTATACGATGGATTTGTTGCACTGCATCCAGCCCGAGATTTCCGGCGATACCCTGAAATGCGCGGCTCGAATCGGCATAGCGGTCACTAATTACCCATTTGCCGGCGGCCAGGGCTGGCCAGACCGTATCGCGCAGGTGGGCACGCCGCGACGCATACATCAACATTAGCTCGGTCATGCTGTCCCATTTGTCGGGCTCGCCGGTTACCAGCAGGTCGCGGATATCCTCCGCCGCTGGCGAGCCACCGGGCTCTCGCGTGAGGATGGTTGGCAGCCCCGCTTTCGTCAACGACTGCAACAGGCGGCGGCTCTGTACACCCTTACCCGCGCCGTCGACGCCATCGATGACGATCATCTTGCCTTGCTGTGTCTCTGTGGTCACGGGAATGCCATCTTTTAGTTCGATTTTTTACGCCCTTTCAGCTGGTAGCGAGTTACCGCGGCATTATGCTCTTCCAGCGTTTCCGAAAAATGGTGCGTGCCGTCGCCCTTGGAAACGAAATACAGGGCCCGGGTATCTGCCGGATGCAGCGCCGCGCGAATCGCATCGAGACCGGGAAGCGCAATCGGTGTCGGCGTCAGACCGGCATGCAGATAGGTATTATACGGCGTGTCCTTTTTCAAATCCCGAAATCGAATATCGCCATCGAAGCTTTCACCGAGCCCGTAAATAATAGTCGGATCGGTTTGCAGACGCATATTGCGCTTCAGCCGCTGTGTGAATACGCCGCCTATCAATGGACGCTCGAAGCCGACACCGGTTTCCTTTTCGATGATCGAGGCCAGTATCAGGGCCTCGTAGGCCGATTTCAATGGCAGGTCGCTATCGCGCTGACTCCATTCTCGCTCAAGGTGCTTTTGCATGACCTGGTAGGCGCGCCGTAAAAAGTCGATATCGCTTGTCCCCTTGGGGAAACGGTAGGTGTCGGGAAAGAACATGCCTTCGGGATGCTGCCCGGGATAGCCGATCAGCTCCATGATCTGCTCGTTAGATTTGCCCTCGAGGCCATGTTCGATGATCGGATCCTGTGCCAGCGCGGCAAGCAGCTGGCGAAACGACCAGCCCTCGATCACGGTCAGGCTGTACTGGATCGAGCTGCCGCGGGTGAAAGTCTCGAGCAGATCATCCGCTGTCTGCCCCGATTGCAGACGGTATTCGCCGGCGCGGACGCGGGTTTCCACTCCCTTGAGTTTTGCCAGCAGAATAAAGAGCCAGGGATCGTCGATGATTTTCTGCATCGCCAGATCCTGGGCGATGGTTTTGATATTGCTGCCGGACTTGATCAGAAACACCGTCTGCTCCTGCGGCAGACTGACGCTATTATGCTGAAAGCTCAGCAACTGGTAGGTCAGCAGGCCGATGGCCAGCAGCGATGCCAGAATGCCCCATACCATCAAACGTTTGAGTAGTTTCATCATCGCGTTAACAGATCAGATCCTGATATTTCAATCGATACCGCGCTGTGACGACAGGCTCTGCGAGGCATTGGGAAAGCGGGATAAACATTTACCGCCGGCACAAAAAGCCGGCCTTTGCGAGCGGCTTTCAGACCGCAGCGTTGTGACTCGCTGCGGTCTGAATTCGAGTGGATGCCAGACAGTCACGGCTCATTAGAGCAACTTGAATATGCAGGTGCCGTTGGTTCCACCGAAACCGAAGTTGTTTGACATCGCCACCGAGACCTTCATCTCTCTTGCGGTATTGGCAACGAAATCCAGGTCGCATTGCGGGTCCTGGTCTTCGAGGTTGATGGTCGGCGGCACCACCTGGTCGCGCAGCGCCAGTATCGAGAAAATGGCTTCGATGCCGCCGGCCGCACCGAGCAGGTGACCGGTCATCGACTTGGTTGAGCTGACTACCATGTCATGGGCATGGTCGCCGAGGGCCAGTTTGACCGCGTTGGATTCGGCCACGTCCCCGGCCGGGGTCGAAGTACCGTGAGCATTGATGTAGTCGACATCCTCCGGGTTCAGGCGGGCGTCATTGAGCGCGTTGGTCATGCAGCGCGCGGCGCCCTCGCCGCCTTCCGACGGCGCGGTCATGTGAAAAGCATCGCCGCTCATGCCATAACCGACCAGTTCGCAGTAAATATCCGCGCCGCGTTGCTTCGCCATTTCGTACTCCTCGAGCACCACCACACCGGCACCGTCGCCAAGCACAAACCCATCGCGACCGCGGTCCCAGGGCCGGCTGGCGGCTTCGGGATCATCGTTACGAGTGGATAACGCCCGCGCCGCGGCAAAACCGCCGACGCCCAGCGCCGAGGTTGCCATTTCGGCGCCGCCGGCGACCATGATGTCGGCATCGCCATAGGAAATCATGCGCGCGGCGTCACCGATATTATGCGCACCGGTAGTACAGGCGCTGACAATCGAAATGTTCGGGCCCTTGAGGCCGCGCATGATTGACAAGTTTCCGGACACCATGTTGATAATCGAACTGGGTACGAAGAACGGTGAAATCTTTCTCGGTCCGCCGCTGACATAGGCGTCACGATTTTTTTCAATGGTGGGCAAACCGCCGATACCGGAACCGATAGCGACGCCGATACGATGGGCATTTTCTTCCGTCACCTCGACGCCGGAATCGTCCAGCGCCTGGATGCCAGCGGCGATACCAAAATGGATGAAGGTATCCATCTTCTTGATGTCCTTGACCGACAGATACTCGGTGGCATCAAAGTTTTTGACTGAACCGGAAATTCGAGTCGAAAACTGGCTCGCATCGAAAGCGGTTATCGGTGCGATGCCGCTCTTTCCGGCAACTATATTTTTCCAGGACTCTTCTACAGTATTGCCAACCGGGGTCAACAATCCGAGTCCCGTTACTACGACACGACGTTTTGACAAGATAAATTCCTCTTCAAATGGTGTGCAGCTCGATCAATAAATGAAAATGCCGCTTAACATGCGAGATGATAAGCGGCATCCTTCGATTCGAGTAACTTGACTATAGGTTAGCGTTGACGTAGTCGATAGCAAGTTGAACACTGGTGATTTTTTCTGCCTCTTCATCGGGAATCTCGGTTTCAAATTCCTCTTCCAGTGCCATAACCAGCTCTACAGTATCGAGGGAGTCTGCACCTAAATCATCGACAAAGGATGCCTGGTTGGTCACTTCCTCTTCTTTGACGCCTAATTGTTCTGCAACAATTTTTTTCACACGTTCTTCAACAGAGCTCATTTTAAGAGTTTCTCCTGGTTAATAAATCGAAAACTAGTAAGGTGCGATATTGTATTGAAAAGCCGGATTAGTTGCCACAACTGTGTAAAATTTTTTTCGGCACTGAAATTGCTTAAAAATCAATTGGTTATGCAATTTTTCTCAACTTTTCGACTAAGCCATATACATTCCGCCGTTGACGTGAATGGTCTCGCCGGTGATATATGCAGCCGCCGGTGACGCAAGAAATACGACCGCCGCGGCAACTTCCTCGGCCGAGCCCAGCCGGCCCAGGGGAATCTGGCTGGCCAGCGCTTCGCGCTGTTCGTCGGCCAGCTCGCGGGTCATGTCGGTGTCGATAAAACCCGGCGCGACGGTGTTTACGGTAATCCCTCTCGAGCCTATTTCTCGCGCCAGCGATTTGCTGAAACCAACCAGTCCGGCCTTGGCGGCGGCGTAGTTTGTCTGACCCGGATTACCGGTAGCACCGACCACCGACGATATGTTGATGATGCGACCGGCGCGCTTCTTCATCATCGGGCGTATTACCGCCTTGCTCATGCGAAACACCGAACTCAAATTGGTATTGATGATCTCGTCCCATTGCTCGTCTTTCATCATCATTAACAGCGTGTCGCGGGTGATGCCGGCATTGTTGACCAGGATGTCGGGAGAACCGAATTCATCGCCCAGCTGTTTCAGGCAATCGGCAACCGATTCGGAGTCTGCGACATTAAGCACCATGCCCCTGCCCCGCACCTGGTTTTGCGAAAACACGCTGGAGATATTATCGGCGCCGGCTTCGCTGGTTGCGGTGCCGATGACGGTAGCATTTTGCGCACCCAGCGCCAGCGCTATGGCCTGGCCGATTCCGCGGCTGGCGCCGGTGACGAGAGCGATTTGGTCGGTGAGCATATTATTCTTCTCCGATGGACTGTTGAGTATTGTCGAGCGAAGCGGCGTCGTAAACGGCAAGCCCGCGCAACGATTTTTCGATACGCCGGGCAAGCCCGGTTAACACCCTGCCGGGGCCGCACTCGATCAGTGTCGAGATACCGCGCCGATGCATGAATTCGACACTCGCTACCCATTTCACCGGCTGGTACAGCTGCAGCTGCAGTCGTTCGCGAATTTCATCGGTCGAGTCGGCAATCGACGCGCTTTGATTGTGGACAATAGGCACCCGCGGCATCGAGATGGAAATCGATTCGAGTTCCTGTGCCAGTTGCCTGGCCGCATCCGTCATCAGCGAACAATGTGATGGCACGCTTACCGGCAATTGCAATGCCCTTTTGGCGCCCAATTCTTTTGCCTGATCCATGGCGGCCTCGACGGCCGCTGTTTCACCGGCGATAACCACCTGCCCCGGCGCGTTAAAGTTGACCGCCTCGACCACGCCCGATTCGACTTGCGCGCAGGCTTTAACCACGTCTTCATCCGAAAGTCCGATGATCGCGGCCATCGAACCGCTGCCGGCGGCAACCGCGGACTGCATCAGCTGGCCGCGTTTGGCCACCAGCCTGACGGCATCGCTCAACGACAGGCTGCCGGCACAGACCAGGGCGGTATACTCGCCGAGGCTATGCCCCGCCATCATTGTTGCTTGCGGCATGTCTTTGTGCGCGCCGGCAATACGCCAGCTGGCGACGCCCGCGCAGAGCATCGCGGGCTGCGTGGTTGCGGTCTGGTTGAGCTGCTCTTCCGGACCTTCGCTGACAACGGCCCAGAGGTCGTAGCCGAGATTGTCGGAGGCTTCGGCGAAAACCTCGATCACCGTCGGCTGGTGCTCTTCCCAGGCGGTCATCATGCCGACAGACTGCGATCCCTGACCAGGGAAAACGTAGGCGTAATTAGTCATGGTTTTAAAAGCGGTAAAGAAAATCAACCGAATATTATCACAGGGTATCGGGAGGCGTTACTCACTCTATTGCTATACCCGGTAAATAATGGATAATGGCGCGCTTTAAACACTGAGCGACATAAATGCCAAAAGGCGATCACATTGAGATGCGCGGGGTGGTCAAGGATACCCTGCCTAACACCATGTTTCGTGTTGAACTGGAAAACGGACACGTGGTAACGGCGCACATCTCTGGAAAAATGCGCAAGCATTACATTCGGATTCTGACCGGGGATACGGTAACGGTCGAATTGACGCCCTACGACCTGACCAAGGGCAGAATTACGTTTCGCGAGCGCTAGACGACTAGCCGACCGAAGCGCCTTCTTTCCGCTTTTGCGTCTTTACGATCTGGCAGTGCAGACTGCCCTTCTTGATATCGATTTTCACCCTGCCGCCGTTGGTGAGTTCACCGAATAGCAATTCGTCGGCAAGCACCTGCTTGATTTCATCCTGGATTACCCGCGCCATCGGACGCGCGCCCATTTTCGGATCGTAACCCTTTTCAGCCAGCCAGCGACGCGCGGCGTCGCTTACCGTCATGCTGACCTTTTTCGCCTCGAGCTGCGATTCGAGCTCGATGAGGAACTTGTCGACCACGTTCAAAATCACGTTGGTGTCGAGCGCCTTGAATTGAATAGTCGCATCGAGCCGGTTTCGAAATTCGGGCGTGAAAGCTTTCTTGATCGCTTCGCCGGCATCCATCGTATGGTCCTGCAGCGTAAAACCCATCGACGCGCGGCTCATCTGTTCGGCGCCGGCATTGGTGGTCATGATCAGGATGGTGTTGCGGAAATCCGCCTTGCGGCCATTGCTGTCGGTCAGGGTACCGTTGTCCATTACCTGCAGCAGCAGGTTGAAGACATCGGGATGCGCCTTTTCGATTTCGTCCAGCAATACCACCGAATAGGGATGCTTGTTGAGCTCCTCGGTTAGCAGGCCGCCCTGATCGTAGCCGACATATCCCGGGGGTGCGCCGATCAGCCTGGAAACGGTATGGCGTTCCATGTATTCGGACATGTCGAAGCGGATCAGTTCGATACCCATGATCTTGGCAATCTGGCGGCAAACCTCGGTTTTACCGACCCCGGTCGGTCCTGAAAACAGGAACGAGCCCACCGGCTTTGATTCGCGGCCGAGGCCGGAGCGTGACATTTTGATCGCCGCATCCAGCGCCTTGATCGCTTCGTCCTGGCCGAACACGACACGCGACAGATTCTTGCCGAGGTTTTTCAGCATATCCAGGTCGGAGGTGCTGATAGTGTTCGACGGGATGCGCGCAATCTTGGCGACGATATTTTCGATGTCATGGATGCCGATAGTCTTCTTGCGCTGCTTCGGCGGTTGCAGGCGGCGTTGCGCACCGGCCTCGTCGATGACATCGATAGCCTTGTCGGGCAGGTGGCGGTCGTTGATATATCGCGATGCCAGTTCGGTTGCCTTGCGCAGCGCCTGTAGCGTGTACTTGACGTTATGATGTTCTTCGAAACGTGATTTCAAACCCTTGAGGATCAGATAGGTTTCCTCGGTAGTGGGCTCGGGCACATCGATTTTCTGGAAACGTCGCGCCAGTGCGCGGTCTTTTTCGAAGATACCTCGGAACTCGGTATATGTGGTAGAGCCGATACATTTTATTTCGCCGCTGGCCAACACCGGTTTGATCAGGTTGGAAGCATCCATGACCCCGCCGGAGGCGGATCCCGCGCCGATAATGGTATGAATCTCGTCGATGAACAGGATCGATCCGGGTTCGCGGGTTAGCTGCCCGATTACCGCTTTCAGACGTTTTTCGAAATCGCCGCGATACTTGGTGCCGGCCACCAGCGCACCCAGGTCGAGTGCGTAAACCGTGCTCTCGAGCAGTATCTCGGGCACCTCTTCCTCGACGATCTTGCGCGCCAGTCCTTCGGCGATAGCGGTTTTGCCGACGCCGGCCTCGCCCACCAGCAGCGGATTGTTTTTGCGACGGCGGCATAGCGTCTGGATAATACGTTCGACTTCATGATCACGCCCGATGAGCGGATCGATCTTGCCTGAATACGCCATTTCATTCAGATTGGTGGCGAATTTTTCCAACGGGTTTGTGCTTTCCTGATCGCCAGGCATTGTCTCGGCGTCATGGGTAAAAGACTCTTCCTCGGTTTCGTCACTGATGCGGGTGATGCCGTGTGACAGGTAGTTGGTGACGTCGAGTCGTTCGATGCTATGTTTGTTGAGCAGATAAACCGCGTGCGAATCCTGCTCGGAAAAAATGGCGACCAGCACGTTGGCGCCCGATACTTCACCGTTTCCAGATGACTGCACGTGGAACAGGGCGCGCTGCAACACCCGCTGAAATCCGAGTGTCGGCTGCGTGTCGCGGTCTTCGTCCGCCATCAGCAGCGGCGTATTCTGATCGACGAATATCTCTAGCTCGGTCTTGAGCAGCTGCACGTCGGCGCCGCAGGCTTCGATCACCGCCATCGCGGCGTCGTTGTCGGTCAGCATCAGCAGTAAATGCTCAACGGTAATAAACTCATGACGTTTCTCATTGGCGTCATGGAAGGCTTTATTGAGTGATTGTTCCAGTTCTTTGTTTAGCATTGTTCCGACTTGGGGCTTGTGGTCCTGTTTCTAAATATAGACGATTTGACCTTGAATGTGACCTAAATGTTCAAACCGTTCTAACGATACTGCTCGATAAGCGTGGTTCAGCTTTCTTCCATGTCGCAAAGCAGCGGATGTTTGTTTTCGCGTGCATAGCTATTGACCGCGGTTACCTTGGTTTCTGCAATATCGCGCGTATAAATGCCGCAAACGCCTTTTCCGGTCTTGTGCACGTTAAGCATGATACGAGTGGCATTCTCCCGATTGTGGCCAAATATAGCTTCCAGTACGTGTACGACGAATTCCATCGGCGTATAATCGTCGTTCAGCAAAACGACCTTGTACAATGGCGGTTTCTTCAGCTTCGGCTTGCTGCGTTCCAGTAAAAGCGTGTCGTCATCGTCGTTGTTGACTTGCTGATCGGACATGATTAGGGGCTTTTTCATAAACTAAAACTATAAGTTAATGTCGGGGTTGAAATAATTCAAGGCTTGGCTATCATTAATTTCGTGTCAGATGGCATGAAATAGGGTCAAACACCTCGGTTGAATGAGTCTTTAACATAGGTTTTATCAATCAAAGATTGCCTTTATTTCGAATTTAACGACAGCAACGTAAGAGGATGAGTCATGCCCACGGGGACAGTCAAGTGGTTTAGTAATGTTAAGGGGTACGGATTTGTAAACACCGACGAAAATGAGGAACAGGATATATTTGCTCATTTTTCCGCTATCGAAATGGACGGGTACAAGAAATTGACCTCCGGACAGAAAATCGAGTTCGAAATCGACGAGGGTCCCAAGGGGTTGCAGGCGCAAAATATTCGATCGATAAGCAGCTGATAATGGTACGCTGCCAGTCAAATCTGGTCACAGGCTAACACACCCTCATCATTTCAATACTAAGTACTAGTTTTCTGCCGGCACCCCGAATGTGCCGGCTGTTTTTATCCCGGCCGAAAAATTCTGTTGTATAATTCCGCGGTCAAGAATAATACGCGATCACAGGGGACAACATGAGTTACCAGCACATCAAGATACCCGCCGAAGGCGAGGCGATTACCGCCAATGAAGACCTGAGCCTGAACGTTCCGGACAACCCGATCATTCCCTATATCGAAGGCGACGGCATCGGCGTCGATATCTCCCCGGTGATGATCAAGGTGGTCGACGCCGCGGTCGAGAAGGCATACCAGGGCGGCAAGAAAATCGCCTGGATGGAAATTTACGCGGGCGAAAAAGCAACTTCGATTTACGGTGAAGACGACTGGTTGCCGGAAGAGTCGCTGTCGGCAATGCAGGATTATATCGTTTCCATCAAGGGACCTTTGACGACCCCGGTCGGCGGCGGCATACGCTCACTCAACGTGTCGATTCGCCAGCGCCTGGACCTCTACGCCTGCGTGCGCCCGGTTCGTTATTTCAACGGTATCGAGACGCCGCTGAAACGGCCCGAAGATACCAACATGACTATCTTCCGCGAAAATACCGAAGACATATACGCGGGCATCGAGTGGGAATCCGGAAGCCCCGAAGCGCAAAAAGTCATCAAGTTTCTGACCGAGGAAATGGATGTAACCAGCATACGTTTCCCCGGCACTTCCGGAATTGGGGTCAAACCCGTTTCATCCGAGGGCACTCGCCGACTGGTTCGCAAGGCGCTGCAGTACGCGGTCGATAACGACAAGCCGTCGGTTGCCCTGGTGCACAAGGGCAACATTATGAAGTTTACCGAAGGCGCGTTCCGCAACTGGGGCTACGAGCTGGCGAAAGAAATGTACGGCGCCGAGGAAATCGGTGGCGGCCCCTGGTGCGAGTTCACCAATCCGAAGACTGGCAACAAGATCACCGTAAAGGACGTCATCGCCGACAACTTTTTGCAGCAAATCGTGACGCGTCCGAAAGAGTATGACGTGATCGCCACGCTGAACCTGAACGGCGATTATGTTTCCGATGCGCTGGCGGCTCAGGTCGGCGGCATCGGCATCGCGCCCGGCGCCAATATCGCCGACACCGTCGGCGTGTTCGAGGCGACGCACGGCACCGCGCCAAAATACACTGGCCTCGACAAGGTCAACCCTGGATCGATAATCCTGTCGGCTGAAATGATGCTGCGCTATATGGGCTGGGCGCAAGCTGCGGACCTGGTCATCAAGGGCATGGAAGGCGCCATCGGCGCCAAGCAGGTGACTTACGATCTGGCGCGCAACGAACCCGACGCCACCGAACTCAGCAGTTCAGCGTTTGGAGCGGCGGTAATAAGTTACATGGATTAAGGCAGTTCTACCCGATGCAGCCCGTTATCACGAATGATGCGGGCTGATATCTCTTCCACCGACATTTCAGAAGTGTTGATGTAATTGATGTTGTGCCGGCGGTACATGTCTTCCACCGCTTTCAGTTCATAGCGGCATTGCTTCAGCGACGAGTAACGGCTGTTGGGGCGACGTTCCTGGCGTATGTTCACCAACCGATGCAGGTCGGTGGTCAGCCCGAAGAGCCGATGCTTGAAGGCTCGCACCGGCTCGGGCAGCTGCTCATACTCCATGTCTTCCTCGGTAATCGGATAGTTGGCCGCCTTGATGCCGAACTGCAGCGCAAGATACAGACAGCTCGGCGTTTTACCGGAGCGTGAAACCCCTACCAGTATGATGTCGGCCTCGTCGTAGTTCTGCGTCTTGCCGCCGTCGTCGTGGGTCATGGCGTAATCGATCGCGTCGATGCGCGATTCGTAAACCGACGGGTTGACGGTTCGGTGCGACTGCCCCGGCTGATGGTGTTGAGCCGCCAGAACTTTTTCCAGCCGCGGCAGGATTTCGCCAAACGGGTCGATCACCAGCGCCCTGGTCTGGCTTACTATTTTCATCAGGTCGTCATCACCCATGGTGCAAATAACGATCGGCAGATGATTGCCTTCGTCGGCGACGCGGTTGATTTCATCGCAAACCTTGTGCACTTTTTTGAGCGTATCGACGAACGGCGTCGTATGGGTCTGAAATTGGTGATCGGGGAACTGTGCCAAAAGGCTCATGCCCAGCGTCTCCACGGTGATCGCGGTACCGTTCGATAGAAAATACACCTGTCGCGCCTGGGTCTGCATATTGTTTATCTGATCCTTTAATGGGTCTCGGTTTCGAGTGGATATACTAGTATAATCGCGCCTCAGTAAATAACTACGACTGTTATACTGGGAATAACCCTATGTCAGAAAATATAGTGCCGCTGGATCAACTCGGCATGAACGATGTCTCCCGGGTCGGAGGCAAAAACGCGTCGCTGGGTGAAATGATCAGCAATCTGGGCAATCTCGGGGTCGAGGTGCCGGGAGGCTTTGCAACCACCGCCAGCGCTTTCAACGAGTTTCTCGACCAGGCCGGTATTCGCGAGCGCATTCACCAGCGCCTGGATCAACTCGATACCGACGATGTCAAGCAGCTGGCTATCGTGGGCGAGGAAATCAGGGGCTGGATAATCGATTCTCCCCTGCCCGATGATTTGCAGCGCGAAATCACCGCTGCCTACCAGTCGATGGCAACCGATGGCAAAGATGCCACGGTAGCGGTGCGCTCTTCCGCGACCGCCGAAGATTTGCCCGACGCTTCATTCGCCGGGCAGCAGGAAACCTACTTGAACATCAGCGGCATCGACCAGGTCATGCACTCAATCAAGCTGGTGTATGCGTCGCTGTTCAACGACCGCGCGATTTCCTACCGGGTACACCAGGGGTTTGCCCACGCCGAGGTGTCGCTGTCTGCAGGGATACAACGCATGGTGCGCAGCGATCTCGCGTCCAGCGGCGTCATGTTCAGCATCGATACCGAGTCTGGATTCGAGGATGTTGTCTTCATTACCAGTAGTTATGGCCTCGGTGAAACCGTGGTTCAGGGCGCGGTGAATCCGGACGAGTTTTATGTCTATAAGAATAATCTCGATAGCGCCGCGCGCAGCATTCTTCACAAGAGCCGCGGCAGCAAGGCGATCAAGATGATCTACGCCGAAGGTGAGATCCCCGAAAACGCGATTCAGACGGTCGACGTCGATGACAGCGAGCGCGATCTGTTTTCCATCAATGACGAGGAAATCACCGCACTGGCGAAAATGGCGGTGACTATCGAAAAGCATTACGGCCGCCCTATGGATATCGAATGGGCCAAGGACGGAGAAAACGGCAAGCTCTATATCGTGCAGGCGCGCCCCGAAACGGTGCAATCCCGAGCCGGCCAGGTGATCGAACGTTACCAGCTGAAGCAGAAGTCCGAAGTGCTTGTCAGCGGCCGCGCAGTCGGAAACCGTATCGGTAAGGGTACCGCCAGGGTAATCAACGACCTGTCGCAGATGGATCAGATTCAGGCCGGCGACGTGCTGGTTACCGATATGACCGATCCCGACTGGGAACCTATCATGAAGCGAGCCTCCGCCATTGTCACCAACCGCGGCGGTCGTACCTGCCACGCGGCCATCATCGCGCGTGAACTCGGCATTCCGGCGCTGGTCGGCACCAGCAGCTGCACCGAGGACATCGCCAGCGGCAGCGAGGTGACAGTCTCCTGCGCCGAGGGCGACACCGGCTATGCCTACAGCGGCCTGCTCGAATTCGAATATCATCAGCATGAATTGGCGAAAATGCCGGAGATTCCGGTCAAGATTTCGATGAATGTCGGTAATCCCGAACGCGCCTTCAGTTTCTCGCGTCTGCCGCATGCCGGCATCGGCCTGGCGCGGCTGGAATTTATTATCAGCAACATGATCGGCATTCATCCGCGCGCGCTGCTCGAATTCGACAGCATGGACAGTGACTTGCAGCAGGCGATTCAGCAACGCATTGGCGGCTACGCGGGGCCGGTAGAGTACTATGTCGACAAGCTCAGCGAGGGCATCGCCACGCTGGCGGCGGCATTTGCGCCGGAACGCGTCATCGTTCGCATGTCGGATTTCAAATCCAACGAGTACGCGCATCTGCTCGGCGGCGACGTGTTCGAGCCGCATGAAGAAAATCCGATGCTCGGATTCCGTGGCGCATCGCGCTACATTAGCGAGGACTTCAAACCCAGCTTCCAGCTCGAGTGCGAAGCGATTAAACGGGTGCGAAACGAAATGGGCCTGAAAAATCTGGAAGTCATGATTCCCTTCGTGCGTACGCTGGACGAAGCGCGCGCGGTACATGCCCTGCTGGAAGAAAACCAGCTCAAGCGCGGCGAAGATGGCTTTCGCGTCATCATGATGTGCGAAATTCCGTCGAACGTCATTCTTGCCGAGCAGTTTCTCGAGTACTTCGACGGATTTTCCATCGGTTCCAACGATTTGACCCAGCTGACGCTGGGGCTCGATCGCGATTCAGGCCTGGTGGCGTCCTCCTTCGACGAGCGCGATCCAGCGGTCATGCAGTTGTTGAAACAGGCGATCGACGCCTGCCGGGCACAAAACAAGTATGTCGGAATCTGTGGCCAGGGACCGTCCGATCATCCCGACCTCGCGGAATGGCTGCTGGAACAGGGTATTAGCAGCATTTCGCTGAACCCGGACTCCGTCATCGAAACCTGGTTGTTCATGGCTGAACACTGCAAGTCGAGCTAACCGATGGCGAGCTACACGGCGCTTGCGCAAGGCATTTATTGCATCGATGCGCTTTACGTCAAACCCGAGGTGGCATCGATTTACCTGATGCAACAGTCGGATGAAGTCGCCATTATCGAAACCGGCACTTTTCACTCGATGGGAAACGTACTGGCGACGCTAAGCGAGTTGGGTATTGCTCATTCGCAGGTCAAGTATGTAATTCCGACGCATGTGCACCTCGATCACGCCGGTGGCGCCGGTGCGATGATGCAGCAGTTCGATCAGGCGAAGCTGATCATACACCCGCGCGGCGCGCGTCATATGACCCACCCGGAGAGGCTGATTACCGGCACGGTCGCGGTTTACGGCCAGCAACTGTTTGACCGGCTCTATGGCCAAATCGACGCCATTGCCGAGGATCGAATCATAATTGCGCAGGACCTGGATCGACATCATCTCGATTCGCGCGAGCTTACTTTCATCGATACCCCGGGGCATGCGCGTCATCATTTCTGCATCTACGATGAAACCAGCAACGGCGTGTTTACCGGCGATACTTTCGGCATTTGCTACGATCCGATGAAACAGTTTCCCAGAGGACTGCTGCCGAGCTGTCCGCCGACCCAGTTCGACCCGCCGGCGCTGCATCGGTCGATCGGCCGGATAATGGATTTCGCGCCGCACAGGCTTTATCTCACCCACTACGGCGAATTGCAAAATCCCGCGGCCCAGTTATCCAGCTTCGCCAGCTGGATCGACGCCTATGTCGAACTCTGTAATGACAGGATGTCGCAACAGGACGACGAACAGGCGCTGCAGGACAGCCTGATGCGCATGGTACTGGATGCCATGCCCGCCGGCAGCGACGAGGCTGAGATCGTTCGCATCCTGCAAGCCGATATCGGACTCAATGCCCAGGGTCTGGCCCACTGGTGGCGCCACCGCGGCCATGTCTGAATCCGTGTGGAAACCGCGAACCACGGTGGCTGCCATATGCGAACGTGACGGCAAGTACCTGCTGGTTCGGGAAAGCGTCAATGGCGACATCGTCTTCAACCAGCCCGCGGGCCACCTGGATCCCAACGAAAGCCTGCTGCAGGCGGTGGTGCGTGAAACCATGGAAGAAACCCGCTATCGATTCACGCCCACGGCATTGCAGGGCATTTATCGCTTCAAACCCGATTCCGGCGACAACAGGACCTATATTCGCTTTCTCTTCCGTGGCGAAGTCGGTGAACGAATCGACGGAGTACTCGACGAAGGCATCATCGCGGCGGAATGGCTCGGTTACGACGAGGTTTGCGCCTGTCGCGAACAGCATCGAAGTCCGATGGTGTTGCAGTGCATCGATGATTTTCGCAGCGGACCGGGCTATCCTCTGGATGTACTCAGCCGGGAATTCGCCTGACAATGTTTTATTTCAGAATCTTTTTGCTCTTCGCATTCAGCGCGCCGCTGGCGGCGGCGCCCTCCTTCGTACACTGCTACGATTTCGGCTGCAAGTCGACCCAGGAGTTGCGTTACAGCGAAGATCACTGGCGCCAGATCAGCGCCCTGTTCGAGCAGGAAATACTCGATATCAGGCAGGAAAAACAGGCAATACGACGCGCGGTGGCGCTGATGGAACGCATTAGCGGCGAACTGTCGGGAACCCACCTGGACAAGGGAGGGAATTATCCGGGATACGATCTCGAGCGCCAGATGGACTGTATCGACGAATCGACCAACACCTTCCAGTACCTGCTGGCGCTGGAGCAGTTGCAACTGCTGAGGTGGCACCGCGTCGAACCGAAGCAGCGCCGTATCGTCTGGCTTGCCACTCACTGGACCGCAACCATACGCGAGATCGGCAGCAACGCCCGCTTCGCAGTCGACTCCTGGTACCGCGACAACGGCGAATTGCCTTACCTGCAACCGCTGGAAGACTGGAAGCGCAAACGCAGGTTTCCGGTTGCTTATAATCCGGAGCTGGCTTCCAACTGAGCTCGATCACGATATGGGCGCTGGCGAAAAAATCATAGTTGGCATGTCCGGGGGCGTGGACTCGTCGGTATCCGCTTACCTGTTGATGCAGCAGGGCTTCCAGGTGGAAGGCCTGTTCATGAAAAACTGGGAAGAAGACGATACCGAGGAGTACTGTTCGGCCAGCGTCGATCTCGCCGATGCGCAGCAGGTTTGCGAACGACTGGGAATCCCGTTGCATACGGTTAATTTTTCCGGCGAGTACTGGGACAATGTATTCGAATACTTTTTGCACGAATACCGTATCGGGCGCACACCCAATCCGGACATCATTTGTAACCGTGAAATCAAGTTCAAGGCTTTCCTCGATCACGCGCAGATGCTCGGCGCCAATCGTATCGCCACCGGACACTATGTGCGTTCACGCAAGCGCGATGGCTATTTCGAGCTGTTGCGCGGACTCGATGAAAACAAGGATCAATCGTATTTTCTGTACGCTCTCGACCAGCACCAGATAGGTCATGCCCTGTTTCCTGTCGGCGAACTCGACAAAAGCGAAGTGCGCCAGATTGCGCTACAGCAGCAGTTTGAAGTGCACTCCAAGAAAGACAGCACCGGGATCTGCTTTATCGGCGAACGCAAGTTCAGGGATTTCCTGCAGCAATTCATCCCGGCCCAGCCTGGCGCAATCGTCACCGTGGAAGGCGATGTCATCGGCGAGCACGCCGGGCTGATGTACTACACCATCGGACAGCGCCAGGGGCTCGGCATCGGCGGCACCGAGCTCGGCAGCGACCTGCCCTGGTACGTGATCGACAAGCTGCTCGAATCGAATCGGCTGGTTGTCGGTCAGGGCCTCGAGCATCCGCTGTTGTTTCATACCCACTGCCGCATTACCGACCTGCACTGGAACGCCCGTCCCGTCGAGCAGGCGGAATTCGCCTGCAGCGCCAAAATAAGATATCGCCAGCAGGACTCGGCCTGCCGGCTGATATCGCTGCAGCAGCAAAAAGCGGTGGTTGAATTCGAGCAAGCGCAACGCGCGATCACCCCCGGGCAGGCGCTGGTTTTCTATCTCGACGAACAGTGCCTCGGCGGCGGCGTGATCGAATCCGCCTACAACCCGTGAATCAGCTCGAAAATCAGACGCTGGCGCTGGCCGGCATGTTCCAGGCGGCGGTTCTGATAGACGAACTTGCGGCTTGCGGAAGCTGCGATGGCGCGGCCTTCGATGGCAGCTTCGATAGCCTGTTTACCTTTGACGCAGACACCACCGAAGCCGTTTTCGGGCAAGTATCCTGCCTGTATAGCGGTTTCAGGGCTTTGAACGATTACCTTGGCGGCGAAACCAGGACTTCGAGTCGAAACGTGGCTTATTACGTACTTTCGATGATGAAACTGGCGACCAGGATCCTGTCGGATCCGGCCTTGTCCGAACACCTGTTCGACCGTTTGCAGGACATCGAGCGCCGCAGCGGCGAGTTCGAACTACCGCGCAGCAGTATCATCGGTAAAATCGACGGTCTTTACCAGGATACGATCAGCCAGCTCGAGCCCCGGATCCTGGTCAGGGGCGAACAGAATCACCTGCTCAACAATGACATCGCCGCAAGAATTCGCACCCTGTTGCTGGCCGGGATACGCTCGGCGGTGCTGTGGCGACAGCTGGGCGGCAGCAAATGGAAACTGTTCCTCGGGCGCAAACGCTTCGTCGCGGCCGCGCGCGAATTGCTCGATCGCGACTAGAGTTCGTGTTGCTGGCGTATCCGCGCCAGCAGGCCGCGCGCGGCGTCGTCGATCATATCGAATACCAGGTCGAATCCGTCATCACCGAAATAAGGGTCCGGAATTTCCCGCTGCCCGAAACGATCCGAGTAATGCAGCATGAGTTCGGCCCGGGCGCTGGCGTTGTCGGGCCTGATCGCCAGCATGTCGGCGAGATTGGCGTTATCCATCGCAAGCAAATAATCGAAATCGATAAAATCAGCGGATACGAAACGCCGCGCTCGTAAAGCAGTCAAATCGATCCCGCGGCTGTGCGCAGTCGCTTGCGAACGTGGATCCGGCGGACTGCCGATATGGTAGCTGTGGGTGCCTGCCGAATCGACCAGAATCGAAGCCGACAAGCCTTGCTCATCAACCAGCGACTGGAATACGCCATGCGCGGTTGGTGATCGGCAGATGTTGCCCATGCAGACAAACAGCACTTGAATCGGTTTAATGTCGCTCATAGGCATGAATATATCATTTTGGAGCAATAAAGGGTGTTCGCCGCGCAACAATCAGGCGTTACAATGGCCCCCCATTACGAATACAAACCAGGTAACGGTCATGCTGATCATTCCAGAAATCCAGTTACAGGACGGCAAGGTAATAACCGGCGCCGCGGATGAAAGTAACGACATTGTTCATGATATCGATCCACGCCAGGCGGCACGTAATTTTGTCGACCAGGGCGCTCAAATGCTGCAGATCGTCGACATCGATGCGGCCAGGTCAAAGGATACAAACAATGAAGCCCTGATCAGGGAAATCATTAACGAAACCGATGTCCCGATCGAGGTTTCCGGCGGCATCAGAACCCTGGTGCAGATCAACGACTGGTTCGAGGCAGGCGCGGCGCGCGTGGTGCTGGGAACCATCGCGATTACCGATTCACCGCTGGTGGTCGAGGCGGCGAGCCGCCATCCCGGCGGTATCATCGTGCACCTGGCGACCCGCGACGGCTATGTCATGATCGACGGCTGGCGGACGCAGACGGCGTTTATGCCGCAGGACCTGATTCGCGACCTGCAGATGACCGGTATCGCGGGCGTTATTCACAAGGATATCTCAAGCCTGGACTCGGATTACGAGGAAGCCCTGGCGTTGACCGAACAGCTCAGCCACGATGTCTCGATTCCGGTTTATTCGAGCGGCACGGTGCGCACGCTGGACGATATCTCGCGCCTGCGTTACCTGCCGAACGTCAACGGCGCAATTATCAGTCACGCCCTGATGAGCGGAGAGCTTAAGCTCGAAGATGCATTACATGTCGCTGCACAAAAGGATGTCAATCCCGAGCCCGAATCGGTCACGCATAACGTCAACATGGGCATTCACCAGGGCGTCAGGGCGTATCTCGCGGCCTACAACAGTTCGCAGGCAGCGCGGGTGTGGAATCTGCAGTTGCGCGAAACCCTGACCGAAGACAATCCCTATATGGAAGTCCTGATTCCCCAGATCGATCTCGATATCGACCTGGATAATATGACTCGTCGTGAGATACAGGCTTGTTACGAATCCGAGCTCGACAAGGCCGATATCGTCATCGTCATTCTCGAAGGGGTTGAATCAGAAGCCTGGACCGGGTTCGAATGCGGCTATGCCCGCGCTCACGGCAAGTATATCTACGGTGTTACCTCGGATCAGGCGGTGAGAAGCCCCAGCCATCAGCGCTTCGAAGCCATGTGCGACGAGTTGATACACTTTAGCCCCGGTGACGACATCACCAAGTCCCACGCCGAAATTTCCCACTCGCTGTCGACGCGAGTCATGGTACAGAACCAGTAAGGATTTCCGTCATTCGGCGATTTAGGGACGCCTTTCATCCCGCGGTTATACAGCGGGATCTAGGCTGCGGTATGGCAGGAAAGCAGACTGCTCGCATCGAATGGAAAAGCGCGGCAAGCGCTAAAGTGAATCGAGACTGTCCGGGTGGACGGCGACTATCCGTGCGCTGTGCCAAGGCGACACGAGCCTAAACAATTAGTCCTTTTCATCACCTGGCCTTTATGTCGCGATT
>Ga0224508_10001055_pt1 | contig 25225 bp, 26 predicted proteins | sample SF_Jan12_sed_USG_4_FD_170157 | JGI IMG/M metagenome (GOLD analysis project Ga0224508, IMG submission 170157) | Sediment microbial communities from San Francisco Bay, California, United States - SF_Jan12_sed_USGS_21 | ecosystem: Environmental > Aquatic > Marine > Sediment | place: USA... | reverse complement strand
ATCCCCGCGCAGACGACGCCCTGCATCAACGGCGGCACCGTCACTGTGTCAGGCAACATCATGACTCCCACGGCATTGACCGCGGGTGACACGATCAACCTGGTCTTCTCCGCATGTGACGACGGCGCGGGCGTCGTGAGCGGCACCTACGCCATGCGCATCAACAGTTTCTCGGGTGATCTGATCAGCGGTTCCTTTTCCTTCGGTGTGACTGTCACGTTGACAGGCTTCCAGGTCGTGGATGTCGGCGAGACCGTGACGGCCAACGGCGATGTCACCATCAGTCTCGACACCAACACCATGCCGACCCTGACGGTATCGGTCACAGCCAACGAGCTTTCGGTCTCGACCGGCGCCGCCAGCCATACCCTGGGCAACTTTTCGGTGACGGAGACGATCGACGAAGGCACGTTCGGTTACACGATGGATGCCTCCGGCACGCTGACGAGCTCCGCGTTCACGGGCAGCGTAACCTTCAGCACCGCCGCCTCCCTGCAGGGCGACGGCGTGGGGTACGCGTACAGCGGTGAGCTGACAATCACGGGTGCCGGTAGCGCCTCCATCAGCTTCATGGTGTTGGACGGCGTCTTTGTCAGGCTGGAAATCGACCTGAACGGCGACGGGACGCCTGATGAGGTCATCGACGCGACCTGGGACGAGGTCGTCGCCCAGACCTAGAGGTTCCCGCGTCCCCCTGCGTCGGTGCCGGATCGAAGCGGGCGGCCCGGTTTAGACTCCATCAGCACCCCGCGCCCCAGGCGAGCCTGAGGATGCGCAGGCCGTTGGGGCCGCTCTGATCTCGGCTGGATAAACCGGGCGAACGCTAGAGACCGCGAATGAATTCCGCGTTGCTCAAATAGCCATCGTCATCCGTATCGAGCGTGGCGAACACGCTCGCAGCTTCTGCCCGTGCCTCCGCGTCTGTCGCTTCCCTGTAGGCGGTGTACTCGTCCAGCGACAGCTGGTCGTCGCGATCGACATCGTATTTCACCGCAGGCCCGTGCAGCCCATCGTGCGCCCCCGCGCTTGCGGCAGCCAGGATAAGAAGGAAGGCCAGAGTCGAGTGGTGGATATTCACGAGGTTCTCCCTGTTGTTCGGCGCCCATTCTACCGTTTTATCCCACGGCGGGCTCAAGAAACGATAGAATTTGGAAGTTAACCATAACAACCAAGAGGAATTCGAATATGAGGTTACTCAAGTATCTGTCCGTCTTCGCGTTGGGCACGGTCGCGGTCCTGGGTCTGGCCCAGCAAACGCCGCCCATGAGCTTCTTCGTGACCAGCGTGGGATCGGGTGACGGCGCGAACCTGGGCGGGCTGGCCGGCGCGGATGCGCATTGCCAGTCGCTGGCCGCAGCCGTCGGTCGCGGTAATGCGACGTGGCGCGCGTACCTGAGCCAGGCTCCAGGCATGGGGGCAGCGCTGGTGAATGCCCGGGATCGCATCGGGGATGGGCCCTGGTACAACGCGGCAGGCACCTACGTCGCGTGGGACATCGACGGCCTGCACGAGGACCGCAACAATATCCGCAAGCCCACTGCGCTGGACGAGAATGGTGATGTGGTCAGTGGCGCCGGCGATTCGCCCAACCGCCATGACATCCTGACCGGGTCCGATTCCATGGGCCGACTTGTCCCGGGGAACGGAGCCATCACCACTTGCAGCAACTGGACGAGCAACGATGAGGGCAACGCCATCGTGGGTCACCACGATCGGCTGGGTGGCCCGAGTGCGTCATGGAATTCGGTGCACAGCACCCGAAGCTGTTCGCAGGGAGACCTGGAGGCAACCGGCGGCGCGGGGCTGTTCTATTGCTTCGCGGCGGATTGAGCTCGTTCCGCCCGCTTGTGAGTCACACGCCTTTACGCTCGTAAAGGCAGGCCTGTCGGCCGCCAGACGGAGGGCGCCCCCTTCGTCTGAGCGGCTGCCGGGCGCTGCGGGCGACGCCACAAGGAGAGCCCCCATTTCGTCAACGCTGCCAGCGGCCATGGCCTTCGTCCGTGTAGACCCGCGCGGTCGCGCGTTGCGAGAACCCTTGAACGCGACCACTGGCTCCCTCGGGTACTGACGGATTCTGCCGCGGACGGACATGGCTGCGCCGTGACCCTGGCCGAGCTCACGCTGCCCTCGCCCAGGGTTGTCCTGATCGGATCCTGCGTCACGATCGTCTGCGCATGGCTCGTGCTCGATTTCGCGGTGCGAGATCCCGAGACGATCCTGTTCGGCTTCATCGCGCTCGGCTCGGACTTCCTGGTCAGGAACCTCACGAGTGGTCGCTTTACCGACGTCTATTGGCCGGTCGTGGTCGGTGTGAAGTTGTTCTTCTGTGTCTTGTTCTTTTTCATTCCAGCCTTCGGGCTGCAAAGGCTGGGACGGGAGCGACTATCTCCCAACGCCGTTTCTCTGCTGACGTTTGGCTGGCTGCTTTTCTATCTTGCCACATTGACGTTTCTCTTTAACCTGAGGCTGCTCTTCCGGTTGTTGTGACGTGACGCAAGTGGGGGACTCTGCATGACATTGCGAAAACGGGACCGATTCATTTACGGCTTGCTGCTTCCCATTGTCGTCATGATTGTCGCGATGATGGTAATCGCGAACCTGGACTCCCGCGCGGGCGCCGCGGAGTTCGCTGCCCTCGGGGTCTTCTTCATGCTGCTCGTGGCCTTGCCGATAACACTGGTCATCAACACCGCAGTCGTGCTCCAAAAGGCTGAGAGCGCAAAGAGCTGTTTCATGCGCGGCATGGTCGTGCCCGGAATCGTGATGCTGGCGGGGATCGCGTATCAGGCAGGTCTCTGGGATCTTCTGACTTGAGTCCAGCTGATTAGCGAGGCCGTTTCGCTCTAGTGGTACAATGCCGCGGCTCTGGAACGGACCCCTCATGGAAAAAAAGCACGTCAGAATAGGCGACATCGACTGCGGCTCCGAGCAGTTGTTCCTCATTAGTGGGCCCTGCGTGATCGAGGCGGAACCACTGATGATGCAGACCGCGGAGCGGCTCAAGGAAATTTCCCAGGAGCTCAATATCCCATTAATCTTCAAATCTTCTTTCTCCAAGGACAATCGAAGCTCGCTCGAGTACTACCAGGGACCGGGCCTGGAGGAGGGCTTGAAGCTCTTGGAGAAGATCAAGCGAGAGTTCGAACTCCCCATCTTGACCGACATACACTATCCGAACCAGGCGGCACCGGCGGCAGAGGTCGTGGATGTCCTGCAGATTCCCGCTTACCTTTGTATGCAGAGCGAGCTCGTGGTAGCCGCGGCCAAGACGGGCCGTGTCGTGAATCTCAAGCACGGCCAGTTCATTGCGCCCGATAACATGGCCAAGCCGGTCAAGAAGATCGAAGCGTCGGGAAGCGACAAAATCGTGCTCACCGAGCGTGGATACACCTTTGGTTATAACGATCTGGTTGTCGATCCGCGCAGCTTCCTGATGCTGAACCAGATCGGCTATCCGGTCGTGTTCGACATCACGCACACTATTCGAAAGTATGGTATCCCCAGCAAAGATCCCCGAGGAGGTACTCGGGAATTTCTGTCCGTGTTGTCGCGAGCCGGCGTGGCAGCGGGAGTCGATGGCATTTTCATAGAGGCGCATCCCAATCCACCCGATGCACTCTGCGATGCCGCGAGCCAGTATTATCTGGATCAACTGACGGAATTCGTGAAACCGCTTCTGGAGATCCACGACCTCGTAAGAGCGCAAATCGTCCACTAGAGAGAGTTGCACATGGATCTTTACCTGGACTCGGTCGACTTCGCGGAAATCGAACAAGCGTTGGAGTTCGGTTTCATCAAGGGCCTCACTACGACGCCGACATTCATGCATCGTCACGGTATCACCGACATCGACGGTGCGATCGTGAGGCTATCCGGCATGGTGCCGGAGCTGCAGGTCGAGGCGCTTGGGGATGACCCGGATTCCATCGTTGCGGAAGCCGATCGGATTCTGGGGCTGGCGCTGGAGCGGGAGCCCGTATTCAAGGTGCCTATCTCCAACGCGGGCGTCATTGCCTGTCAGCGTTTGACCGCCAAGGGTCATCGCGTCAACGTGCATCTCATCTACACCCTCAATCAGGCCTACATGGCGATCGCCGCGGGGGCGGCATTCGTGTGTCCCCTGGCGGGGCGCCTCCAGGATCAGGGTCACGATGCAATCAAGCTTTTCGAGCAGTGCGTCGAGGTCATTGATAAACACAACTATGGTGCCAAGGTGATGTTTTCCTCGGTTCGCCACCCCGAGCACGTGCGCCAGGCGCTGCTCGCGGGCGTGCACGTCTGCACGGCGCCCTTCGGTGTCATCAAGCATCTCTGTGACAATTCACTGACCGCTCTGGGCACCGCACAGTTCTGGGAGCATACACAGCTCATGACCCGGAATGTCGGTGACGTGATGCGAGCCGAGAATCCCGTTTGCGAGACCTCCGAAACACTGACTTCGGCGATGGTCAAGATGACCGAGTCACGGCTCGGCACGGTCACCCTCGTGGATGCGAAAGGCGCGGTGGCGGGCGTCTTTACGGACGGCGATCTGCGCCGCAGGTTACAGGAGCACGGACAGCAGATTCTGGGTGAAACTCTGGCCGAGATAGGGTTTTCCGAAGGCCCGGTCACCATCGAGCAGGACGCGTTCCTGGATGAGGCGGTGAAGCTGTTCAAGGAGTTTGAGGTCGACAGCATTGTCGTCACCGACCGCCAACGGCCCTCGGGCGTGCTGGACATACAAGATCTGGTCAAGCTCGGGCTCCTTGGGCAAGAACATCTCTAGCATCGCGGCAGATGCCGCGGCTCGATTCGCGGCACTGGGGGGCGTCTTTGTCACCGAGCCCCCCGCCCTGGCTGAGCGCCTGGGGGACATTCGCGCTCTGGTATTCGACTGGGACGGCGTTTTTAACACCGGCGTTAAAGGTCCCGGCGCGGCGAGCACGTTCAGCGAAGCGGATTCCATGGGTACGAACATGCTGCGCTACGGGCTGTGGCGGTCGCGCGAGGTGTTACCACGGAGCGTCATCATAACGGGTGAGGCGAACCCTGCCGCTGAGATCTTCGCCAAACGAGAGCACTTCGATGGGCTCTATCAGGGGGTGCGCAACAAGGGCGAGACCATCGATCAGCTCTGCCGTGACTACGGGCTGGCAAGAAGCGAGCTCGTGTGCTTTTTCGACGATATCAACGATCTCGGTATGGCGGCGGATTGTGGTGTGCGCGTGTTGGTTCGCCGGGATTCGAGCCCGCTGTTGAAAGAGCTTGTCATCCGCGAGGCGCGCTGTGACTACATCACCGCGTCTGAGTCGGGCAGTCATGCCGTTCGTGAGGCGGCAGAGATGTTGCTCGGCCTCATGAATGCCTTCGACACAGTGGTTCACTCGAGAGTGGCTTTCGACGAGAGCTACAGCCGTTACCTGGCGGCCCGCCAAGCGATTGCCACGGCTGTGCGATAACCCTAGCGGCGAAAAGTGCCTGGTTCGAGAATGCGCGTGCCGCTGCCCGCCCCTATGGCTCTCGATTCGGCAAACGGTCCCGGTTATTCATTGAGGTTGCTGCGCCAGTATTTCGTCCCCGATATGTCGACCTGCAGCATCAATCCGCCTTCGGTGATCTGGTAGACGGCAACGCCGTTGATAAAAGAAGCGCCGGCGTTTGCCCCCGCGGGTCCGGCGACGGCGTTGGCCGAAGCCCCGGCCTCCCAGCCCTCAGTGACGAATCGGTCGAATACGGCTCTATCCTCGAACAGGAAGACGAGCTGATACTTCTGTCCGCCTGCGCCAAAGTTCAGGCCGCCGGTGCCCATCCGCATGAAGGTGCGCTCGCCGGATCCCTTCGCAACCGCCGCGCCCTGGCCCCCGCCGCCGGTGAAGGCCAGCGAGATCTTGATGATGTCGAACGTCGCGTAACCATACGCGCGGTCATAGAGGCGTCTCGCCGTGTCGCTCTGCTCCCAGAGCTTCTCCAGGGTCGCCGCTTCCCTCGCAACGATATTGGTCCTCTGCTGCGCCTTGCTCCCGAAGGGCCCCGCCACGGCGGTGTTCAGGCTGGTCAGATTGACGGCGACAACCGCGGCCCCGATCGTCAATAGCGTGCGGAAGGTTCCCATGGATAGCTCCTGTCGATGCTTCACGACAGAGTAATGAAGCCCCCGGGACGACATGTGTGAGGCGCGTCACAGTTGCGGGACGGGCCATTCAGCCTTCGGCGATGATTTCCTCGGCGGCCCGCTGACCGGACTCCATGGCGCCTTCCATGCCCCGGGCGGCCCGCCCCAGGTGCTCGCCGCAGAACCGGATCCGCCCGTGGGGCGCGCCCATGGCGGCGCCAAAACGGGCCACCTGGCCGGGCCGAAAATAGGCCCAGCCACCCCGGGCGAAGGGGTCGGTTCCCCAGGACTGAAGCCCGAGGAATTCAAGCTGCCCCCGCGCCGCCGGTCGGACCGCCTCGATTGCCTGGATGACGAGATCGGCAGCCTGCGCCGGGGGTAGTGCGTCCAACCGCTCGGCGTTCGGTCCCATGGCCCAGGCCGTGAAGCTCGTGACCTGATTCGGATCCTCGCCGTTGCGTGCCGCGGCCACCATGCCGGCGACCCCGTCGGTGAACATGCTGGGATTAAAGCCGTCCGCCTCCCAGAAGTTCGACTTGTGCGCGAAGTAGATCTGGGTCATAGACTGGGACGGCAGCTCCTCGACAGCCGCTCGCTGGACACCGGTCAACGTCGGCTCGATCTCGATGTCCTGCAAGACCCCGAAAGGCAGCGAGCAGACGACGTGGGGCGTTTCGTAGATCGTGCCGTCCGCGCAGTGGACCACGGCCTGCGCGGCGCTGTCATCGATGCCCACCACGACCTTGCCGAAGTGCACCTCTTTATCGAGCGCCTCGGCCATGGCTTCGGGAATCCGCTGCACGCCGTCCTGCGCGGTGAACCCGGCGATCCCTTCCGGCGCCTGCCTGCGCTGGGCTACGGAGAAGGCCGCGCGGAAGAACATCAACAACGCCGAGACATCCCGGGCGTTATCGCCAAAGCTCACATTCAAACCGTAGCCGAGGCTGATCGCCTCATCGGTGAGCCCGAGCCCTTGCATCCACTCGTGCAGCGAGACATCGTTGTGCGCCTGCTCCGGCTCGAGCCACGCTTCCGGCGTCTCCAACGGGTTTTCCCGCGCGGTGAGTACCCGGTTGTAGTTCCAGGGCATCAGCCCCCTGTCTTTCTCCGGAAAAGGATTCGCCGGATGGGTCGGCCATTCGGACTGGCGGATGATCTCCCCGCCGAGCACCAGCTCCTGCTCGCGAAAAAACTCCAGCATCGGTGTGACGTCGATCAGCTTTACCCCGTAGCGCTCGGCCGCGCTGATGACGTGCTGATAGCCGGCGCCGATGTATGTCCCGCCGGCCTCCTTATTGCTACCGAGCTGGCGCATGGAGTGCACCCGCCCGCCGACCCGATCTTGAGCCTCGATGACTTGCACCTCGATGCCATGGTCCTGCAGGTGCAGTGCGGCCGTCAGGCCGGCGAGCCCGGCACCCAGCACGACGACCTCGCAATGGTGGACTTCGGTCATCGCGACTCCGCGCCGCAGAGCGCGGGTTTCGGGTCACCAGGTTTGCCTGATAGGCAGCAGCTCGGTGCGCAGTAATCGGGGTTGGGCCCGCGGGTTCCCAGGGAGGGCCGCTCCGGGTTCGCCGCCATTCGCTCCACGATGAGATCGCGCACCATCCCGACGTACGCCGGGTGCGTGCCCACGGTGCCCGCTCGAGCCATCTCCAGGCCGAGTTCGTCCGCCTTCTCCCTGGCTTCGACGTCGAGATCCAACACCACCTCCATATGATCACACACGAACCCGAGCGGTGCGACCACGACCTGCGTATGCCCCGCCTCGTGCACCGCCTCCAGGGCGTCACTGATGTCGGGCTCGAGCCATGGCTCGCCGTAGGAGGCGTTATTGCTCTGATACACTAATCGCCACGAGTCAATCCCGAGCGCCTGCCCGATAAGGCCGCACGCCTCCCGCAGCTGCGTTCGATAGTGGCATTTCTCCGCCATGGACAGCGGAAGGCTGTGTGCGGTGAACAGCAGCGCGCCTTGCTCTCTCACGGCGGGTGCCCGCTCCAGCGCCTCGCGCACCCGGTCGGTCATGGCCTCGATAAATCCCGGATGGTTGTACCCCACTCGCAGTTTGTCGATGTGCGGCGCGTCATCGAGGCCCTCCACAGCCTCGTAGAGATCCTCCCGGTATTTGCGACACCCGCTGTAGGAGCTGAAGGTGCTCGTCACGTAGGCGACCGCGTCCTTGATCCCGTCCTCGGCCATTTGTCGCAACGTGTCCGGCAGCAGCGGGTGCCAGTTGCGGTTCCCCCAGTAAACCGGAAGTTTCGGTCCCCCCGCCTCCAGCTCTTTCTCGAGCGCCTCGATGAATGCGCGGGTCTGGGCGTTGATGGGGCTGATGCCGTCGAAACCGTCATAGCGTTTCGCAATACGGGCCTTCACGGGCGCCGGGATGTTCAAGCCGCTGAGCACGTTGTCGAGAAACGGCATGACATCCTCCGGTCCCTCCGGGCCGCCGAAGGACACGATCAGAATGGCGTCGTAGCTATGGGCCTCGTTATCGAAAAGCTCGGGCATTGGCACTCCATCAGGCGGTCTTCGGGCTCTGCCAGACAACTCTGCCCACGAAGAAGGGCCCGAGACTGTCCAGAAACTGGGAAGTTTGCTCCGTCTTGCGCATCTCCTGCACCACGGCGGAGAGTGGAAACAGGTTGGGGCCCAGCAGCCCGATCACGAAATCGTTGTCATGCTTATCGAGGCCGTGGCAGGCGAGCCGGATGTCGGCCGCTAGACCCGCAAACCCGTACCGCTTACCGATCGATCCGTGTTCGGCGAGGATCTGGCGCTGCTTCGCCTCCGGCAAGACGTAAAAGCCCTTGGAGCGTTGCAGCGGGTACCACACGGCCCAGGGGAACGCCGGATTCAAGATCTTGTGCCGAGGCTTCTCGAACAAGGTGTCCTGGAGATCGGGCTCGTAGCCGATGGAATACGTGCGCCCCAGCATGTCGAACTCGGGCTTGTGGGTCATGGTATGAAACGGCGGCTCATTGAAAACGTCGCGAAGCGTGTTCACGAAGTGTTCCGGGTCCTCCGCGAGCGCGATGACGCCGATGCCCTGGGGATCGTTGGTGTCGAGATAGAGAGCGCCTTCCACACCCGCATCCAAGAGCGCTTGACTCGCGGCGTCGGCCTCAGTGCAGTTGCCGAAAGCGGTGAATTTCATGAATAACCGCCGATCGAGCGAAATGGGCCGGCCCTCTTTCAAGCCCTTCTCGCTGAGATCCACCGAGCTTGCCGGCTTTTCCGATTCGGTCGTTTTCGATTCCGTGCCCGGCTGGGTTGCCGCCGTCGTTTGATTCGTCATCTCGTCTGTCATTGGCGTTTCTCGTTGTGCACGACGTCCACCAGGGCGTCGACGCTCTCAAGGGGTGTTTTCGGCAGGATGCCATGACCCAGATTCACGATGTGCCCTTCCGGCTTCACCCTCTCAAGCAGATCCTCGGCGGCTGCCCGAGTGGGCGCGGCGCCGTGGAGCAGAATCGCAGGATCGATGTTGCCCTGCACGGCGTGGTTCGGATGACCCGCCTGCACCGCAGCGATGTCCACGCGCCAGTCCACGGCCAGGACCTCCGCGGGGAGGCTCGCGTAGGCCTCCATCAGGTGCGGCGCATTCTGCAGGAAGAGAATTCGCGGCACGCCCGCGTCTCCGACCGTCTCGAGCATGGTCTGCAGGTGGGGACGGATCAGTCGCTCCCAGTCGCGGAGCGACAGGACACCGGCCCAGGAGTCGAACACCTGTACCGCGTCGGCGCCGGCGCGGGCCTGATTGATCAGATACCCGGCCATGGCCTCGGAGAGTTTCGCGAGCAGCGCGGTCAACACCTCGGGCTTTGCCGCAGCGAAGGCGCGCAGTGTGGGGAAGTCCTTGACCCCCCGGCCTTCCACGAGATAGGCGGCCAGCGTCCAGGGCGCGCCGCAGAAGCCCAGCAGCGCCGTCTCGTCTGGAATCGCCGCGCGGGTTCGCTGCAGAGCCTCGATCACCTCAGGCGCGACCTTCTCCGGGTCCGCCGGTGTGAGCGCATCCACACCGGCCTGATCGCGAATAGGTTTTTCGACGACGGGCCCGGGATCAAAATCGAACTCGATGCCGAGTGCAGGTAGCGGGCTCATGATGTCGGCGAAGATAATGGCTGCGTCCAGCGGGTAACGCTTCAACGGCAGCAGCGTCACTTCGGTGGCCAGCTCCGGAGACCGGGACAGTGCCTTGAATGAATGCGCCTTGCGCAGCTCTCGATACTCCGGCAGATAACGTCCGGCCTGGCGCATGATCCACAATGGCCGGCGCTCCGTAGGCTCGCGGCGTATGGCCCTGGAGATCAGTCTTTCGTCAGCCTTCATAGCGATTCATGCTCCGAAACCTCGGGTTCCTGTGTGAAGCGATAACCGACGCCGCGCACGGTATGAAAGTGCTCCGGCGCCTCTGCGTTACGTTCGAACCGCTTTCGCAAGCGGACGATAAAATTGTCGATAGTCCGAGTGGAGGGAAACACCTCGTAGCCCCAGACTTTGTCCAGAATGTCTTCCCGCGGCACGATCGTGCCGGCGTGGTCGGCGAGTATTTTCAGGATCATGGCTTCCTTGTGCGTCAGTGCGTGCTCGGTGCCGTCCCACGCACGCGCGTGATAGGTCTGAAAGTCGATCTCATTGCCGCCGAAACTGAGCGTCGTTCGTGCCTGCTTGTACCAGTCGGTGCGCCTCAGAATCGCTGCCACGCGCAATAACAGCTCCTTCAGATGGAACGGTTTCGCCAGGTAGTCGTCGCCGCCCGCCTCCAGGCCACGGATGCGATCCTCGGGGTCGCCCTTTACGGTCAGGAACAAGACGGGCGTCTGCAGGCCGTTGCGGCGCAGCTCTTCGCAGGTCTTGAGGCCATCCATCTTAGGCATCATCACATCGAGAAGAATCAGATCGAACGTCTCTGCCATCGCCCTCTTCAACCCCTCGACGCCATCCTGCGCCACCACGGCTGCGTAGCCTTCTGCCTGGAGATTTTCACGAATCCCGTCGGCCAGGTGCTCCTCGTCGTCGACGACGAGGATCCGCGCTGTGTCTGCACCCGTCACGCCGCCTCCGCCGCGGGCCAGGTGACGGTGATGGTGGCGCCCTTGCCGGGCCCGGCGCTTGTCGCCGTGATCCGGGCGCCGGAGAGCTCGACGAGCCGGCGCACGATGTAGAGCCCGAGGCCGGTCCCCGGCGTGGAGCGCCGCAGCTCATCGCCGAGGCGGTAGAACTTCTCGAAGATCATCGCGGCGTCCTCGGGTGGAAATCCCAGGCCGTCGTCCTTCACCGTGAATTCGACGAATTCGCCGATCCGTTCGGCACTGACCCAGACGTTCTCGCCGCTGCCAGCGGCGCACGCCTTGATGGCATTGTCCATGAGGTTGCGCAGCACTGTCTCCAGCGTGGTGTGGTCGGCATGGACATGGACGTCGTCCGCGACCAACACGTGAATCCCGATCCCGCCGAGGAGCGCCCGTTCATGCAGCTCCGTCGCGCTCGCTTCGGCGACGCTGCGCAGCGACAGGGATTCCGTCTTCAGCTCGTGCTTACCCTCTTCGAGCCGGGTCGTGTCGAGCAGGTTGTCTACCATTCGGAGCAATCGCTCGCCGTCGTCCAGCAGGCGTTGTCCGAGACGTTGCGTGTCGGGGTCGTGCGCTCTCATCATGAGCGTCTCGGCGGAGAGCCGCATGCTCGCCAACGGGCTCTTGAATTCATGGGAAACGGCAGCTAGAAAATTCTGCTGCCGGCGCCTGAGGTCGGCATCGTGACGAAGCGTGCGCGTCAGGACACCCATGCCGCCCAGCAGCACGAGCAGGAAGAATCCGCCTTCCCAGGTGTAACGATTGATGCGTGAAGCGGCGCTCTGAGCGAGTGCGTCAATGGCATCCTCGCGAACGCTGGCCGTGCCCGCGACCGGGTCTATCTCCAGATGAGGCATGAGAGCCGGTAGACGTTGCGTCGCCTGGGCGAACGTCGCCGTGACCGCGAGTGCATCGGCTTCGTAGAGGGCTTCCACGCGGTCCCGGTCGCTGCGCGCCAGCGTCGCCTGATCGGCGATCCACCAGGCCACCTGGGCCGTGCAGACGACCAGCAGCGCGAGGAAACCGATCTGCAGCGCCTTTGTGGGGTCCCGCTTCAGGATCATGGGTCCCTCCCAATGAGCTCATCGGTCTCTATCTCCATCTTCCAGGAACCGGTTCCTGAGAAGATCTCTTCCAGTACCTCCGCGATGCCATCGGCCAACCGATCCACGTCCTGCTCCGTATGGGCGAGTGAAAGGAAGCCCACCTCATAAGCGGATGGCGCGAGTGCAATCCCGCGTTCGAGCAACCCATGGAATACCTTGGCGTAATAGATCCCGGCGTTCTCGTCGATGGCCTCCGCTGCACGCGGTGGCGTGCTCGACGCCCACGCGATCCAGAAGATGGAGCCGATACGCACCAGGCTTGCCGGTACGGGACTGTTCGTCAGTGCATTGCCCAGGCGCTCTTCGAGGTAACGGCCGAGCTCCTCGAGCGTGCGCCACGCCCGGTGCTCCTGCAGATATCGGAGCGTCGTCAGTCCCGCGGTCATGGCGACCGGGTTGCCGGACAACGTGCCGGCCTGGTATACGCCCCCCTCGGGCGCCAGGCTCTTCATGATCTCCCGCGAGCCCCCGAATGCGCCCACCGGCATGCCGCCACCGATGACCTTGCCGAATGTCGCGAGGTCCGGTTTCAGGGCGTAGTGCTCGGCGGCACCGCCAGGCCCGAGGCGAAAGCCGGAGATCACCTCATCGAAGATCAGGAGCGCTCCGTGCTTGGTGCATTGGTCGCGCAAGGTTGCGAGAAACTTTGGGCGCTGCAACAGCAGGCCGTTGTTTGCGGGCACGGGTTCGATGATCACGGCCGCGATCTTGTCGCCTTCCTGATCGAACAGCGCCGTCACGGCTTCCTCGTCATCCAGCGGCAGGACCCGTGTGAGCTCCGCAAACGCCTCCGGCACGCCGTCGGAGGACGGTTTGGAGAACGTCGCGAGCCCCGAGCCCGCCGCCACCAGCAGATAATCCACGTGCCCGTGGTAGCAGCCTGAGAATTTCACGACGAGGTCGCGCCCCGTGACGCCGCGGGCGAGACGCACCGCGCTCATCACGGCCTCGGTGCCCGAGGACACGAAGCGAACCTGCTCCATGCCGGGATAGGCCGCCACCACCGCTTCCGCCAGCTCTATTTCCGGGCGGCAGGGCGCCCCGAAAGAGGTGCCGCGTTGTGCGGCGTCGAGCACCGCCTGCACCAGTGCGGGATGCGCGTGACCCAGGATCAGAGGGCCCCAGGACCCCACGAAATCCAGATAGCGATTACCGTCCTCATCGACCACCTCGGCGCCACCCGCCGAGCGAATGACCCGCGGTATGCCGCCGACGCCCTGAAACGCGCGCACGGGCGAACTCACACCGCCCGGCAGCGTTTGGAGCGCCCGGGCAAACCACTGCTCGGAGAGCCCTTTCTCGGGGATGTCGCTCATAGCCAACCTCCCTTGATGGCATCCCGCGCGTGATACGTGATGATCTGATCGGCGCCCGCGCGTCGAATCGCCATCAGGTTCTCTCTCACCACCCGGGCTTCGTCCAGCCAGCCGTTCGCGGCGGCGGCTTTCACCGCGGCGTACTCGCCGGACACGTTGTAGGCGGAAAGCGGCAGCGTGCTGGTGCTGCGTACCGCCTGGATGACATCGAGATACGCGAGCGCAGGCTTGACCATCAGCATGTCTGCGCCTTCCTGCTCATCCAGCTCCGCCTCGCGCAACGCCTCGAGCGCGTTGCGGGGGTCCATTTGGTAGCCTTGCCGATCGCCCTGGTTCGGGGCAGAGTCCGCCGCATCCCGAAACGGACCGTAGTAGCCCGACGCGTACTTCACGGCGTACGCGAGCAGAATCACGTTCTCGTGCCCGGCGTCGTCGAGGCTGTCGCGAATCGCGGCGATACGACCGTCCATCATGTCGGATGGTGCGACCACATCAGCGCCCGCTTCAGCATGACTCAATGCCGTTCGCACGAGTGGGGTCAGGGAAGCGTCGTTCACGACGTAGCCTTCCTCGACGATCCCGCAGTGACCATGATCGGTGTAGGCGCACAGGCACACGTCGGTCATGACGATGAGATCATCGCCGAATTCCCCTTTCAGCCGACTGACGGCTTTCTGCACCGCGCCGTCCGCAGCCCAGGCGGACTTGCCGTCCGGCGTCTTGTGAGCCGCGTCATCGGGGTGTCCGAACAACAGAACCGAACCAATACCGAGCTTGAGATCCTCACCCACCCGTTTCACGAGGTTGCCGAGACCGAGTTCTGCGATACCCGGCATGGAAGGAATAGGCTCCTCCGCGTTCTCCGCCGGCAGCACGAAGTGGGGCACGATGAATTGCGCGGGCGCAATATGCGTCTCGGCCACCAGATCTCTGATCGCCTGATTGCGGCGCAATCTCCTTGGGCGGATACGTCCCGGTGTGGTCGGGCTCGAATCGTTCATCGCATCATCTCCATCAGTCCCTTCAGGCTGGGGCTCGTGGCTTCCCCCGTCACGCTCAGCGCAACGGCCTGGGCCGCCTGACTGGTGGACGGCCCGATCGTGAAGATTTCCGCCGCCGTGTCGAGCTCGACCTGATTCAAGAGCCCGATCACAGCGGTCGGGCTCGCCAGAAGGATTTTATCCGCACCGAGCTCCGAGAGCGCTTGCTTCACCTGGCGCACGCCGGCCGGCACCGTCCGATAGACGTCGACACGAGTGCATGCGGCGCCGGCCGAGTCGAGGGTATCCTCGAGCACGGATCCGGCATTCTCCGCCACCGCGATGAGGATTCGCTGCGCGGAGCTCTCGGGGGCGTCGTCCTGATCCATCTGATACACCAGAGCCTGTGCGAGGGATTCCGCCGTACCGGCCTCGGCGATGAGATCTACCCGACCCAGCAGGGTGAGCGAGGCATCCGCGGTCGCAGGCCCCACTGCCCCGATACGAACCCCCGGCGGGATGGCGTGCCCGGTCTCCGCGAGGAGTCGCCCGAAGGCTTCCACACCGCGGCGGGAGGTAAAAACGATCCAGTCCGTTTCCGGCAACGCGTCGGCGAGTCGTGCCCTGACCCGCGGCTCGTCGATGGTCTCGCACGCGATGCACGGCAGGATCACGGGCACGGCGCCCGCGTCCCTGAGCTGTTCCGCCCAGGAGCCGCAATCCTCGGCGGCCCGGGTGATCAGCACGCGTTGTCCCCTCAATGGTTTCATGCCGCCGTGATCATGTCAGTTCGTGCTCGAATGCTTTCCAGACGGAGTCCACCAGGGCGAGCGGGTCGGGCCCGCGCGCCTTGCCTTTCAGTAGCTTGCCTTCGTGCTCCAGCAAAGCGGTCAGCCGAAACGTACCCTCGGAGGAGGCATCGGGACCCGCATAGGCGCCGAAGGCCGCGTCACAGCCGCCCTCGACGCGTTCCAGCAATGTGCGCTCCGCATACACGCAGCGCCGGCTGTCCGCGTCGTCCAGGTTCTGCAGCGCGTCGAGGAGCCCGACGTCCGCACGCCGACATTGGACGGCGAGGGCACCCTGGGCCGGCGCAGGAACGAATACCTCCGGAAGGATGCGCTCGACCACCACGTCGTCAAACTCCAGATCGGGTGCATCCTCGAGCGCACTGACTTTCAGGCGCTCGAGCCCTGCGGCCGCAAGCACCACAGCGTCGAAACCTTCCTTTAGCCGCCCAATGCGTGTCGGCACATTGCCGCGTGTCGGCTCCACGGTGACGTCCGGACGCAGATGCTTGATCCAGGCCTGGCGACGGGCCGAAGCGGTGCCGATCTTCGTGCCGGGCGCGATGGGCAATCCCCGGTCGTTCCCGGTGGCCACCGCCTTGCGCATGACCAGAACGTCTGCGGCATCGAGCCGCGCCGGGACGGCAGCGACCATCAGGTCATCAGGCGACTGCGTCGGCAGGTCCTTGTAGGAGTGCACGGCGATGTCCACCGTCTCTTCCAGCAGCGCCTGCTCGATCTCCCGAACGAACACCCCCTGCGGCCCGATCGCGCCGAAAGACATCGCGGTGGACTGATCGCCCGCCGTCGTGATGGTCACCAGCTCGGTTTCGTGACCGAGTTTCTCGAGCTCGCCCGCAATCATCGTGGACTGCGTCCGCGCCAGATGTGAGCCTCGGGTACCGATCCGGACCTTCATGATTCCACCGCTCCTTTCTGTGCGTGTCGGGTCACGCCTCGATCCAGCGCCTGGCGGAGCTCATCAGCGAACTCCTCGTCCAGTCCTTCGAGAAAGGCCTCCAGCGAGCCGTCGGGTCCGTGGTGCAGCAGGCCTCTCAGGCCGAGCGTCGGTATGTGCGCGAAGCGCCGCGCCAGCACCTCGGCCCAGGTCTCGATGGCCTCGCGTTCGGCGGCGCCGAGTCCCTTCAGCTCTTTCTTCAACAAGCGGCTCACGCCCTCCCGGGCGGTGTGCCGATAACGGTTTTGCAGTGCGCCGAAGAGCGGTCCGTAGACGCGCTCGGCGAAGCGGTCGTGGAGTCGCGTGAGGGCATCGTCCACTCGCTCCCGGGCCTGGGCCGCCTCCATCAGTCGTGCTTCGCGGTTGCTCTCGGCCTCGCGCACGATGTCATTCATCCCGAGGCGCCTGAGGTCGAGTTTCTCACAGGCCTGCTTGTCGATGTCTGCCGGCACGGCCATGTCAATGAACAGTGGCGTCTGGCCCGATGGCGCCCTCGCGGCGATGCGTTCCAGAACGGATTCTGTCAGCAGCGGTTCCGGTGCGCCGGTCGAGGTGAGCACCGCCTCAACGGCGGGTGGTTCCCGCAGGAAGTCCTCCAGCGACATTGCCTCCGCGCCGAACTGCTCGGCGAGCGCTCGGGCTTTGTCAGGGGTTCTGTTGACGATGATGAGCGGGGCCCCTTCATTTTCACCCTTCTTCGCGAGCGACAAAGCGGCGCGCTCCGTCATGGGCGAGACTCCGATGAGCGCAGCCCGTCCCGGTGTGCGTTCCAGGCGCTCGCGAATGTGTGTCACCGCAACTTCCGCCAGTGACACCCGCCCCTCGCCGAGACCGGTCTCGCCTCGCACCTCCGCCGCGATCCGCAGCGCTTCCTCGAAGAGCAACTCCAGACGGGGTCCGCTCAGACCGAGATCCAGCGCGAGCTCGTGGCAGCCGCGAACCTGGCCGACGATCTCGGCCTCGCCGACCGCAGCGGAATCGAGCCCCGCGGCGACGAGGAACAGATGCTCGCACGCGCCCTCACCCTGCCAGGCTTTGAGCGAGCGCTCCGCCTCACCGGCCCCGGGTGCGCGACCGGTCAGTAGCTCGTAGACCAGCGGTCGGATGTCCCGGGCAGGCGTTTCCGGAGTTCGGGAGAAGATGATCTCCACCCGGTTGCAGGTCTCCAGATACGCAAGCTCGGAGAGCGCCGCCTGCTTGGCGAAGCGGGCAAGGCGTTCCGCCGCCTCGTCCTGGCGTAGCGCAAAACGTTCCAACGCTTCGCTGCCGTTCTGGCGCCAGGAGACGCCAACGATGCCGAGATCTTCCAACATGGGTCACAGGGTAGGGAACGGGGGCTCGAAATTGTCACGGCAGTGTCACCGCAAACCACCGACGCCGTGATTCTGTGACACCAGTCGAGAATTCCGCTGCGCGGCAAATGGCGTCCGCAATGGCTTACGCCTCACTCCGTCTGCGCACGAAACCGTAGCCCAACCTGTCGTCCTGTGACGGGGTTCGTAGCGGGCGGCACGAGTCTTGCGGGATCATATGTTTATGCGCCGTCTCATGCTATTGGCAGTACTTCTCGGTCTGATGGGATCGAGATGGGACGGCCGGCCCATCGTCGCAAAAACGCTCGAGAGCAAGGTTTACTCCACCGGCGATGCCGTGCTGGTCGTGGAGGTTGCAGAGGGCGTCCTTCCCGAAGACTTGCTCGGCAAGACGATGATCTACGAGCAAGCCGGGACGCAGGAGCGTTCCGAAGCCCGGATCTTCCTCGCCCAGCAGTCGGGCGAGCACATCAGAATTCTCGTTTCCATACGCAAAGGGTCCGCTCCGACCCTGGGCGGAGGCGCGATCATCATCTAGGAATTGCCCTGCCGGGCAGTGCGTTACTGGTAGAACTTAGAGCGACCTCGCAACTGTCGCCGTTCGGCGACGTCTCGCAAGGTAGACTTGACGGTGGGACACTGTACAGAGTCCACCATAGAACAACCCAATAACCAGGGGGAAAACGCATGAGTACTAAGCACGCCTTATCACTTCTGGCTGCGTGTGTTGCTGCGCTGGGGCTAACCCTTTCCGCAACCGCTCAGCAGGCGCCCAGGCGCTCCATCGAAAATATTACCGGGGATCTCTACCGGGCGACGAACAATAATCACCACACGAACTTTCTCGTGACCTCCGAAGGGATCATCATGACCGATCCCATCGGCGTGGATTTCGCGGAATGGCTGAAAGACGAGCTGGCCCAACGCTTCGACGTGCCGGTCCGCTACGTGCTCTACAGCCACTATCACGACGATCACGCGTCGGGTGGAGCCGTCTTCGCAGACACGGCGGAGCTCGTCGGCCACGAGAACATGATCCCGAATCTGGAGGCCGAGGCAGACAATCCGATTTTCGCGAACGTGGCCCCGCCGACTCGCACCTACTCGGACACACTGACGATCGAGCTGGGCGGTAAGACCGTCGAGATGATCCACGCGTTGCCGAGCCACAGTGATGATTCCTCGATCATCTATTTTCCGGCCGAGCGGACCGTGTTCGCCGTGGACTTCGTGAATGTCCGCCGCGTGCCGTTCCAGAATCTGCCGGGTGGCAGTGTTCAGGACTGGATCGACGCGAACCTGGAGCTGCAGGCGAATGTGGACTACGACATCATCGCGGGAGGCCATGGAGCCATCGGCACGAAGTCCGACGTCGATGACTCGACGCGTTACATGGAGGAGCTGCTGGCTGCGGTGAGCGCCGGTATCGCGGCGGGCCAGAGTCTGGAAGAGCTGCAGCAGAGCGTCCTGATGGAGGATTATGCCGACTGGGGTCAGTACGAAGCCTGGCGCGCGGGGAACGTGGAAGGCGCGTACCTGAGTCTGACGCAGTAACCAGACGGTAGTCACCAGTACCAGGGGCGGGGCCGTGCCGAGCCGTGGGATCGGCCGCCTCGCCCCTAGCCTTTCAGCAAAGGGGCAGGGCTCTGCCCCCACCTCACGGGCTCGCCAGGTATTGGCCTTTGCACTCGCGCTTCGCGATGCTCCTACGAAGGTCAATGCCTAACGAGCCCGGCCTCGTTCCGCAACCGAACCAGCCATCGCGTCTTAGAGTCACACGGCGTAAGGCTCAACTGCCGACAGCGGCCGCGATCACATCCTCGAGCGCTGACCACTGCGCCCGGATGCTCTGTGCCAGGCTGAGTTGGCTCCTGGCGCGAATCTGATTGTGCTCGCCCGCGGTTCGATAATCCTCGGTATTCCAGCCGAAGTAGCTTTCCACCAGCGCATCGGCTGCGAACCGGGCCGCCAGCTCGACCGTGATAGTGAGGGCCGCTGCTGGCAACGCGCGCCACTCCTCTTCGGTTAGGAAGCCGTGCGCCCCCCGGGCGTAACCTGTTACCGCGGCTCGAAAGAGCGGCACGGAAAAGGTCGCCTCCGTGTGCTCCTCACCCTGCAGGTTGCACCAGGAACGAAACGCATCGCCCAGTTCCAGAATGATCGGCATGGGCGCGATGGTATCGAGATCGATCAGGCAGGTTGCATCATCGGTAATCTCGTCGAACATGACATTGGATACCTTCGGATCGCCGTGCACGATGCGGTCGGTGGTCACCGGCAGCTCGGGCAGTGTGGAGGCGATCTCCAGAATGAGCTCGCCCAGCGGCCTGACCTCATCGTACCGGGCATGATCCTTGTGCTCGTCGAGCACCCCTTTGAGCGTCTCCAGGTGCAACGGAGTGTCGTGAACACCGAGTCGTGCGTTCACGAAGGTATGCTCGAGGTCGCTCAGCGCCAGATGAAACCGGGCCAGCAATCCGCCGGCTTCGTCCGCCTGGCGGGGATTCTCCAGGATGTCCCTCGTCCTGCCCGGCATGAAGGTCAGAAGCCGCCACAGCGCACCGGCGGTCACCAGCCCGAGCTCGCCTTCCGGCGTCGGCACCAGGCGCGGCGTGAAAACGCCTTTGCTTTCCAGGTGCTTTGTGACGAGATCGATGTCCTCGTTGATGGTGACGGGAAACATCGGATTGACACGCTGGACGACCAGCGTCTTGCCATCCGGCGTCTCGGCACGCCAACTATCGTTGATCAGTCCGGAGTCGAACCGCGTCAGTCTCGCTCCAGCGAGCCCGAGCGCGGCGAGGACCTTTTCGCTGGGGGTATGGGGTTCACGCATCGCACGGATCATACAGTGGGTTTCGCTGCCAGGTGATCGGGGCGCAGCAGCACGGGGCCGCTCGCTCAGTCTCGCCCAGCCTGGCGGGGGTTGAGGCGCAGCAGGCCGCCTGGCAATGTTAACCAAATGGCTAAATATGATCTGGACACGACATTCAACGCGCTGGCCGACCCTACCGGGCGGACCCTGCTCAGCTGAGGCGAGGCGACGGCCGGCGAGCTGGCTCAGCCCCCCGATATGAGCCTGGTTGCCGTCTCCGATCAGATACAGGAAACCCCAATGAAGTATCAACTTGATAATGAGAGCGCGCACTATCGTTCGAGCCGGGAGGCGTTGCTCGAAGCGGAAATCGCCCTGAAAGACCAGGTGGAGAAAGTTGCGGCGTTGAGGCGTGAGCTCACCGGCGACACGCCCGTCGAGGACTACACGCTTGTGGAAGGTCCCAGAAATCTTGGGGCAGGCGACACGCCCGTCGCGAACATCAAGCTGTCAGAGCTGTTCGAGACGCCGGCCCAGCCGCTCCTCCTGGTGCATTTCATGTATGGCAAGAAACAGACGAGTTTCTGTCCGATGTGCACCATGTGGGCGGACGGCTACAACGGCGTGATTGCGCACCTGCGGCAGCGGGCGAACTTCGCGATCCTGGTGGCGGGGGGGCTGGCCGAGGCGCGGCGCTTTGCTCGCTCGCGTGGCTGGCAGCATATTCGCATCTTGAGCGCCGGCGATGCCACCATCAAGACCGATCTGGGGTTCGAGGACGAAGAGGGCGACCAGCTGCCCGGCGTCAGCGTATTCAAGCTACAGGACGGTGAACCGCGGCACTTCTATTCCGGCGGGGCGATCATGAATGACGGCCACTACCGTGGCATGGATCTGCTCACGCCGGTTTGGAACTTCTTCGATCTACTGCCCGAGGGCCGCGGGGACTGGTTTCCCAGCCTCAGTTACGATTGAGGCAACCGCGCCGAGCGCTTGAGGGGTTGGAGACTAGCCGAAGCTGGCGAGAATCTTTCGGGTGCTGTCCGCGCAGGCCTCCCGCAGGATCACGCCCGCATCCCGGAGCCGATAGTGTTCCTGAATCTCGGCACGCAGGTGCTGGGCCTTAACCTCCGGGCGTTCCGCTGTCGCTGCCGCGATCGCCTTGGCGATTTCGGGAACCAGCTTGCGTGCACGCCGGAAGCAGCCGAACGTCGCGAGGAATGAAAGAACCTCGACGCCGCCATGCTCGGTGGAGAACTGAATCCGTTCTTGCGTGCGATAGACGAACAGCATGAACGTTACCAGCGCCGCGGTCGCGAACCCGACCATCGCGGGCATGAAGAATCGTCCTAGACTCGTGAACTGAGCTATGGCCCAGGCCAGGGTCGCAGCCGCGCATAGACCCAGCGCTACATACAGAACCCGCGTCGCGACATGGCGCGTAAGCGTTGGTTTGGGACTCAGGTAGCGTAGGTTCAGCAGGTGATCTTTAGTCATTTTCTTCTTGTGGTACTCGCGGACTTTCAGGAAAGAGCCTTCGAATAAGGTCAGCTCCGTGCGAAGCCCGCGTACGCGGTTGACGAACTGCAGCCGCTCGCGAATCTCCCCAGGCAGCGGCTCGGTGATTGTCTGGTCCGCCTCCTCGCCACCCATGAAGATATGCTCCGTGGGCATCTGGTCCAGGACCTGATGAACGGGCGGCATCAGGGCTTCCTCGATCATCCCGGGGTCGAGGCTTCCGGCGGTTGCTGTGTGTGCTGGGTTCATCGTTTCAATCCAGAATGACTTCGGTGATCACATCGACGACGAGCTGTGTTGCGACCTCCACCAGGAGAATCTTGCTGGCCATGACCAGACGCTCGTAGCCGTCCTGAGGCGGTCCCAGCGCCTGCCGTAACCCGGCGGGGAGGTACCGCTTCGCAGTCCCCGGGGGTAGCGGTTTGCCCCGTTCCAGGTTCTTTGCGATGCCGGGTGGCAGATATCCTTCCGAGCGCCCGTTGCCACTGCCCATGCCGGATTGGCCCATGCCACCCTGAGCGTGAGCACTGAGGCTTGCATCGCGGAAATAAGCGCGTATGGTTTCGATCTCGCCTTGCGAGAAAACAACATGCACCCCGACATCCGCGGCCTGCGCGCTGAAAGTCGAAAGGAGTAGGAGAGAGACCGATGAGACGGTCCAGTGACATCGCATATACGGCGACCCCTGAAGCGTTATCCAGAAATTTACTGTAGGGTTTTGCCGCTGGGATTGCCGTGAAGACACTCACACTCTGTCTCCCCCGTGCGACAGGTACTATGTAAGATGCATGCAGTGAATCTCCCGGCCCACATGCGCTGGGCCTCGGGAAACAAGGGAATTGAACATAAGTCTGGGAAACTAGCGATGAGAGTAAGAATCAGCGTCTGCTCGATGCTCGTCTGCGTGGGTGTCGCCAGCTGGTCGGGCGCCTCGGCACAGTTGCCGCCGGTCCCGGTGCCCGCCGAAAACCCAATCACCGAACCCAAGCGGGTGCTCGGTAAAGTGCTTTTCTGGGACGAGCAGCTTTCCAGCGACGACACGGTCGCATGCGGCACCTGTCATCGGCCGGCGGCCGGGGGCGCGGATCCCCGCGTGGGTAGACATACCGGAACGGACAAGGGGACCATCGACGACATCTGGGGTTCGCCCGGGGTCGTTCACATGAACGAAGACGGCGAGGCGTTGGACCACCCGATATTCGGCCGCGAGCCGCAGGTGACGCCGCGGATGGCACCCTCGAACTTCGGGTCGCTCTGGGCAGCCGAGCAGTTCTGGGACGGGCGCGCGTCATCGGAGTTCGTCGATCCGCTGACCGGAAAGGTGGTGATTGCCAGCGGCGGCGCTCTGGAGAACCAGGCGCTCGCCCCCTTGATCAACCCCGTCGAGATGACCAGGCCCGGGCGCACCTGGGACGAGCTCACCGGGAAGCTCGAGGGTGCGCGTCCATTGGCGCTGGCCCGGAATCTCCCACCCGACGTTGCCGCCGCCATCGAAGCGAACCCCGACTACCCGTCATTATTCGAGGCTGCGTTCGGTGACCCCGAAATTACGCCGGTGAGAATCGCGTTCGCCATCGCGACCTACGAGCGCACCCTCGTTGCGGACCAGACACCCTGGGATCGCTATATGGCGGGCGACGAAACGGCGCTGACGGAACAGGCCGCTTTCGGCTGGCGGGTTTTTCAGCGGCTGCATTGCATCAACTGTCACGAGCCGCCGCTCTTTACCAACGACGACTTCTTCAACATCAGCCTGCGTCTCATGAGCTACGATCTCGGTCGTCAGCTCGTCACGGGTGACGAGGAGGACGGGGGAGAGATGAAAGTGCCGAGTCTGCGCAATGTGAGTCTGCGCAAACGGTACATGCACACAGGTGAGTTCGGCCGCTTGAGTGAGGCCATCATGTTCTATAACGATGGAATTTCGCTTCCCGGTCTCGATGACATTCCGGACGTGGGGACCTATTTTTTCGATCTCAACGGCTACGACAGCTACGATCTAGACGCATTCTTCAAGTACGGGTTGGTGGATCCCCGCGTCGAGAACGAGACGTTCCCCTTCGATCGACCTACATTGCAGAGCGAATCAGAACCGTAGTCGTCTGAGCGGCGCCACCCGGGTGATTAGGGTGGCTAAAACTGGGGTCCGAGCGGAATCTCCCGGCCGTTTACATCGAGAATGCCTTTCTCGAATGCCACCCGGCTCCGGTAACCGATCTCCGAGACCTCGACCATGCCCTGGGCCACGAGCAACGCCAGCATGCCGGGTCCCTGGGACTCTGCGATGGCAATCAGCTCGTCTGGGCCAAGTTCCTGACCGCTTTCGGCTGCGCTCCTCCGCAGTTGGTACTTGGAAGCCTCGATCGCGAGCCATTCCGCCATGGTCTGGGCGACATCCATCTCCGCTTCCACCGCGAAGAGCCGGGTCCACAGCGACGGATCCATCATCGAGAAAGCCACCTGAGGCGGGAGCATTTCGGTGTCGGTTCGGATCCGCACCGCGGCCTCGAATGCCTCGTCGTTCCAGTTGAAATTCAACGGACCGAGGTCCATACGGGGTTCCGCGGCCAGGAGCCGATAGAGCGTCTCCTGGAGGGCGGGCACTAACAGGCCCGTCTCCTCGGGTTCGAACATCAGGTTCTGAGTGATTCGGTTGTAGGCCTCGACCGCGGCCACGTCGAGGTTGTGCATGGCGACATCGAATCTCGCGTCCGTGAAGTTCAGCTCATCACCGGTGACTGAGTCGATGTAGTAGCTCGCGTCCATGTCGAGGCGATCACCCGCGTCATTAAGTGTCGTGCGTGCCGTGAACCCCATGTTGTTCGCCTCGAGGTAGGGCGGACCGTTGGGCGTTGAGTTCAGGATCGTCATGCGTTCCAGAACCAGATCCACGGGCCCTTCCCACACGTAGGTCGAGATCATGCGGTTATCGCCGGCGAGGGTCACATTCTCGGCCGTGACGGTCATGAGCTCTGAGGCGACCTCGATGGAATCGATCCGGCCGTTGCTGACCACGTGGCGGTCGGCGAAGTCGTAGGTTCCCCCGGCGGTGAAACCGGAGAACCTGAAGGTACCGCTCGGGTCTTCGAACACCATAGGGGGCACGTCGGTCTCGAACTCCGAGGTGCCTGTGAAGTCTGAGCGCGTGCGGATCTCGAACAGATACGGGACGCCGAGCTTCACGAGCAGCTTGTCGAGACCTTCGGTTTCCGGGTCGAGTCGGATGACCGAGCTGGCAAGACCCGTATGCAGGCCG
>Ga0224508_10001054_pt1 | contig 25235 bp, 20 predicted proteins | sample SF_Jan12_sed_USG_4_FD_170157 | JGI IMG/M metagenome (GOLD analysis project Ga0224508, IMG submission 170157) | Sediment microbial communities from San Francisco Bay, California, United States - SF_Jan12_sed_USGS_21 | ecosystem: Environmental > Aquatic > Marine > Sediment | place: USA... | reverse complement strand
TGCCCGAAGAGCTCCCGGCCTGCGTCAACGTCCACCTGGATGCCACCGAGCACGGCGACGAGCTCATCTTCCTCCACGCCGTGAAAGAGGGGCCGGCCAATCAGAGCTACGGACTGCAGGTCGCGCGCCTGGCCGGCGTCCCGGGGGAGGTGGTCGAGCAGGCCCGTGAGTACCTGACGCGCCTCGAACGACGGGAGCACCGGCCGGGCCGCGCGGGACCCCAGAGCGAGTTCGTTTTCGAGCCGCCGGAGCCGCCCGCCAACGAGCCCCCGTGCGAGGCGGCCGTGCGTCAGCGGTTGGCAAGCATCGACCTGGACGACCTTTCGCCACGCCAGGCCCTGGATCTCGTCTACGAGCTGAGCGAATTAGTGGCGCACAAACCGACCTGACTCGAGAAAGCTCACGACCTGCTCCGCGACGGCTCTGGACCAGAGCATGGACAGGTGCGTGACTGGCAGGACGAGGTGGTCGCTCGCCCCCTCGAGGCGGGTCTCCTCCACCGCGATCGTGCCGTCATGGGGCGAGGGCAGCCGGCCGAGCAGCTGTCCCGTGCCGATGGGCGAGGAGCCGGCAATCAGACCGAGCTCTGCTCGAGCCGACCACGGCTTAACGGCCCCGCCGAGAAACGCCGGCATGCTCTTGCCGAGGAGCCGCCCACCACCCGGGAGGCGCGCCAGCGCCCGGCCCGCAGCACTGCCCCGTAATGGCGCTCCCAGGCAAACGACGCGGCCGATGCGTTCGAGCGGGTGGTCCTGCAGCGCCTTGACCGCGATGACGCCCCCGAGACTGTGTCCGAGCAGGTGAACGGTCTCCCCGGGTACCTGGCGCACGAAGACGGCCAGTCGGCGGGCATTCTCTTGCGGATCCTCGGCCACGGAGCGATACACGAACTGCTGCGTCCGAAATCCGCCCGCTGCCAGACGTCGGCGCAGGAGCAGCGTCTCCGCACCCGGCATCCACAAACCATGAGCCAGGACGACCGTCTTCATCGTTGGCGCCGCGCCCGCGGTTCTTCCTGGGGACCCGCGGCCTCCGCGACCGGGCGTCTCCCCCTGTGGGCAAAGATCAGTTGGCCCCGGCTTCCTGGGTCTCGAGGTATCTTTTGTACCTTTCTTCGCTGAGATTCAGCCAGGTCCCCCATGGGCGTGGATCGGTGGCATCCCAATAGAGGGAATCACCGGGCAGGCGCTCGTTGAGGAAGCCCCGTTCGTCCAGGAACACCTTCGTCGAGGGCCCGTTGGTGTCGGTGCAGGTGTTATAGAGGGGCCTGAGCTCGGGGCGGGTGTCGGTGTCAAGCTCATAGGCGAGCTTCGAGTAGACGGGCTGCACGAAGACCTCGGCGTCATAAAACGTGATCTCCCCCTCGATGGTGTCGCCGACGCGCCGATAACGCTCGACGGCCTCGAGGTTGTCCGTGAATTCGGTCAGACCGCCCTTCCATCCCCTGATCTGGTTGGTGTGCACGACCAATGTATCGCCGTCCCAGAAGCCGATGGATTCACCGTGCCACTTGGGATACTGAAAATCCTCGGCCGTGTGACCGCTGTCGTCGGTGTAGATCCAGCGGATGTAATTCCTGTTGTTGCCCGCGCCCAGTATCCAGACTCGCTCCGGTGTGGCGATGAACTCCTCGGCGTCCCGCACCGCGGTGACGAAACCACCTGGGAGGCAGAAGGCATTGGCACCCCAGGTGCGCCCCGTGGCCAGGGCCCACATGTCCTGAACGAAATACTCCTGATACTGGGGCGTCAGCATCGGCACGACCGAGCTCGCCGGATTCGGTCCACCCTCCAACCGATCGCCTCCACCGACGAAGCGTCCGCGCCAGTCGGGGATGGTCGCCCTAGTATGCTGGATACCGCCGTTCGCCGCCTCGCGCCACGCCTGATAATGCTCCCAGGCGCTCGTATGGGGATAGGGGCTTGCGAGATCCACGGCGCCCACCTCACCCGTGCCCTCTTCTCCAAAGAAACTGTCGCGGTCCATGTCCCGTATCTCATAGACCGTGTTATTCCGGTAATAGGCCGGATCGGTCCAAAGCGCCCGATCCTGGCGAATATCCGTGCTGGTGAAAATGTCCTGGGCCACTGCCGAACTCGACAGCGACGCGGAGATGAGGAGCACGGCGACCGAGGTCGTTATTGTCGTTCTTATTACGCCCACAGTATTTCCCAAGTTCAAGCTTTCGGTTCCGAATGTCGGTTCCACGACGGGAGTCAGTGACGTCCCCAGGCCATTGATCTTTTCTGGAAGATATTATGCACCTGACACCATCAATCTTCAGCCCATGAAAGCCTGTCGACGGTCAAGAACTCTCATTCACCGGCCCGTCGGTGGACCAGCACGGGCATGAGCGCATAGACACCCAGCATTACCAGATAGACCGTACCCGAAACCGGCTCTCTCGTCTCAACATACTCCGAGAAAGTCAGTTGGCGCAGGCCCAGCAGGAGCGTCAATTCGGCGCATAACAGCAACCCTAGTGCGACAAGCCCAACGACGAGGCGCGGTCCGGCCAAGGGGCCAACGTTGAAGCGAGAGACTGTCCAAGTGGCTGCGAGCACTATCACCATCAACATGAACGGTGCCTCGATGAGCTCGGCAGTCATGGTTCCGAATCGAGGCACAGCCCATAGTTGCCGGATCGTGCCAAAGACAAATCCGGCTCCGAAGACGATACAGAAGTAGACGGCGCCAGCCCTTAGCGTATTCGTGCTCATCCATCCCTAACCCTGTCTATTCGGCGATCTTCAAGCAAACACGCTCATCACAAGATAGCTGGCTATGCCATAGGTAGCTAACAGACCAAGAATCATGAATAGTCCTCGTGCGTTGTCTTTGCCCGCGAGGCAGCTGTATGTATAGCCAAGCCGAGCAACCGCAAAGCCAACAATCCACGCCTGCGCGGCAGGCTCACTGACTGTAGTCGGTAGATCTGAGCACACGGCCAGGCCTGGCCCCTGTCATGTCGCCGTTAAGAAGTACCGCCTCGCCTGCGACGAGCACATGGTGCACGCCTTCCGCGTATCGATGGGGATTTTCAAAGGTAGCTGTGTCGATGACCGTTGCTGGGTCAAGGACGGTAACATCGGCAACCGCACCAACCTCGATCCGGCCGCGGTCGATGAGCCCGATACGATCAGCAGGCAACCGTGTGCCTTTGTGAATCGCCGTTTGAAGCGTTAGAAGGTTCTGCTCTCTGACGTAATGACCGATCAGGCGCGCAAACGTACCGTAGTATCTTGGGTGCGGCATTCTTTCTGTGGGAGCCTCAATGCCACCATCCGATGCAATCATCGTCACAGGATGTTGCATGATTCGCTTGACGTCATCCTCGCTCATGGCATGAAAAACCGCTCTACAATCACTCCCTTCAACTATTTCCATCAGAAGCTCTGCGGCGTTTTCGTTCGACACACTGCGTTCCTCCTGGCGGAGAATCTGCGAGAGATTTAAGCCATTGAGCGTATCGTCGTGCGCGCAATCTGCAAGCACGACGTTTGCCGGGTCATCGCCACCCCTGTCCACCTCAATGTTGTGGGCGATAGCCGCCTTCACCCTTTCTCTCTCTTCCGAGTCATGCAGTCGGCTGATTAGCGCGTCCCTGCCACCATCCAGGCTCCAGCCAGGAAAGAGAATCGTCAATGTGCTTGACGATGCGGTGTAGGGGTACTGATCCATCGACACGTCGACGCCGCGCGCACGAGCGTCGTCGACCATGGCCAGTGTTTCTAAGGACCTGCCCCACATGGGCGCACCGACAATCTTATGGTGCGTTATTTGAGTTGGCAGACCACCCTCTTCACCAATGCGGATGGTCTCTGCCACACTTTGCAGCACATCGAGACCTTCCTGCCGCATATGGCTGATATAGATTCCGCCATACTGCCCAGCAACCTTTGCCAGCTCTATCACTTCCTCGGTCGATGCGAAACGACCTGGCGGGTATATCAGACCTGAAGATAGGCCGAATGCGCCCTGCTGCATCGCCTTAGCAACCTCGTCACGCATCAGCTCCAGTTCTTCTTCGGACGGTTGCCGATCATCCTCGCCCACAATGACCGCGCGGATCGAGCCATGCCCGACAAAGGTGCCGAGATTGACCGCAGGCGGGTCCGCCTCGAGCGCCATCAGAGTACCGCTGATCGGCAGCGGGGAACGTCCGTCAGGACCGGTAATGACCGTTGTGACACCCTGCCGAATAACGTTCTCTGCATCAGGCCAGCGGAAGATGCCGTCATCGGGTGTTTCACGAACGGCATGACTGTGAATGTCGACGAAACCCGGAACGACTGCCAGCCCGTTGACGTCGAGGATCAGAGCGGCGTCGCGCGCGCCAAGGTTGCCGATTGCAGCTACACGGTCCCCACTGATGCCGACATCGGCTATGACAGGGTCCGCGTTTTCGCCCGAATAGACGGCACCGCCCAACAAGAGGACGTCAAATGACTCAGTTGCTGTGTTTGCCACTTCCTGCGAACGCTCAGCGGAGCATGCGGCCAGCAGAAGAAATAGCAATGGCAGATGGCGTTTATGCATTCCCAGGCTCCAGTCTGCATGCGGTAGCCATTCCTTTACCCCCGCCTGCTTCCACCAACGGACACGATTCTCACTCGCCCTCAGGCTGCAGGACCAGACGGTGCGCCGCCCGTTCCTCGATAGCGCTGCGCGTGTACAGAAGCGGGAAGTACTCACCATTCCCCAGATGCTCCACGAGATCGTCGTAAAACGGGCTCCCGGGCTGAGCCGACTGGCCGGGGGAATTGCTCGCAACGGAGCGGTCCAGGTCCGCCAGATCGATGATTCTCCGGAAGTTCGCTCCGGTAGCGTTGACCGTACCGAACCCTCCCGGCCGCTCGACGGCGGGCAGATCGAACGCCGAGGTCAACATGTGTGGAAGCTCGCTGGCGTGGACCCGCCCGTGTCGCCACTCACTCCTGTTGGGGCCAAGCTCGTGGGTAAGGCGCTCCAGCGCCGACCGCAGACCCTCCTCGATAAGGACGCGGCGTTCAGAGGCCGCGGTGTCGGAGCCATGCGCCCTCTGGTCGACTGCGTTTTCCCACCGCACGTAGATAGCAGCCGCGACGCTATCTCGTGAAAGCGTCGCGTCCCATTCGGCGATCAGACTGCGAGCCCACTCGACGTCGTTGTCATCGGAGGTCCATCCCTGGAACGCCGGAATGTCCCGCTCGGCGGCGAGAGAATACACGTCGTGTTGAATCCGCATGTGATCCTCGAGCGAGAGCGGACCGCGAGCCCCCAGGATCTGGTGAAGGCGCACGATCCGCGACGTTTCGACACCTTTGGATGAGTGATAAAACACCGGTCGGCCCTCATAGCCGGACGGGTGGACGTTGTTGTTGGCGGTGGTGATGTATCCCCGTTCGGGGTTGAACTCCCGTGGGAGATCGCTGCGGAATCCGCGCCACTCGTACTCACCGGTGCCAGGTACGGGCAACCGCCCGTTCCAGCCGTCGCGGTCGGGCGTGAGCCCCGTCACCTGGAGGGCGATGTTGCCTTCGACGTCTCCGCAGATCAGGCTGTGGCTGGGCACCAGCCAGTGCATCGCTCGGTCGAAGAAATCGGCGCAACTCTGAGCCTGGGCCAACTGGAAGCTGCCCTTGTAGGCCGCCGTCCCCGGCTCCTGGACCACTGACCTGACGGCATAGGCGCGCCGGTTCTCCAGGTCCTCGTAGAAGACCGGCCCATGACGGCTGAACTTCAAGACGACCGTCTCCGGGTCTTGACCCTTGACGAGAATCTCTTCCTCGATGATCCGAAGCGGTTCCCAATCATTCCGCCATCTCACGCGGTTGGAGTCCTCGGGGTGCATCTCTTCGACGAACACGTCAACCATGTCTGTACCGGCGAAGGTGAAGCCCCAAGCCACACGCTCGTTGTTGCCCGCGTCCACTCCGGCGAATGGGGGCTCTCCACCACCGATCACGTTCCACCCTGGGGCGACCAGATGTATGAAGTATCGGAGTGCCGGCATCTCGATACGGCGGTGGGGGTCGTTGGCGAGTATCGGGACACCCGTGGGCGAGCGTGCAGCGCTCATCACCCAGTTATTGCTCCCTTCTGTCGCGATCTCACCCGATGAGACCTGCGTCGTCCGTACGCCAGGCATCAATGAACGGAAACGTTCGACCACCTCCAGAGCCGGGAGCCTCCCGACCACAAAGGGATCTCCGTCGCCAGCGCGCATCGCGTCCAGGATGTCCTCTGTGATGATGCTCACGTCGAGGCCCTCTGGAACCTTCAGCTCATCCCAGGGGTCAGGGGCGAAGCGCCGGTTGGCCTCCTCGACGCCATAGCGTGCGACATCGAGCGCGAGCTGGATCTCGTTGATCGCATGCCCTCGAACGCTCGGGACCGCGAGCGCCGCCCACCGCAGAACGACCGTTTCCGCGGTCCACGGTTCCGGTACGACACCGGTGAGCTGGAACTCCAGGGGGAGGTTGTCCCGATTCTGCTCGATGAATGCGTTCACGCCATTGGCGTGGGCTGTGAAGAGGCGCTCGGCGTCAGGGTGATAGCTGGTCCACTCCTCGGCATCGAACGGCCCGCGAAACATCATCAGGCGAGTGCGGCGGTCGTAATCGAGTGCTTCGGGGCCGTAGATCTCGGCGAGCCGCCCCTCGTGCCAGCGTCGCCACATCTCCATCTGCCAGAGTCGGTCCTGCGCCATCACGTACCCCTGAGCGAAGAAGAGATCTTCGTCGTTTCGGGCATAGATGTGCGGGATCCCCCACTCGTCCCGAATGACCTCGACCGTTTCCCTCAGCCCAGGGATCGCGAGCTCCCCCTCTATCTGGGCAAGGGAGCTCGTTGCGAGCTCCTCGAGCGACTGAGCCGAGCTGGGTGTGGAAATACCGGCGACGGCAGCCAGCAGCGCCGCTATCGCCACTCGAAGGAGACTTCTAGAAAACGCCATGACGCAGCTTACCCCCCAACGTGGACAACCTATTCTTCGACTTACGTGTCACTCTAATGGGCGACTTGGATCCCCCGCAACCCTTGGCCCTGAAACGGGCCAGAATCCGCCTGCATCAGGGCCTTGAGAACATGCGTTTCACCCCCGCAAGCGGTCATTGCCGAGTGACTGGTCCGTCGGACGTGATTGAACCGGCTAAGTGTCGGTCCTCGGAACGTACGCTTCTGACTGAAAGGGTCGCTTCGTCCAACTGCCGGGAGCACGACCGGTCTTCCTAGCGCTCGTTCGGGAATGTGAACCGTTTCTGCGCTACCCAGGTGGGCTTCGGACTATGCTGCGCGGCAGACAGCCGACGAAGCTCTACCATGGCCGACGATCAAATCAAGGACCATCTACGTAGCCCGGACAAGGCCAAGGGTGCAGCCCCATCGGATACTGACGAGCGTGACGCAACCATTGAACGCCTCGAGCGCGCCATCGTCGAAGAGCGTCAACACGCGGCGAGGCTGCGCGAAACCGCAGAGGAATTGCGCTTCAAAGCCAAGGTGCTCGAGACAAGCTATGCGAAGCAACTCGAAGACGCCCGGATGCGCAGCGAGACCATGGAGCGAGAACTCGCGGACCAGCAAGCCCGGATGGCCGAACTCGACAGCGCCCGCGAAGATGCAATTCGATTGTTGAGGGAGGCGCGGGCCGAGCTCGAGCGCATCACCGCTGACCCTGCTCAATCGCGTAAGACGCTCGCATCGACTAATGGGCCTCAGATGGAATCGCCGACCGAGGAGGATCTAACGATCAACACACTGATGAGAGATTCGAGCTGGGTGGATGAACGGCGACGAGCCGATCAGGAGAAAGAGAATCCGGAGGCGCAAGTGCAGGCCGACCAGGAATCACCTCCCGAAGAACTGATCGCACCGGAACTGGTGTTCACGGGCGACGAGGACGACTAGACCGTCGATCGCGGTTGGACGCTTCATATTCCATACAACTCACGAACGTCCGGTTTCGGCTGCCAGCAGGCGCCATTCAACGCGCCCGATACGGAACGGATGACCGCTCTTGGCCGAAAGTTGACCCCGGGCAGACCATCAGCACACTCGCTAAGATAGGATTGATAGCGGGTCCTTTCGTTCCTGGGTATGAGCTCAACCAGAACAATCAGTTCCAGCTTCATTTTGATGGCGTTGTCGGCGTGCGCAACATCACCTCAGTCGTGCTTCGGCCCGCTTGAACGGCTCGACCCGCCCGAGGCGATCCAGCCCACCGCCCAATGGGGGCTAGGAACGAAGGCAGGTCCTTATGTCTTTATCTCCGGCATGCGCGGCATAGATCCCGATACGAATGAAATAGTGCTCGATCTCAGGGAGAGGATTCGACAGGCCTACACAAACATGTTCTTCATTGCCGCCGACGCTGGTGCTCGACCCGAGGATCTGATCGAAACTACTGTCTTCATCCGGACCGACGGCCCTCATCCATCGACCGAGTTCTTCACGATCCGGCAGTTGGACAACGATGTTCGCCGGGAGGTTTACGGTGATGGACCCTATCCGAACCGGACCATCGTTGGCCTGACGGAGCTCAATGGCGCCGACGCCAACGAGGAAGTAGATGTCTTCGAGGTAAAGGGCACCTTTTAGTCCCCTGCGCTCGACCATGACGTACGTCTACGCGTTCTCTGAGATCAGCAAGCGATTAGTCTTTCGTCGTCGGTTGAATGCCGAGCCAATCCTCGACGGCGTCGAGTTCCAAATCATCTGCAATAGGCTGGTTGTGCCTTGCGTACACAAGCCCATACTGGAACGGGTCATCGACGGAACTACGCCGGAGTCTGGACTTGCGAAGGCTCAGGCCTTGCCTGTCGGCGGCACGACTGGCTCGTATTTCTCTTGATGTCAGGACCTCATTGCTCTCGAGACAATCCAAGACCGCATTTGCTTCCCTGACCCTGGCGCTGCGCGTCTGAGCACTTTCGACCTGTTGTTTTGCTCGAGTTTCCGTGATCGCCGCCGGCCATCCCGGGTCGCGGTCCTCATGCGCCTGGGGGTCCGGGATTCCGTGCAGCCGGTCTGTGTCGCTCAGTTCAAACATTGAGGTGCCCTTTTTAGAGTGTGCTTAATGGGTTATGGGCATCATCTAGCTTGATACTAGAGATCTAGACAATATGTCGCTGAATCGCGACAGTTCGGAAAGCCCGGACGCCTCCTCCGGCCGCCCCCCCTTTAGAGCTACCCGTCGCCTGCTCATTGACTTTCCCGCTGGCAGTGCCCCGTCTGGCGTCAATAGCTCCCGAAGACGTTTTCGAGCGCGTCACCCGTCGCACCGTGTTCGAGCGCGAGCATCAGCAGGATGCGGGCCTTCTGGGGTGTCAGGTTATCGGCCGACGTGAACGGCCGGCTGGTCTGCACCCTGCCTCGCCCGCCACGATGACTCATGACGACGGCCACGCCCGAGGCCTCGGCTGTCTCGAGCGCCCTCGCGATGGCGGGACTCGGTGAGCCAGTCGGAAACCCGGCGACGATGATGCCTTCAGCGCCAGCGGCGAGGGCGGCCTCGACCAGCTCCGGTCCGGCATCCGCATAGGTATAAACGATATCGACCCGCGGCAACTGATCCGCCCGCGTGATGCCGTCGAGATGCAGTTCGCTGCCGAACGTATGCCGGCTCCTCGGCGTGCGGTAGAAGCGAATTCGGTCGATGTCGGCGAGGCCGAGTGCGCCGAGGTCACCCGAGTCCCAGGTCTCGGGCCGGTAGCTGATCGTCTTCGTGACGTCTCTAGCGGCGTGAATCATCTCGTTGACGACGAGCAACACCCCGTGACCACGGGCATCGGGATGCGCGGCAACGCGCACGGCGTCATACAGATTGCGTGAGCCGTCTTCGCTCAGCGTCGTCCGCTGACGTTGAGCCGCGACGACGATGACCGGCACCTCGGTGTCGAGCACGAGGTTGAGGAAGTAGGCGGTCTCCTCCGACGTGTTGGAGCCGTGAGTGACGACGACGCCGTCCGTCTCCGGGTGCTCTGCGAGCTCTTCCGTGATCACATTCGCGATGTCGATCCAGTTCTGCAACGTAATTTCGGAACTGCCGATCCGGACGTAGTCGCGAAGCGTGATGTCAGCAATGTCGCCGATTCCGGGAATCTGCTCCAGGACGGTTTCCACCGCCATACGCCCGTCGGGTGAATTCGCGATCGTGCCACCCGTCGCGATGATCCTGACCTGCGGTTTGTCAATCGCGGCCTGCGCTGCGAGCAGGCCCGGCTGCAGCAACAGGCAGGCAAGGGTAATTGTCATTATTGGCTCGCAGTACCGCATGGTCAGACTCCCGAATTGACGGCCCAACGATGATACCGTCCGACCGCGCCCGAGGCCGGTATTCTTAATTTTTTCCCCCAACGCCGCTGCGAAGCTCTCAGGTCGCCGCAGCTTTCGGCCATGCACGGTCAGGACTGGTGCTGACCACTACTCGGCCGTTGGCGACAAGCCCGTGAAGATGAGCCTCTGGAATCCGGCGCCCGTCGCGGCAATATAGAGGTTGCCCTGCGAATCTGTCTCGATCTGATGGCCGGTCCCAACCGTGGTTTCGATGGTGGTCAGCACTTCGAGGCTGAGACGATCGAGCACCATGATCCCGCTGCCTCCACCGACGTACAGAAACTGCTGCTCCGGGTCCGGTGACAGGGCCAAGTTGCGAGCGAACGGCGCGTCTCCCCAAACGATCTGGTCGACGAATTCGCCGATAAGCGAAAACACTTGAACCCGCCGGTTCTCACGATCCGCCACATAGACCGTTCCATCGTTCGATACACGGATGGCGTGGACGATACTGAACTGATCCGGACCGGGACCATCGGGCACCGAATCGAGAAAGACGTACGGGCACTGGTCATCGTCCTCCGGCGTGTTACCGAACGCACCCCACATTCGTTTGAAGACTCCGGTGTCGGCGTCGAAGACGGCCACGCGGTGGTTTCCGTACCCGTCCGCGACGAAGAGCTCGTTTGTCGGTGGGTGAACGATCGCATCCGCTGGCTTGTGCAGGTTGACCGTGTCCGCGTTGCCGCGACTCGCGTTGCTCCGCCCGATCTGCATGACGAACTCGCCGTCCAGCGTGAACTTCAGTATCTGATCGTCCGCGACCGGCTCGCGCAGACCTGGCTCGTCGTTGGCGGGACAGTTGTTCCCGCCGAGCCAGACGAATCCCCGGTGGTCGATGTGCAGCCCGTGCTCGCGCTGGGGCCATTCATAGCCCTCGCCCGCGCCTCCCCAGGCGTCGAGGAAGTTGCCGTCGCTGTCGAACGCCAGGACCTGCGGCGCGGCCATCGGGGCTCCCTCGGGGGGGAGAGTGTACGGACGGTGAAGGAACCAGGCGTTGTCCTGTGCGTCTATTGCGATGCTCGAAACCTCACCCAGCCGCCACCGGGCTGGCACCTGCGGCCAGTTCGGATCCGCGCGAAACGTGGGAATGCTCCGTACCGGCCTGTCGGGCGATTGACTTACCAGTTCGCTCTCTGAGGATTGCTGGCATCCCACGCCAGCCAGGCTGGCTGACGCTACCAGGGCGGCATTGAACAGGGCCTTGCGCCTCATCACTTCACTCCCCTCCTCCCGGATTGACGAGCTTTTTCCTGAGCCGCCTATCGAATGTCCGTTTACGGGAGGTAAAAGCGGTCATTCGTACCCGGATACGCCTGCTTCTCCAGGGACTATTGAGGCAGGAAGCGTCTTGTTACTTCCGGATCGCAATCGTAAGGGGATATCTCCAGATCCGGCGAGTAAATCAATTCCCTGGTATGTGTCAACGGCTCGGAAATGTAGTCAGGATCTTCGAGGACGAACTCCACGACGATCCGTGTGCCTTCCTCATTGAGTCGATATCTCTCGACCACATGTTTCCGGGAGCCCGAGGGGACACCGATCTGGTAAGGCGAACGGTGATCCGTGAAGTTCCCGGTATCTACCACCAACGTGTCCCCGTTCCACCAGCCAATCGAATGGCCGCTGGCGAACCTTTCGTTGGCCTCAGGGTGCGCCCGACCGTCCATATACACCGTGCGCTCCTCGTCCCAGAATCCGCTTCGAATCATGATGACCCGGGCGTCCTCGTTGAATTCGATCTGCAGCGGGAACAGATCGCTGGAGACAATCATGGCGGGCGTCGGGCGTCCGATGCATCTGGATTCAGGGTTCTCGTCGGAAAACTCATCATAGGCGGCCTGTGCGGCGGCCCCCTGCTCCGTCAACCTGAGGTGAGCCTTGAAGAAACCGTCAAAACCGCCCGGATAGCTGATGAGCTCCGAGCGGTTTGCCATCCAGATTCCCTCCAGGGTGCTGGTGTTGGCGCTAACTTGTGGCTCCGCGAGGGGAGGTCCGCCGGGGTTGGCTGCTGTCGGTAAGACGATTCCGCCTTCTTTCTCGATCGCGTACAACAACGCGTACGGCCGCCCGTCCCGCGCGGGATGCGCCTCCACCGTGACCCGGTCCCCGATCAACAGGGAGTCTCGAGTCCAACCCCTGCGTGCCGCCGAGACTGTCGGACTCGTTTGCACGACCCACTCGATCTGCTCACCCCGCCCGTCCGTCGTCTCGACCGCGAAATAAATGTGCGGGTTCCGCCAGTTGAACTCGGTGATTGTGCCCTCCAGCGTCACCATCGACTCCATGTCCAGGCCAGCGTCACTATGATGGCCGTTCACCGGAGCAGCGAGCGTGAAAGTCACCGCCGCGAAGGTCGTAATGGGTCTCATGTGTCCTCCATTTCTTACTCTGAATAGCGGCTTTCGGCTGCCAGGAGCGTCCGGTTGTTTCCGGTTGACAAGTCCGCTGCCCTTCCACCCGACTCCGCCTGGTAGGTCTTCGAGAATCCGTTGCGCATATTGTTGACGGTGAAAGTCCCATCCTGCTGTGCCGTGATCTTCAAGTAGAACGCCGGCCCGTTGTGCAGCGGGATCGGCGGGGCTGTCGGCGTGGGTGACTGCTCCACCGTTGGTGCAACGGGGATGTCGGTTTCTCCGTCGAATCGGTTCGCGATGAATATCCCCGGCACGGTGTATTCCTGTCCGCTGAACTGGGAGAAGTGCAGCTGCCACAGGTCTTCGAGACCCGGGGAGCTGAAAAGGATCCGCATCGCGGCGACCTGCGCGCCCTTGCGGATGCCATTGCTCGAAATCGCCACCCGCGGGCTCAAGCCATACACGAGCGGTTCCGAATTGGACATCGCCGCCGGACGCTGCTGCGCATGGTGCGACACGATGAACAGATCAGCCGTGCCGAACTTGTTGAACGGACACATCAGCTCGAGCTCACCGTTCCATGTCAGGTCCCCCAGGTGCGCGACGCGAAAGTTTCCGAAACCGATGGATACCGCCACTGACTGTCCGTTCTCCGAGAGGTCGGGCGCGATGGGGTTGGCGTTCTCACAGTACGGGTTGGGTCCGCCGGCGCCCGGCAGCGCCATCTCGATCACCTGCCCGGCCGATGCCACAACATCGATGTCCAGGCCGGCCATCGGGATGCGATCGCCCGGTGTCGCGACGGTACGTCGCGCCTGACGATACAGCTCCTCGTAGCGCCGCATGTATCTTGCGGCCGATCCCTCGGGTTGGATGTTGGCCCCATGATCGATGAAGTGCCTGATCGGGATTCGCGTTGCCAGCTCGGCGAGGCCGCCGATGTGATCGCCGTGGTAATGCGTGATGATCAGGTGATCGAGGTACTCAAGGCCGGCGTCGTTGACTGCTTCCATGATCCGGCCGGCGTCTCGTTGAGCCGCGTCGCCGCCATTTCCCGTGTCGATCAGGAGCGACTCGCCCGAGGGCGCGACGAAAAGGGCCGCACCGCCCCCTTCGACGTCGACCACGTAAATCCGCAGACTCTGCTCTCCCTGACCCTGCGCCCGTGCGTTGTGCAGGGTGACGGCAGAGCCGATAGCCAGGAATATCGTGATCAATTGGCGCATGAGCAATCTCCGCAACATCCAAGAGGCACGATTAGCGCCATCCCTCATATATTCAACAGTGCTAACGCTAGCAGTCAATGGCCGACGATCGCTCGGAAGCGGACATTCGACCTCACCTCGAGACAAGCGCATCGCGGACCTCGCCTAAACGGTCGTAGATGCGGAAAGCCAGAATCGCCATCTCGAACATTACCCGAACCGCCAGGGTTCCGAAAACCAGCGACAACGGCCATGCCCAGTTGCCCAGCTCGATCAGCACATACGTCCCATAGACAACGCCGCCGATCGCGCCCCAGAAAAGGATTTGAAGAATAACCGGCGAAATCATTCGGCGAAATACCAAAAGGTCGAAAACAGGTTTCATGACACCATGCTCCTCGCAATGAACCGGTAAACCCAGGTGAGCGAATGAAGGCTTTCTGCCAGGAGCCGGCATTCACGTACCAGAGTGGCTTCATTCGATAAGCGCTTTAACCAGCGCTGTGGCATATCGAACGTTGCCATTACGATCCACAACTGGCAAATCACGTCCGAAAACGAGCACTGGAAGATCGAAGTCGAAGCCGCTCTCGGCCCCGGTGGTTGCTTGGACAGAGTCTAACGAAGAAATCGTCAACCATCGCCAGCGACCCGGAGTGGACATTCGAGCGGGCACCTGTTTGGTGGTATCTTGCAATCACTCGGTGCGGGTCCCAAGACTTCCAGAATCCCGCCACGGTTCCTTCCAACCCGGGACGCGCCGGACGGGCGGCGGGAGCGAGCGAGGTCGCAAGCGACATCCCTCGATTTGATCGGCGCTTCGCGTTGGGGCTGAGCCCGCAGGAGAAAGCCTGATGTCCAGGAATGTTTTGGCCGGAATGGCCACCGCCCTCGCAATAGGAGGCGCCTCGCCGTCAGGGCTCATGGCTCAGGTTCCGACCGCCGAGGCGCTGGCGGCATCCGAGGAGGCCCAGCAGCACATCGCGGCGGCGATGGCGCTGGGCGGATCCGATCTGATCGATGAGGCGAACGCATTCTGCACGCCTACGGGCCCACGGCGGGACGCGCTGGTGAGGCGGGACGCGGGACTGCCGCCGATCGAGGACCATGTCGTTGAACCGGTGCGGGTCTTTCAGAACCTGTATTTCATCGGCTTCAATGACGTGGGCGCGTGGACCATCAAAACGAGCGAGGGTCTCATCCTGATGGATACGCTCAACACCCCCGAGGAGGCGCGGGACGTGCTGGTACCGGGCCTGGAGAAGATGGGTCTCGACCCCGCGCAAATCAAGTACATCGTCATCGGGCATGGCCACAATGATCACGTCGGGGGCGCATCCTATCTCCAGGAAACGTATGGGGCCCGAATCCTGATCAGTGCCCCGGACTGGGATCTGGCGCTGGCCGACGAGCGACCAAGGCCGACGCGGGATATGGTCGTGACCGACGGTCAGAAGCTGACGCTCGGAGATACGACGGTCACCCTGGCGCTCACGCCGGGCCATACCGCAGGCACACTGGCCATGCTGATACCGGTCAAGCATCTTGGCCGCACGCACACCGCGCTGATCCTCAGCGGCACCGGGATGCCCACTCAGGAATCCCTGGCGACCTTCAGGCACGTGTTCGACAACCTCGCCCGACCGCTGAAGGCGGAGACCGCAATCGGCGGTCACCCCGGGATCTTGATGAACACGCTGGAGCTGCACGAGCAGCTCCGCCAGCGGTATCCGGATGGACCGCACCCCTTGCTTATCGGCGAAGAGCCATTCGACCGCTACATGTCCATCATGTTGGAGTGCGCCAGCGCGAGGCTCGCGGCGATGGAACCGGGTGATTCCTGAGCGAGCGACGTATAAGTCGACGTGGCAGCGACGAGGCGTGCACCGGAGGCGCGCGATCTCATCAAATGCCCCGAAACTCGGGTTTTTACTGTAAATTACCAACGGTGACGCTCTGTGGGGGTTTAGCGGCGTCGCCTTTTTCGAGGTGAAGGACTATGCAACAACGAACACAACTGACCTTGATTGCGACGGTTTTCTTCTGGATGGGGGTTGCTCCAGCGACCGTTCTGGCGCAGCAGGCGCGTCCACCGGTTCAACTGCCCGACGGCGAAGCCAAGGCGATGATCGAGGGGGTTTGCGTGGCGTGCCACCGGCTCGACTTCATCCCCAACTCGGTGGGTCACTCCCAGGACGGCTGGCAGGAACTCATCAGCACCATGATCGCGTTGCCCAGCGATCAGATGGACTTGGTGACGGGCTATCTGGCCGACCACTTTCCGACCAAGCCGGGGACCGGGCCGGTGGTGATTCCGGGTCCCGTCGATGTCACCATCAGCGAATGGCTGGCCCCAACATTGGGATCCAGACCTCATGATCCGCTCGCAGCAGCCGACGGCTCAATCTGGTGGACAGGACAGTTCGCCAACAGGCTTGGACGAGTTGATCCGACGACGGGAGCGACGCGGGAGTTTCCTCTGGAGACACCGGACTCCGGCCCGCACGGTCTGGTCGAGGACGATGACGGCAACATCTGGTTCACGGCTGTTGCCCAGGGTTACGTCGGCAAACTGGATCCGAGCACGGGAGACGTGACCGAGTATCACGTGCCGGAAGGCGTCCGTGGTCCTCACACGCCGATTCTCGATCAGAAAGGCACACTGTGGTTCACGTTGCAATCGGGCCACGTGGGTCGACTCGTACCGGAGACCGAGGAGATGACGATCTCGGCGACGCCGACTTCCGGAACGTACCCTTATGGTATCCAGGTAAATTCCAAAGGCGTGCCCTGGTACGTCGACTTCCGCGGTAACAGGGTCGGCAGCATCGACCCGGAGACTGCGGAGATCACCGAATACGAGTTACCGCATCACGAGGCTCGCCCCCGGCGCATCGCGCTCACCCCGGATGACGGGGTCTGGTACACGGACTACACCCGCGGCTATCTGGGCCGATTCGATCCGCAGACCCACGACGTCCAGGAATGGGCGTCGCCCGGCGGGGCCGATTCCCGGCCCTACGGCATTGCGACAGTCGGCAATGTTGTCTGGTACGTCGAGACCTACGCACGACCGAACACGTTGGTGCGCTTCGACACGGAAACCGAGCGCTTCCAGACGTGGGTAATTCCATCCGGAGGGGGCGTCGTGCGAAACATGATGGCGACCCCGGAAGGCGACCTCGTGCTGGCCTGCAGCGCGGTGAACCGCGTCGCTCTGGTCGAAGTCGGGACCTGAGGCGGACAGCGAAAAAGTACGCATGCCGGACCATAACCGCTTCCGGGAGAACGGCTAGCAGGCGTTGATTACGGCGCCAAGAGCCCGCCGTGCGAGTGGGCTTTTGGCGAAGATGCTCTACTCCACAAAGATTAAGAATGCTAAACGGAGGACATATGGGACACTATCCAAAGCAAGTCGTCGTGTGTATCGGCCTGGTTATTGCCGGGACCGGCGGATTCCAGCGCGAGGCCCACGCCCAAACTGATCCCGTGGCTCCCGCGGACACCGCGGAGCTCCGCGCCCAGTACGAGCAATGGAGGCAGGATTTCAAGACGTGGGGCCGGTGGGGCGACGGGGACAACAAGGGCGCCTCGAACCTCATCACCCCGGAGAAGGTGCTGAGCGCCACCAGCCTGGTCCAGAACGGGATCGTCGTGTCGCTGGCGCCAGATGTGCCACAGGTCGCCGCGGCCGACGTCAACGAGAACGGCCTCTTTCGGCGGACGACGCTGCGCATCACCGACGGCGGAACCGCCGACAACTATCAGGTCAGCTACCACGGCCTCACGGTGGCGCACATGGACACCTGGTGCCACTTCTTCGAAAACGGCCAGATGTACAACGGCATTCCGGTCGAGGGCAACCTGAACGAGGAAGAGGGCTGCAAGCAGGGTAGCGTCATGAACTGGAGAGACGGCATCGCGACCCGCGCCGTTCTGTACGACATCGCGCAACTGAAAGGCGTGGAGTGGGTCGATCCCGACGAGCCGATCACGCGCGCTGATCTCGAAGCGTGGGAGGAGATGTCGGGTGTGAGGGCCGGCCCGGGGGATGTGGTGCTGCTCTACATTGGCCGCTGGAAACGACGTGCCGCCGAGGGGCCATGGAGGGACCGAGTGGCCGGGTACTATGCCGACACGATTCCTTGGATACACGAACGGATGCCGGCCTTTCTCGGCCATGACTTCAACATCGACTGGAACCCGCGACCAGGCTGGGAGGGAATGCGCAATCCCATTCACATCGCCGTACTCAACTGGATGGGCATCAACATCGTCGAGTGCCTCGACCTGGAACAGGCCGTGACCACGGCGAGGGAGCTCGACCGTTACGAATTCCTGATCACGTTCGCGCCACTGCCGGTTGAAGGCGGCACGGGGTCACCGCTCAACCCGCTGGCGATCTTCTAAGACACGGGAGAGCTCGACGGAAAACGGATCGCGGCGTTTCTTCTGGGGGCGGCCCGAACATCAGGCACTGCCCACGAGCGATCGCTCGTCAGCGATCGCTCGTCGAAAACACGCACTCAGCAGGGACGCTGAAACGGGGGAAAAATGAGAATCATCAGTATCGCTTTGGTGTCGATCATCGTGTCCGGCCTGACGTTGGCTCAGGAAGTCGAGATGGCCGTGGCTATCGCCTTCACGGAAGGTCCGACAGTAGACCGAGACGGGAACGTTTACTTCGTGGACAGACCCTCCGCGCGAATCATGATAATGAGTCCAGAGGGAGCTCTCTCGACGTATCGCGACCCGAGTAACGCAACCAACGGACTGGTAATAGATGCTCAGAATCGCCTGATCGCCTGTGAAGGGGCTCCGTGGACCCGGGACTGGGCAGAGGTTACGGGTACGCCACGTATTACGCGGACGGACCTGGAAACGGGCGAGATGGAAATACTCATAGACAGCTATATGGGTATGCCACTGACCGGCCCAAACGACGTCACGATCGACGGCAGGGGCAGAATATACTTCACGGAGCCCCACTCCCGCGCCGTATATCGGCTGGATGGACCGGGCCAGATTCAGCGCATCCTCGGCCCCGAGGATATCGAGCGGCCAAACGGTCTTCAGATTTCGCCAGACGATTCGATCCTTTATCTCGTGGAAGCCAACCGGCAAGAAGGCGGTGCGCGCATGATCCGCGCCTATGACCTGCAATCCGACGGGACAGTCCGCAATATGCGGGTCCACTACAACTTCTATCCGGGTCGCAGCGCCGATGGCATGAGCATCGATACGGAGGGAAACTTATATGCGGCAGCTGGCCTGAACCAGCTGCGTGGCAGTTCCGAAACACTGGACACGAAAGCGGGCGTCCATGTGATCGCTCCCGATGGCGAACTGCTGCGGATCATTCCGATTCCTGAAGACACAGTCACCAATACAGCCTTCGGCGGGCCGGACATGAGAACTCTGTACGTTACGGCTGGAAAGACGTTGTACACCACTCGGACAGAGATCCCGGGGCTGCCTCGATAAAAAAACCCACGGATGTCCGTTTCTGGCCGGTAGCGGCCGTCAGACGCCTGGATCTACCGGCGCGAAACCGACGAAGCCTCAGCCTGCGGCCCTCCCCCAGGATATCCGCACGGTCCGGTGGGGGGCGTGACCCAGCCTAGGGCACGTCGTCCAGCCGTATTCCGCCAATCCAGACCGAGTCAATCTCCCTCGTCGCACGGATATCGTCAACCGGATTGGCGTTCAGCACCAGCAGATCCGCCCGTCGGCCGGGTTGCAGCGTGCCGAGCTCTTGATCCAACTGCATGGCTCGCGCCGCGTCACCCGTCGCGGACACGAGCGCCTGCGTCGGCGACAACCCGGCCTCCACCATCATCTCGAGCTCCACGTGCTCGAAGTAGCCCTGCCACTGGCCCAGGTTCGCACCGGAATCGCTTCCCATCGCAATCAACACGCCGGCGTCCGACAGGGTCTTCAGATTACGTTTTCCCTGCTCCAGCGCCGGTTTCATCGCCTGCCGCTGCGCGCTGTTCCGTGTCTCTTCCTGACGGGCCGGGTCGATCAGCATCGTCATCTGCGGACGGTACGCGTCGATGCGCCGCAAGAAGAACGGATCGTTCAAGAAATCCGGCGTCTCCTCGTAGACGAACTGGGCCAGATCCCGCGTAAAGGTCGCGATGTAGGGAACGTTCCGTTCCTTCATCTTGGCAATCAACGCCTCATCGACGTCCTGGTCGCGCACGCTGTGCGCGATCACGTCCACGCCCGCATCCAGAAGGCCATGGGCATCGTCCAGATAGTACAGGTGGGATGCGACCCGGAGTCCTCGCTCGTGCGACTGATCGATGAGCGCGCGGTAGACGTCCGGCGGAGTATCGTCGGGGCGACCGTTGATGTGAATCTTGATGATGTCTGCGTTCGCGTCGGCGTAGGCATCCACGCGCGCGCGCGCCTCTTCGGCCGTCGTCAGACGCTGCAAGCTCTGGCCCGCGACATAGACCCGCGCACGATCCAGGGCTCCGCTCTCCTGCTCGTCGCGCAGCTTCACGGTCTCTTCGAGGTCGTCCGCCCCAGCGCCCAGGACCACCACCGTCGTGATGCCGTAGTCGGCGTACACTCGGAGTTGATCGACCAACTTATCGCGAATGGGCCGGTTGGACTGATCCGCACCCAGGTGACCATGCGCGTTGACGAGCCCCGGCAGGATCGTCTTGCCCGAGAGATCGACGCGCACCGCGTCGCCCGGGACGGCGACGTCGCTCGCGGCACCGACCGCCTCGATGCGGCCATTCCTGATGACCAGGGTGGACTGCTCGATCGGCGCACTCCCTGTGCCGTCAAACAGACGCGCACCGGTCAGTACCACCGCGCCCCCGTCGGGACCCTGAGCCTGCGAAACCTGGACCAAGCTGCCGGCAGCGACCAGCAGTGCGAGAGCTGCGGCCAAAGGCCTGAGGATTCGAATCATCGTCAACCTCCCATGGAGTAATTATGGTTATTTACGCGATCATACACCCCTGCCCTTCCAGGCTCGAACCACGCGGACTCACGGGTCGCGCTTGGGGCATCGATCCGCTCGCGATATCGCCGGCGGCGTCCGAAGATGCGCTCCGCCCACGGCTTCCCGAGGAGATGAAGGAAACCGTTAACCGTTGCCCAAGGCAGCTTCTGGCCGAAAGCCCTCGTTCAGACCCGAATGCTGGTGGCATGGGAGGATAAATTATCGGAATCGCCCAATCGGAGTTAAAATTAAGTCCTGTCATGCACACGGCGGCCCGCCGCGGGCCTCAAGCTGGGGAGAATCTCATGTTCCGGTTATCACCACGTATTCTTATCGCTATTCTGTTTTCCGCCAGCCTGCCAGCGCAGGCTCAGGCCCAGCTGGCCGCGTTGCCCGACGGGCCGGGCAAGGAACTGGTCGAAGCCGCCTGTGTAGCGTGCCACGAGACCGACATTATCTTCAGCTCGAACGGATACACCCACGCGCAATGGGACCACCTGATCGCCGGAATGATCGACCTGCCGCAGCCGCTGAGATCGAACATCACAAATTACCTCGCAACGAGCTTTCCGGAAAGATACGATCGCCGCCCGAAGCTTGTCGACGGCGACGCCAAGATCACGTTCCTGGAGTGGCGCGTCCCCACTCTCGGGCAGCGGCCCCGGGATCCGGTCATGACGCCGGACGGAATGATCTTTTGGGCGGGCATGTATGGCGACCTGGTCGGCCGGCTCGATCCGAAGACAGGCGAGATGACCGAGTGGAAGCTCGAGCCGGGTGCCTATCCGCACAGCATCATCAACGACGTGGAAGGCAACATCTGGTACACGGGCAATAGCAACGGCACCGTGGGCAAGCTCGACCCGGATACCGGTGAAATCACCGTTTATCCGATGCCTGACCCGGCCGCACGGGATCCGCACACACCGCTCTTCACTCGCAGCGGAGAGCTATGGTTCACCGTGCAGAACGGCAACATGATCGGGCGTCTCGTTCCGGATACGGGTGACATACGACTGGCGAACATACCGACCGAAGGGGCTCGGCCATACGGCATCGACGAAGACTCCACGGGCATGATCTGGGTGGGCTACCGGGGCGCCCCCAAGATCGCCCGTGTCGACCCTGATTCGTGGGAGATCGAGGAGTTCGAGACACCCAATCCGAATCCGGAATCACACCACGGCAACTACTACAACCGGCGACTTGCGATCGACAGCAAAGACATGGTCTGGTATGTGGACTCCGGACGGGGCTACCTTGGCCGTCTCGATCCAAAGACCGGCGAAATCAAGGAGTGGGTAACCCCCAACGGACCCGGCTCGCACCCTTACGCGATCGAGGTCGTCGACGACATCGTCTGGATCAACGAGTCCGAACAGCGGCCCGACGTGCTCGCCCGGTTCGATCCGGAGACCGAGCAGTTTCAGAGCTGGGCCATCCCCTCCGGGGTGGGCGTTATCCGCAATATGCGGGCGACGCCCGACGGCAACCTGGTCATTCACCAGAGCAGCACGAATACCGTCGGCCTGGTGCTCATCGACCATGAAAGCTCGTGGGTCCCGGGGCCATATCGGCCCTAGAGGTTCTGCGTATTCGGGAGCTCCTACGAGCTCTCGGTGCTTCGAGGTTATGTCTGTAACTTTTTGATTTATAGAGATTAATAGGACGCGAACTAAAGAGACCAATAACTCCACGAAAGAAGGAAGAAGAATGATCAAGAGATTGACGCTGCTGGGTGCCTTACTGGCACTGGTCGGGGGAAAGGCTGCGGCGCAGGACGCGCAGGCCGTACTGCAGGCCGTGTCGGCGAACATGGGCGCCGACAACCTGAACTGCGTGACCTACACGGCGACGGGCTACGTCGGCCTGGTGGGCCAGACGTTCGACATTCGGGACGATTGGCCCAGGGTGGCGGTGAGCGGCTATACCCGGAACGTCAACTACACCGACCGGTCCATGCACGAAGAACGCATCCTGACCCAGGGCGACTATCCCCCGCGGGGCGGCGGTCGACAGCCGATTCAAGGGGAACGCCGCCAGGTCTCGCGGGTGGTCGACGGCTACGCGTGGAACATGCAGGGGAACAATCCGCAACCTGCGCCTAACGCCGCCGAACAGCGGCAGCTGGACATCTGGCTCACGCCACACGGCTTCCTGAAGGCGGCCATGGCAGGCAACCCAACGCTCATCACGCGGTATGAAAGTGGTGCGCTCGGAGGGCTGAGCTCCACGGTCCAGCGGCGGCAGCGAATCATCTCGCTGACCCTCCTGAACAAGTACCGCGTGAACGCCACGGTCAATCCGGACAACCTGATCGAACGGATCCAGACGTGGATCCCGAACCCCGTTCGGGGGGATCTCAACTACGAGGTCGAGTACAGCGACTGGGAGACCTACGGTGGTGTGATGTTCCCTACGCATTTCCATCATCACACCGACTGGGACGATGAGACGCAGCCTCCCAACTACAACGGCGGGCACAACTCGCTCGATCTGCGGATCACCGGCGTCCAGCCGAACGAATGCGGACCGACCCTCAGCGTGCCCGCCTCGGTGCGCCAGGCGAGCGCGCCGCCGGTGCGGGTCGAAACGCAGCAGCTGGCAGCGGGCGTATATTACGTGACCGGCGGATCTCACCACAGCGTCGCGGTGGAGTTCGATGACTTCATCGCCGTGGTCGAGGCGCCCCAGAACCAGGCACGGGCCCTAGCCGTCATCCAGGAGGTGTACCGGATCTTCCCCGACAAGCCGATTCGCTATTTGGTCAACACCCACCACCACTTCGATCACCTCGGGGGTGTCCGTACCTTCTTCCACGAAGGCGCCACCATCGTCGCGCACGCGACCAATCGCAACTTCTACAAGCAGGAGGTGCTGAGCTACGCGCCCTGGACGCTGGAGCCCGACCTCCTGTCCCTGCATCCACCGACGGAGTTCGCGGAGGGCTACCAGCTCGAGACCGTCGACATGAAGTCGGCCATCACGGATGGCACGCGCATGCTGGAGGTCTACTACGTCCAGAGCAACCCGCACTCGGAGGGCATGCTGATGGCGTACCTCCCGGCCGAGCGCATCCTGATCGAAGCGGATCTGTTTACTCCGCCGGCGCCCAATGCGACCCCGCCGGCCGAGCCGTCGGCGGCGCAGATGGCGTTGTACGAGAACGTCAGGGCCTACGGTCTGAACCCGTCCACGATCGCCCCCCTCCACGGGAGGACGGTGCCGTGGAGTGAATTCATGGAGATTATCGGCGCGGAGTAGGCACCGCGTGCAAACGGCGGCGCCGGGCACCTGTCCCGCTCATGATGCGGCCCGTTTGGCGGGCCGCTTCATGAGGAAGCCAGCTGGCGGGCGCCTGACTGGCCGGTTAGGCGTCCAGAACCGCGTTCATCTGACGCCATCTTCATTTCCGAAAGAAGAGCTTTCACGACCTTCCATGCATGGAACTCCTCCTCTTGGAAGAAAAGTAAAGCCGATAGTATAGATACGTAAAATCTCTACCTTTTAGAATGAGTTGCCGTAACAGAATGACGGCTTGGCCGAAAGCAGACATACACGGTGGGATGCCTTTTCAGCACAACGTTACAGTGGCGACTACGTCGTTGTGATAAAAATGCCCAGCGCCTATTGTCACAGCCGCTAACACCTTTGGAGAACGAATTGTCGAACCTGACGTTGGACAGAATTGAGCAAGAGTTGCAGTTAATGAATGTCAATCTGGCTGAAGCGAATGACATCGCGATGCTGGCAGCGTTCTCTGCAATGCCCGCTAACCTTGATAACGAAAGCAGGAAAGCGTTGAGCCAGCTTCGTGACAGAATGATGGAACGAGCAAGAACTCGCGCAAGTATCTAGAGGCCGTACCAGTTAGGCGAATGTCCGCTTTTGGCGAAAGCGGACATTCAGAATACCCGCCAGCAGGATGATGTTTTGCCCAGATTCGGGGAGATTCCAGCTCCATTTTGGGTGAAATGAGCATAACCGTTTGTTTTAATTGGTGGGGGCACCAGGACTCGAACCTGGGACCAGCGGCTTAAAAGGCCGATCCCTGGTAACGCCTATGTGGTTGATAGTCTTCACCTTCCCTACCCTGCTTGTGTGGGAAAAAACCCTCCATAACCCCCTGCAACCCCCTATTTGTACGACTAAGTCTCAATTGATTCCCACGTCGACTCTGCGAGGCCTTGTGACCCGGAGGAATATCCGATGACCCAGATCAGATCAGGCAGCGAACAGGGGCGGAATGAGAGCGGACAATTCGTCCCAGGGGTCTCAGGGAACCCCAACGGTCGTCCCCCAGGGCGCACCGACAAACGGGTCAAGGCGCGTGATCAACTGTTAGGCCCGATCCTCCCCGAGGCCATCGAGAAGTTACACGCAGCCGTCCAG
>Ga0224508_10001053_pt1 | contig 25241 bp, 29 predicted proteins | sample SF_Jan12_sed_USG_4_FD_170157 | JGI IMG/M metagenome (GOLD analysis project Ga0224508, IMG submission 170157) | Sediment microbial communities from San Francisco Bay, California, United States - SF_Jan12_sed_USGS_21 | ecosystem: Environmental > Aquatic > Marine > Sediment | place: USA... | reverse complement strand
AAGATGACAGAGATTCCGGTAATTACTTCACAAATTCAACCATCAAATGATTCTGAAATAAAATACACAGAACTTGCATCACCACTAATTGCATTAGGAGTTATTGCAACATCATTATTTTATGTAAAAAGCATTCATGATAAAAGAAGATTAAATTCTCTGATTAATTCTTAGATAGCAGTCCGGATGATTTTATTCCCATAGTTCCTGCAAGCAAACCAATAGCCAATAATACAATGGTTCCAGCAGGAGTAATATCAAAAATATATGAAATTAGAATTCCTGCCACTACTGAGAAAATAGAAAAGCTAATAGAAATTATTGCAGTTTGTTTGAAACCTTTTCCATACATTATTGCAGAAACATTAGGAATTACAAACAGAGCTGAAATCAATAATACACCAACAAGTTGAATTGAAGTAACTACGGTTATTCCTGCCATAAACACAATCAAATAATTTATTTTTTCTACAGGAATTCCGCTTACTTTGGCTTGTTCTTCATTAAATGTAGAATAAAGAATCTGTCTATACAGCAATAAAATTACAATCAGAATTACTCCAGTTAGTGATAAAATCAAAATAGTATCATCTACACTAACAAGAAGAATACTTCCAAACAGAAAACTAAAGATATCTATTGTGAACCCACCTGATAATCCAATTATTACAAGCCCAACAGCTATGCCTGAAGATAATAATACTGCAATTGATGCATCTCCAGATATATTGTATCTATCCTTGATTTTTGTAATAATTAGTGCACTAGCTATTGAAACACCATAAGCAGTCCATAATGGATAAACACCAGCCAGCAAACCTAATGCAATTCCACCAAATGACGAATGTGCTATGGCATCACCAAATAGTGAATAACGTCTCAAAACCAAGAATAAGCCAACAATTGAACAAAGAATTGCTATAGCAATTCCAGAGATTAATGCCCTATGCATAAAACTAAAAGTTAGAATTTCAAGAGACATGATTAATGATGATGCATATGTTCCTGCATTGAAGCTTCAGAATATTGTTTAACAAGTTCATCATCAGAGAAGAATTTTTCAGACTTGCCATGGAAAAATAACGTTCTGTTAAGGCATGCAACATGATTTGCAAGTTGATTTACTGCATCCAAATCATGGGAAGACCAGATTATTGTTATTTTTTGTTTAGAGTTTAGCTCACGAAGTATACTATAAAATAATTCTATACTTTGTTGATCAATTCCAGTAACAGGTTCATCAAGAATTAAGATTTTTGGATTATTTACTAAAGCTTTTGCAATAAAAACTCGTTGTTGTTGTCCTCCAGATAATTCACCAATTCTTCTATTGCTTAATTCGTGTATCCATAATTGTTGTAAAATTTCATCAATTTTATTTTCATCAGATTCATTTCTTAGTCCCATTCTTACAACATCATTTACTGTAACTGGAAAATTTTTTTCAAATATTGGTTTTTGTGGAACGTATCCAATCTCTTTAAGATAATCTTTTGATTTTCTAATATCATGATCAAAAAATTTGATATTTCCTTTGTATTTTGTATTAAGTCCAAGCATTGAAGCAAAAAGAGTAGATTTGCCCGCACCGTTAGGACCAATTATGCCTAGAAAATCACCTTCGTCGACATTAAAACTAACATTATCAAGTGCCTTGACGTCGGGATATTGAACTGTTAGGTTACTGATTTCAACAATTTTCAACATAGTGCCTCCTTTAGGTTTTCAAGATTTTTAGTCATTTGTGAAATGTATGTACCTTCAGAAATAACTTCAAGTGGAGATAACACCAAAACCTTTCCATTTATCTCATTTGCAATAATTTGAGAAGTTTTAGGATTAACAGATTCTTCGCTAAAAATTATGTTGATATTTAATTCTCTGGCTGTTGAAATTATATTTTCTAATGTTTTTGCCGTAGCTTCACCATGAGGATCATTTGAAGAGATAATTGTATGTTGATTTAGATCATATTCTTCTGCAAAATATGAAAAAGCATCATGAAATGCGATAAAATCACTTGTACAAGATGAAAGTTCATTTCGAATTTTTAAATCAAGTAAATCTAATTGTTCAAGATATTCTTCCGCGTTAGATTGATAGTATTTCTGATTTTTGGGATCAGAATTTGAAAATGCATTTGCAATATTTTGTACTTGAATTTTTGCATATACAGGATTTAACCAGATATGAGGATCTTCTATTTCATTATTATTTTCGTTATCAAGATTAATTAAAATTCCACTACTTGTATCAACAATGATTCCTTGAAAATTATTTTCCTCTAAATTATCAATCCAATTTTCAAAACCAATTCCATTAATAATTATTAGATCTGATACTTGCATTATTTGAACATCTTTGATGGTTGGTTCCCAATCATGTGGTTCAACTCCAATTGGAACAAGTAAAACAGCATCAACTTTTTCTTTTCCTATATTTTGAGAAAATTCATGAAGAGGGTAAAATGAAGAAATAACTTGTAATTTTGTAGTCTCTAAGGTTATGTTTCGTTGACTCGAATCTGAACTATAAACAGCAAATGATGCAACCGGGATTACTATGATAATTGCAATTATTGCTAATTTGCTATGATTATTCACGTTCAAAAATAGTTTAGATTATTAATAAATCTATAAAATTTTAATAACTTTAATTGCTAAACTTATAAGATAATTAATAACATTAGGCATATGCCAATTGTTTCAATCTCATTAAATGATGAAATTCTCTCAGAATTAGATAAGCTGCAATCCACTATGGGATTTTCAGGAAGATCTGAGGCCATAAGAGCAGGAATCAGGACGTTTGTATCTGAAGAAAAACAAAAATCAGATTTATCCGGAAAAATTCATGCCGTACTTTTAGTGGTACACAATGATGAGTTTGATCATGTTGTTTCAGGGATTACTCATAACTTTGAAGATCTAATCACAACACATCTCCATAGCAAAATTGAGAAAGAAAAATGTATGGAACTTTTTGTTATAGATGGTGAAGCAGAAAAAATATCTACAATGACAAAAAATTTTCAAACAAACAAAAACATGGACACAGTAAAGCTTGTTGCATTTTAGACATCAAATCTAAATGAATTTCTTCGAGTTACGAAAATTATACTCATTGTTGAAATTATCAATATGAATAATGTAATGGTTTCAAATTCAGGTACCACAACAACTGTAAATTCAGTTTCTTGTCCAGTGTTTCTAATATTTTCAAATTTTATTATTGTAGGACCTGTTTGATCTTCATTAAATGTAAATTTTTCAAATTCACCACCAACTTGAGCTACTCCTGTTGTACGATAAATTTCACTTCCATTTTGTATAATTACAAATGTATAATCAGAATTTCGTAAGGGTGAACCAGTAGCTCCGTCACGAATGGTAAAAATAAAATTTGTGGCAATTCCTGGCTCTATTTGTATGGGATCCCATGAAAGGTTAACTTGAAAGTCCTCACTTTTTGTATATGCAGTTAAAGGGAATTCTATATTTTCAGTAGTAGATAGTGTAAATGAAATAGTATCAGGTAATGGTTCATCCAATTTTTTCATTTCATTTTTCAAATATCTCAAATGATCTTGTAACAAAATAAAATGAACGATTCTTTCATCTTCTTCTGTATAATCATCAATTGACACTGAAGCCTTGAATAATTCAATTCCATTTACATAACCTGAATAACCAGGAGACAGAAATTCAGAAAAGTCTTTGGGAAAATGAACTTCTTCATGAACTACAGGTACATGAGACATTTGTTTTTCTCTCCAATCAAAGGGCATCTCAAATGTTATCTCTTTAGTCTCAGAATTGTATTGAAAATTTGAAATTTTATCAAAATATGATTTTACACGAAATTCCACATCATGGTTTTCAGAATCTTTTTGAATAAAAGAGATAGTTTCAATTAGAGTCAAATCAGCATTATACGTACCAGAATTATCTACAATGTTAGTAGGATCATCAATTGTTCTTATTTCAATCTCAAAATTATACAAACCACCTGAATCAAATAATGGTCCTGTAATTTCAATAGGATTTGATTCAGTTCCGTGCCATGCACCAAGTAGAGAATCCTGTTGGCCATTAATTGTAACTTCATCTTGTTGGGTTGGTATCACATTGATTGATAAAATTCCATCTTCTGCAAAGAAATAATTTCTGAAAATAATTTCATTCTCATGAAATAAACCAATTAGGAACGTTACATTTTTTACATTTTCATTTGTTTTATCTTCAGTTGCAGTAATAGTGATTTGTTCTTGATCATTCTCAAAATACATTGGCATTTCAACTGAGATTGAAATATCCTTTCCTTGAATATCTATTGAAGATATTGCATCGATTCCTAATCCATGTCCATAAACACTACTTGCTGGAAATAACAAACAAGCAATCAAGGTAAATATTACTAGTTTTTTGAGTGACAATATCATTTTACTTCAAAGAGGGTTATTTTACTGTCAGCAATTCTTCGACTTTGTGAATCAAATCAGTCATAGTGATTGCTTCCAGAATTGGCTGAAGTTCGTTTGGATCCTTGGCACCAAGAGCAGATAATGAGTATATGTAATCAACCGTAGGGATGTCAGTAGTAAGATAGTATTGTTCTAAGACATGATCTAAGGTATGAGGTTCAACAACTTGAGGCAATGCCTGTGAAATGATTTTCTTTTTCCATAATTTAACTAATTTTTCCCAATGCTCTAATGAGACATTCTCATCAATTTCAGGTATCATTTCAACTTCAGCTTGAATGTACATCTTCTCTTCAGTACCAATTTTTTCATGTATTGTAGAGATTTCTTGATGTCCCTCTACTGAAAGAGGATCATAGTTTGTAGGTTGTGGGATTGAAGGAGGAATAATTTTTTTAATTTTAAATGGATTTCTTCCTATTGTTTCAATATGTAGTTGTAATCCATCTAATCCAACATCTTCACATTTAGTAATTTTAGCGATGGTTCCTACCATTGTAGGAGAATTCCAACCATTGACAGAATTATTGGCATCAATCAAGCATACACCAAACTGACCATCACCTAACATGCAATCATCAACTAACTGCTTGTAACGAGGTTCAAAGATTCGAAGTGGAAGTTCCTGTCTGGGAAATAAAACTAAGTCTAAGGGAAAGATGGGAATTATTTTTGTTTGTGTCAACTAATCATGTTAAAATGTCTCTAGATATATGGAATACGGAATTAGAAGCCATTCTCATTTAGTATCATGCTTAGTAGAGCTGCACGAGTATGCTTTCCATATTCAGCTTGCTCAAAGTATTTGGCATTTTTTGTCTTATCTACGTCAGGTGAGATTTCATCTATTCTTGGAAGTGGATGTAAGATAATAGAATCATCTTTCATTTGTTTTAGTAAATCCAATCCAACAACATAACTTCCCTTTACCTTAAGGTATTCTTCTTCATCTGGAAAACGTTCTTTTTGAATTCTTGTTACATAAAGAACATCAAGATCATCAATATGTTCTTCAAGGTTAGTAGATTCTGTAAAGTCTAATCTCTTTTTAATTTCATAAATTGAATCATGTCTTATTCTAAGAGATTCAGGGGAAATTAGACGAACATCAACATCATAGTTTCCAAGTCCATATAACAATGAGTAAACAGTACGTCCATACTTTAGATCACCGATAATTCCAATTTTTAGACCATCAATCTTTTTCTTTTCTTTTTTGATTGTAAACAAATCTTGAATTGCCTGAGTGGGATGTTCTTCAGTTCCACTTCCTGCATTTATTACAGGTTTGTCTGAAATCTCAGCTGCAAATCTACTTGAACCATCTAGAGTATGTCGTAAAATCAAAATATCAGAATAAATTGACATTATTCGGACAGTGTCAGCAAGACTTTCACCCTTTTGTGCAGAAGAAGATAAAACATCAGCAATTCCTAATGAATTTCCACCTATTGATGCCATTGCTGCATCAAAACTAAGACGAGTTCTAGTACTTGGTTCATAAAATAGATATCCCAAAGTTTTTCCTTTACAAATTTCTCTTCTGTCTGAGGGATTTAGTTGCATTATCTTGTCAGTTGCGACAAAAATTTTTTCGATTTGTTCTTTGTTGTAATCCTTAATTGAAATGATATCATTTTGATAGAATTCGTTCATTCTTTCAATGATATATACAAGTGACTATACAAAGTATTCTGATGGAACAGTCTAACCTTATGGTTCGACGAATCAAGGAAGGTACTGTAATTGATCATATTGATGAAGGTAAGGGCCTTCAGGTACTTAATGCATTAAGAATTGATGGAGGGGATGGAGGATTGATTACTATAGCTTTGAATGTACCCAGCGGTAAATTTAAGAAAAAAGACATCATTAAGGTAGAAAACAAGTTCCTAAAAGATGATGACACAAACAAGCTTGCAGTCATTGCACCAAAAGCAACTATTAACATGATAAAAGATTACAAATTAGTTGAGAAACGAAGAGTTTCATTACCAAATGAGATAGACAGAATCTTTCGATGTTCAAATCCAGATTGTATAACAAATAGCACAGAATACATTGAATCTGTGATGGATGTGATTGACAAAGAGGGGAGAGTCCTCAAGTGTAGATATTGTGCAAGAGTTTTAGATGTAAACCAACTAAAATATAATTAAATAAAAAATCTAAAAATTTGAAAAAGATGTTGTTAGGGTTATTGTCCTAATATGATAAACATCATGACTATACCGTAGATTGCGATTGATTCAACCATACCTACGAAGATGAATACCTTAGACTGCAAAGCTGGATTCTCACTAATGACTGCAAGACCTGCTGCACCTACTTGACCAAGACCAATTCCTGCTCCGCCGGCTGCAATACCAAAGGCCAAACCAGCACCAAGGAGTTTCATTGAATCGCCACTAGATGCACCATCTTCTGCAAATGCAATTCCAGTAGAACCCAGAATTGAAACTGCTGATGCTGCCAAAAGTAACAAGACGATAGTTTTCATTTACGTTGTGGCTCCATCGGGTCCATATTTAAATCATGGTAAGGTTGTAGACTCAAATTTGATCTAATGTTTTCTTTTTGAAAGATGTTAGATCATCTTGAATAGATTTTACAAAATTATCATAGTCAGCATTTAGTTCTTTTTTAGAATTTTCAAGTAATTTTTTTATTTCTTCTTTTGCCATTATTTTCCACTTTCCATCTTTTCTTTCACTTTTTTTAACTTTGCGAATTCTTCTCTTTCTCTCTCCTCAAGAGTAGAGAGAATAAATCTAATATTATCTTTGTATTGAGGAATAATAACATTTTCAAGTGCGTTTAGCAGTTTTTGTGTCTTTTCTAATGCTTTTGCAAGACTAAAAATGGAATTTTCATATTCTGCTGCTTTACAAATTTTTGGCATCAATTCTTTGATTTGTTTTGCTGCTCTATCAATTGAAGAATTTGTATCTGCAAACCCATAAGGCATTGTTTTAGTATCTTTTTCAGTTACTGTTAGTGCTGAAATTTTAACATCAACAACTCTTCTAACATGCACATCTACTTCCATTACGGGTGGGGTAGATTCTGCTACAGAGTCAACTGTGTTGGTACCTAGTGCTAGATATGCTTCGTTTACTGATTTGTAAATATCTTGTAAAGGATCCCAAATTCCACCTCTTGCTTTTGATGCTTCTTGAATCATCTCTTCAATATTTTTTAAGAGAACTTTACGTTTATCATCTAAAATTTGCTGCACCATTACGGCTATTTGACTAGATTTTTTGTATTTGAAAAGTTCAATTTTTGTTGCTGCAACGTTTTGTCCAAATGACATTTAGTTACTCTTCCTTGTAATATTGCTCTACGTACTTATCTTTGATTTTAGTAATCTCATTCTTTGGTAATTTTGATACAATCTTCCACATTAGAGCAAGTGTTTCTTCAATAGTTCTATTCTCATCAGTTGCTTGTGTAAGGAATTCTTTTTCAAAGGTATCACCTAGTTCCAAGTATTTGAGATCAATTTCAGTTAATCCTGCTTTACCTACAATACCTGCTAGTGCTCTTACTTCTTGTGATCTAGAATATGCATCATAAACCTGATTAGAAACTTCACTGTGATCATCTCTAGTACTTCCTTCACCAATTCCGTCTTTCATCAATCTACTAAGACTCATCAAAATATTGATTGGTGGATAAACTCCTTGTCTAAATAAATCTCTACCAACTACTATTTGTCCCTCAGTAATATAACCAGTAAGGTCAGGAATTGGGTGAGTAATATCGTCAGATGGCATTGATAAAATTGGAACTTGTGTAACACTTCCCTTTCTTCCATTGAGTTTTCCTGCTCTTTCATAAAGTGTCGAAAGGTCAGTGTAAAGATAACCAGGGTATCCTTTTCTTCCAGGAACTTCTTCTCTTGCTGCACTAATCTCTCTTAGGGCCTCTGCATAGTTTGTCATGTCAGTAATTACAACTAGAACGTGCATTCCTAATTCAAATGCCAAATATTCTGCTACAGTTAATGCTACACGAGGAGTAATGATTCTTTCAATTGCAGGATCATCTGCAGTGTTAAGGAATAAAACACTTCTTTTGAGTGCGCCAGATTCTTCAAGACTTCGTCTGAAATACTCTGCTTCACTGTATTGCACACCAATTGCTGCAAAGACTACAGCAAAATCATCTTGTGTTCCAACAACACTTGCTTGTCTTGCGATTTGTGCTGCCAAAAGATTGTGAGACATACCAGAACCTGAAAAGATTGGAAGTTTTTGTCCTCTAACTAGAGTCATCAATCCATCAATTACAGATACACCAGTTTGAATGAAATCCTTTGGATATTCACGTTGTTCTGGATTCATTGGTTCTCCGTTAATGTCTACAAATTTATCAGCAATTGGATCTGGGAGTCCATCTTTTGGTCTTCCTAATCCATCAAATACTCTACCAAGTACTTCTTTTGATACGGGCATTTCCATAACTTTACCTACAAATTTTGCGTTAGTTCCAGAGATTGATAATCCAGTTGTTCCCTCAAAGACTTGGACAATTGCTTTTCCATTTCCTACTTCAAGAACTTTACCTAATCTTCTTTCACCTTCAGTAGTTTCAATTTCAACAAGTTCATCAAATGCTGCATTTTCAACATCATCTACAATAACTAGAGGACCTTTGATTTCTGCAATCTTACTGTATTGAACTCCGCCTTCTGCCGTCAATTCGATACCTTTACTCCTGAAATTGATTTGAATTGTTCTTGCATATCTTTATCTAATTGATCAAGTTTTGGCATCTCATCATCTTTGACATCCATTCTTGCTTTAAGTAAACTGCTTACTACACCTAATTCACGAATGTCAGATAGTGCTGCACCTTCTTTGAGTGCTTGTTGTCCGTTTTTGTAAAAGTCAACACATAATTTCATTAATTTGAATTGTTTTTCTGGACTGCAATAAGTATCAACATCATCAAATGAGTTTTGTTGTAACAAAGCAATCTTTACCATTCTTGCAACTTCAAGAATTAATTTTTCTTCATCAGGTAATGCCTCAGGACCTAAAAGCCTAACAATTTCTTTTAATGTATCTTCTCTTTGTAATACACCATAGGTTTCACTTCTAACGTTGAACCAATCTTCACTAATGTTTTCACTCCACCATTTTGCAATATCTGCTAGATAACCAGAATAGCTATTCATCCAGTTAATCGATGGGTAATGTCTAGAGTATGCAAGTTTTGCATCCAAAGCCCAGAAAGTTTTGATGAATCTCATAGTGTGAGTTGTAACTGGTTCTGTAAAGTCACCGCCAGATGGTGATACAGCACCAATCAAAGTAACCGAACCGTCTCGGTCTGGACTTCCAGAAGCTCTAACACGACCTGCTCTTTCATAAAATTCTGCTAATCTAGATGCGAGATATGATGGATAACCTTCTTCTGCAGGCATTTCTTCTAATCTACCACTCATTTCTCTAAGTGATTCAGCCCATCTACTAGTAGAATCTGCTACAAGTACAACGTCTTTACCCATATCTCTGTAATATTCTGCAATTGTGACACCAGTGTAGATACTTGCTTCTCTTGCTGCTACTGGCATGTTACTTGTGTTTGCAACAAGGACAGTTCTATCCATTAGTGGTTTTCCACTGCGTGGATCTTTAAGATGTGGGAATTCAACCAATACTTCAGTCATTTCATTTCCTCTTTCACCACAACCAATGTAAACAACAACTTGAGAATCAGCCCATTTTGCAATTTGGTGTAATGTTACAGTCTTTCCTGTTCCAAATGCTCCAGGAATTGAACCAGTTCCCCCTTTTGCAATTGGGAAGAATGTATCAATGACACGTTGCCCAGTTAAGAGAGGTACAGTTGGATCATATCTCTTAAGAAATGGTCGTGGTTTTCTTACAGGCCATTTATGATACATTTTAAGCGGAATGGATTGTCCATCTTTCTCAGCAGTAGCTAATACAGTTTCTAAATCATAATCCCCTTCTGATACTAAGTTTGAAATGTTTCCACCCGGGTTATCTGGTGGAACCATAATAGAATGTTCAATAAGATCAGTTTCTTGCACAGTTCCAATTACATTTCCTGCTGAAACTTCATCACCATTACTTACTGTTGGAACAAAGTGATATTTTTTTGTCATATCTACAGCAGTAGTTGTGATGCCTCTTCCAATGAAGGAACCAGATGCTTTAGAAAGTTCCCTTAGGGGTCTTTGAATTCCATCATAGAGTTGCCCAATAATTCCTGGACCTAACAATACACTAAGTGGATTTCCGGTACCAATTACAGGTTCACCTGGTTTTAATCCACTAGTTGATTCATAAACTTGAATAAATGCAACATCACCAGTTAATCGAATCACTTCACCAACTAGTTTTGAATTACCAACAGTTACAGTTTCATACATTTTTGCATCGGCCATACCATCTGCTCTAACTGCAGGACCACTTACCCATACAATTCTGCCTTGAGCTGCCATATCCTAATTTTCTACTCCGAATTTTGCTGCAATTTCTTTCCTTATTAAAGGCTTCAGACGTTCAATTCTTGCATCAATAGTATTATCAAATGTCATTGCCCCATCTTTTGATTTTACTATTATTCCACCAAGGCATTCAATAGTATCAGAGCTTAATTCAGATCCAGTAAATTGAGACAATGTAGTCTGTACTACATCTTTATCTTTGTTATTTGTAAAAACTATGAGATCAGAAGTACCTAAAATTTGGGTTGCTTCATCCAATAATGTTTTAATTAGTTTTGGGTAGTCATCGTCTCGTTTATTTGCAATTTGATCTAACGCCTTTGAAAATACGTTATCAACTGCTTCCTCTAAAACCATTAATTGTTTATTTCTAGCCTCAAGATCAGAACTTCCGATGATCTGTTTTTCGATCTTGTCAGCTTCTTTTTTACCGTCAGATATTATTTTATCATATTCACCCTCCAATTTAGGAATAGAATCACTAAGATTCTGCTGAGAATCATCAAGTGCCGACTTAATACTTGATAAAATATTATCTTCAGTATTTTTTAGAATTTTGTCAATAGTACTATCTAATGCAGAGTTAGACACCAATACCTGCCATTAACCCATAATGGATTTTAATGTTTGGGAAGGAGCATATCAGAAAGATATTAAACTCAATGAAATATCCAAAAAGTGTCTTGGGAACAGCTGATCTTAAACTTGGAACCGTAATTTTGCCAAGAAGTGAATCTCCAAAAGTAATTTCAAGATTAACTGAATTTGAGTGGTTTCACAAGATTGATTCTACAAGTGATCTAGTGACACCTGAAATTGATGATCTTCTATTAAAGGCACAACAAACATTCCAATCAATTGATGATGTCATCAAAGGTATGGGAATTCCTCTAACTGTAGGAATAATGGAGATTTTATTCAAAGGAACTGTAATCAAGAAAAAAGACTATGAGATTAATGAGATAGAAGAAATGGTTGAGGATCTAAGTAAAGAAACTCCTGCCATTATTGACAAACCAGCAAAATTGTTAGAAGATGCTGCAAATACAAGACTTGCTATTGAAGAGTACAATTCACTCAAAGATACTTTAGAAGTAATCAGAAAGATGAAGATGGATCTTACTGGTTTTGGGTTAATGAGATACTTTTTTACAAATCTCTTTGTGATAAATTCTACTGACTTTGATGAGATTAGTCGTTCTCTTGAGGGAATTACAATTTACAAATATGATTTAGAAAGTAAAGAAAAGTCAGCTATTTTAGTAATCTCAGATACTGCAGATTCTGAAAAAGTTCTCAAAGTATTAAGAAGTTTCAATTCTAATACATTTAAAATTCCAGAGGGTTTTCCTCAAATTCCTAGTGAAGCTTATGCACTAGCAGACTCAAAGATTAAAGAATTAACTGCAAAACAAGCATCTATTAAAAAAGAATTAACGGGACTAACAAAGAAAATTAGACGAGATATTCTATCTATTCACGAAAAGGCGTTAGTTGCAAAAGATGTACTAGAAACCATGAGAAAACCTGGTGGAACTAAACATTTTGCAGTGGTTCAAGGTTTTATTCCAAAAAAAATGGAAACAAAATTCACAAATTCAACAAAACAGTGGATGTCAGTTGTAGAAGATATTACAGATCCTAAAATGAAAGAAGAGATTCCAACATTATTTGACAATAAAAAATTCATTAAAACTTTTGAAGTTATTACAAAAAGTCAAGGGATTCCAAAGACAGGAGAACCTGATCCTACTCCAATGATTGCTCTAATGTGGCCAATTTTCTATGGGTTGATGTTTGCAGACATGGGTCATGGATTATTACTCATGGGATTAGGTTTGCTATTCAAAGTAAAGGGTCAAGGAGAGCTTTCCAGATGGGGAATGCTCATTGCAATTTCTGGTGCTTCAGCCGCAATAGCTGGTGTTGGTGCAGGAGAAGCATTTGGTTATCATCTAGATCATATGGGTCCATTTGAAGGATTGTTAGAAGAAGGAGGGGCCCTACATTCAGTTAGTTGGATAGTTGGAATTCTTAGTGTTGCAGAGTTAACATTTGAACAAGTAATTAACATTCTCAAAGTTTCATTATTCATTGGAATTGTGCATCTAGTATGGGCAATGACTTTGCGTATTATCAGATTAGCAAAAGAAGGACACAAATTAGTTATGTTTACCGAAGCTATTCCAAATATTACGCTGTACGGTGGAATTGTAGTTATCATGATGTGTGCAATTGGTTCACAATATGATGTAATGAACATGTATTCTAGAGCCCACACAGAAGCAGTTCCTTGGGTTACAATATTCCTTGGGGATTGGGCACAAGTTTGGATTGTTACAAGAATTGCAGTTGTTATTGTTATTGCATCAATGGTTATCATGATGGTTGGAGGAATAATGCATGCAAAGAAACATCCAGAAGATGGAAGTGATCCAGCTAGTGTCATAATGGAAGTATTCTTAGGAAAAACAGTTGAAAGCTTAGCTCACACAATTAGTTACGCTCGGCTTGGTATAATGTTGCTGGTACATGCAGCTTTATTATTAACAGTAAATAATGCATTTACTTCTCTAGGGGGTGTTGAATCAGGCGGTGCAATGGCTATGATCATTGGAGGAAACTTGGGAATTATGATGATTGAAGGATTAATAGTGTATATTCAGTCTCTCAGATTGCACTTGTATGAATTCTTTACAAAGTGGTATGTAGGTGGTTCACAGCCATTTAGACAAATTAGACCTGAATTGATTTACAATCAATTTATTTGGAAAAAGAAATAAGATTTTAAAATATTCAATCTACTTATCTTTTTTTTTGTATACCTTTTTTAACAACTACTTTCTAACATAAATGTGAAAAAACTTGAAGCAATAATAAAAAACGATAAACTCTCTGAAGTAGTTCATGCAGTTAGAGATGCTGGAGCAAAGGGGGTTACCGTGTCAAGTATAAAAGGTCAGGGTTCTGGATCTAGGCCTATGATTCGTAGTGGTAGAGGAACTGCACAACTTCGGGCTGAATACAACAACATGGCTGCTATTATGACGCTTGTGGAAGATTCTCAAGTTGAAAATATCGTATCGGTTATTTCTGAAACTGCCTATACGGGGAATAGCGGAGACGGGGTAATTGTAGTTAGTGATGTTGTTCAAGTAGTCAATATTGCATCTAAAAAAACAGATTCTTCAGCGCTATAATTTTTAGTTGAAATATTTTAATTTTTTTCTTGAAAAATATGTGTCTAAATATTTTATTCAAGTAAACTATAGACAATCTATGATGTACTGACATTACATAATGTTATGTTAGTATATCAATAGAATGTGTTTTTGATATTATGTACTTAAAAAGATAATTCTTTATGAAAAAGATGTACAAAATCACGCTAAAGATTAGAAGATGTTTTAATTTGTAAGTAAATGTAATGTTATCAACCTATTAACCCCATTTTCTTTTTATTAATTAACACAAATCAATTTAGATTGGATTCTTTTACTTTAATTATGTTAATTTCTGTAGATGAACTTCATTCTATTCTTAATGATCCTAACTTAATTATAGTTGATACTCGTTCCTTCAAAGAGTATTCAGAAAGTCATATTCCAGGAGCAGTTCATTTAGATTTGTTTGCATTTCATTGGATAGATACAACAAAACAAGGAATTAAAAATTTCAATAATCAATCTAAAACACTATTATCTTTTCTTGGAGTAACTCCAGAAACTAAAGTCGTATTCTATGATTCTGTTTCTGGAATGCTAGCAGCAAGAGGAGTGTGGATTATGATGTATTTTTCATATCAAAATATCATGATGCTAAATGGGGGCATTACAAAATGGCAAAAAGAAGACCTTCCCCTTGAAACAAAACCTAATGGTTTCAAACCATCCGAGTTTTCAGGTAAAATAAATCCTGAGATTATTTCAGGATTTGAATATATTAAAGATAATCTAAAAAATATCAAAGTCCTTGATGTCCGTTCTGCTGGAGAATATGATGGAAGTTTAATTCGTGCTGCTCAATCAGGACATATTCCAAATTCTATCAATATTGATTGGAATCAAAATCTCCGAGCTGACGGGACTTTTAAAAGTGATGAAGAATTATCTAAAATATATGATTTTCCAAAAGACTTTGAAATCATAACGTATTGTCAGGGAGCATATCGAGCTGCCAACACATTTCTAGTCTTAAAAAAACTTGGATTTAAAAATGTCAAAGTATACCTTGGCTCTTGGGGAGAATGGGGAAATAGACTGCAACTTCCTGTTGAAAACTAATTCAAAAATATCTTGCATATACTTTATTTGATCAAGTGCAGTAGGTAGATACCATATTTTTCAAAACAAAAATTCTGTCATACATTAAAATGATTCAATCATTCTGTAAGGCCTGAATTCTCATTAAATCATTGGCCTTGTATGGATAAAACATCAATCTTGGAAACCATTACTCAACTGTATCTTTTACAATGGAATTAATTGAAACACCCACCCTTTACAAATATTTTTCTTATTTCTTCAGATTCTCTTAAAATGCAAGATAGAATATTTAAAAAAATTCTTGAAATAATATTAATTATTAACAAATAAAAATGAAATATCTAAATAATATGTCACAAGTTTTTAGTTAATACAAACTTTTAAATCATTAAACATTACATCGAACACAAAATTATACATGTTATGAACAGAATTTGTCGTATTATTCATTAACGTAAGAACGTTCACCATGTTGTGCTAAATCTAGTCCTATTTCTTCTTCTCTAGGAGTAACTCGTATGCCACCTGGCCACACAAGATCCATCACTTTAAGAATACCAAATGTAACTGCTAAAGTATAACCTACAGTTATGGCTGCACCAATTATTTGGATACTTTGTTGTTCCATACCCTCGGCTGTACCAGTCCATGCACCAATACCATCACCAGTATCCCAGATATGAGGACTAGCTACTGTTCCAACAAGAATAGTTCCAGTTAAACCACCCATTCCATGAACTCCCCAAACATCTAATGCATCATCCCATCTTTTTGCATTCTTGAATGCAACTGCAGCATAACATACAGCGCCAGCAGCAATTCCAATGATCAATGCACCCATGGGTCCAACCCAACCAGACGCAGGAGTAATAGTTCCTAATCCAGCAATAGTTCCAGTAGCAGCTCCAACAATACTTGGTTTTCCGGTATGAGCCCAACTGAGCAATACCCAGGTTACAGTACCCATTCCAGCTCCAATGTTAGTAGCCATCCAAGCACTAACAGTTATCCCATCAACCATGACTTCACTTCCAGGGTTAAATCCAAACCAACCAAACCATAGAATACTTGCACCTAAAACAACCATTGGGACATTATGAGGTTCCATTGGGACTTTTCCAAGTCCCATTCTTCTTCCTAAAACAAGTGCGGCGGCCAATGCTGCAAATCCAGCAGTAATATGCACAACTGCACCCCCAGCGAAATCAAGTACAAAACTAGGAGATAATGACGGATCCAAATCTAATGTGCCATCTGCCATAAATCCACCGCCCCATATCCAATGAGCAACAGGATAATAGACGAATGTAGACCAAACTATAACAAAAATTAAAACTGCACTAAACTTCATTCGGTCAACAACAGCACCTATAATTAAAATAGGAGTAATTATTGCAAATGTACCCTGAAATGCTGCAAAAAGCATGTGAGGGATGGTACCAGGCCAGTCTTGACTACATTGATCAGCGTCCACCATTTGATTCATCTGATATGCGGCTGACCACGTATCATTACAAGAACCTACTGAGCCTAATGGAGCATAATGAGAAACATTGTTGAATCCCACATAATCAAGCGCTCCTAAAAATCCATTAGCTGCTTCGTAATTTGGCCCAAATGCTAAAGTATAACCAAATGCAAGCCATTGAACAGCGGCTATGCCCATAATTATTAAAACCATACCAAAAACATTAACAACATTCTTACTTCTAGCAAGACCACCATAAAATACAGCCACACCCGGACTCATCAAAAGCACTAAAGAGGTAGCAGCTAGCATCCAAGCTGTGTCACCAGTATCAATTCTACAAGGCATCATATTACCGTCCTCATCGGAATACCAACACTCATGAGGATTACCAGTGTATATTCCAGAAGTTCCAAGTACATAACCATCCATTCCATCAGAGGTAGATTGTGCATAAGCCTGTGTCATTGCAGCAACGGAAATAATTGAAACTACTGTAAACATTACAATAAGAGAAATTTTTTGGTTTTTCACTTTTTTATTAACAAAAGCTACTACTTAAAAAGATATATTATTTTTATTAAAAAAATATGTTACTATTTTAAATTAATTTATGTATAAACTAATATTTTATAAAATAGAATCTAGTAATAGTCATTAGTTGAAAACATCTATTTTTGATACATTTAAGTTGACAAATCAACTAACTGGGAAAGCAAAAAGACAGAGAAAGATAATTAAAATTATAGGAGGCAACAAGATTCCAGAACAAAGAACAAAAGTAGAGATTTCAAGAATCATAGGTACAGAAAATAAACAATCTTGGAAAAATTCTTATTCTGGTGTCTATGACGACATTGAAAAAGTATTATTGCCTCAGAAAATTATTGAAGAGGAGGGAAGAATTCCGCTCAAAAGAGGACCACGTTTACTACAAAATGAAGGTACAGGTTACTACAAATTAACAAAAATAGGCACACTGTTGTTATTTTGCATAGAAGATAGTAAAGTAGAGATAGACTTTACAGAGTTTACACATAACCAAGATCTGGGGAAAGAATTGAATTTATTGTGTAGAATTAGTCCCACTTTGTGTTTTTTGTTACTAGAAAAATATACATCCACAATGTGTATGAAAAGAGAGGAAATAATACCTATCACATTAGAAAAAATTAATAAAATTACAGAAGATGTATTATATTGTAATTTAAAATTTATAAAATCAATATTATCATGTAATAAAGAGAATCAAGAAAAAATGTTGCAGATTCTATCACACATAGATTCTAAACATTAAAATCTATTGTATTAGTTTTAAATGCGTGGGTGAATCGAAAAACGTCTATGCATCAGTTAAAGCATACAGCAAAAGAGGTAAGTTACTTACAAAATCTGATTTTCAAACACTTGCAGAATCAAGAGATTTAGAAGAATTAATGACCAGGATCAAGAATACAGTTTATGGAGATGCAGTAGCAGACGTACAAAAACCATATACTTCACAAAGTATTGAATCAGCTTTGCGAAGTCAACTAGCTGATATACATTACTCCATTGCAAAGACATCTGGGAATTCTGGTGTTTTAGATGCATATTACATGAAATTCATTGTTTCAAATTTAAAATTGATTTTGAAAGGTAAAGTTTTAGGTAAATCACAAGAAGAGCTTGAAACCCACATTAATCTTCATGCTGAAGAATTAATCAAACAAAGAGATGTTGTGATTAAAGCATTGATTGCAAAAGATCTTGAAGAAGCAGTTGCAAGTTTGAACTCAATTCAGTTTGGAGAAGAGATTGCTAAAGCTGCAGCATTATACAATGAAAAAAAGAATATCCAGATATTTGATACATATTTTGATAAAATATTATTTCAACATCTGGCTGGAGCTATGAAAAATTATGCGGATAAAGAGGCAACAAGATTAGTTGCAATGGATATCGATTTTTATAATATTTTAAGTGTAATTAGAGGTAAGTTTTGGGGATTACAAGAAGATCAAATTCAAGATTTGATTATCAATACAAGTCCACCTGCAAGAGAATTACTTGGAAGAATGATGACTGCTGCAACAGTTAGAGACGCATTTAATGAATTATCTAGTACAAAATACAAAGATCTAGTCCCACAAGTTGAAAATGAATTAGATGCAATTGCTGAGTTTGAAAGAGCATTTGAGATGTCAATATATCACACATCACTTAGATCATTCACAAAGATGTTTAGCTTTGCAACCATTGTAGGAATCACCAAATTAACTTCATTTGAAATTAGAAATCTAGCAGCCATTGCTTTTGCCATTGAGCAAAAAATACCAACTGAGACTACAATGTCAAAGTTAATTCTAGCAGAAGAATAGGAATTAGAAAATGTTCAACTTTTCAAAGAAAAAGACAGATATTTCTGCCGAAGTTCTTGTTAATACTATTTGGGTTAGTTCATTTTTAGCAATGATTTTTACATTGCCCCCATTGGGATTATTCCTAGGAATTTATCTCTGGACTGGGAATCTTATTGTAGGGGCGGTGATTGGCTTTGGAGTTCACTTTGTTATTCTAGCTTTTTCAGGTAGAATTTCAAAAATTATAACTCAATTCATGAGTTAAACTATAAGAGACTTGCAGGAAAGTAATGCATCATGATGGGAGAAAGGGATTTTCGAAGTGTTATTCAAAATGCAGTAGGATCCATAGAAAAAGAGTTAGAAATTAAAGTAGATTCTAAAGACATCCAAACGATTCATCTTAAAGAAGTAGTCCAGTGTCTAAGAAGATCATATTATGATAGAATAGAACCTGAAGAAATTGAAAGGAGTGGATTTAATGATCTTCTTTCAGGATTATTAAGAAAATTACAGTACGGTAGCGAGTCAAAGGAATTTGTGATTGATGACATCAAGTTAAAAGGACAAGCAGATATGATGGTAGATGACTCTATTCTTTTATTCAGATCAGCATTAGATGAATTAGAAAGTCCCTACGCTAATGATATTCTATACATTAATGCTTGTATGTGGATATATAACAAAGAGAATGGAGTTATTATTTATATTACTGGAGATAAAAAAGAAACAGCATTTTCATTAACACGCAATAAAAAAATGTTTGAAGAGGTTGTTAGGCGAGTTAGAGTATTAAATGATCTTCTCAAAGAACAAAAAACACCAATCTTAGAACCGTCTACTGAATGCTCAGAATGCCAATATTATGAAAGATGTTTCATGAAAAAGAAAAACACCAAAACATCTTTAGTAAAAATATTAGGAATTGGTAATAAAGATTAGTTTACATAAATGAAAAATATTGTAAAAGAAAAAATCCTTTTGTTTAATCGAGTGGTTCTGGATGTCCTTTACCACGAAGAGCGAAACACACTACTGCTAGCGCAATTGCTACTCCTATTGCTGAGCCATATGCGGCCATGCCTGCTTCTGCCATTTGATAAAAAATCACTTTACAGGCTTTTATAACTTTGCCAATAATTTTTCTCTAAAAACAGAATATCATAATTTTAAAATTTTATGATACAATTAATGTTATTTTATAAATTCAAAATGAAGTTCATTTTCTTGACCACTTGTCATTGAACTTAGATTGTAAAAGACGTCACCGGAGACTCTCCAAGAAGGATTATCATCTTTAAGAACTGCCCATAATTGAGGAGTGTTTTCAGAGCCTTTCAGTGTAATTGTATCTTTTAGGATGATTGAATTCTCACCTAGTAGAGTATAGTAATTAGATCCAAATTCTACCATTCCAGTAGGTCTACTTCCTATTTCACCACCGGAAATTTGCTCTGAGTTAGAATAATTTGTTTCAAACAACTGATAATCCATTGTTTGTACTATCATAGAACGTGTATTAGGATTAGAGATTTTGAATGCAATATTGATTGTAGCGGATCTTTCTGAAATTTTTTCAACTGAGATGGTATCTAATTCGATTTCGAGGGGTTTAGCTTGTGAAATGTTTTGAGTTCCATAATCCTCTTGAGATGGTACAATAATTGTAGGCCCCATCAAAAGAATTCCTCCCAAAATTACAGCAAGTACTGCAACTGCAACACCAACAAAGATTTTAGGATTCATAGTTTTTGCATTTCCTCTTGATATCTTAAATGTTGAGATAGTTATTATACCATTGGGACAGAAAAAAATCATGCAGTACTTTCAAGCAGTACAACAAGGAAAACAAAGAGCAAGTAAATCACAAATGAAGATGTTTGAAGTAGCTGGATTTGGAATGTTAACTTTGACAACTAAAAAGGTTAATGGGGATTTTCAACCAGTTGGAGAGGAAGAACTTACTGCTGTAATTAATTCTCCAGACGGATATGTAGCAATAATTGTAGATAAAGACGGATTTACAAAGGCTCAATCAAAGGCAGTTAAAAAAGAAGAAGCTCTGTCTATTTTCAAAAAACTTAGAGAATTAGGAATTATTGAATATTCAGGAAAGGAAATTCAGATTTGGTCTGAAACAAGGTCAACAATTCAAAATGAGACATAAATAATTATTTTGAGGGAAAAATAATTTTGGTGCCTACATCATCACCTCTAATTGCTTTTTCAATAGTTTTTGGATTAGCGTTTATGATTCGTGTTTTAATTTTAGAACGTTCAATGATTTTTAGAGCTACAATATCCATGAGATCATACCCACCTGCAATAGAGTCTTCATGAATTAACATATTTTTTAAATTTTTTAATTCAATTCTTCTAAATTTTTTTGCTTTTTTAAATCTGTTTGGATCCATGTCATAAACTCCATCAACATCAGTAGCATTAAGAAACTGTTCGGCTTGTATTTTTTCGGCGATCAGTGCCGCAGTGCCATTAGTACTTTGACCAGGATGTAAACCACCTGCAACAACAATTAACCCATCATCTACTGCATGTTTAACTTCCTGTAAAGTAGTTGGCGGATGTGAATATGCCTTATTCTTCAGAGCATAAATCAATAGTTTTGCATTGAGTCTAGAAATTTCAATTCCAAGTTCGTCAAGAGTAGATTCATCTGCACCTGATAATCTTGCATGAGAAATATAATGCCGTGCAATATTTCCACCACCAGCAATAATAATTGGTTGACAAATCTTACTGATTTTTACAAGAAATTCAGCGTAATCTTTTAGTATTTTTACATTATCCATTCCAAAAACTCTTCCAGATAATTTGATTACAATCCTTTTTTTCATTTTAGAACACCAAGGATTGATTTTGCGGCAATTTCAACTTTTTTTCTGTGTTTTTCATGAGTATAGATCCTAAGAATATTCATAAATCCAGAAATTGCTGAAACCACTGGTATTTGTGAAATTGGCATCTCGTTTGCTAAGGATTTTCCATTCTCATTTGTAATCAATATTATAGATTTTGATTCATTTTTTGAGGGTGCAAGTGGAATTGATGGTGTAACAGAACTGTCTACAAAAATTTCATTTTCATCAATTTTAGATTTTTTAGAAATAAGGGTTCTTAGTTCATCAGTTCGTGTTTTTTTCAAATTGGTTCTGCTTGTCAATATTCGTTCAAATACACATTTTAGTAATTTTCTATTTTGATAATCTAGTGCAAATTGTTTGGCACGTTTTAGTTTTGAAGATTTTGATGAGATCAAAGTTGATAAAACATATTCATCTGTTAATTTGACATATTCATTTAGATTAAAAGTTGTAAAACCAAACTCATCATCAGATAGTCTTAATGCTTCAAGTAACATAACTTCAGCTGCTCTGACAGTTTTATGAAAATAGACTGCCTTAAACATTTGATATCTTGAATGCATCATTGATTCAAATGAATACAATGCAGAGCGTTCTAAGGCTAATTTTTTCTGATGTACATCAAGTGATTGAGTGATTCTTTTATGATCAATTTTTGCATGTTCAGCTCCTGTAAAATAACCATCTCTAAGTAAATAATCCATCATATCTGCACTTAATGCACCAGAAACGATCTCGTTCATATATTGAAATTTTGAATCTCCAAATGCAATTCTTGTTATGAGTTTTTTGTCATAACCATTCTTTGATAGACTATCACCAATTTCAGATTTTAAAACAATCTCTTTACCAAAATTTTCATGTGAAATTTTTTTTGTTTGGATTATTTCTTCAAAGAGATGCGAAAAAGGACCATGACCTATATCATGTAAAAGACCAGATAATCTAAGGATTTCAATATCTTCTGATTTTAAAAATCCTTTTTCATTTAACGCATAACCAGCTTGACTAGCAATATGCATAACTCCCAATGAATGCTCAAATCTTGTATGTTGAGCTGCAGGATACGTTAAATGTGCACCTGAAAGCTGTCTAATCCTTCTTAATCTTTGAAAAAGAGGATTATCAATAATAGATAATTCATGTTCATATACACGAATAAAATCATGAATTGGATCAATAATGTCTAGATAATTTTTTTTCATAGTCCTATCTTCTTTGAAAAGATTTTTAGAATTTCTTCATGTATTTCTATTTTAGATTTTGACGCATCAATAATTTTCCAATGTTTTTTCTTGGCAGTATTTCGATAAATTTTAGAGATTCGTCTCAAAAATTCTTCATTTTTTTCAAATTTATCTCTGTGAGTTTTCTGCCTATGAAATGATTCTTTCTGTGTTACATCAAGTAAAACTACAAGATCAGCTTTTGGAAGACCTGCATCAAGATTATCAAGCCATTTTTGTTTTAGTCCATTTGCTAAACCATATACTAAATTAGAATGATAGTAACGATTCATGATTAAGACAGAGTTTTTTTCTTGAGCTTTCATAATTTGATTTAGTTTTTCCCATCTATTTGCAGCTAAAAGGCAATGAATTACTTGAGGAGGAAATTTTCTTTTTCCATCTAGATATTGTCTGATTTCTTTCCCAATCGGAGTATCATAGTCAGGAAAATGAAATAATTTTGTTTTGATTTTTCTTTTTTTAAGAGATTTTTCCAATAAAATTGACTGAGTCAATTTACCTGCCTGATCTCCGCCTTCAATAACAATTATCATAAGTTATTCAATCAGAGAAATTAATTGATTAAAAATCTATCAAGATTATAAAAAAATTCTTATTAATACTAGGAATAAGTTTCAAAACATCAGTATTGTAAAGTGTGAATTGATTAATTTAGTTAATATTTCCATTTTATAAAAAATTATGACATAGGTATTGTTGAAATAATCTAGAATAATCAGATTACATGACATAGAAATCCTTAGTTAAGATGTAAAATGATCAACTTGTGGTGAAATAAAATCTATGCTTTTAAAAAAATTTGATTCCAACGAAATTACTCCTTTTGAATGGTATTCCATAAATCGGTTTATTTCAGAGTTAAAATCTCAAAATTCTTCATGCGTGTCAGTATTTTATCCATATGATAAAAATTTAGAAACAGTAGATCTTCTAAAAAAAACAAAAAGAGACGATATAACTGAAAAAATTGAATCTGCAATAGAAAAACGGATTGAAAAATTAAGTAAATCCACAAGTTCTAAAAACCAATTTATTAATACGTACTGTATTTTTGGTTGGCAGTCTAATGGTAGGATTATACTCAAAGATATTGCAATATCAAAAAAACTTCCCTATGTGTATGTGCTTGGGAAAAAACCATATCTAAAACCATTTTATGATATTTTAAAAGCTAATTATAATATCATATTAGTAGTTCTTGATCACAAATCTGTACACATACAATATCTTCAAGGAAACAAAATACTTGTAGAAAAACGATTTAGTATTAATTTGCAAGGCAGACATAAAAAAGGAGGACAAAGTCAAAAACGATTCTTAAGAGCAAGGCAAACATTCATTGAAGGATTTTTTAAAAAAATTGTAAAAAAAATTAGAGAGTTAGATTCAAACAATGTAGAAATTTTATTTTTAGGAGGTGACGGAACTGCAAAAATTGAACTTCACAGTGAGTTAAACTCAGAACTAAAAAAGAAATGCCGTTTTATTGATAATATATCATTTAATACCTCTACTTATGATGTAAATAAAAAAATCATAAAACATCTGTATGATTTTAGAAAAAAACATGTACTTGAAACAATTGCCAAATTTGAGCGACTTGTAAAGGAGGGTCTTATTGCAAAAAAGAATTCAGAGATACAAAAAGCACTGGAAATTGGTGCGGTAGATACTCTCTTGATTTCTACAAATTATTATCATTCATCTCCAACAAATCAAAAAATAATAAAAATGATAGAAATGGCTGAAAACACTTCATCTAAAATTGAATTTGTAAGTAACCCTAAACTTGTAAAAAGATTAGAAGATTATGACCATGTTCTTGCATTGTTACGTTACAAATTCAAATAATTGTATAATTATTCTATCAAAATTTCTGCAAACCAATTATTTTGCTAAGAATAATCTACATAATACACTAGAATCTTAATTATTGATTATCTACTAGTATTTCATCAATTTTTTAATTTTCAAAAAATTTGCATAATTTTTCAAATTACTTTGATCAATCAATATTAGAAAATATAAAATGAAAATGGAATTTAGGTCAATTTTGAGTAAAAA
>Ga0224508_10001052_pt1 | contig 25243 bp, 19 predicted proteins | sample SF_Jan12_sed_USG_4_FD_170157 | JGI IMG/M metagenome (GOLD analysis project Ga0224508, IMG submission 170157) | Sediment microbial communities from San Francisco Bay, California, United States - SF_Jan12_sed_USGS_21 | ecosystem: Environmental > Aquatic > Marine > Sediment | place: USA... | reverse complement strand
GTGATGACGGCAAAATTCAGCGGCCGGGGCTGTGCCGTCAATCTCACATTCCCGGCCACCAGTTCCAACGCCCTGCCAGGCGCATTAGGGCGGGGCTCATGAGAATTCGGACAATGGTGGCGTCGAGGAAGACGGCTATGGCCAATGTGAAGCCGAGCAATTTTGCGGGTAGGAAATCTGCGGAGGCGAACGACCCGAATACAAGAAGCATGATCGCCGCGGCAAAGGTAATGACCATGCCGGTCTCGGATATCCCCCGGACGATTGCTGCAGTCTCTCCCGGCTCGATCTGGCGGGCCGCTGCGATGCGTGAGATCAGGAACACCTCGTAATCCATCGAAACGCCAAACACCGCGCAGAAGACAACCAGCGGCATCGCCGGAAACACACCGTCAATTGGGCCCTGAACACCGATCAGGGACGCGCCGTACCCATCTATGAAGACCAGCGTCGCCAATCCGAATGCCGCCGATACCGAGAACAGGTTCAGCAGGACCGCCTTCAAAGCCACAACCGGGCTTCGGAACGCTGTTGCCAGTACGATGAACGCCCCGAGGATCACTAGGCCGATAACGTATGGCATCCAGCTCCAAACGATCGCGACATAGTCCACTGTCGAGGCCGGCAATCCGCCGACAAAGATTTCTGGATTCGGCTCACGCGCTTGATCGTTTGCGCCGAGCGCGCGAATTCGTCCTACGAGCCGCTCCAGACCATGATAGTCGATGGTGTTGTCCGGAATTACGCGGAATAGCATGATGCTGTTATCGCGGCTCAGAAGCGGGTCGAGTGTCCGGCGCGGTATGTTCTGTAGGGTCTCCGGCTTCAGTTTCGCCGACATCGAACGTGGCAAGGCGATCACTGATTCGATCCCATCCAGCACGGCAATACGGGCGTAGACGTCATGTGCCTTGGCCCAGCCGGATGCACTGAGGAACATGTCGTCCGCCGGCGCCTTGGCAATCACGAGGATTTCATTGGCGAGGCCCCGCCTGCCCATTTCGATAAGTGCTTCGACACCGCGTGTCGATTGCGCCTCCGGGGGAAGCCAGGTCTCGTTGTGCGCGGTGATCTTCAACCCTTGCACGGGTAGGGCGAGCAAGAGCAGCGGAATGGCCGAGGCTAGGAGGATGGCGCGCGGGCGCAGGCAGACCGACCGGGCGACCGCCGCGAAGACCCGCCGCGCCGTCTCCCCGCCCGCCGGACCTCTACCACGCGCGAGACGGGGGGCAAGCAGCCCGAGAACGGCGGGTAGCAGCGTCGTCGAAACGCAGACGGCCAGAATGCTTGCAAGAACCCCGCCGAAGCCGATCGAACGGATTTCCTCTATCGGCACCACTAGCAATGCGGCGAATCCCAGGAACACTGATAAGCCGGCAAGAGCAATCGTAGGGGCTGATTTCGCGGTCGCGGCGACAATTGCCTCGCGCGGAACGAGCCCCCGTTCGGTCGCTCTGCGGAACTGGTTCACCGTCAGGAGCGAATAGTCGATCGTGAGCGCGAGGCCGATCAGCGAGACGACATTCTGCATCAGGACCGAGGGAGACCACGGCAGCAGTATCGTCATAAGCCCGGCGAGTCCAATGCTCGCCACAACGGTAACTACAGCCGAGAGTACCGGACAAAGTGCAGCCCGGATGCTGCCGAAGACCGCGACCAGAAGCAAAAGCGTCAGCGGTAACGCCATGAGCTCGCCTTCACGCGCTCCCCGCTCGCTGGCCTTGGCAACATCCGCGTGCAGAAAGAAATTTCCTGTCCAATATAGCTGCAACCTGCGGTCTCCGCCGGCCGAATGCTGTTCGATCTGTGCCGCAAGCTGACGGAGCAAGACTTCCAACTCGCCCGCATCGGAGCCGGGTAGAACCTGCAGCGTTATAATGGCGCCGGTACCGTCGGCCCCGACCATCAGCCCTCTCGGAAAATCGATGACCGAGTTGGCGCGAAAAACCTGTGGCCAAGTGCGTAGGGCCTTGACCGTGGACTTCAGGACTTCCCAGTCTGCCTCGTCATGGACAGGTCGCAACCCGGCGAGGACGAGCACGGCGCCGTGCCGGGAATCCCTGTCGAACTTCTCAGCGATTAGCTGGTCCACATATGCCGATTCAGTTCCGGCAATCGTTCTGGTCGGCGTGAGGTGATCCTGCAGCGCGACGGCCAATGGAATTGAGCTGCCGAACAGGAGCAGCCAGAGGAAAATCAGACGCCAGGGGTTTGTGGCGATGAATTCGGCAATGCGGTCCCAGAATGAAATGTGTTCGCGTTGCATGGAGTCCTTGTTCGCCTTGTCCTTAATCTTCACGCACGACTCGAGGACGGTTCCCGATGAGCCTCGAGCCAGCAGCGGCTATCACGCTGGCCAAGATTGTCCAAACGCTCCATGCCAAAACAGACAGGTCGAAAGGAGGCTATGTCGCTTTGTGGCACATCCGAGAAATAGCTACGACTGCAGCAGTCGGGATCGAACCGGACATTGGAAATGTCACGCCAACGGCAGGTTTGTCTGAGCGAAGCCGACGTCGAACCGAGAGTTTGACTTCGCCCTCGCCGCGAAGGACTGCTCTGAGCCCAGAAACGACGTTCCCAAATCCACAAAGTTCCAAGCCATCCAAGCTCGTCGACCCGAACAGTGTGCATGCAACGACGAGCACTTGCTTCTGACGTAGAGCGGGCTCTGGCAATTGCCGTCGAGATCCACGGTGGGTGCCATCCCTCGAAAGAGAGAATGGGCGGATCGTCGCTTGATCGCTCTGCCTGCCAGCATCAAGTTGATTGATGGAAACGAATTTGGGATTCTCGGAGAACGGTTCAGTCTTGCCATGGCCAATGCTTCTGCCACTGCGATCACGCAGCGCCTGATCCAATTCAATACAATCAACCCGCCCGGCGACGAACAGGATTGCACGCGCCATTTGGGTGCAATGCTGGAAAGCGCGGGGTTCGAGATCAATTATTTCGAGTATGACGAACGGCGAACCAGCCTGATTGCCCGGCTGGCTGGCCGTGGGACTAAACCACCATTCTGCTTTGGTGGACACGTCGACGTTGTGCCGCTTGGTTTGGCCCCGTGGTCAGTCGAACCGTTCGCCGCCAAGGTGGAAGATGGCAAGCTCTTTGGGAGGGGCAGCAGTGACATGAAGAGCGGCGTCGCCGCATTCGTTCATGCCGGTCTGCGGCTGGCGCAAACGGAAGAACGCGCAGCAGACGTAGTACTGCTCATCGTTGCCGGCGAGGAAACCGGCTGTGACGGCAGCAAGCACGTAGCGGAGCTCGGTGTACTGCCGGAATGCGGTGCGGTGGTTATCGCCGAGCCGACCTCGAACTATCCCTATCTCGGCCATCGGGGGGCATTGTGGCTCGAGGGAACCGTGACCGGGCGGACAGCGCACGGCTCGATGCCGGAGCTCGGCGAGAATGCCGTCTACAAAGCGGCACGCGCGGTCACCAAGCTGGAGGACTTCGGCTTCAATGAGCGGCCGGATCCGCTGCTCGGCAGTACGACGCTAAATGTCGGAACCTTCGAAGGTGGGATCAACATCAATTCGGTGCCCGACCGGGCGAAGTTCACGATCGACATCCGGACGATTCCAGGTCGCGATCATGCGGCGACAGTCATGGAGTTGGGCCAGTATCTTGGGCCGGAGGTCGAGCTGACGACAAAGGTCGACGTCGTTCCGGTCTTGACTGACGCAGAGGACCCTTGGGTTCAGGAGACATTCACTCTGCTCGAGCCGGTGCTGGGCGAGCAGCCAGAGCCACGCGGCGCACCCTACTTCACGGACGCTTCAGCGCTGACGCCGGCTTGTGGCAACCCACCGACGCTGATCATGGGACCGGGTGAGATGGCGCAAGCGCATCAATCCGATGAATTCTGTGTCGTCGACCGGATTGAGGAAGCGGCGGAACTCTACCACGCTATGGCCCGGCGCTGGTGCGGGCTACTCTAACCAGCACCTGACTGCAAAAAAGACGTTACTCAGGCAGAGAAAAGTAGCATGCTCGACCACATCGTTGCGAAGTTGCCCCAAGGCCCTGCTTTGCGAACTGGGAGAAAGTAGGGAACCTGCGCGCAGCCTCGAATTCCCAGATAGGGCGCTTTCTTTTTGGCAGCGTGTGCGGCGAAGGGTTCCTTTGAGCCCAAACTACCGGATGCTGCGCCGCGATGGTACAATTAACACCCGTCTGCGCAGCCACCTCCTAAGTAAGACCTTTGGGGACGGTTGAGGAAGATGGCCATGATCGGAGCCCCCAAATGGCGGAGGGCATGGGCGCCGTTTTTGCGCGTGGCGATGGTCTCTGGCGCCGGAGGTTTCCAACCGAGCGGGCTGTGAGGCGGAGTGGCGTATTAGTGGCGCCGCAATTTCTCGGTGAGGACTTTCGCCTCGCGGAGCGTATGGAAGATCTCAATGTTGAGCAGTTCATCTCGGAACTGGCCACTGAAGCTTTCACAGTAGCCACTCTCCCATGGGCTCCCAGCCTTGATGAAGAGGGTTTGGACGACAACACGCCCAAGCCAGTTGCGCACAGCGTTGGTGACGAACTCGGAGTTATTATCTGATCGGATGTGCTCAGGCGGTCTGTGCCTGACGAAGAGGTCGGCCAACGCCGCGAGCAGGTCAGCTCAGGCTGTCGTTCGCATCTCTGCGATGCGGGCGAGGAGTGTCGAGCCGAGTGGGAGTATTGAATCGTCGAACGTGAAACCGGCGTTGTGGAGCATCGCAGTTCCCTCGTGCCCGATCGTGAAGTAGGCACCTGGCACCGCGCGGAGCATATCGGCGAAGTCCTCACTGCCAGTGGTGGGTCTGGCGCCGACCACGACATTGCTCTCGCCCGCCACTGAACGCGCAAGGTTGGCGAAGTCGTGAGAAAGAGCCTCGTCGTTCTCCAGCACACCGAAGATTTCACGGATGTCGACCTCGGTTTCAACTCCGTAAGTGGCGGCAACACCGGCTGCAATTTCTCGGATCCGTTCGCGGATATGCTGGCGCGCCGAGTCGGTGAAAATCCGTGCGGTACCTGAGATCACCGCCTCGCCCGGAATGACATTGTAGGCCGAGCCGCTGTGGATCTGGGTGACCGAGACGACCGCTGCATCTAGGGGATCTATGTTGCGGCTAACGACCGACTGGAGCGCCTGGACGAGCGCCGTCGCTGCGACGATCGGGTCGCGCGACTCTTGAGGTCGTGCCCCGTGACTGCCCTGGCCGGTCACTCTAATATCGAAGAAATCCGCCCCGGCCATTGCGACGCCGGGAACGACGCGGACCTGGTTTTGTGGCGCGCCAGGGCGATTGTGCAGCCCGTAGACCTCATCGCAGGGAAACCGCTCGAACAATCCGTCGGCAATCATCGCACGAGCACCGCCGAGGCCTTCCTCTGCAGGCTGGAAGATAAACACTACCTTGCCCGAAAAATCCCGCGTCTCGGCCAGATAGCGGGCTGCGCCGAGCAGCATCGTTGTGTGCCCATCATGGCCGCAGGCATGCATGATGCCCGGATTGGTGGAACGGTAGGAAAGGTTCGTTTGCTCCTCAATCGGCAGAGCATCCATATCGGCGCGTAAGCCGATGGTCTTTCCCGGTCGGTTGCCCTCCAGCACGCCCACGACACCCGTCTTGCCAATGTTCCGGTGGACCTCAATTCCCCAGCTCTCGAGGAGATTGGTGACGACGCCGGAGGTGCGCACTTCCTCGAAGCCAAGCTCCGGATGCGCATGCAGGTCACGGCGGATGGCGGTCAATTCATCAGCGTAGTCTTCGATGCGTTCGATCAGTTTCATCTTCAGGCTCCGTAGCGCGCAAGGTCACATTGGGAGTTACGTGGGGGAGTCACGCGGTGAGTCACATGGGCCGAGGCGGCACTCCGCTTGAGCCACAGTTTAGACGTGAGCGTGTCGACGTGCCAGACTGGGATAACCGGCCACTTCCTGAAGGTCGATCTGGCTGAAGATCAATCTGAGGAAAGATCAATCCGGTACTGCAAGGTATCCAGGCCGAAGACCCGACATGGCCCAACAAGTTCCATTCCAATGCGCTCCATGACGCACAAAGAGCGTGCATTGGCAGGCAGCGCAAATGCGACAACTCGTTTGAGGTGAACGACGGTGCGCGCGAATGCAAGAGCCGCATGGCCGCCCTCGGTTGCCAATCCCTTCCCTTGAAAGCCATCGTCCAGCAGATAGAGAATCTCGGTCTCGCCGATCTCCTCGACGAAACGCAGTCCCAGATGCCCACCGAGCTTGGCTGTCGCTTTGTCGATCACGGCCCAAGGCGCATATGGGTGGTTCCCAGCACGCCATGCCGCCTCCGACCATGCTGCGACTAGCGTCCGCGCTTTTTCATCAGCCTCTTTGGCGCCAGCTTCTCCGCCGGGCATGTAGGTGTGCAGGCCCGGCTTTGCTCTTATGGCGCGGTAGGCTTGCAAGTCCGAGGCGCAAAACGGACGGAGCAAGAGCCGGGGCGTCTCAAGGGATGTCGGTCGGTCGATTGCCATCCATACTCTGCAATTCTGATCCTCGTTGCGATTAGTACTGACAGATCGTTTCAAGCGAAACTTGCGCCGCCGGTCTAGCTGACGATTGTCCGACCGGCGGGACGTTAGTCGGCACTTAGCACACGCCCAATCGCATCAACGAATACCTCGGCGCCCAGGGCGATGTCTTCGTCCGACGTGTTCTCAGTCCAATGGTGGCTGATGCCGCCAATCGACGGCACGAACATCATGGCACTGGGCACCAGCGGCGCGATCACCTGAGCATCATGGCCGGCGCCCGAGGGCATGACCAAGTATTTGCCCGGGGCGTAGGTCTTGGCGGCCTCGATCAGGGCGGCTTGGGGCGCTTCGTACATGATCGCCGGTTTGCTTTCCCCCATGATCTCGATCGTGCACGCACATGGGCCTCGCCCGGCCTCTTCGACCAGCGCGAACAACCGCGCCTTCAGGCGATCCAGGACCTGCTGATCCGCATCGCGGAATTGGAAGATCATTTCCGCGCCGCCGGGGATGATGCTGGGTCCGCCGGGGTCGAGGGTCACGCGTCCCACGGTCCATACAGAATCGGGCCCGACGATCTTGGGAAACTCTTCTTCGATCCGTTGCCATAGCTGCATCAGCGCTTTCCCGGCATCGCGGCGAATCGCCATTTTGGTGGTTCCCGCGTGGTTCTGGGCGCCCTCAAAGGTAATTCGGTACTGCCAGATCGCGACGATGGAGGTGACGACGCCGATCTGTAGGCCTTCTGATTCCAGGGTCTGGCCCTGCTCGATATGTGCCTCGAAGAACGCCTTGTACCGGTCGGGTTCGATAGCCAGGCGCGGGCGTCCCGCCAAACCGGCCTGCGCCAGCAGGTCGCGCAAACGTCCGCGCCCGGACCGGCAAACCGAGCGGTCCATCATCTCTTCGGTCACATCGCCGACAAAGGACTCGGAGCCCAGGAAGGATGCCTCGGTGAAATGACCTTCCTCATCAGCAAATGCGATGACGTCGACGCCGCCTGGGATGCCCGCTTCCGCGACCGCCCGCGCGGCCTCAAGCGCGTAGATGACTCCCAACGCTCCGTCCAGCCAACCCGCGTGGTTCTGGCTCTCGATATGACTGCCGCTCAACACGACCGGGCCGTCGCCCAGGGCCCGGCCATAAACGTTCGCAATGCCATCGATCGTTGTCTCATGACCGATAGCCTGCAATTGCTCGGCCAGCCAGTGGCGCGTTTGCATGTCCTCAGCCGAAAGGGTGGGGCGGTGGACACCCGTTCTATATGTTCCGATTGACCTAAGATGATACAGGTCCCGCAGCACCCGGTCGGTGTTCGCGCGGATCATGCCATGCCCCTCCATCGCCCATCGGATAACGCTCGCCACCTGATCAGATCCTATGCGCCACAGCAATCCACTGGCTTGACAGACCCCTGCGTTGGTGCATCACTTTGACCAGACGGTCAGATCAGAGCAGCCTTCGGGTCGCGTGGCACCACGCGGGGTATCGAAGGAACCAGAGAGGCGCTTACCGCCCGGGGTCCGGCCAGTCTCCTCCACAACTCCGAACAGGGAGCGCACAAATGCATCTGAAATCTCTCGTGAAATTCGCGACGGCCGCAGTGATGGGGACAATGCTGTCCACCACCGCGATGGCCGGACCGGATGACGACAGCCTGATCATAGCTTGGGGATCCACGGGCCCGATCGAGCATGTCGATAATTACGTCAATACCAACCGGACCGGGATCTGGTTCAGCCGCATGGTCTGGGATCAGCTGATCTATCGCGAGCCGAAGACGTTCGAATATAAGCCTCTGCTGGCCGAAAGCTGGGAGCAATTGTCGGACACCGTCTGGCAGTTCAACCTGCGCGAGGGTGTGAAGTTCCACAACGGCGAGCCGTTCGACGCGGACGACGTTGTCTACACCCTGAACTGGATTTCCAACCCAGATAACGGCGTCAAGGTCCAGCGCAACGTCAACTGGATCAAAGAAGCTCGCAAGGTCTCTCAGTACACCGTCGATCTGGAGATGAAGCGGCCCTTCCCGCAGGCATTCGAGTTTCTTAGCGGCCCGATCACGATCTATCCAAATGAATACTATTCGGAAGTCGGCCCCGACGGAATGCACAAGCAACCGATCGGCACGGGCCCGATGAAAGTCGTCTCGATCAAGACGGCGGAAGAGTATGTGTTCGAAAGGAACCCGGACTACAATTGGGGCTCACCCAAGGGTGAGGCGCAAGTCAGCCGCATGGTCGTGCGCGAGATCGCCGACGTGCAGACCCAGATCGCCGAACTTCTGGCCGGCGGGATCGACATCACGGCCGATATCTCGGCCGACCACGTTGATCAGATCGGTGGTGTGCCGGGCTTAACCGCTTTGCAGGCTGGCACTATGCGGACCGGTTACATCGGCTTTGACGCCGCGAACCGTTCGGGCCATGAGCCGGTCAACAATCTGAAGGTCCGGCAGGCGATGGCCCATGCCATCGACCGTGAAAGCCTGGTGAAGAACCTCATCCGCGGCGATGCGGGCGTCATCCACACGCCGTGCTTCCCGACACAGTTCGGCTGTGATGTGAACGCAGCGGTGAAATACGATTTCGATCCCGACAAGGCGAAGGCTCTGCTGGCCGAAGCCGGATATCCGGATGGGTTCGATATCGAGTTCTACACCTTCCGGCCGGCCGACTGGGCCGAAGCTATCATGGGTGATCTGGCCAAGGTCGGCATCAGGGCGACCCTGACCAAGATGCCATATTTCGCCCTGCGCGATAAGCAGCGCAATGAAGGCACGACCCCGATGTTCCTGATGGATTGGGGCTCCTATTCCATGAACGACATGTCGGCCATCACCTCTCACTTCTTCAAGAAGGGCCCGGATGATTTCGCCCTGGATGACGAGGTCGCCGCCTGGCTGGAAACCGGTGACACCAGCTCTGACGCGGCTGTGCGGAAAGAGAACTACGCCAAGGCGATCGCAAAGATCACGGGCGAGCTCTACTGGCTACCGATGTTCAACCACGTTCGAAACTACGGCTACAACGAACAGCTGAACTTCATTCCCTACCAGGACGAGATCCCTCGTTTCTGGCAGTACGGCTGGAAGTCGTAACGCGAAAATCGGGGTGGGCAATCTTGCCCGCCCCATCCTAGCCGGACCCGGGGGCGATCCGCAGCCATGCTCGTCTACACGCTCAAACGCAGCTTCGTCGCGTTCCTGATCCTGATCGTAGTGTCGGGGCTGACCTTCTCGTTGTCCCACCTCTCGGCCGACCCCGCATTGACCATTGGAGGCGAGCAGGCCTCGGACGAGGACATCGAGGCGATCCGCAAGTTCTACGGCTTCGACCGCCCAATCTATGAACAATATTTCAGCTGGCTTGGCCGCGCCCTGCAGGGCGATTTCGGCGAAAGCTATCACTACAAGCAACCCGTTGTGGACATGATCTCTGGCCGGATCGGAACGACCATGACATTGGGCGTCCTCGCGATCCTGTTCGCGCTGATCGTCTCGATCCCACTGGGAACTGTTGCGGCCATGCGGCCCAATTCACTGATTGACCGCTTCGCACTGCTGATCGCGGTCTTTGGGCAAGCCCTTCCGACCTTTTGGTTCGCGCTTATGATGATCATCGTCTTCGGCGTCTGGTGGCGGATGCTGCCGATCTCCGGCAACACGACCTGGGCACATTTCGTCATGCCGACCATCGCATTGGGTTACTATGCGACCCCTGCCCTGATGCGCCTGACCCGCGCCGGGATGATCGAGGTGCTGGAGTCCGACTATATCCGCACAGCCCGAGCCAAGGGGCTGTCACCAACATCGATCCTATTCAAGCACGCTCTGCGCAACGCCATTATCCCGGTTGTGGCTCTCGCCGCAGTCTGGTTCGGGTTCATGCTAGGCGGGTCGATCGTGATCGAAACAATTTTCAATCTGAAAGGCATCGGCTGGTTGTCCTATGATGCGCTGTTGAGATCCGATCTGCCGGTGGTGCAGGCGATCGTGCTGATCTTTGCTTCGTTCTATGTGGTGCTGACGCTGTTGGCGGATCTGCTTAATGCGTATCTGGATCCAAGGATTTCCGTGCGATGAGCAGTATCTTTCAAGCCGGTTCCGCTACCGAGGCCTCTGCCGTTGTCAGAATAGGCCGCTCGGACCGGTGTCATCACTCGATGGCGCGCCCCGAAATGTGTTCAACGATGTGACGGGGCAATGAGCCATGGCTGAAGCAGCGCTTCCCCTACGCAGGCAACAGACGGCCGAGGAGATCCTCGAGCCATCGCCTCTATCGAAGCTGCGCAAGCGGATCTTCAAGAACTACAGCTTCCTGATCGGCGCGATCATTTTGATCCTGATCCTCGTGGTCGCCGTGCTGGCGCCAGTATTCGAGGCTTTGGGTTTGATCCAGGATCCCTATGCCCAGGACTTGGCCAAGCGATTGCAGAACCCGTTCTGGCATGAAAAGAAAGTCGATCCCGACCATGTCTTCGGCACCGACAAAGTCGGCCGCGATTACCTGTCGCGGCTGGTCTATGGCGCGCAGATATCTTTGCTGATCGGGTTCTCGACCATGATCATTTCCGGATCGATCGGGACCGTGCTGGGGGTGACGGCCGGTTATTTCGGCGGCCGGGTCGATATGGTCGTGAACTTCATCATCAATACACGCCTGGCCATGCCCGTTTTCTTGGTCGCCATGGCGGCGGTGGTCGCATTCGGGGCCTCGCTTTGGGTGGTGATTCTGGTCCTGGGCCTGTTTCTTTGGGACCGGTTCGCCGTGGTCATGCGCAGTATAACGATGCAAGCCCGGGATCTGGACTACGTAAAGGCTGCACGCGCCTTGGGGTGTTCGCCGCCCTACATTATCGTGCGGGAAATTTTCCCGAACGTTCTGTCGTCCCTGACCGTCGTCGCGACAGTCGAGATGGCCAACGCCATCCTGCTGGAAGCAGCCTTGTCCTTCCTCGGATTCGGGGTGCAAGCCCCGACTCCGTCGTGGGGCCTTATGTTGAATGAGGGGCGGGAGTACATGTTCTTCTCACCCTGGCTGCTCGCCCTGCCCGGCACATGCCTGTTCCTGCTTGTGCTGGCAATAAACCTGTTCGGCGATGGGCTGCGTGACGTTACCCTGGAGCGTGAGCGGTGAGCAAAGACGTCATCCTGGACGTGCGGAACCTGAAGGTCGACATCCCGGTCTCGGCGGGCATGTTGCATCCGGTGCGCGGGATTTCATTCTCTGTCGCCCGTGGCGAGACGTTGTGCATCGTTGGTGAATCGGGATGCGGGAAATCTCTGACATCGCTGGCGCTGATGGGGCTGCTGCCAAAGACCGCGACCCGAACCGCGGACAAGTTGGATTTCCTGGGCCAGGACATCCGCGACCTGAAGGAACGCCAGATGGCCGCCCTGCGCGGCGTCAATATGGCGATGATCTTTCAGGAGCCCATGACCTCGTTGAATCCGGCCTATACCATCGGCAATCAGTTGATCGAGGTCTATCGGCGTCATATCGACCCCGGCAAAGCCGAGGCGCGTGAAAGAGCGATCTTCCTTCTCGAGAAGGTCGGAATTTCGGCCGCCGCCTCGCGCTTGTCCCAGTATCCACACCAATTGTCGGGTGGTCTGCGTCAACGCGTTATGATCGCCATGGCGCTGATGTGTGGGCCCGACGTGATTATAGCGGACGAGCCGACGACTGCCCTGGATGTCACCATCCAGGCGCAGATCCTGCACCTATTGGCGGATCTGCAAAAGGAGTTCCAGATGGGCATGATCTTGATCACCCACGATCTGGGTATCGTCGCCCGCGTCGCCGATAAAGTGCAGGTCATGTATGCGGGCTCGACTGTCGAGGAGGGGCCTTGCCAAGCGGTGTTCGACAGCCCGCTGCATCCCTATACCTCGGGCTTGCTGCGCTGCATTCCGGTGCCGGGCAAGACCCAGCGGGGATCGCGCTTGGGCTCGGTGCCTGGGATCGTGCCCAACCTGGTGGGCGACTTGCACGGCTGCATGTTCCGCAACCGGTGCGATCACGCCGAGGCGGCTTGCGAGGCATTGGCGGGCGACGCCACGCAACTGAGTGACGGGCATGCCTTCACCTGCCGGATGACGCCCGACGAGGCCGCCCAGGCCGCACGCCAGACCGCGCGCGAGGTCGCATGACGGCCGCCTTGGAAACCGTCGATGTCTCCTGCGTCTTTCAGGTCAATCAGGGCTTCATGAAAGGCTCGAAACCGCTACGCGCAGTGAACGGCGTGTCCCTGAAGATCCCAAAGGGACAGGTGGTCGGCCTTGTCGGAGAATCCGGCTGCGGCAAGTCCACGATGGCGAGCATCCTGCTTGGCCTGCAAGAACCAACCTCCGGCGAGGTGCTCTACTCCGGGGAAAGCGCCGGATCGTTCGATGGCAAGGATATCGCCCGGCGCATCCAGCCAATCTTTCAGGACCCCTATTCATCTTTGAACCCGACGAAGTCGATCCACTCCATCGTCTCGCTGCCGTTGCGCATTCACAATGTCGGCGACCCCGCCGACTGGGACCGCAAGGTGTACGACATTTTGGATCTTGTGGGATTGCCCCGGCGGGTGGCGCAATCCTATCCCTCGCAACTTTCGGGCGGACAGCGTCAGCGCGTGGCCATCGCCCGGGCATTGATCATGCGGCCTGAAGTGGTGATCTGTGACGAACCGACCTCGGCCCTGGATGTGTCCGTGCAATCGCAGATTCTCAACCTGCTTCAGGACCTCAGGCAGGAATTGGGGCTAACCTATTTGCTGATCTCTCACAATCTGGCGGTGGTCGAGCACATGGCCGACCGTGTGGCGGTGATGTATCTGGGCCGGATTGTCGAGGAAGCCGATGCGGACACACTGTTCCGAGATCCCCGGCACCCCTATACCAAGGCGCTGTTGGGATCCGTGCTGACGCCGGATCCGTCCCTCGGAGTCCCTGACACGCATTTGGGGACCGTATTTCCGAACCCAATCGATCCGCCTTTGGGCTGTTCGTTTCATCCGCGCTGCTCGGCCTGCATGGATATATGTAGCGCACAGACGCCCATGCCGGTGACCGAGGGCGACCATATGACGGAATGTCATTTGTATGCGCCGCAGGAGGCCGTGGCGGTTTGATCCAATTGTAGCTGATCCGGGCCGGACCTGAACGTTGGGAAGATCATGAAAACCTTCATCGCATGTCTCGGCACCGAGACGAATTCGTTCTCCAACCTGCCCACGGGGATGCAGACCTTCCGCGACAGCATGTACTACGAACGGGACGCGACACAGCACCCGCCGAACACGTTTTCGCTGCCGCTGCATGTCTGGCGAAAGAAGACAGAAGAGTTGCAGGGTGAGGTGGTCGAATCCATTGCCGCATTCGCACAGCCCGCGGGACTTACGATCAGATCTGTCTATGAGGGACTGCGCGATACCATCCTAGCCGACCTGAAGGCCGCGTTGCCCGTCGATATCGTTTTGCTGTCCCTACACGGGGCGATGACCGCCGAAGGCTACGACGATTGTGAAGGCGATTTCATGGGGCGGGTCCGCGACATCATTGGTCCGGAAGTGGTGCTGGGCGCGGAACTGGACCTGCATTGCTCGATCACGCCCGCAATGACCGAGGCGGCGGATGTGATGGTGCTGTTCAAGGAGTATCCGCACACGGATGTCGGGCCACGGGCCGAGGAGGTGTTCGACATCTGCGCTCGAGCTAATGCGGGCGAGGTAAAGCCGGTCATGGCCGTCCATGACTGCAGGATGATCTCGAAATGGCGCACGCCATTCGAGCCGATGAAGACCATTGTGTCTGAAATGCAGGCAGCGGAAGGTCAGGGGGATATCCTGTCAGTCAGCTTTGCACACGGGTTCCCCTGGCAGGATGTCGCCTGCACCAGTTCGAAGATGGTGGTGGTCGCGGACGGGAACACAGACGAGGCGGCGGCGACAGCGCGGCGGTTCGCGGACCGGCTATGGGCCGCGCGAGACGACACCAACCAAGACATGATTTCGACGGACCAGGCTTTGGATCTGATCGAGGCGGGGCCCGGCCCTGTCGTGGTTGCCGATGTGGCGGACAATGCCGGTGGTGGGGCGCCCTCGGATTCAACCTTTGTCCTCAGGACGGCGCTTGATCGCGGGGTTACCGGCCTGATGACCTGCCACTACTGGGACCCGGTGGCGGTGCGTTTCTGTGAAGAGGCCGGGGAAGGCGCGTCCATCGACCTGCGCATCGGCGGCAAGTGCGGTCCTTCCTCTGGTGATCCGGTCGATCTTCGGGTGACTGTGAAACGCATCCTCGGAGAGGCCCAGCAGACCTTCGGGGATGCCCGTATGCCCATGGGCACGGCGGTGTGGGTGACGACCGGGGACGTCGACTTGATCCTGACGACGAAGCGAACTCAGGTGTTCCACCCTGACAGCATGGCCCAGTTGGGCATTGATCCGACGGTATACCGAGGCATCGTCGTGAAGTCCTCGCAGCACTTTTATGCCGGCTTCGCCCCCATCGCCGCACGTATCGAGTACATCGCGGGTCCAGGCGCAATCCCGCCTGACTTCGCAACAATCCCGTTTCAGCACTTTACCGCTGACTACTGGCCGAAAGTCCAAGACCCCTTCAATGAGGGTTGAAGCGGAGACTGCATTCGGGGCGGGGTCATTCGGCGGTGAAGATCGACCTGGCGCCCGCCCGCGCATCCCCGAACAGATCAAAACCGAGGGGGTAAAGTAACATGGCAGAACCAACTCAGATGATCGTGACTGCTCAGCCCGAAGCATCGGAAGCTGGCGCGCGCGTGTTGATGCGCGGCGGCAATGCGGTCGATGCGGCGATGGCCGCAGCGTTGGTTGCCGGGGTTGTCGATCCGCAGATGTGCGGCATCGCCGGTTTCGGGTCATGTCAGATCTACGACCCCAAGTCTGGCCGCCACGAGGTGATCGACTTTCATGGCAAAACCCCTTTGGCGGCGACACCTGACATTTGGGAAGACAGGCTCGAGGGTGAGACCCGTGACGGGTTCGGCTTCGTCCTGAAGGACAATGTCAATGATCTTGGCTACGGCGCGGTGACCACACCCGGCTCGCTGATGGCTTATTTCGAGGCCGTGCGCGACTACGGTACATGGGACTGGGCCGACATCCTCGCCCCGGCCGTGCGGCAAGCGGAGCAAGGCTTTCTGGTGCGCCCGCATGTCTATCACTGGTGGACTTATGGGGCTAATTTGGGTCGGGTTCCGGTGCAAGACAGACTTGGGCTCTCTCGGACTGGCCGCGACAACTATTTCCGCAGTGATGGGCGCGTGAAGATGATTGGCGACCGGGTCGAGAACCCTGACCTGGCATGGACACTATCGCTCATCGCCCGCGAGGGAGCAGATGTTTTCTACAAGGGAGAGATCGCGGACCGGATCGACGCGGATTTCGCCGCCCATGGAGGGCTGATGCGAAAGGCGGACCTCGAGGCCTATGCGACCGTCCGGACCGAGCCGCTGCGCGGTTCCTATCGAAAATTCGATCTTGCGACCAACCATCCGCCCGGCGGTGGCATCATGTTGGTCGAGATGCTGAACATCCTCGAGGGCTTTGATCTCACCGCGATGGGGCACAACTCGACAGATTACATTCGCACCGTGAGCGAGGCAATGAAGGCGGCGACCGCCGACAAGGATGCCCATATCGGCGATCCTGCCTTTGTGGAGATCCCCGGACGCCTGACGGAGAAGGGCTACGCCGCCGAAATCGCCGAGCGGATCAGGGCTGGCGAGAAGATGCGGGTTGCACGGCTAGGAACACCCGAACCGAAGGACACGACGCATGTCTGTGTCGTCGACAAGACCGGTATGTGTGTGACGATGACCCATTCGCTGGGCATGCCCTCTGGCGTGATCACCGATGGACTAGGTTTCATGTACAATGGCTGCATGGCCGTGTTCGACCCACGCCCGGGGAGGGCCGGGTCGATTGCGCCCGGCAAGGCTCGGTTCTCTTCGGTCTGTCCGACCATCGCCTTCCGCGACGGTGCGCCTCGCGTGGTTCTGGGTGCGCCGGGCGGCACGCAGATCGCCATGGGCGTACTGCAGGTACTGCTGAACGTTTTGGACTTCGACATGTCGATGGCCGAGGCGGTCTCGTCCCCCCGGTTCTCGGCTACGTCGGATGCGATCGATATCATGAACCGCATTCCCGGCTACATCGTAGAGCCACTCGAGGCGGATGGATACGAGGTGATCCGTTCGGCCATGAGCTACGGGATTGCAGCGGTGCACGGAATACGGATCGACGAAGGTTGCCTCACGGGTTGGGCCGACCCCGGTCATGACGGTGTGGCGCTGGGTGTCTGACTGTCCGTCGTCAGATAAAGGGGGCTTCCTGACGTGATCCAGTAAAGTAGCCAGAGTGTCAGTTCTTGGCACGAGGCCGACATAGCCCCAACAGCAGTAATCGCGATCAAACCGGACATTCGAGGTTTTGCTCGAACGGCAGGTTTGTCCGCACAGCCGACCTTCGAGGCTCAGAGTGGTTCTGAGATGCCTGACCAAAGTTGTCAGATGACCGCTTCGAGCCCAAACTACACGATGCTGCGCTGCGTTTGAACGGCAGCAATGCGTTGCAAGCCGGACGTTGGGCGAGCTTACGCTACGCGTATTCCTGACCCAAACTGGTTGTTTACTTCGATAGATTTGGGGCTGAATAGACTTGGCGCCTTCATGACCCTAAAATCCCTGTCCTTAAAGCGTATCCGGCGGGATGCAGGTAGGATCATGGAAGAACGTGTTCAGCGTAGGCTTGCGGCTATTCTCGCCGCCGACGTGGTCGGGTATAGCCGGCTCATGGATGCGGACGAGGAAGCCACTCTGCGAACACTCAAGGCGCATCGCCAGATCATTGATGGCTTGGTAACCAGTCACGACGGTCGTGTGTTTGGTTCTGCTGGCGACAGTGTGATTGCGGAGTTCTCCAGCCCGGTGGAGGCGGTGCGCTGCGCCACCGAAATCCAAAAAAATCTCGAGACCAGCAACGCCGACCTACCCGGCGATCGCCTCATGCGCTTTCGCATAGGCATCAACCTCGGCGACGTTGTGGTGGAGGGGGATGATCTACTCGGCGACGGAGTCAACGTGGCGTCCCGGCTGGAGGGCCTGGCCGATGCCGGCGGCATTTGCATTAGCGGAACGGTTTACGATCAGGTTTCGGGCAAGATTCCACAATCGTTCGAGTTCATGGGTGAACAAACACTCAAGAACATCAAGGGACCGGTTCGTGCCTATCGTGCTTCTATCGAACGAACGACGTCGGCGAGGCACGGGACGGAGAGCGCTTCGTCAGCGCTCGAATTCGCCCCCCCTGAACGGCCGTCTATCGCAATAATTCCTTTCAATAGTCTAGGTGCCGATCCCGACAAAGATTATATCGCAGATGGCATTAGGTTCGGGATTTCGGCGACCCTGACCCAGCTTTCCGGGTTGTTCCTGGTCCATGCTCCCGCCCTCAATGCTTACCGCGGCAATGAGGTGTCTGCTTCATCAGTGGGTGCCGAATTGGATGCGCAGTACGTCCTGGAGGGCGCCGTTCAGCAAGCCGGAAATCGCGTCCGGGTCACAGTGCAGTTGACCGATGTCGATGCGAAGCAGACCATTCTTGCTGAGCGCTACGATCGCGTTCTTGTCGATGTCTTCCAGCTTCAAGACGAGATCACTAGGGAGGTCATCGCGTCGCTAAACATCAAACTCGCATCGAACGAAAGAAACAGAGTTTGGTTCGGGAAACTCACCAACCCGGAGGCGGTGGAACTCTACTATCGTGGTGCCAGTCATTTTTATGAACTGAACAAAGACGACAACGCGGTTGCGCGCGACTTTTTCGAGCAGCTTCACCGTGTTCAACCGGACTCGGTGGTGGGCCCGAGCTATGTGTCGGTGACGCATTGGATGGATGCATTCTTCGATTGGACCGATCCCGAGGCCGGATCGATGGAAAAGGCGGCCGATTGGGCGAAGAGGGCCATGGAGTACGAGGACAACAACGGAATCGGGCATGCAGTCTTCGGACACCTGCAGCTTCTTGAACGCAAGTATGATGAAGCACTTGCGACCTGCAGAACGGGGGCCAAGCTTCGTTCGAGTTGTCCGTTGGCGCATGGCCTCCTGGGACTTGTGCTCAACTATTGCGGTGACGCAAAGTCGGCGATCAATAGCGTCAAGGAAGCCCTTCAGCTCGAGAAGATCTACCCAACGTGGTTGATCGATATTCTCGCGGTTGCCTATCGGGATTGCGGAGACATCGAGCTTTCAATTCCGGCCGCAAAAGAGTCGCTACGGCTCAATCCGCAGAACAACGATGCGCGGCTCATTCTCTGTAGCGATTACCAACTCTCGGCCAATCATGACCAAGCCCGACGTTTCGCGGATGAAATTATTGCGAGTGATCCGGCGTTTCGCCTAGCCAACTACGCCAAGAGCCAGCCATATAAAAACCCGGCGGCGCTCGATCACCTGATGGATGTTCTTCGCGAAGCCGGCCTACCAGATTGACCACCGCCCGAATCCCGCGGCCTTCGTCACGACGCGTTTTCTGAAAAAACAGAAGCGAATAGGATTCAGCTCCGTCTAACACTTTGCGCTGACCGGAAGAAAACCAACCTCATTTCGCCGAAACCGAGACGAAGTTTCATCCAACGTACGTTCGTTGTTTGGCACGAAGCCGACGTGGCCTCAAAGGCAGCAACCAGGATCAAATCAGACGTTCGAACATTAGCCCCCAACGGCAGGTTTGTCCCGCGCAGCCGACGTTGGAGGCGCCTAAAGCGGCTAGGAAGCTCGACTAGAACGGTCAGATGACCGCTCTGAGCCCAATCTACCAAATGCTGCGCTGCGTCCAAACGGCAGCGATCTGCGACAAACCGGACGCTCAGTTAATGCGCCCTAGGCGTGTTTCTGACCCCGTTCCGACCTTCCGGCAGGTGGTGCGGTCATCTGGAATGAGCCCCGAAGCGCATCGCGGCAGCGCAAAGCCATTTCGAGGCCAATCTGAGCCTGGCCAACCACCACATCATTCCGCGGCTGCCCGAAATCCCGCTGGAGAGTTTCAACGGCATCGATCTGCGCCGCGTTGCCCGGGCCGTGCTGGAAACGGCTCCGAAGCGCGGGAATCAGTCTCCAAGTCCGCGGCAGACCGATGATGCGTCTGAGTGCATGTGTTTGTGGTGTCCGTCGGGTTTGGCCGCTCTGCCGGGGCGGGCTAATGTTGGATAGTGTCCATCAGGAATCATGGACCCGGGATTCCCCGGGTCGCATGTTCTTCTTTCGCGACCTGATCAGTAGGGCGCGATGCGCACCCAGTTCTCGTCGCCCTGGGCAATGTGCTTCGGGATGTCGGCGCGCCACTTCTCCCGGGCGCCTTCATGGACCATCAGGTACAGATTGCCATCGACAATCTGCCAGACGTTCGGGTCGCCGGGCCGCTTGTAGTTCTGCGACGCAGCCCATGCGCAGTAGCCGTCATATTGAGGCGCATAGGCCGTTGGATCCGCCGAGAAGGTGTCGCGATTCTCTTCGGAACTGAAGAACCAGACAGCACCGTTCCAGAAGTGATGGAAACGCGCTTTGCCCGGCTCCGGCGCACCGTCCTTGAAGTAGGCCACTGCATCGTGTCCACCGATCGCTGTCGCGAGCTGATTGGTCGCGTTGGCAGGTGAGAACGCGATGCTGGCCAGAACCAGGGCAAAGACTGCGAGGAGTTTTTTGATCATATTACCAGATCCTTCTCTGTGATGTTGAGCAGCGAAGCTTTCGCCGCCTTAAGACCCAACATGCCGCAGTCACATCACGGGGATTTCACGGACTTCTCACAAATGTATCCCGATGGCGGCCTGGCGTTCACGTTTGCGCGAGGCGCGCCAGCTCAGGCTGCGGTCGGGAGATTGAAGGAGAAGGAGGCGCCGTCTCCAAGCTTGCTCTCGACCGTGATCAAACTGCCGTGCAGGTCGAGGATGCGGTGCGCAATCGCCAGGCCCAGGCCGGTGCCCTCGGGCCCGTCGCCGCGCGATTTCTCGACCCGGTAGAAGCGCTCGAAGATGCGCGGGATCTCGTGTTCCGGGATGCCGATCCCGGTGTCGCTGACGCGGGCTGCAATGCGCCCCGGTCCGAGAACGAGCGAAATTCGGATGCGGCCGCCCTCCGGGGTATACTTGATCGCGTTCTCGATCAGGTTCTCTAGCACCCGCTCTATCAGCGCGATATCGCCCGAGACGAATGGAGCTCCCGCCGGGATCTCGGTCTCCAGGATAAGCCCGTGTCTCTCCGCCTCGAGCTCGAACTTCTGCGCCACGTCCTGCACCAGCTCGGTTAAGGAAAAGGGTTCGAAGTGGAGCTCCGCGCCCTGGCTCTCCAGCATCGCCAGTTCGAACAGTTCGGTGATCAACTGGCTCAGGCGCTTGCCGTTCTTGGTGGCCAGGTCTAGGTAGTGATGCCGCTCGGTCTCGGAGAGAGCGCTCTCCTTGATCAGCAGGGTTTCCAGGTAACCCTGCAACGAGGCGAGCGGTGTGCGCAGGTCGTGCGAGATGCTGGCGATCATTTCGCGCCGGGTCGCGTCGGCTTGGCGCAGCTGGTGGATCTGGTCGACGATGCGCTGGGACATGTGCTCGACCGTCACCCCGAGCTCGTCAATCTCGTCGCCGCCCAGGCCGCGGCGCCAGGAGCTGAGGCGCATGGCGGCCTGGAATTCACCCTGCTTGAAGGCCTCGACCGCCGCACTTAGCCGTCGCAGGCGCCGGGTCAGCCAGTTGAATGACCAAAACCCGGCGATCAGCGCGAGCACCAGACTGGCCAGCCCGACGCCGACACCGAGGCGCAGGATGTAACTGCCCTGGATCATACGGGCGACCGAATCGAACTCCTCGCCGCCCAGCACCACATAGAGGTAGCCGACCAGCCGATCGCCCTCGCGCAACTCCGCCGCCGAGAACACCTTGCGCCCTTGCGGCCTGCGCGGGTCGTCGCCGCGGATCGGGAACTCTTCGGTGCCCGCGATGAAAGCTCGGATCGGCGCGAGCGAAACTCGGTCGCGCTTCACCCGATCCAGTGGTGCGTTGTAGGACAAAATCACGCCTTCGGCGTCGATCACATAGAGCTCGATGCTCGGGTTGATCACCATCAGCGAATGGAACAGCCCCTCGAAAGCAGCGTGGTTGACCTTCCCGCCCTGGAGCAGCGGGGTCTCCGCGACGATGTTGGCGGCGAGCATCTGGTTGAGCTTCTGGTTGACCTCTTGCAGGTAGAGCCGGGTGGTGGTCACGGTCAGCACGACGTAGATCAGGCTGATCAGCGTCACCAGCGCGAACAGCGCCGCCACCAGTTTTCCATAGAGAGTATGCACCACTAGCCTGCTGCTAGTCGGTCGTTGAACTTGTAGCCGACGCCCCACACGGTGAGAACGTACCCCGGCTCGGCCGGGTTCGTCTCTATCTTGCCGCGTAAGCGGTTGATGTGGGAGTTCACCGTGTGCTCGTAGCCGATGTGCCCGCTGCCCCAGACCAGGTCCAGGAGTTGCTGGCGCGAGTAGACCCGGCCCGGATGTTCGGCGAACTGTAGCAAGAGATCGAACTCCTTGGTGGTCAGATCGACCGGCTGCCCGGCCACCGTAACGGTCCGCTTTTCGACGTCGATGGTCATAGCGCCCAGATTCAGGCGCCTGGGCGCCTCTGAACGGTCGGCGACGAGCGCATCGACCCGACGGAAGATCGCCTTGACCCGGGCCAGAAGTTCGCTGATCGAGAACGGCTTGGTCAGATAATCGTCGGCACCGATCTCCAATCCCACCACTCGGTCGACCTCCGAGGACTTGGCGGTTAGCATCAGGATCGGCGTGTAATCGGTCTCCGCGCGCAGGCACCGGCACAATTCGAGCCCCTCCAGGCCCGGCAACATGAGGTCGAGGATGATCAGGTCGTACCGCTGGGCACGAGCCTCATCCAGACCACGCAGACCGTCCGCCGCCAGCGCAACCTCGCAATCAAGGTCCTTCAGGTGCAGGGATACAAGCTTCGCGATTTCCGGGTTATCTTCAACGATCAGGACCTTACGGCTCATTCTGGACAAGCATTTTCATGTTTCGGACCGCCGATAGTAGCTCCCAAATATCACGAAATCGTCACGGCCAGAAGGCCGCACCGTGACCGAACTCGGCTAGACGAGGCTCTTTCTCGCAAGCCGAACGTTCGATTAGGGGCGTCAAACGTTCGTATCGATTCAATGCGCCAAAACTTGCTCCCAATTCGAAGGTTTTAAAATGGCACATTCGAGAAATAGCCCCTACGGCAGCAATCGAGATCTAACCGGACCTTCGAGATCTTGCTCAAACGGCAGGTTTGTCCCGCATAGCGGACATTGTGCCAGGGCTGTGTGAAAGCACGCATTGGGTCAGGAAAGGGTCTTCAACGACCGGTGGGGACATATCTATCTTCCACCTGAAATCGGACCTTCGACCCGTCAGTTTAGTGGCCCTGGTTGTCAGAGGGATTAAAATGCGAAACGCTTTTTTAAACAAATTGTTATCGGGAAAAATCATACCCTGAGTTGCTGTGTTCTTGCTCGATTTTGGAAGCGGGTTCTCTAAGCAACATTCGCAGCAAAGAATGACCAAGATGGAGTCACGGAAGTTTGGCGCGGTGGTTCCATGGTGGTTCCACGTCGCGCCAAGGCGTTTTTTACCTTCACCTAACCCATTGATAAGCTTGGCGCACCGGGGAAGATTCGAACTCCCGACCCCCAGATTCGTAGTTTCACACTTTACGACTGTAGTTATCCCAGGTTATCCTAAAATCGTTCCACAGCAATGAGTTAGCGCCTCAAGAAAGCTCGACGCAACGCTCAGACCGAGGAACAAAACTGGATTCAGGCCTTACTTTTGGCCTTACTGCGGGAGCTAGAGCAATGGAATATCCGAGCCGTGCGAGGCTGACCGAGGCTGCGGTGAAACGGTTTGCGCCCGATGGCAAGACCACCCAGAAGATGATCGCGGATGAAGGGCAGCCGGGGCTGTATCTCAAGATCGGGCTGACGATGCAGACCTACGTGGTGCAGCGCCAGATCAAGGACCCAACGAAGAAAGACGGCCGCGCGACTGTTCGCCGGACGTTGGGCACACCAACCGATTTGAGCGTTGCCGAGGCACGGAGCGCGGCCCGCGCCGAATTGCACAAGATCGAGGAGGAGGGAGCCGAGCGCGCGCGCCATCGCCGCGATAGGAAGGCAATCACGCTGGGTGAGGCGTGGCTGGCCTATCGCGCCAAGCTAATCCGCAAGAGCCGCTCTCCGGGTACTATCTCTGACTATGAGAACAAGCTGACCTCCGAAAAGGGTATGGCGTCGCTCCTCGACAAGTCGCTGGCGACCCTCTCAGAGCAACCCGAAATCGCGGCGGATTTGCACGCCAAGATTACCGCTCGGAGCGGCCCCTATTTCGCGAACGGCTGTATGCGAGTTTTTCGGGCGGTCTATAACGACGCGCGCAAGAATCGCCGCTTGGGCCTCGCCCCCGAGAATCCGACCGACGCGGTTGAGTGGAACCCGGAGAAGCGGGCCGACGATTCGGTGCCGCCCGCTGGTTTGCCGGATTGGTACTCCGAGGTCTGCGCCCTCGACAACGGCGTGCGCCGGGCGTTCCATTTGTTCTGCCTGTTCTCCGCGATGCGCCCCGGTGCGCTCGCGATCGCACGATGGGAGCATGTCGATCTGGAAAACCGCGTACTGCATGTGCCCAACCCGAAGGGCGGGGAGAAGCGGGCATTCAACCTGCCGCTCTGCCGCCAGCTCATCGGATGCCTACGGCTGGCGAGGGCGCATGGACGACGGCTGCACCCGGTCCTAGCCCAAACATACGTTTTTCCGGCCGAGAGCGCAGACGGGCACATATCCGAGTGGAGAGAGAAGTCGGTGCGCGCGGTCGGCAAAGAACTACGACAGACGTGGGCCACCTATGCCGCCCGTATTCAGGTCAACGACCTCTTCATGAAACTATTGATGAACCATGCTATCGGCTCCGACGTGACCCGGGGTTACGTGACGACCGATCTATTGTTGCCGCAACTTCTTGAGGCCCAACAGTCCGTAGCAGATGCGATCTACTGGGACCTAAAAGATCAAGAAATTTCGCGTGACCTCGCGGCGTAACGACGTTATAAGCCTCGGGACATAGCGCCAACACCCCGGGGTGGCTCCCCGGATCAAGGCTAGGACCCCAATATAGCCGGGGAACCATGCAAGGCGACGCACCCAACCCGGGGCGTCGCTTTTTATTTGAGCGTCGCTCCAACCGATGGAGACAACGCCCATGAGCGCCAACAGCGACTTTGCACAAGAGATCGCCGAGGCGGTCCTATCCCATATCAGCACCATGATCCGAACTGGCGAGCTGCCCGTCGTGACCGAGTTCGTCGGGATCGAGGAGGCGGCGAAAATCTGCGATGTCACGCCCGCCGGGCTTAAGGCGATGCGCGACACAGCACGCGGCCCCACCTACTCGAAGCCCACGCCTCGCATCGTTCGCTACCGGGTTTCCGATCTGGAAGCGTGGCTTGCTAGCAATCGGGTCGAGCCGGGCGCGGAGAATTAATCCAGATGGATCGGAGACCGACCAAGTTCCTGGCCAGCCTCCTGCGTGAGGAGCCCCGGAATGTCCAGCTTATTGCCATGCAGAAGGGCAAGGGTCCCGTCGCCACGGTGACTTACCACCCGGAGAATCAGGCGGGCGAGATAAGCAAGTT